>WNEY01026936.1_pt1 | contig 10448 bp, 13 predicted proteins | sample 5400531 | NCBI WGS metagenome assembly WNEY01 (sample SAMN13153338, study PRJNA577476) | soil metagenome | isolation source: 200 cm saprolite under Douglas fir tree site 1 | place: USA:California | collected 2015-04-18
GGACCATCGAGGACGACAACACCATCCGGTTGAAGGTGTTCCCGGAAGTGAGTTCACTTGATTTCGCGAATGCAGTAACCATCAGCGGATTTGTATTGCCGGCCATCGCAACTCGCCATGCCGAGACCGTCGTGGAGTTGAAGGACGGACAAAGCTTTGGCATCGCCGGATTACTTGACCAGAGGACGGTGTCGCAGTTTTCCAAGGTGCCGGGTTTCGGCGATCTACCTATCTTGGGCCAACTATTCAAGTCCCGGTCGATAAACAAGACGAACTCCGAACTGATCGTAATCGTCACGCCAACAATCGTGGACACGGGGGCGGCGGCGACCGCTGCGCCCGAGTTGCCCAAGATGCCGGTCGCACCGTTGGAACCGAAGCAATTTGACACGGAAACCCCACATGGGTATGGGAGCAAATGAACATGGCCACGGGTGAATGGGCAGCAAGAGTTACGGTAATGGGGGTCTGTCTTGACTCGACGTCGTACCAGGCCCTGTCGGATTTCATGGCGGGCGTGCCCGAAGCAGTCATCACAGGAAATGTGGACCATTATTCCAGTGCGGAGCGAGAGGTAGGACGCGCTCTGGACATCCCCCATGTGGAGCGAGAGGTAGGACGCGCTCTGGACCTCCCGCACACCCGCATTTGTTTCATTGACTACGACCGGAATAACGAGGAAGCGATCCGCATCACGGAGCGATTGCGCTCCGAATATCCACATGCCCATGTGTTTGCGGTATCGTCCAATTCCCAGCCGCAAGGGATCATCGCAGCCATGCGTGCAGGTTGCGCCGAATATCTGTCGAAGCCAATGCGGCAGGAGCAGGTGCTGGACGGAATGGCACGAGTGGAAGCGAACCAGAAGAAAAGAACCCGGTCGAGAGCCCACGGAAAGGTCATCACGCTCGTTGGCGCAAAAGGGGGCACTGGCGTCACCTCGCTGGCTTTGCATTTGGCATTGGAACTAGCCCACGAAGGGAAGCGAAAATGCGTACTGGTTGACCAGCATCCCGCCCTGGGTGATGCTTCGTTGTATCTCGGTACGGGTCGCCACCAGTACAGTTTTTTCGAGCTTGCCAACGACAGTGACCGCTTGGACGAAGAGCTGCTGCAAGGCTTTCTCCTGCGCCATGATTCCGGGCTTCATCTCCTGGATTCACCCGAGATTGTCGATGCGATTCATGGTGCGCCGCCGTCGGCGGTGGAACATACCCTCGCGTTTCTCGCCGATCTCTATCAGTTCGTGGTCGTCGATTGCCCGCCCGGGCTGACCGATGCGACGCTGTCGAGCATCGCACAGTCGGAACAGATTGCGATCGTAATGACCGCTGAATTGCCGTCGGTGCGCAATTCCGTCCGCTACATCGAGTACCTGTCGAAGCTGGGATATACCTCGAGCAGCATACATGTCGTACTCAACCGTTACTCCAAAAAGGGACCGCTGAGCGACGAACGCATTGAAAAAGCTCTGGGGCGGGAGATTTCGCTGCGGGTGCCAAATAGCTACAACGAAGTAATTCAGGCGATCAATGCGGGAGCGCCGATTTCCGTTGGAAAGAAGTCCGATTTCGGCGCAGCTATCCAGAAGTGGGCGCACGAACTGGTCAGCAATGGCGTCGGAAACGACAGAATCCAGGCCACCGCCCCGGCCAAGCTTTCTGTTGAAACCAAGGGACAGATTGGTGGTTTCAGGGCGCTGTTCGGCAAGTAGTTTCGCAAGGGAGAATTAAGACCATGGGATTCGGATTTACAACCCCAGGTGCAGACGGTAATCTACGATCTGATTGCCGCGGCGAATGTCCCCCTCAGCGGCGCGGAAAGGGAGCGAATCTGCCGCGAGGTGTTGCACGAAGTGTTCGGCCTCGGACCCCTCGAGCCGCTCCTGCAAGATCAATCGATCACCGACATTCTGGTGAACACTCACAATCAGGTTTACGTCGAGCGAGGCGGCGTCCTCGAACTTACCAAAGTCGTTTTTAAAGATGCCGCGCACCTGCGTCATATCATCGACAAGATCGTGTCGAATGTGGGGCGGCGCGTGGACGAATCCTCGCCGATGTGCGATGCGCGAACTCCTCGCCAAGCGCTCACTCACTTCCCCGATGCTGGAACTTTTGAAGGCCTCGGTCAGGGCGCGGCTCAATATCATTATCTCTGGTGGCACGGGTACCGGTAAGACGACCATGCTGAATGCGCTGTCGAGCTTTATTTCCGACCGGGAAAGAATTATTACGATCGAGGACTCGGCCGAACTACAACTTCAGCAACGGCACGTCGTACGAATGGAGTGCCGCCCTCCGAACGTCGAGGGCAAGGGCGCGGTGCGTCAGCGCGAGCTCGTGATCAACGCTCTTCGTATGCGCCCCGATCGCATCGTCCTTGGCGAAATTCGGGGTGGCGAAGCCCTGGATATGTTGCAGGCTATGAATACCGCACCATTCACTCCAATAGCCCACGCGACGCGATTGCGCGTTTAGAAACTTTGTGTTTGATGGCGGAGCTGAACCTGCCAAGCGCCGCTATTCGCCAACAAATCGCATCCGCGGTAACCATGATTATCCAGGTGGCCCGGCTCAGTGATGGCGTTCGCCGGGTGACGCACATTTCCGAGGTGATCGGGTTCGCCGAGGACCGGGTGACCATGCAAGACATCATGGTCTTTGAAAAGCAGGGCATCGGGCCGGAGGGCCGCGTGTTCGGCCGGTTTCGCGCTACGGGTCTGTGGCCCACGTTTGCGGAGCGATTGAAGGTGTCGGGGATCCACCTTCCGCCTAACATATTTGAGCACGTCTGCGAGGTTTAGTCGTGACGATCGTCAGTATCTTTTTCATTATTTTGATCACCGCCTTCGCTGTGGTCGCCTTCTTTACCGAACCCTCCAAGGCGGACAAACAGACTCACTCGCGGCTGGTCTCCCTGGACCGGCAGAGTTTTTCCTCCGGAGACGATGAGCAGGGGATCGTCCGCGAGGTCACTTTCAGCACGATTCCCGCCTTCGACAAATTTCTGCGAAGCAACCGTTTTGCGACAGGTTTGCATTTGCTGATCGAGCAGTGCGACCTGCAATGGACGGTAGGGCGAGTAGCGTTCACCACACTGGTGTTTATTTGCGTGGGCGCTGTGCTCGGCAACTGGTGGATTGCGCCCGGCCTGCTGGGCTGGGCCCCCGGGTTGGCGCTGGGCGCCGCTCCCTATCTTTATCTCCTACAAAAGCGCAAGCGGCGGCTCCGGCGATTCGCGGAGCAGCTGCCTGAAGCGATCGATCTAATGTCGCGCGGCCTGCGGGGGGGGCAGGCATTGTCGGCAACCGTGGTGACTGTCGCCGAGGAATCCGAGGATCCGCTGCGTTCCGAGTTTCGCCGCGCCGCCGATGAGCAAAGTTTCGGGCTGCCCTTTCGCGAGTCGATGATTGACCTCAGCCGTCGCGTGCCGGTGCCCGATCTGCAGTTCCTGGTCACGGCGATTCTTGTTCAAAAAGAGACCGGCGGTAATTTAGCTCAGATTCTTGATAAGACTTCCCTTGTGATTCGTGAGCGCGTGCGCGTCACGGGTCAGATGCGGATTCGCACTGCGCAGGGGCGGCTGACCGGCTGGGTTCTCTGCGGAATGCCATTTGCCATGTTCTTTGGCATGAACTTCATCCATCCAGGGTACGGGAGGGTGCTGTTCGAGGAGCCGCTGGGGCAAACAATGGTGACTTATGCCGGGGTCCTGATGGTGATCGGGGTATTTACAATTCGACGGATTGTGAACATCAAATTCTAGGAGCGGGTCATGATGCTGTTATTTCTGGTTTCAGGCACTATCACCGTGTTTTTGCTTGTCGCTGCGGTCATCTTGCTATTGAGCGGCGAAGAAACGGTTGATGCGCGCCTGCTGGAAATTGCGGCTGCGCACCAGGGCAACGCTCCAGGCCTCGCGGAGGCGCCGAAGAGCGGGCTCGCGGAGGTGGCGGCTACCCTCACCAGCCCTTTCAAACCGATTCGCGACCTGATCTCTGGAGCGGACGGCGATTTGGCCTATCGGCTCGCGCTAGCGGGCTTTCGCAAGGCTGAGCACATCCAGGTGTATACGGCAGTGAAAATGCTTTTGCCAGTGATTGGGATTGTTGGCGGAACTTTCTTCGGCAACAATATGATAATGGCCATTTTGCTGGGTGCAATGGCCGGTTTTTTCGGCCCGGATCTGGTGCTTTCGCGATTGACTTCCCGCCGCCAGGAAAGCATCCGCCTCGCGCTGCCCGATGCTCTGGACTTGCTGGTGATTTGCATGGAAGCCGGCCTGGGGATCGACCAGGCCATGGTGCGGGTTGGCCAGGAATTAAGACTGACAGCGCCCCCCTTGGCCGACGAGTTCCAGATCATCAATCGGGAGCAGCGTGCCGGAAAGCCGCGCCTGGATTGCTGGCGCAGTATGGCTGAGCGGGTTGACGTCGAGTTCGTGAGGCAGTTCGTCACCATGCTTGTGCAGACGGAGCGTTTTGGCACGCCCATTGCTCTCGCGCTTGGCCAGTTTGCGGACCATATGCGGGAGCGCCGCACGCAGGCGGCCGAAGAAATGGCGGCCAAGACTGGAGTCAAGCTGCTCTTTCCCCTGGTCTTGTTTATTTTCCCCAGCATTTTCGTGGTCACACTCGGGCCCGCGATACTGGAGATTCAGAAATTATTTGAGAGTACTTTTAAATAATATTTATCCAAGGGAGATACGCTGATGTCACCAGAAACAGTTCGCATTATTGCCGGTGTTTTATTCGTGGTTATCGTAGCCATCCTGGTAATGCGCCGGAAGCGCGCGGGATCGCGGAGACGCCCGGCGTAACCGCACATGCGTTGGCATAAGAAGACTTTGCGCGCGGTGAACCGCACGCGCGGGACCCTGGTAGGCGAGTCCATCCGAGTAGCGGAGTCGGGGTTGACTCGCATTGTCGGCCTGCTCGGCGAGCGTGAACTTCTGCCAGGAGACGGCCTGTTAATCGTCCCCTCGCAGGGAGTGCACACTGTGGGAATGCTGTTCGCGATTGACGTTGTGATTCTCGATGGCGAGTGGAACGTCATCGCCATCAAGCGTGACATGCATCCGTTCCGAATGACGCGTGTGTTTTGGAAGGCGGCGGCGGTGCTGGAACTGCGATCCGGGATCGTGGATTCGAGCCGCACCTTGGTAGGCGACACTCTGGAGTTCAGCCGCCCGGACGGGGCGGCGGAGTAGGGTATATGAATATGTGGCGGAAAGCTTTTGGCGGTCAACGCAGTCCCTGGGGCGAGGAAGGGCAGAGCCTGCTCGAAACGGCATTCTCGATCCCGCTTGTGCTCGGGATTGCCTTCAATCTCATCAATGTTGGCTACTTCTGGTTCATGGTGCTTTCCCTTTCGGCTGCACCCCGCCAAGGCGTGCAGTACGCCACCCAGGGCGGGGTGGCAGGGGCGGTAGGCACGGCTCCCGGAACTACGGCCGTCAGCAATCTGGTCTATGACAATTTGACGAACGCTGTTCACGGTGCGACCACTTCAAACGTGGCCGTGCGTGTGTGTTCGAGTGCCGCAGGGGTCGCCGGGACTGGTAGCAGTCAAGTCGCGGTGTGTAACACGTTTGGTCCCGCGTTCGGGTTTTCCGCAATTACCTCCGATCCGGAGGCGCCACTCTTTGTACTGGATCGTGTGGACGTGGAGTACACCGTCACACCGGTCATTCCAGGGTCGGCATTCAACGTGGTCTTGCCGTCGAACCTGAAATTTGCCCGGCACGTTTCCATGAGGTCTCTTTACTAACATGCGACGCAGCGAGCAACCCCGATGGCGCCGGCAACGCGGCCAGAGCCTGCTGGAAACCGCGATAATGATGATCGTGATTTTTACGCTGGTGTTCTGGGTTATTGAGCTGGGCTATTTTACGTATACCTATTCGATTCTAGCCGACGCGGCTAACGAAGGTGTCCGCTATTCCATCGTCCATAGCGGAGGAGATGCGGCGGGCACGAAAACAGTGGTGAAAAACTTCGTGGCCACCTCCCCGCAGAACGTGAGCAGTTCCATTTCCACCTCGGTAACCTTTCCCGACGTCGGAGGCGCCGCCCCGCCAAACCGTGTGGTTGTGGCCGTGACGTACACGTACGCCCCCTTCCTCAGTAGTTTCGTAAGCACAACCACAATGAAAACCTATGCCGAAGGGAGAATGGTGGTTCAATAACATGAAAAGTCCACTCACCGGCTCGCAACGACTGCCCTCGCAGCGGGGACAGGCCTTCCTCGTCATTGTCATTTTCGTTGGTGTCCTCCTGCTTGCGGTGATGGGGCTGGCCACGGATTACGCGCAAATCTGGGCGCACCGGCAAATGGCCCAAGGAGCGGCCGATGCCGCTTGCGAGGCCGCTGCGGCGGACTTGTTCCTGACAGGCACCGATCCAACCGCCAGTACCGACTTCCCCGGGCTCGATTTTACTTGGATCGGCTCGACCTTCGATTGCAGCGCCAAGCCAAATTCTGTGCCTTGCAAATACGCGTCGGCGAACGGCTATTCGGGATCGAAGGTTACCGTCAGTTTTCCAGCTTCCTTGCCGGGTGTTCCGCCTATTCCCGCCGCTTATGGGCCGATAGCCAATCCTTACGTAAACGTAAGTATTACCGATCCAGTGCCAATGTCGTTCACGAAATTGGTTTCCAACAGCGCAACCGTCGACGTTGCCGCTGGGGCCGGCTGCGGCTTGAACCCGCAGAATACCCCGATACCCCTGGTCGTGCTGCATAGGACGGCAAGCTCATCACTTTCAGTGAGTGGTAGTGCCTCGATCACGATTATTGGTGGCCCAGCGCGTTCCATTCAGGTGGATTCCAGCAGCAGTACTGCGGCGAGCGTTGGGACCGTTGACCTCTCGCTGGCTGGACCCAACGGCAACGGCGCAGACTTTGCTGTTTTCGGAGGGCCCTCAACAATGCCAGCCGCCGTCAACTTGGGCAGTACCGGCAAATGGATTCCGGGGGCTAATCCGCTTGGCGACCCGTTTGCCTCGAAGGCCGCCCCTGCGAGCGCACCAGTCACCGCAGGCACCGCTACGCCGGTACCTTTCAATATAAACGGCTGCCCGGATCCAAATGGCTGCGTCGAGTTTACTCCCGGTGACTACTCTGGCTGTTTGACCGGCAGCAGCCTTAACCCCGGTGACAAAGGCTGTCTGTTGCTTCCTTATAAGGGTTCGAACCCTGGATTCGCCTACACCAAGGGCGCGCTGATTCAGCCGGTCAAGGTAGCCCAGAATAACGCCGGCAGTTTTGTTTACCTGGCCACTAACACCGCAAATACCGGCACGACCCTCCCGGTCTCGTGGAACCAAACCGTATGCACATGGCAATCTGACGGAACCTGCACGGGGGGAAGCCAGGTAGTCGGCGGCGTTACATGGTGGAACGTCGGGGTTGTGAATTTGCCCCAGTTGAGCGTGGGGATCTTTGATCCGGGGCTGTATTACGTGAAGGAGAGCGGGCTCAATCTGGGCAGTGGGTCGATCGCGCGGATCAGCACCGCCACCGGAGACGGAACAAACGGCGCCACCTTTTACTTCAGTACCTCCGCTACCGTCGGGGTCGACTCTAACAGCGGCAAATCCAGCGCCTGCACGGCTGCATCCTCTGGTTCTGGCACTCCAAATGGCTGTGTTGTTTCGTACAAAATTGACGGTACGCTATCGACTGCGGCAACTGGATACGTGGCGTCTCAAAAGTTGCAGTGCCCCAGCGGCTCGGCGAACCCCACTCAGGTCCCTGCCGTTGTTGACGGCAACATTCTGCTTGGTCCTTGCTCCGGTACGTACGGATCTCCCGATGGCAACCGCGGCTTCTTGTTCTTTCAAAATCGCGCCACGGCGGCCTCGCCAAGCTGGGGAGGTGGCGGCCAATTCCTGTCCTCGGGCTTTCTTTACTTCCATAAGGGCAACGGGACAACCTGCGGCACGGACACCAGCTGCCTCACCCTGAAGGGAAACTCAGGTGCAGGCGCGTACACTCTTGGCAATATTGTCGTGGACAAGCTTTCGCTGGGCGGTACTCCGGCTATCAACATGTTCCTGAACCCGACAGCCACGTTTTCAGTTCTGCGCCCGACTCTACTCATGTGATTACTAACCCAATGGTATATTCCATTCAGGTAGGCTTTTGATGGCAACCGCGGCAGCTTTGCGGATACAAATCCGGGCTCCGAGGTTCGCGCTGCTCCCAGCGGCCACCCCGCCCAGGGGCGGGCTATTACTGTCCGTGCTGGTTCATACCGTCATGGTCCTCGCCCTGTTGACGTGGTTGCCCCTCTTGATTCCGGGACGGTCTATCATCGTGGCGCGCACCACCGCGGATATTCTGCGCGACCCGGATGAACAGGTGCTAATGCTGCCGGTTTTGCCCCGGATCACAGATGTGGGCTCACGCGGCGATCTTTTGCGCGAGTTAAAAAAAATGGAGCGTAGCTTGGCCAAGGCCAAGTCCAGAGCCGGCCGGCCAAAATCCAACCCGCCAAAAGCTGACTTTGCTGCTCCCCAGATCGTCGTTTCCAACCCTCCAGAATGGACCAACGACGTTCAGACGATCCTTCGGCCGGATTTGCTTGCTCCTCCGAAGCTGAAGTATCCGGTCCGCCTGCAGAGCATGTTAATGCTCCCGGCTCCAACCGCTCCGGCGCGAGTCGTCCCACAACTTGAGCAACCCGCAGTACCGACCCCGGTAGGGTTGGTGCCTTTCCAAGCCACCGTGCCCCGCGTACAAGTCCCCGTATTACCCATGGGTGCTCCCAAGCAATCCTCCGCGGTTCCCGCAGAACAGGCGGCGCCGAAAATTGCGGGCGCTGCCGATCGCAGCTTACCGGTGCTTCCTGGCCCAATAACCCCAGCGCTGCCAGCGCTGAATATGCCGAAGGCAGTCGTCGTCCTTAACGCGGTTAACGTTCCCCTCGAACCCGCTCCCGTTATTCCTGACGCGGAGCTGGCCGGCCGATTCGTCGTGGCCCCATCAGGAGACGCAAGCGCCCCGGAGGCCCCATCGGGAACGGCTGGCGCGGAGATTGCAGTTGCGGGCGCGTCGAACACGGTGGGTAATTCGTCCCACTCGAACGTCGAGAATGAGAGTGCAAAGGGAGTCGAGCCGGGTGGCGGGTCTGCTGTGGTTGCGCGTAGCGGATCCCCGTCGGGTGTGGGAGCAAGGCCGGGAGCTGGCGCGGGCTCGGCCGTAATTGCTGGAACCGGAAGCCTGCCTGGAATATCGATCTCAGGAGGCGCTTCAGGACACGGCGGCCGGGCGCTCGTGATAAATCCAACCCCACGTGGCTCTTACGGTCTTACGATTATTTCAGGCGGAAGCAGCGGCGGCGCCAGCAGAGACTTGGGGGTGTTCTCGCGCACAGACACTGTTTACACCGTATACATCCCCATGAGCGACGCAGGCGGCGGCTCCGACTGGCCTATGGAATACGCGCAGTTGACTTCTGCCCCATCGGGCAACGGCCTGCTTACACCTCCCGTTGTGCTAAAGAAAATCCAGGCAACCGCCTCTAAAACTGACCTGGCCACGAATTCAGGTCCGGTATTCGTTACCGGCATTATTGACGAGAACGGCAATTTGAAATCTCTACGAGCCATACGCGCCCTGGATGCGAGGGCGCAAGCTGCCGTTAATGCCCTTTCGCAATGGGAGTTCTTGCCTGCCCAACTCGAGGGAAAACCGGTCGCCAGCAAGGTCCTGATCGGTGTAAGTGTCATGCCGGCCAAGGAAGTCGCGAAGCAAAACTGATCTGTGTGACATCGAGTTGAACGCCATCGCCGCGTCTTTCGGGGTCAACCCTAAATTGCCCCGTGATGGGTACGTAACTGATGTTGCACAGCTGGCCGAAATCCTTCGAGTTTCCGCTCGATGCTCGCAGGATTTCAACGTATTCTTGAGTTGCGTGTTCGCTTCAGCAGTCATTCAAACAGAGCTGTAAAATGCGGCGGAAACCGGAGCGACACCCGCGCCGCATACATTTGAATATGGAGAGTGTCCCGATGGATCCAACTACAGTCCGCATCGTCGCCGGAGTCATCTTTGTTGTGCTGATAAGTATCATTATAATGCGCCGCAAAAGCATGGCCTCCAAGCGCAAGCGCGTCCCCTGAGAAACACGTGGGATCTCTCCGGGATTTGGCCGAAAGGCCAAAATGCCGGGACCGGATGCCGCAAAGATTCTGAAAATCGCATGCTTTCCCAAAACGGCTGCACCCTTCATTATTTATACTCCTCGCCAGTAATTTGAATTGGGTGGTCCTGGTTGCCGAACAGACTGACAATCCACGGCAGCATGAGTGTAATTAGGGGTGTCGCCAGAATTATCGCAAAAGGTGGGGCACTCCCGCGCATTCACCGTGGCAAAATAACTCGCCCTTGTCTCGCCGGCCGTTCCGACTTCTGGCACCGCATTGGCCATCGCAGAGCTCA
>WNEY01004697.1_pt1 | contig 10446 bp, 9 predicted proteins | sample 5400531 | NCBI WGS metagenome assembly WNEY01 (sample SAMN13153338, study PRJNA577476) | soil metagenome | isolation source: 200 cm saprolite under Douglas fir tree site 1 | place: USA:California | collected 2015-04-18
ATACGCCATTGGCTTAGACTTAGACCAGTTCACTCTGCGTCGATTGGCGCCGTGCCGACATAACGGCGAGCGATGAGCCGCGGCGCGAACGCTTCCAACGCGCCGTCGGCTCCACCGCACGTTGGGCCGTCCGTTGTATTCACCCCAGTTCGAGGACCGTTGCTTCGTTTTGCTTGTCGAATCTGATGATATCGTCGTGACGGCGCCGGGGTAGTTGCGCGATGTCGTCGGTGGTGCAGTTGCCGAGCCAATCCACACGAACTTCGGTGGGGCGCCACGTAAGAGCGCAAGTCGGTGACCCCGCCAACATGCGGATTGTAGACCCATGGACTCACAGCTCGTCCCTATCGCGGTGTTAGCCGGCCCGCCGTTTCCGTGGTTTGGAGCGCTGACGCAGATCTTCCATGGCGGCCTCACCCGCGGCCCGGTAGAACGCGATGATCTCGGCGTCGGTTTTGCCGGCCAACTGCTTAGCGTGACGGTCTCGGATCCGACGGACCATCTCGACGGCCCGCAGTTTAGTGGCCTTCATAGGTGGTCACCTCTCTCGGGGAGCGGATATTCAGCACCGGATAGCCTGATTGGACGTTGACGCTGTTGAAAAGCTGAATCTTTTCGAGGCGCACGATATGCTTGAAGTTCCAGCTGACGAGCGCATCGACGCGCGCGATCGTCGCCAAAGCGATGTGCTGCATGTCCGAACGAAACTTGGCGGTCAAGATCTTCTTGGCCTCGTACTTCGCAACCAGCGCGAGAGCCTCCGAGGTGACAGGTAGAACCGCACCCGCCAACGCCAGGATCTCTTGATGAAGGTCGCGAACCGGCTCTGGGGCCAAGCCGACCTCCGCCGCCGTCACATCCGACAACACAGGCGAAAGCCGCCCAGCCCGGAAATCTTGCATCAGCCCGTTCGACCACGGTGCGAATTCGACGTCGAAGCAACCGCCAAATACCGAGGTGTCAATATAGATGCGAAGCGGCATCACGAATTCTGATCCTCGGTCTCCGCTGATTCCGTCCGGCTAACGTGACGAATGAGCCGCGCGCGTTCACCGGTCAGCGCGCGGCGGCTCCATTCGCGTGTTGGGCGGCCCGTCAGGTTCGCGCCGTTTCCAGAGCCACCCGCAAGGAATCAGACTTCGGAATCGAGAAGTTTAGCTTCTCAAAGCCGATGACGTGTCCAGACGCATCCTTCATGAGGACGACGTCCTCCCCGGTCTCCTCGCAAACGTATTCACGTGTTCGTTCCGTGAACCAAACGGTGAGCGTCTCACCCTCTCGATCGAAAAACACCTTTATTTCGGCCATACCTGCGTGCCTTCCTTGATCGCGTCGGTCGGATAGGCCGTGATCAAAAAGCCGTGCTCCGCAGCCCGCTTCGTGACCGCGCACACCCAACGACTCGATCCCTCGGCGAGGTAGAACAGCAGAACCTGCGGGTCCGCGCGGCTCTGTCGAACCTGCTCGGGATTCTCCAACGTGGCCTTCACGACGTTCTCTCGGCCAGCCATGACCGGATGCTTCGCAGTCGTGATGAGCTGCCACCGCTCACGGGTAACGCGAACCCGGAAGCCCAAGGGCGTGAGAACGTCGAAAAGAACGTCCGCATCTGGTTCCACCTAAACATTTTACATGCGGCTCGGTGGCTCCCGTTGATCCGCAGTGTCGTGGTTTGATCCGCAGCATTATGGTTCGTTTCTAGTCCGCCCAACGGCCGCGTTTCAGCCGCGGCGGCTCATGATGGCACCAGCCGCCGACGGCTGCAAACGCTTGTTGGGGACCGCGTCATCGACGCGGCTCCAGAACTGGAAACGAAGACCGCACTGAAGGCGAACGCGGCCAGAGGATTGGACTCAGCGGTCGCGCTTGGATTTACGACGACGACCGGACGGAGAAGATCTGCCCACTTGACGCGGGGAGGGCTGATAGGTGTTAGGCATCGCCTCCGTCATCGGCCACGGCGCCGAAGAGATGCTTGAAAAACCTGTCGGGTGCATTGAGAAAGTCGCGGGTAAGGTGCTCAGTGCTTGATTTTGAGTGGACGAACTGACACGTCGCCCGGTCGCCAACCATGACAAGAACTTCGCGATTTCCGGGGCGCCCATCGTCGAGGGGTGCTTCTTGTCGTTGATGCGGATGCCCGGGCAGTGCGCGAAGATGCTTTCGCCGGACCCGGCTGTCACAGCCGGTCGAACGGACTCCATTCACCAATTCACCAACTCGCCAATTCACCGATTCACCAACTGCGACTATTCACCTCTGAGAGCGACCATCGGGTCCACTCTCGTTGCGCGCCGAGCAGGAATGTAGCTGGCGAGGAGCGCGACGCCGAGCAGTCCCGCCGCGACACCGGCGAACGTCAGCGGGTCGGTGGCGCTGACCTCGAACAGCAGGCCGCGAATCAGCCGCGCGCCCGCCAGCGCGACGACCGATCCCAGCGCGACGCCCGCGAATGCCAGCCGGCCTCCCTCGTTGAGCATCATGCGCACCACGTCGGCCGGCTTCGCTCCGATCGCCATGCGCACGCCGATCTCGTGCGTGCGCTGCGTCACCGAACAGGCGACCACACCATACACACCGACCGGTGCCAGCACCAGCGCCAGGCTGCCGAGCAGCGCGAACAGCAGCATGTTGAGGCGGCGATCGGATGTGGAATCAGCCAGCACCTGCTCCATCGTGGCCACGTCGGAGATGCCGAGCTTCGCGTCGACCGCCCGGATCGCCGCGCGCGTGTAGCTGGCTGCCGCCCGTGGATCGGCCGCGGTCCGGACGACCCACGTCATCGTCGGCACCGCGGGCGCGTCGGGACCGCCGTATCGGAACTGTGTGTGCGGCCGGTACATTTCGGGACGCGGCGCCATGTCCAGACCGCGATGATGGATGTCGCCGACGATGCCGACGACGGTGATCCAGCGATCGTTGCGCCCCATGGTGAGCCGCCGCCCGAGCGGATTCTGACCGGGCCAGAACGTGCGCGCCATCGTCTCGTTGACGACGATGACCTGCTGCGTGTCGGCGCGATCGGCGTCGGTGAACAGTCGGCCGGCGCGCAGCGGCGTGCCGAGCGCCTCGAAGTAGCCGGGCGTCACCACCTGCCAGTCGGACGCGCGTCCGATGTGGCCGGCCGCCGGATCGCCTTCGAGCACGACGCTCCAGTCGCCGCGCGTGCTCGCCAGCGGCAACCCGGTGACGGCGCCGGCCGCCTGGACGCCGGGCGACTCGCGCAGCCGGCGTCCAACCTCGGTGTAGGCCCTCACCATGGACGCCGCATCGGCATAGGTGGTGCCCGGGAGCGACGTGCGCAGCGTCAGGGCATGGGAGGCGTTGAACCCGCGGTCGACGTCGAGCAGCCGCGCGAAGCTGCGGGCGAGCAGCATCGCCGCCGCCACGAGCACGACCGATGCCGCGACCTCGCCGACGACGAGGACGCGCCGCAGCCATCCGGTGGCGACCCGCGAGTCGCGGCCGCCTTCCTTCAACACCGGCTGCAGATCCGCTCGCGATGACTGCAGCGCAGGCACGATGCCGAACAGGATTCCGGTCGCCGCGGAAATCACCGCGGTGAACGCCAGCACGCGGCCGTCGAGCGCGATGTCCTGCACGCGCGGAATCTTCAACGGGTCGAGCGCGATGAGCCCCCCGGTGAGCCCGTACGCGAGAGCGATGCCGGCGGCGCCCCCGAGCCCTGAGAGCAGCATCGATTCGGTGAGCAGCTGGAGCACGATGCGCCCGCGGCCCGCGCCGAGGACGACGCGAATCGCGAGCTCCTTCTGGCGGGCCTCCGAACGGGCGAGCAGCAGGTTGGCGACGTTCGCGCACGCGATCAGCAGGACCGCGCCGACCGCGAGGAGCAGCACCAGCAGCGCGGGACGGACGTCGCCGAACACTTCGCGCGGCGCCGGGACCAACGTGAGGCCGAACTCGCGGTCGTACTGTTGCTTGTACAGCTGCTGGAACCCGCGCGTCAGCGTGTTGATCTCGGCCTGGGCCGCCCCGAGCGTGACGCCGGGCCTCAGCCGCCCGAGCGCGTTCAAGCCGTGATTGCCACGCTGTTGCGGGTCCGAGGGACCGAGCGCGAGCGGAACCCAGACCTGCGTGAACGCCCGGCTGGCGTAGTCGAGCGGCAGTCGAAGCGCTGCAGGCAGCACGCCGACCACCGTGTAGGCGGTCGCGTCGAGCTGAATCGTGCGTCCGACGATCGCGGGATCGGCGCCGAACTGCGAGCGCCACAAGCCTTCGGTGAGCATCACGACGTGCTCGTGTCCGGGCTCGTCTTCCTCCGCCGTGAAGACTCGTCCGGCGATCGGCTGCGCGCCGAGGGCCGCGAAGATCTCCGGCTGCACCTGTGCCGCGAGGACGCGCAGCGGCTCGCCGCCGCCGGTCAGGTTGAACGACGTGCTGCTGAACGCGGCGACGTGTTCGAGCGAGCGCACCCGTTGCTGGTAGTCCACGAGCTCGGGCTGCGACACCCACGTCTTCGTCCAGTTGGTCCAGTGGCTCCACAGCAGGACCACCCGATCAGGCTCGTGATACGGCAACGGCCGCAACAGCACCGCGTTGACGATGCCGAAGATGGCGGTGTTGGCGCCGATGCCGAGCGCAAGCGTGAGCAAAGCCACCAACGTGAAGGCCGGTTGTTTGCCGAGCGTGCGGAGCGCGAAGCGCAGGTCCTGAAGCAGTGTGGACACGAATGTTCCCTCGGCCGTTAGACGGGGTCGACAGAGCAGGGGTTGTCACCGCTCAGCACAACGGCAGGATGGCCCAGTGCGTCTGCCTCGATCGAATCGCCGACGCACCGTAGACCGTTTTCAGGACGTGTAGCGCAGGCGTTCAGGCGACCCTGAAAGGGTCGCCCTACTCTCGCGGGAGAAAGTCGTCCTACTCTCGCGGGAGGGTGTAGGTCGACCCTTTTAGGGTCGACACGAAAGGACCGCCCTGCGGTTTTGAACCGGCTGTCGTAGCGCGGGCGATGGGCTACGACAGCGCAAACGGCGGGTACTCGTCGATCATCAGAAGCATGTACGCTTCGACGCGGACCAGCCATCGCAGGCTGCCGACGCCGAATTCGAACAGGCCCTGCGGGTACCGCCCGCTGAACAGAATCGCCACCCACGCGACGACGGTCGTCACCCACCACGCGAACAGCACGAAGAACAGCGCGATGATGTGAGGGATGGCGAGGAGAAACCGAAGCCCCACCCTCAGGCGATCGCGCGGCCCGGGATGGACGAGGGTCAGCGACGCCGGATACGGCGCATCGCCGAACGGCGGATACAGATCCTCCAGCAGCATCAGGTAGGCGAGCGCGCGCACGCGCCAGCGCAGGTAGAAGGACGTGAACTGGCGAAGTGCAGCGATGTGTTCGCCGCCGATCACGATCGTGAACCAGCTGACGATCGCCAGGATCGCCGCCAGAGTGCCGAGCACACCGGTTTCACCGCTGAGCGATGTCATGTCGCTGCGTCCGCTCTTGTACGCCAGGCCGAAGCCGACCCCGCCGACGAGAATTGCGTGCGGAATGAACAGAATCAGCCGAAACGCCGTCGTCAGCCGATTGCGACGCGTGAGCAGGGGCTCGACGTCGACCGTCACTGGATAGGGCATGCGACATCATAGGGCAGACGGCTGAGGGCAAACGTGCGATGATTCGCGCCGTGCGGATCATTGCCGCGGCCCTGTCGCCTCGCCCTAAAGGTCCTCGCTAAACCCTAAAGGTCCTCGCTAAAACGGTGTCAACTCGACGACGTTGCGCGTGGGAATCCGGCACCGGACCGATCCGGCTGATTCGTTCCGGCTCGGATACGAGTGTGTGATGCTCCCGCCGCTCATGCGAAAATCACTGAATGAATAGCGACCAGAAGCCCGGAGGGCGCGGGTTCGAACGGACCCGCCCTGCGTGGCTCGTCGCGTCGATGGCGGTGATCATCGTCGGGGCGCTCGTCGGAGCGACCGCGGCGGCTATGGGGCAGCTCACCGAGCGCCCATTGGCCAGCGCGCTGGCGCATCCCGCCATTGGGTACTACACGCGGCCGACGCACGATCTCGTCGCCGAGCTGAGTCGACACCTCGAAGACGGGGACGTGCGTCTGAGCTTCGACGAGGGCACCGGCTATCTACGGTCGGTGCTTGACGCGCTGCACGTGCCTGTCGAGTCGCAGATGCTGGTGATGTCGAAGACGGGCGTCCAGGGGTTATATACGGGGCCTGCGAATCCGCGCGCGATCTTCTTCAACGACGCGGTCACGGTGGGCTACATTCGCGGCGCGCCGCTGCTCGAGCTCGCCGTCCACGATCCGCAGCAGGGCGTCCTGTTCTACACGCTCGACCAGAAGCCCCAGCCGCGCCCGCTCTTCGAGCGGCGTCCGGCGTGCCTGAGCTGTCACCAGGTCTACAGCACGCTCCATGTGCCGGGCATGGTGGCGCGCAGCGTGTTCGTGGCGCCCGACGGCCTGCCGCTCTCGCAGTTCGGGAGCTACGATCCCGACGATCGAACGCTGTTCCGGCAACGATGGGGCGGGTGGTACGTCACCGGCACGCACGGCTCGATGCGGCACATGGGGAACGCCAGCGTCACCAACGTCGAGACACGCGAGACGATGATCTCCGACAGCACGCTGAACCGCACATCTCTCGATGGCGTGTTCGACGCGCGCGGCTACGTGACGGCGCACAGCGACATCGCGGCGCTGATGGTGTTTCAGCACCAGGGCCACATGACGAACCTGATCACACGCGTCGGGTGGGACGCCCGGCTCGCGGCGTACGACCATCGGGTCGATCTGGCCGGCGGTCCGTTGCGGGACGCCGTCAACGAGCTGGTGGACTATCTGCTGTTCGTCGACGAGGAACCGTTGACCGCCGTGATCAAGGGGACGGCAGGTTTCGCCGAGAAGTTTGCCGCGCAAGGCCCGGCCGACAGTCGGGGCCGATCGTTACGGCAACTCGACCTCGAACGTCGTCTGCTGCGGTATCCCTGCAGCTACATGATCTACTCGACTGCATTTGGCGCCTTGCCGATCGACGTGCGTGGGGCCATCTACGGCCGCCTGTGGGACGTTCTCTCGGGGCACGACACGAGCCCGAAGTACGCGCGGCTGTCCGAGGCCGACCGCCGCGCCGTCGTCGAGATCCTGCGCGAGACGCTCCACGATCTGCCGGGCGATTTCAGCGCGCCGAATCGCATTAAATAGAAACGAGGTCGCGTCATGAAAACCTCTCTGATCGCCGTCGTCACGGTCGCGCTGAGCGCCCCGCTCGCGGCTCAGTGGTTGAATCACCCCACGCCGGGGCTCCCGCGCACACCCGACGGCAGGCCGAATCTGGCCGCGCCCGCGCCGCGCACGCCCGACGGCAAGCCCGATCTCTCTGGCCTGTGGAACAAGATTTCCCCGAAATATTCTCGCAACATTGCGGCGGACCTGAAGCCCGAAGAAATTCAGTCATGGGCGCACGCCCTGGTCGAGCAACGCAGGGAAGATCTCGGCAGGGAATACATGAACGTGCGGTGTGTGCCTTTGGGGCCGGGCTACGCCACCGCCGCCGACAGCACCGGGGCGGAGATGATGAAGATCGTCCAGACTCCCGGACTCATCCTCATTCTCAATCCCGATCTCACCTATCGCCAGATCTTCCTCGACGGCCGCGCATTGGAATCCGCCCCCAATCCAGATTGGATGGGGTATTCGGTCGGGCACTGGGATGGAGACACGCTGGTAGTGGAGAGTTTCGGATTCAATGACCGCACCTGGCTCGATCATGACGGCCATCCCCACACCGAAGGTTTGCGCATGATCGAACGCTACCGCCGCCGCGACTTCGGCAGTCTCGATCTCGAGGTGACGTTCTCGGACCCGGCGGCCTACGCAAGGCCCTGGACTGTGGCCGTCCGGGCTGAATTGGCCGCCGATACCGAAATGATCGAATGGGTCTGCAACGAAAGCAGCCACGGCCTGGAGCATTGGGTCGGTACAGCTTCTGATGAAAGGAAAGGCGAGGCACAGGTCGCGCCCGAGATTCTTGCGAAGTACATCGGCACCTATGAGGAGCAGCCCCCGCTCTGGAGAGCCGTCCCCCGGGTCGTCGAGCTCACGCTCTCGAATGGCAGGCTTCTCGCCGACATGGACGGCAGAGGCAAGGTACCTCTGATCGCATCGTCCGAGACCGTTTTTTCCGGTTTGTATGGACTCGGGATCGAGTTTGTTCAGGGCGGCTCCGGCGGATTCTTTGTGAAGCATGTCTCGGGCAATTACCGGTTCGCACGGAAGTAGGTTGTCCACGCGTCGATCGTCGCCTTCACCCAGCGTAATGCTGGTCCAGAAATCGGAACACGTCATCGGCCCGGACGGAGAATCCAAAATAGCCGAAGGTATGGCCCTCTTGGGCGGACTTGCCGTACGGGGGACAGGCGGAGCGAAGAGCGTCCCGTTCAGGTTTCAGCCGTGAAGTGTCGTCCCCGTGTTTCGGGTCCCAGCCACAACAGCAGGATCACCAGAGCGCCCGACGCCGCGATGCACGCGGCCATCGCCGACGGCAGCGCCAGCCCGCGATCCTGCAGCAGGCCGACCAGCGTCGGCGTGAACGATCCCAGCCCCGCGCCGACGTGATACGCGAAACCGGCGCCGACCGCGCGCGCGACGGTCGGGAATCGCTCGGTCAGATAGCCGGGGACGACGCCGAAGTTCCCGGCGCCGAAGAGCCCCATGGTCAGCGCGCCGATCCACAGCAGCGTCCCGTTCTGCGTGAACACATAGATCGGCACGACGAGGATGCCGACCAGCGTGGCAATCGTGGCGGCGCCGCGGCGTCCCAGCCCGCCCTCCGACATCCGGCCGCAGACAACCGCCCCGATGATGGCCCCGATGTTCAGCGCCGCGAGAAAGGGCAGCGTCGGCCGATGCATCTGGGTCAGCAGCGTCGGATACCAGTACGTGATCGAGTGATACATGAAGAGAAACGCGCCCATCAGGATTGACGTGTGCATGGTCGTCCACAGCAGATCGGGACGGAAGAGGCGGACCAGGGACAGTGTGTCGCGCTGTTTGTGCTCCTTCAGATGGCGCCGCCGCTCGAGCCACACGGGACTCTCCTTCACGCCCTTCATGATGAAGAACACGAGAAACGCCGGCAGGATGCCGATCCAGAGCATCACGCGCCAACCCATGTTGCGCTGATTGACGAGCGGGTAGCCGAACTCGAACACGAGCGACGACAGCAGGAACCCCATCGAGTAGCCGCTCTGCATCATCCCCGACGCGGTCCCGCGCAGATGGGCCGGCCAGTGCTCGATCGTCAACGGCATCCCCGCCGCCCAGACGCCCCCCATGCCGATCCCGAACAGCGCGCGGATCGCGAACAACATGCCGTACGACGTCGAGAAGCCGCCCAGGAAGGAGAAGACCGAGTACCACAGGATCGAGAACATCAGCGGACCCTTGCGGCCCCAGCGATCGGCGGCCGTCCCGGCGCCGATGCCCCCCGCGACCCGGAAGACCAGCGTGATCGTGCCGAGCGCGCCCGCGAGGGCCTTGTCGACGGTGAAGCTCCGCTGAATGTCGACCAGGAGGAAGGTCAGGATCGTGAAATCGAAGCCGTCGAGCACCCACCCCATGTAGGCGCCGATGAACGCCTTCCACTGCGTCGGCGTCACCTCGCGGTACCACGCACCGCGCGGGTGCGCGGACGCCGCGTCGATCGCGATGTGCGTCATTGATGGCTCTTGGGAAACGAAGGCGTGTCGGCCGCGAGGAATCGGGCGAGCCAGTCGAGGCCCCGGGCACGACAGACACGCAAGTCTGAACTACGAAGTCTGAAATCTGAGGCGATCCGACTTCGAACTTCGTCCGTCGTCCTTCGTACTTTCAGCCGCACTGACAGAAGGGGCCGTTGTGTGCGTCGTGCGCGAAGCGTCGTCATCAGGCCGATGATACCGTGCATGGAACGCAAAGCGCGCCTGGTTCGACCGGATCACTATGAGCGCTCATCCTGAGCTTGTCGAAGGATGCGGGCTCTTCGTTGATCGTCGTGGACGCGTCAGATGCCGATGAAGATGCGGCGCCGGTACATCTCGCCCAGGATGGCGCCCCAGATCACGACGTACGCCACCGCGTAGCCGAGCGACGCCGCCTCGGCGCCGCAGCATGGACGCAGCCATGACGCGAACACGCCGCGGTACAGGATGGCCTTGAGCGACGACCCGTCGGCGGCGGTCCAGCGCGTGAGGACGCTGTCGCACCCGACGGAGAGAAAGTACGCGGCCAACGGGTTTCGTCCGTAGACCACCAGCGGACGCGACCAGTCGCTCCAGCCCCTGCCGTCCACCAGCCAGTGACACGCCGCCAGGACCTGCGCCGCCAGGCCCGCGCTGAACAGCGCGAACGAGCTGGTCCACAGATTCTTGTTGATCGGAAACACGTGGCCCCAGGCCAGCCCCGCAATCATGGCGGCGAA
>WNEY01004698.1_pt1 | contig 10446 bp, 11 predicted proteins | sample 5400531 | NCBI WGS metagenome assembly WNEY01 (sample SAMN13153338, study PRJNA577476) | soil metagenome | isolation source: 200 cm saprolite under Douglas fir tree site 1 | place: USA:California | collected 2015-04-18
CGACATCATCTGCTCGCCGATCCAGGCCAGCGGCAGGAAGGAGACGAATTCGTCGTCCGGGAAGCGCTCGTCGACCTGCGCCAGGCTCATCGCCATGGTCATCAGATTGCCGTACGAGAGCATGGCGCCCTTGGGAAAGCCGGTGGTGCCGGAGGTGTAGCAGATCAGCGCCAGGTCTTCGGCTCGTCCGCGCGCGATGCTCTCCGTCCAGGAGGCCGCATCGGCCTTGCGCCCGCGCTCCTGCACGGATTCGAAGGACGTCAACAACGGATGCTTGTAGCCGCGCAGCCCGCGCGGGTCGGAATAGATGACGCCCTTCACCTTGGGCAGGCGATCGATCATCTCGAGGATCTTGTCGACCTGCTCCTGGTCCTCGGCGATGACGAAGACCGCGTCGGAGTGATCGATGACGTACGCCACCTCGGTGAGATTCGAGTCCTGGTAGATGCCCACCGAGGCGGCGCCCGCAGCCTGCGCGGCCAATTCGGCCATCAGCCACTGCGGCCGGTTGTCGCCGAGGATTGCGACCTTGTCGCCGCGCGAGAGACCGAGACTCATCAGCCCGAGCGAGAAATCACGTACGCCGTCGCAGTACGCGAGCCACGAAGTCGTATGCCAGATGCCCAGCCTCTTCTCGCGCAGCGCGGTGCGCTCCGGATGGCGCAGCGCATTTCGCAGGAGGAGCTTGGGGAAGGTGTCCTCCATCAGGCCTCGGCCCCGAGATACGCAAGCTGCACCTCGCGGTCAGAGCGCACGGCCTCCGGCGCGCCCTCGGCGATCTTCTTGCCGAAATTGAGCACGTAGATGCGGTGCGAGAGATCCATCACCACGCCCATGTCGTGCTCGATCATCAGGATCGAGCTGCCTTTCTCCTCGTTGACGTCGAGGATGAAGCGGGCCATGTCCTCCTTCTCTTCGTTGTTCATTCCCGCCATCGGCTCGTCGAGGAGCAGCAGCTTCGGCTCCAGCGCCAGCGCGCGCGCCAGCTCGACCCGTTTCTGCAGGCCGTAGGGCAGGGTGTGGACGATCTTCTTGCGGATGTGCTCGATCTCGAGGAAGTCGATGATCTCCTCGACGACCTTGCGCTGGGCGATCTCTTCTTTTTGCCCCGGGCCGTAGTAGAAGCCGCCCGCGAACAATCCCGTGCGCTGACGGAAATGTCTGCCGATCAATAGATTGTCGAGCACGGTCATGCCCTTGAAGAGGGCGATGTTCTGGAAGGTGCGCGCCAGACCCAGCCGCGTGCGCGCGGCCGGCGCAAACCGCGTGATGTCCTGGCCCTCGAAGCTCACGCTTCCGGAAAAGGGCCGGTACACGCCGCTGACGCAATTGACGAGGCTGGTCTTTCCTGCGCCGTTGGGGCCGATGATGGCCACCAGCTCGCCGGCGCCGATCTCGACGCTTACGTCCTGCAGCGCGTAAACGCCGCCGAAGCGCAGCGAAACGTGCGCGATCTCCAGACGCGCCATGGACAGGCGCTAATACCAGACTGCCAACTAGAGCGCGAGATCGCCCCTCTCGCCGGTGCGGACGCGGATGACCTCGGCCACTTCCAGGACGAAGACCTTGCCGTCGCCGATGCGGCCGGTGCGGGCGGTGCGCTCGATGGCCTCGATGGCCCTGGCCACCAGCTCCTCCGGCACCACCGCCTCGATCTTCACCTTGGGCACGAAGTCGACGATGTATTCCGCGCCCCGGTAGAGCTCCTTGTGGCCCTTCTGCCGGCCGAAACCGCGCACCTCGGTCACCGTCATGCCGCTGACGCCGACGGCGGTGAGCGCCTCCTTCACCTCGTCCAGCGTGGAGGGCCGGACGATGGCTTCGAGCTTTTTCATGTGACTGCCTTGAAGAAGGCGCGGGAGGGCCCTTCTTCTTCGCGCGAGCTGCTCGCCACGTGCTCGCCGATGGGCGGGCCGCCCAGCGCATAGGCGCTCTCCGAGTGCTGGGAGATGTCGAGGCCGTTCATCTCGTCGTCGCCGGCGACGCGCAGGCCGACGAGCGCATCGACCACCTTGAGGATCACGAAAGTCATCGGAACGGCGAGGAGTATCGTGGCGCCGATGGCGATGAGCTGGGTGACGAGCTGGCCGGGGTTGCCGTGGAGGAGTCCGTTGGCGCCGCCGCCGTTGATCGCTTTCCAGGCGAAGAGGCCGGTGGCGATGGCGCCCCAGGTGCCGCCCACGCCGTGGACGCCGACCACGTCGAGCGAGTCGTCGTAGCCGAGCTTCGCTTTCAGGTGGCAACCGCCGAAGCAGAGCACTCCCGCAAGGCCGCCGATGAAGATCGCGGCGATGGGTCCGACGTATCCGCAGGCGGGCGTGATGGCGACGAGACCGGCCACGGCTCCCGACGCGGTGCCCAGCGCGGTGGGCTTGCCGCGCAATTTCCATTCCGCCGCCATCCAGCCGAGCGCAGCCGCGGCGGCGGCGGTGTTGGTGGAGAGAAAGGCGGAGGCGGCGAGGCCGGACGCCTCGAGCGCGCTGCCGGCGTTGAAGCCGAACCAGCCGAACCAGAGCAGGCCTGCGCCCAGAAGAGTGAGCGGCAGGTTGTGCGGCGGCATGGGCGTGTTGGGGTAGCCCTTGCGCTTGCCGATCACCAGCGCGCAGACCAGCGCGGAGACGCCGGAGGAGATGTGCACCACGGTGCCGCCGGCGAAGTCGAGCGCGCCCATCTTGTGGAGGAAGCCGCCCTCGCTCCACACCCAGTGCGCGAGCGGGTCGTAGACGAAGGTGGACCAGAGCAGGGTGAAGAGCAGGAAGGCGGCGAACTTCTTCCGCTCCGCGAACGCGCCGGTGATGAGCGCCGGAGTGATGGCGGCGAACATCATCTGGAAGAGCATGAAGGCCTGGTGCGGGATGGTCGCCGCGTAGCCCGGGTAGGGCGCGGGCCCCACGCCGCGCAGGCCGGCCCATTCCAGGCCGCCGATGATGCCGCCCTTGTCGGGCCCGAAGGCGAGGCTGTAGCCGAAGAGCACCCACTGCAGCGAAACGACGCAGAGCACCACGAACGACTGCAGCAGCGTGGCGAGCACGTTCCGCTGCCGCACCATGCCCCCGTAGAAGAGGGCGAGACCGGGGACGGTCATCATCAGGACGAGCGCGGAGCACACGAGGACCCAGGCGGTGTCGCCCTTGTCGATCATTCCTTCTCCTTGGCGGCGGAAGCCGTCGCGGGGCTGGCTCTGCAATTCGGGGACCATGCGCTCCACTCTTGAAGGGGCTCGCGGGGCCGGCGAGCGAGCGACAAAAGTGTTGGATGCGTGCGCGATCCGCGACGTTTTCGTATGAATCGGGCAAAATTGTCACTGGGACGACTGTTCGTGGTTCCGCCCCGCCAAAAGCTCTGTTTTACAATTTTGTATGAAGTGTGGCGATCAGCGACAATTTCGTAGGCACAGTTGCGCGGCGCTTTCGACCCTGCTAATGCACCCGCGTGGCCCGCCGCGCGACAGAATCGAACGGCGACTTGCGGACGCTCTCCGCCCTGGCGGACATCGGCCGCGCGCTCTGCAGCGGCATCGATCTGCGCTCCTCGCTGCAGCGAACGCTCGAGAAGCTGGAAGCCGCCCAAGGGGTCGTGCGCGCGGCGGTCTTCCTCCGCGAGGAGGACACTGGCGAGATCGTCGTCGCCGCCGGCCTGGGCATTCCCGCCGAGGGCCTGCAGGCCCGCTACAAGCTGGGCGAGGGAATCACCGGCCGCGTGGTGCAGACGGGAAAGCCGGTCATCATCCCCGCCACGGCGCGCGAGCCGCTCTTGATGAACCGCGCCTTCCAGCGCCGCCGCTCGGGCGCCTCCGAGGCGAGCTTCATCTGCGTGCCCATCGGCGACGGCCGCCGGCGCTCGGGTGCGCTGGGAGTCGATTTTCCCTTCGATGACAGCCGCGACTACCAGCGCGAGGCGGAGTTCCTCTCGGTGGTCGCCGCCATGATGGCCCAGGCCCTGCGCGCCCACCGCCTCGTCGAGGACGAGCGCAGCCGCCTCCTCAAGGAGAACAGCAGCCTCCGGCAGGAGCTGGAACAGAAGTACGACCTCTCCAACATCGTCGGCACCAGCGGCCCCATGCGCCAGGTGTACGAGCAGATCGCGCAGGTGGCGCAGACCAGCACCACCGTCCTGGTGCGGGGCGAATCGGGCACCGGCAAGGAGCTGATCGCCCACGCCATCCATTACAACTCGCCGCGCAACGAGAAGCCGTTCGTCAAGGTGAGCTGCGCGGCGCTGCCCGACACGCTCATCGAGTCGGAGCTGTTCGGCTACGAAAAAGGCGCTTTCACCGGAGCGCAGATGCGCAAGCCGGGCCGCTTCGAGATGGCCGACGGCGGCACGCTCTTCCTCGACGAGGTGGGCGAGCTGAACCTGGCCACGCAGGTGAAGCTCCTCCGCGTCCTGCAGGAGCACCACTTCGAGCGGCTGGGCGGCACCGAGACGGTCAAGGCCGACGTGCGCGTGGTCGCCGCCACCAACCGCGATCTCGAGGCGGCCATGTCGCAGCGGCAGTTCCGCGACGACCTCTATTACCGCCTCAACGTCTTCTCCATCTTCGTGCCGCCGCTGCGCGACCGGAAGCCGGACATCATGCTGCTGGCCGACTACTTCCTCCTCAAGTACTCGCGGCAGCACAACCGGCACATCAAGCGCATCTCCACTCCGGCCATCGACATGCTGATGAGCTATCACTGGCCGGGCAACGTGCGCGAGCTGGAGAACACGCTCGAGCGGGCGGTGCTCAGTTGCGACGGACAGGTGATCCACGGGCACGATCTGCCGCCGGCGCTGCAGACGGCGGAGGCCACGGGCACGCTGGTGCAGTCGTCGCTGGCCGACGCGGTGGAGCAGTACGAGAAGGATCTGATCCTCGACGCGCTCAAGAGCGCGCGCGGCAACCGCGCCAAGGCGGCGCGGCTATTGGGCAGCACCGAGCGGATCGTCGGCTACAAGGTGCGCAAGTACGAGATCGAGCCGGAACGTTTCCGCGGCGCGTCGGCGCTGCAACTGCCGCCGCGAGCAAAGCGCCTCAGCGGCCGCGCCTGACCCCTGGCGCCGGTTGGCGCCGATGCCATTCGTTAGCGCGGTTGACGCGGTGAAGGCGCCGCGCTACCTGGCTGCGGGATGGGTCAGCGGAGCGACTACGTCCTCACCGGCGGGGTTTATCCCTTCATGGTCCCCGTCCTGCGCGACTTCGTCCTGCCCCACGACACCGGCATCGCCTGGCTCGTCGCCCTGGGCGAGTGCGCAATCGGCATCGCGCTCGTGCTCGGGGTCGCCGTGCGCATTGCCAGCGTCTGCGGCGCCGTATACATGCTGGCTCTCCTCTTCTCATCGAACTATCCGGGCCCCAGGCGGCCTCTCTGGCAGTACTTTGGAGGGTCGCTGGATCATTCGGTGCTGGCCCTCTGCTTTGTCGCGTTCGCCATGGGCGACGCGGATCGCGCGCTTTCGGTGCGGGCTGCATGGACGCGCTTTCGCTCGGCTCGGTGAATTGGCCGCTGCGGGCAGCATCGACCGCCCATTCAGATTTGCGCACCCGCGCCTGCCCGCCGCACAATGCCCGGCGCGCTTCGATCCGCCGAGGTCCCGGCATGGCCGCTCCCATCCCTGTCCGCTTTCTTGCCGGCGATCGCGGCGAATGGCGCATCGACCGCATCTCGCCGGTGGCCGGACCCGGCCTCCCTGACGCTCCGGCGCTCAGCCGCGTCGAAGGCGAACGTCCACCGGCTGCGGGTGCGCGCTGGCACCTCGACGGCGTCACGAGCAACGAGCGCTATGTCTCGCGCGACGAGAAGGACCGGCTCGCCGCCCGCTCTCCGCCCCTCGGGCGGCCGGAAGCTACTCGCGCGGTCCTCATTCCGGTGCGCAAGTCCTCGGCGTGGTGGGAACTGCCCCAGGACGAGCGGCGCGCCCTCCTCGAGGAGCGCTCGCGCCACATCGCCATCGGCCTCGAGTACCTTCCCGCGATCGCGCGCCGCCTCTATCACTCCCGCGACCTCGGCGGCCCGTTCGATTTCCTCACCTGGTTCGAGTTCGCCCCCGCGAGCGAGAGCTCGTTCGACGCCTTGCTCGAGCGGCTTCGCAAGAGCGAGGAGTGGGGCTACGTCGAGCGCGAAGTGGAGGTCCGCCTCTCGCGCTGAGGGTGGCTCTGCGCCCGGTTCAAGCTGGTCGCGGTGGCGCCCACTGACAGCCACCCAGGATCGACGCTTTCGGGCGCATCCCAGGCCCGCTGCCTTGACAGCCGCGATTGCAAGGGCCCCAATCGGCCTCACATCCGCAGAGGAGGCGCGACATGCGGCCATTTCGACTCTTCCGCTGGCGGCTGACGAGCTGCTGCGGCCACGGGGATGGTCCCACGCCGTACCGCAAGGATCGGCGCGATTTCCTCAAGCTCGCGGCGGGCAGCGTGGCGGGTCTCGCCACGCTGGGAACGCGGACGAAGACCGCCGCGGCGCAGGCGCGCAACTTCCCACCGCCGCCGCCCGCGACGAGCGCGATCGAAGGCTTGATCGACTTCCACCTCCACTCGGCGCCCGACGCGTTTGGGCGCGCGGTCGACGACGACGAGGCCGCGACCCTGTACCGCGACAGCGGGATCGAGGCCGTGGTCCTGAAGAACCACGTGATGCCCACCGCCGACCGCGCCTGGCTCCTGCGCAAGCACGTCTCGGGGGTCAAGGCGTTCGGTGGAGTCACGCTCAACGCCGCGGTCGGCGGGATCAACCCCGAGGCGGTGCAGTGGATGTGGCGCGTGCAGGGAAGCTTCGGCCGCGTCGTGTGGCTCCCGACCGTCGACGGCGACCATCACGTCAAGCACTTCAAGGACGCTCCCGAGGGCATCAAGCTGGTGGGTCCGGACGGCAAGGTGCTGCCCGCGTTGCGCGAGGTGCTGAAGATCTGCGCACAGCAGAAGCTGGTGCTCTGCACCGGCCACAGCTCGCCCAGCGAGGCGCTCGCCATCGCCACCGCTGCTCGCGAGCAGGGGTGCGACCGGATTGTCGTGACCCACGCCCAGTTCGAGGTGGTCAACATGTCCCTCGACGAGATGAAGGCCGCCGCGGCGCTGGGCGTGAAGATGGAGCTCTGCGCGATGGGCCCGTTGATGGGCCCCGGCGCGCACCTCCCCTGGATGCGCGCCTGGCGCCAGGTGACGATCAAGGAGACCGCCGAGCGGGTCAAGGCCGTCGGCGCCCAGCACTTCGTGCTCGCGACCGACCTCGGTCAATCCGGCAATCCGTCGCAACCCGACGGGTACAAGATGCTGGTCACCGGACTCCTCGCCGAAGGGATCACCAAGGATCAGATCCGGCTGATGGGGCGCGAGGTGCCAGGCGCCCTGCTGATGGGCTAGCGAATTCCAGCCGCGGTCTTGCCGATCGCCCGGGCGAGGCGCAGCCGCGCAAGCTCGGCGGCATCGAGGCCGAGGCGCTCTCCCAGCACCTCGTCGGTGTGCTGGTCGAGGAGAGGCGCCGGTCTCCGGATGGCGCCCGGCGTCTCCGAGAGCTTCACCCGCGGCCCCACCAGCCGGACCGTCCCGGCCACGGGGTGCTCGCTCTCGACCAGCGTGCCGCGGGCCGCGACTTGCGGGTGGTCGACGACCTTGTCGATGGTGTTGATCGCTCCGACAGGGATCCCCGCCGCGATGAGGATCTCCTCCCACTCGGTGTAGGTCCTGCGCAGGAACGCTTCCTGGAGCCGCGCGATCATCGTCTCGCGGTTGGCGACGCGGGCGGCGTTGGTCGCGTAGCGCGGATCGTCCTTCATGTCCTCGAGCCCGAGGAGCGGGCAGAAGCTCCGCCACAGCTTGTCGCTGCCGATGGCGAGAGCGAGGTCCTGCGTGCTGGTGCGGAAGGTCTGGTAGGGCAGCACGCTCTTGTAGGCGGTGCCCCACCGGGCGGGCACGATGCCGTCGGCCAGGTAGTGGCCGATGAGGATGTCGAGCAGGCCCAGCTGGCCCTCGAGCATCGAGACGTCGATGCTCTGCCCGCGGCCGCTCTTCTCCCTTGCGCGCAGGGCGGCGAGGATGCCGAAGGCGGCGTTCATCCCCGCCGTGATGTCGGCGATCGAAACACCGCAGCGGACCCCGCGGCCGTCGGGCTCGCCGGTCACGCTCATGAGCCCGCTCTCGCCCTGGGCGATCAGATCGAGCGCTGCCCGGTCGCGGTATGGCCCGTCCTGGCCGAAGCCGGAGATCGAGCAGTAGATGATGCGGGGGTTCCGCGCGCGCGCCCGCGGGTAGTCGATGCCCAGCCGGGCGAGCGTGCCGACGCGAAAATTCTCCAGCACCACGTCGGAGCCCTCCATCAGCCGGAAGAACAGCTCCCTGCCCTCCGGGTGCTTCAGATCGATGACCACGCTCTGCTTGTTCCGGTTGAGGTTGACGAAGTAGGCGGACTCGTCGCCGTAGAAGGGCGGGCCCCAGCCGCGGGACATCTCGCCGTCGGGTGCCTCGAGCTTCAGGACGCGCGCGCCGTAGTCGGCGAGCATGGTCGAGGCGGTCGGGCCCGCCAGCGCGTGGGAGAGGTCCAGCACGGTGAGGTCGTCGAGCGCCATGGTCATCGCGCCCTTGTATCCGATTCCCGGCGAGACGCCTGAGCCCCTGTTACGGCCGACCGCTTCGGTGGTCCTAGGCAAGCATCCATTGGCGAATCAAGAACGATGCCTCCCCCGCGGCCCCGCCTGCCAGCACCAGCCACGCTGAGTTGAGACGGAAACGGAAGAGCAGCACTGCGCCCACGAGTGCGATGGCGGCCGTCGGAACGTCCACGATGGCCGCACGTCCCAGCTGCCAGGTTACAGCCGCCATCAGTGCCAGCGAGGCCGCGTTCACGCCGTCCAGCGCCGCGCTGGCGATCGGTGAGGAACGGATCCGGGGAATGAGCGGCCCGCTCGCGGCGACGAGCAGGAAGCCCGGCAGGAAGATGCCGACCGTCGCGGCGATCGCGCCGATCCCACCGCCCAGGATGTAACCGATGAACGTGGCCGTGGTGAACACCGGCCCCGGTGTGAGCTGTCCAACGACCACCGCATCGAGGAGCTGCGATTCCGAGAGCCAGTGCAGGCGCGTGACGAGATCATCGCGCAGGAACGCGAGGAGCACGTACCCGCTGCCGAACACCACCGCGCCGAGCTTGACGAACACCAGAAACAACGGCCATGGCCCCACTGCGTACAAGCCGCCGGCGCGTGCTGCCACCGCCAGCACCGCAGCCGCCACGAGCACGAGCAGCGGCGGCACTCCGAGCAGACTGGCGACGAGCGCACCCATGGCAAGCGCTGCGAGCGGCTTGGTCTTCCACGCGGTGCGGCCGAGGCTCCAGAGCGCCTGCGCGACGAGCGCGATGATGATCGGCTTGATGCCGTACAGGATAGCGCCTGCCTGCGGAAGGCTTCCGTATCGCAGGTAGGCCCAGGCGATGGCGGCGGTCATCAGCGCGGCGGGCAGGATGAAGCAGACGCCGCCGAGCACCAGTCCGAGCCATCCGGCGCGCCGGAACCCGAGGTAGATGGCCATCTCGGTGGAGCTTGGGCCGGGGATGAGGCTCGCCGCGCCGAACAGATCGAGGAACTGCTCGCGCGTGAGCCAGTGCCGCCGGCGGACGGTTTCGTCCTCCATCATGGCGATGTGCGCCGCGGGGCCTCCAAAGGCGGTGAATCCGAGACGCAGGAAGAGCGCTGCGACCTCGCGCAGCAGCGCGCGCTCAGGCAGGTCCGCATCGCTCTCCTCCACATCGCGCACGGTAGTCTCTTCCACCACTTCGCGGGGAAGCAGGAGCTCGGCTATGCGGTGGTCGACGAGATCATCGGCCCCCTGCTCCTGCAGCGCTGGCTGGATCCGCTGGCGGGTACCAAGGATCCGATCGCCGAGCTGAAGCGCTCCTTCCGGCGCTATGTGAAGGAGGACATCGGGACCGGCTCCTATGTGCAAGGCTGCCCGCTCAACAACATGGCGCAGGAGATGTCGCCCCTCGACGAGGGGTTCCGCAAGCGCATCGACGGGCTGTACGCCACCTGGCGCAAGCGCGTGGCGGTGGCCATCGTGGCCGGCATCGAGGCGAAGACGGTGAAGAAAGGCGTGTCCCCCGCCAGCGTGGCGGCGCTGATCATCGCGGCGCAGATGGGCATCTGGGGGACGGCCAAGAGCTCGCGGAGCAAGGAGCTGATGATGAAAGCGGCAGAAGCGTTGTGCGACTACCTCGACCAGCTGAAGGAGCGACAATGAAACGGACCGAACCGTATCTGCTCTTCGACGGGAACTGCCGGCAGGCGATGAAGTTCTACCAGGAGTGCCTGGGAGGCGAGCTCTTCCTCCTGCCCTTCTCGGAAATGCCGCCCGGCATTCCCTATCCCAAGGAAGCCAAGGACCGCGTCATGCATTCCAAGCTGATGTTCACCGATCGATTCGGCAACAACTGGATGCTCGGCCTGGAGAACGCCAAATGATCGCGCAAAGGGGCA
>WNEY01008121.1_pt1 | contig 10445 bp, 10 predicted proteins | sample 5400531 | NCBI WGS metagenome assembly WNEY01 (sample SAMN13153338, study PRJNA577476) | soil metagenome | isolation source: 200 cm saprolite under Douglas fir tree site 1 | place: USA:California | collected 2015-04-18
GCCTGCCGCACCTGGTGGATCAGCTGCAGGTATGGCGCGACGCCGGACCGCCCGTTCAGGTGGAATTCGATCACTAAAGCCTTTCTCCCCTGATCTAGATGACTAGCACTAGGTAGTTAGCACTATAGCGCCATATCCGGATAGCATGTCAAGGGGAGGCGCGGTGATCGTCGTAGCGAAGGGATGCGTCGATCAGGTTCGGATTCGGGAACCTGCTGACATATCAGCCCAACAACCGCTATCGGACCTTGCAGCGCAAGGATTCGGGCCAGTCGTCACCTTTGGCGTTGAGGGCACCAGCAGTTACGGTGCGGGTTTGACTAGATTTCTCCGCGCCCAAGGCCAAGCGGTCATCGAGGTGCTCCGTCCTGTGCGGCGGGACCGGCGCTTTGGAAGCAAGTCCGATCCCATCGACGCCGACGCCGACGCGGGTGCAGTGCTATCAGGCAAGGCCACAGCCGTACCCAAAGCCGGCGATGCCGGCGTGGAGATGGTCAGAGCGCTCAAGATCGCCAAGCAGACTGCAATCAAGGCGCGAACTCAAGCAGTGAACGCGGTGAAGGGTCTCATCGTGATGGCGCCGGACCCCATTCGCGAACAGCTGCGCTACCTGAAGACGCCGGCTCTGGTCCGGACCTGCAGCGCTTACCGGGCGGACAGAGCGTCCGACCCGACCTCTGCCATCAAGCTATCCCTGCGCTCGATGTGTCGCCGATACGTCGTGCTCGACCAAGAGGTCCGTTCACTCGAGAAAGAGCTCGACGCCCTACCGTCCGGCTCGTCCCACAGCTGCGCCAACTGTTCGGCGTCGGCCAGGATGTGGCAGCGACCCTGGTCTTGGCGGCCGGCAACAGCGGTGACCGACTTCGGTCCGAAGCTTCCTTCTCAATGCTGTGCGGCGCCTCGCCAATTCCGGCCTCCTCCGGTATGGTCCAGCGTCACCGGCTCAATCGCGGTGGCGACCGCCAGGCCAATGCCGCGTTGCATCAAATCGTGGTCGTCAGGCTGCGATACAACGAGGCCACCCGGGCCTACTTTTCGAAGGGCAAGGCCGAGGGCAAGTCCAAGAAGGAGATCTTCCGCTGCCTCAAAAGATACGTCGCGCGGGAGGTCTACCGAACGTTGGTCGACCCGCGCGAGGAGGCTGTACGTAGCGCCGCCTGAGCACCTTCGAATTGCCCGTTGACATCTATAGGAGGATCAAAATTGGTCGGGGGCCCGGGATTTGAACCCGGGGGGCCTCACGGTCCCGAACCGTGTCGGTTGCATGTCCCCCAGTGTCCTGGCGGCTCCCCAGGTGCCCGCCTGAACTCAAATCACCGCTCCTTTGTGTCCGTCCGTGTCCTCCTAAGGCGGCCTGGTTCCGGGAATCTGTGCCCCGGCGCGTGCCTCAAACGGTGGTGGCCCGGCGACCATTTGCACTAGGAAGTGACTTGATGGTGGCGGCTTGGCCAGAGCGCCGTCCCGTGTCTTCCTGACCTTCGAACTACTCGGGAGCCGGGACCCAGGGCACCCTGAACGTCGCCATCACTTGTTTAAGGCCGGGAGGGGTGAGACGAAACCACTCAGCGACGAGGACGAGCTTGTAGTACTTCTGGAAGAGTTGACCGATCGTGTCGAGCGCGGCGTTCAGGTCGCTCTGGGTGACCATTGGGCCAGAATAGTTCTCGACTCGGTGCGCGACGACCTTATCAACTAGCGTCTTGACTCGGTCGGCCTCTGCCCGGAGGACACTCAAATCTGACGCCACGATTTGCGGATCGACGTAATCGCGCACCGCACCTCCGAAGGTCGCGTCCCACTCCCGCGCTGCAGCTCGGCGGTCGATTTCTTCAAACTGCCCGATCCACCAATCCCTCGCGATCAGGCGCGGATGTGCCGCGATCGAATCAAGCAGCCGTGCGAGCGAGATAACGTCAGGATCGAGGTCCACCAGCCTGCGGACAGCCACGGCCTGACTTTGGGTGTAGGTCCCAGCTAAGTAGTCCATCGCCAACGTGCGAGGAATCGCCGGGTTCGCGTCGATCGCTGCGGCCATCATGCCCCAGATTTCCCGATAGACCATGACGGTCGTGATGGCGTTGGCGAGCTGTCCGATCCAGTGCTTCCACATCACAAGGTCGGCTGTTACTGCCGGACCCTTGCGTCTCCTACACATCGTTGGCCGAGTGTAGGTCGGGGGCCGCAGCCTGTGAACACGGCGCTTGCCGCGACGAGTCTCGGGACATGTCTCGTGGAAGGTGTGCAACCGCGTGGTAAGAGACGGCCAGGGGGGTCGACTCCCTGATGGTGGGCCGTAGTTTCCGTAACGCGAACCAGACGATCATGTCGCTCGACCGATCAGCCTCGGTGCGGCCAATCGTGATCGGTGGGCTCACGCATTGTGCTAGAAGTGAGCCAGCACCTCCCGCACCTCGATGCTTTCCACACGCAAGAAGGGAGGCCGCGGAGCGCTGCGTATCCGGTCGGCAGCAGCGTGAGCCGCCGGCTCGTCCTCGAACACGAGCACATTCAGCGTCCGCCCGCTCTCGTCCGCCGTCCAGGTTGCCGACACGATCCCTGGGGCGTGTCTCGCCTGTGGCATGACGTTTGCCGCCACATGATCGCCGCTGCCCCGCACCAGTTGGGCGTCCCCGCTCTCCTGAACGATTACGGCAAACATCCAGAATCACCTCCAGCCTAGAATTCGTGCTACCCCAACTGTATTGGAGACATGAGTATTCCATCGAATAACAGGAATGTCAAGTCGACGCCGCGTCGCAGATACGACGCGACCCGGCGGCTGGCGCAGGCGGCACAAACTCGCATGGACGTCCTGACCGCCGCACGCGAGCTCTTCCCAGAACGCGGTTACGCAGGCACGACGATCAACGACATTGCAACCGCCGCAGGCGTCGCCGTGGAAACAATCTACCGGTCGTTCGGCAGCAAGGCGGCGCTGTTCAGGGGAGTATTGGAGGCGGCGATCGCCGGGGGAGCCGAGCGCGCCGCCATGCCCCCCGAACAGCGCCCCGCGGTCAGGAAGATGGCTGAGGAGCCGGACGCGCGCCGCGTGCTCGAGTTGCACGCAGCGACGCAGCCTGGGATCCACGCCCGCTCCGGCCCTTATGACCGGGTGCTGCGGGAGGCGGCCTCCGCGGATCCTGACCTCGCCGACGTCTGGCGCCAGCTCGAGGCCCAGCGCCTGAGTGGGATGCAGCGGCTCGCGCAGCGCCTGAACGATCTCGGCGCTCTGAGGCCCGGGCTGTCTGTCGAGAAGGCCCGAGACATTCTCTGGACGGTCAATTCACACGCCGTTTACGACCTTCTCGTTGTCCAGCGTGGTTGGCCGCCCGAGCGCTACCGCGACTGGATCGTGGCCACCAACGTGCACGCGCTGCTTGTCCAGCGATGAGTCGAGCGTCTGGTTTGCGAATTCGTCGGCTGTAACCCGCACATGCGGTCCGATTGCGGAACGCATCGTCAACCCGGGGCCTCACGGTCCCGAACCGGCGTGATGCCGTGTCCTCTCGTGTCCTGTGGGGTCCGCAAGGTTCCTCCTGTACCCGAGCTCGATGCTCTTCGTGTCCTCCCGTGACCTCCTGTATCCGCCTGGTTCCGCGAGTGCGTGACACGGCTGTGATCCGGAAGCAGGTCAGGAGTCGATCAATCGGCTGGGCTAAGCGAGCGCGTCCGCTCCGGATGAGTCGCCGCAAAGAGGCGGCCATCGAGCCGCCCTCTGTACCCGGGGCCCGCTGGGCCACACCTCATCTCTCTCCAAGAACGGCTACTCGATATCACCACACAAACGGCACGACGCGCCTGGTCCTGGCCATGTATCGGGCATACTCGTCACCTAGCTCGGACAGCAAGAACTTCTCCTCGATCCGAGTGCGATAAGTGAGAGCGGCAGCCATCACGAGAAGCAGCAGCACTACTGAGACCCAAGATTGGACGGCCAGACCAAGCCCGATGAAACCGAACAGCACGCCAGCGTAGCCAGGGTGACGCAAGAGGCGATACGGACCTGTGTCGACGACTCGATGGTCACCCTGAATTTGCACTTCGAGGGAGAAGAAGCGGCCTAAGGTGCCGTACGCCCAGACCGTCAGCGCCAGGCCCAATAGAAACACCGAGAGCCCTGGGTAGAGCAGCCAGTGTGGGAGCACCCCGATGCGCGCGTATCCGATCAAGATGGCAATCACTGCCGCCGGGATGATGGCGAGGTTCGTCAGGCCTGACACATCCTTGCCAGGCCGGGTCTTCGTGGAAGTCGCGTTCTTGCGAGTCCAGCGGACGAAGTAAAGGAACGGCAAGACGAACCCGACGACGATGGCAATCCAGAAGAAAGCCTCCTCGACTCGGGACTGAAAGAGCGGCGTCATCGCACAGCTCCAGCTTGGCCGACCGACGCGACCGCGCCCTGTTCCAGCTTGGCCTTTATGCGCTCGAGGCTCTGGCGATTTTCGACTGGCATCTGTCGGCGGCGCTGCACGATCAGCGGCCAGGACAGCACACGGAAGAACAGGGCAGTCTGCCACACGGTGCGTTGCACCAGATGCGTTCCACCATCGTGCTCCGACAGTACGAATTCCCAGTCGAATGCGCTTCCCGGCCCCCACCACGCGTGCCATGCGATCCGCGACCCGGGTACCAGTGCGGTGATGCGGCTGTGCGTAACAGCTTTGAAGGGCAATGTCTCAGCAGCGTCAAACTCGCTGCCGACTCGAATTGGACCGGATGTGAGCTGCTTGAGGTAGGCCATTTGGGCGTAAGCCCACTCCTGGTGCCGTGGAAAATCTGCCAGGTAGCGGTAGGCCTCCGATGCCGGGACGTCGATGTCGATGCTGACTTCGCTCTGCCACATGTTTCCAACCTCCTGGTTGATGGAGGCAAGTCTCGGCAGGCTCGTCAGCCCGCACATCGCGCGTTCGCGCTATTCCAGGAGGTCCCGCTCGACTGCAAACAGAGTTGCCCCTGCCCGAGTCGCCACCCCGATCTTGTCGTAGATGTGGCGCACATGGTGGTCCACGGTGCTGGGCGAGATATTGAGCAGGGAGGCCACCTCCTTTTTGGTCCCGCCGCGGCAGAGGAGGCGTAAGACCTCTACCTCACGGTCGCTCAATCCCGCCGGCCAGCTGGCCGTGCGGTGCGGTCGATGTCCGGCTGCCGTCAGGACGCGGCCAACGGCTTCCGCGTCGAGGTGCCCGGCCCGCGCTTCGGCCTCGAGCTCTTCGGCGGCGCCCGAGCGCGATAGGGCGGGTCGGAATGGCCGAGGTTGGGTCATTGCCTGGTAGGCATCGGCAGCCGCCAGGACGCGCGCTTCGTGTGAGATTTCAGCTCGGTGCGAACGCCTGTGATATCCGGAGCCGTCGAGGCGCTCGTGGTGCATGCCGGCGCACGTAGCCAGCGGCGTGAGCGCCGGCGAACGCTCCAATATGCGCTCGGAGTAGTAGGCATGGAGCCGAACACGCTCCCACTCTCCGTCAGTAAGTGGACCGGGTTTGTCCCAGATTCCGTTGGGCACAGTCACGCGTCCCAGGTCGTGCACCAGTGCGGCGCGGCGCACGTTCTTCGCGTCTCGCGATGCGAGCGCGACGAGCGCGGCCACCCCGCGAGAGTGCCCCGCCATCCAGGGCGACTTCATGTCGACGAAGTCGGCGAAGGTTTCGAGGACCGATTCCAGACGCGATTCCGGCACCCAGGGGTGCGGTTCAGGTTCCCGCTGCAATACCGCTTCCCAGGGCGATGTGACCTCGATCGCCGCCATCACCTCGGCTGTGCGCTCGATCATGGCTCCGGCAACCGCCGGATCGTAGGCGTGGCCGCTCCGTGACTTCAACGCCGACCGAACGCGGGCGATGCCGCCCGCGCGGTGCAGGACCTCGGCGTCGCGCGCGACCAGGACGATCCGGCCCGAGATCGGGATGTCGTTGCGCGAGAAGCCTTTTGGGGCGCCGAGTCCGTCCCATCTGACGGCCTCGTCCCCAAGAGAGCGCTGGACGGCGGCTGGAAGCTCGAGGCGTAGTGCAAGATGCGTAGCCATCTCGCAGTGGGCACGCGCTGAATCACCTGCCCGCGGAAGAGCGCCAGGGAGCCTAGCGAAGAGCTGGATTCGGCGAACGGCTCCCTGTCCAGCACCTATTTTCAGCAGCTCACGACCAATCTCTGCCGGCGAGCCACCCACCACAAGGGCTGAGGCCCGCCGTGACGCGATGTCGTCGCCTCCAAATATCTCGGCGAGGTCGTGAGCGTCGGCCGTGCAGCCGATGAAGCGAAGCAGAGCAACGTAAAAGACCTCGGAGATCTCGTCTTTGGCCAACCCCATCCGCTCGGCGAGCTCGATCGCGAGGAGACAGGTGCGCAGCGCCTGCTCAAGTGGCTGGCCCATACCCAGGTCGGTGGCGAGAGACAACGCGGCCATCAACTCGGCCAGGCGCAGTCGCTGCGTGCCGCCCGTCACCAGATTTGCCAATTTCCGACCACCATGAAGATGTCTGCGTGCGAAGCCAGACACCGGCGCGATCTGTCGTCAGCAGTGTAGAAGGCGGTGGGGCCGGCAGGCACCATGGCTGTACCGCTACTGACGGGGATGTCGGCCGCCAAGAGGCGTGTTCCCGCGGTTGCTGCAGGTCGGCTGAACGGCAGCCACGCTATCCCTTTCCGACAGCCCGCAGGTTTAAGGCTGGGGACCCGCGAGACGTCGTAGCCGCAGTCCGCGCGAGTCACGCCCGCCCCACAGAGGTAGGGCGTGCACGGCCTCCCACCCCAGCAGCTCCGGTAATCAGGGGGGCGCCGATCGGCCGTCAGGTGACCGTGGGCATCGCGGACGATGCCAAGTCAGCCGCGCCAGCCCCAGGCGGTCACCATGCCGAGCGAAAACCAGCGCGATACCGGATCTTGTACAAACGCCAACGGCTCGGCCATGTCCTGATCCGTGAGAAGGCCGGCGGCGATCAGGCGCGGGCCGAGGTCCCCCAGTGCCATTGTGTAGAAAGCGGACTCCTCGCTACCACCTCGTACCAGCCGGCAGGTCAGCTCGGCACCGACCTCACGCAGGCCGGCCGCAGCGAGCGCACCGGGAAGCTCCAGGCCGAACTCGGGTCCGGCCCCGGCGGCGCGGAATCCGGCCGCCATGGCCGGTATCACGCGGGAGAATGCGTCTGCCTTCGAGGGTGGGCTGACGATCCTCCCCGAGATCGGTAACAATGCCGCCCCAAACACGATGTCTTCCAGCATCAGCACACCGCCGGGGCGCAGCGCCGTCACCAGCCGCGTGACGACCTCGCTTCGCCTGGGCAGGTGCTCCAGCACAGCCCGCGCGTGTACCAGATCGAACGCATCCTGCTCGACTGGGTCACCCGTAATGTCGTGCCGCACCACCTCGACAGGGGGACGCGGAAGATCGTCCAGGAACTGGATGTCAAGGTCGGTGGCAACCACCCGACCGGTGCTCCCGACCGTGGCAGCCAGCCACCCCGCGACGCTTCCCGCACCGGCGCCGACCTCCAGGCAGTGCCAGCCCGCCGCTACCCCCACATTGGCCAGATGCCGGAAAGTGACTGGGTCGAACTGCGCCGACAGGCCGGCCAGGCGAGCGCGCTCCTGCTCCCGGACCTGGCCGAAGAGGTAGCTCCCGCCCGTTGTGCTCATGGGGCAGACTATGCGCCCGCTCTCGTGGGCGGCGCAACGGTTCGGGACCGCGCCTGCAGGACCTGGCGGCTCAACTGCGCAACCTCCGCGGCCGTGCGTGCGAGCTTGACGACGAGTTTGGCGATCAGCCGATGAGACCGAGTTCAGATCGGCCGACTGATAGTTCCCAACGAAATTGTGCCCCGGCTGTGCCCCGTCAGCTCCGGACCACGCCAAAAATCGTCGGTTTTGAACTCAACATTTGGTCGGGGGCCCGGGATTTGAACCCGGGGCCTCACGGTCCCGAACCGTCTTGTTGGCGTGTCCTCGCGTGTCCTGGCGGCTCCGCAAGTGTCCTCCCGTACTCAAAACGCGGTCGCTTCGTGTCCGTTCGTGTCCGCCAGGTTCCTCTCGGTTCCGCGAATGCGTGACACGGCTGCGACCCGGCGCGAGGTCAAAGGCTCACGCTGAAAGTGCCCAACGACCGAGAGGTTTGACTCTCTTGCCCGTCACATGGCCGAAGCTGTTGGTGAGGGGCCGCCGGACTGGCGCATAGTTAAGCGCCGGGCGAAGAGCCGGTGCCAAGATTCACCAATGGCGCCAGCGATCGTCGTGTCCGGGCTCGTCAAGAACTTCGGAACGACCCGCGCTTTGAACGGGCTCGATCTGAAGGTTGAGACAGGCGAGGTCTACGGCTTCCTCGGACCCAACGGCGCGGGAGCGTCTCGCTTCTCAGCGGTGATCCATGGCGCGACGCGGTGGCGCTGCACCGCCGTCTCGCGTACGTACCCGGCGAGGTGAGCCTGTGGCCGAACCTCAGCGGGGGAGAGATCATCGATCTCCTCGGCCGGCTCCGCGGCGACCTCGACCGGCGGCGGCGGGACGAGCTTCTCCAGCGCTTCGAGCTCGATCCGACCAAGAAGGCGCGCACCTACTCCAAGGGGAACCGCCAGAAGGTCGGCCTGGTGGCGGCGCTCGCCTCCGACGCCGAGCTCCTGCTCCTCGACGAGCCCACGTCCGGCCTCGACCCCTTGATGGAAGCCGTCTTCCAGGACTGCATCCGGGAGGTCAAGGTCCAGGGCCGGACCGTGCTGCTCTCCAGCCACATCCTGGCCGAGGTCGAGGCCCTCTGCGACCGCCTCAGCATCATTCGGTTGGGCCGCACGGAGCAGAGCGGAACCTTGCAGGAGATGCGCCACCTGACGCGCACCTCAATCACCGCCGAGTTGAAAGCGCCGGCCGCGGGCTTCGACAGCCTCCCCGGCATTCACGGTCTCGAGATTCACGACTCGCAGGTCCACGTCGACGTCGACTCCGAGCATCTCGACGCGGTGGTGCGCCGGCTCAGCGAGCTTGGCGTCACCAGCCTGGTTAGCCATCCGCCGACGCTAGAGGAGCTGTTCCTGAGGCATTACGGGGACGAGCTCGCGAAAGAACCGGGGCGCGGAACGGCCGAGGCGGCGTCCAGTCGCGACGGGCGGGCATGAACGATCTGACCGGGACCGGCGCGCTGGTCCGCCTGATTCTGCGGCGGGATCGCATACGCATCTCGATCTGGGTCGTCTCGATCACTCTCCTGGTCTTCCTCACGGTGGTGGGCGTGAAGTCACTTTTCCCGACGCAGGCGTCGATCGATCAAGCCGCCGCGGCGACCCAACACAACGCCGGCGCCATAGCGTTCAACGGTCCGGCGCAGGGTCTCGACACTCTCGGCGGGCAGATCGCCTTCCAGGTCGGCGCGCTCGGGATGGTCGTCGTCGCCCTTATGAGCGTCTTCATGATCGGCCGGCTCACCCGCGGCGACGAGGAGGCCGGGCGGCTCGAGCTCGTCCGCTCGCTGCCGGTGGGAAATCACGCGCCGACTCTCGCGGCGCTGATCGTCGTGGTGGCGATGAACGCCGCCGTGGGGGTGCTTTCCTCCGCCTCCCTCCTCGCGGAAGGTTTGCCGACCGCCGGGTCGCTCGTGCTGGGCGCCTCGTTCGCGGCCATGGGGCTCTTCTTCACCGGAGCGGCGCTCGTCGCTGCACAGATCACCGAGAACACCCGCGTCGTGTATGGCTCCAGTGGGGCGCTACTTGGCCTGGCGTACGTGATGCGGATCGTCGGTGACATTGGAGACGGCCGCGTCTCCTGGTTCTCGCCCATCGGGCTGGCGCAGAAGGCGCGTCCCTTCGCTGGCGAGAGGTGGTGGCCGTTGCTGCCTCTGCTCGCGGCGGCGGTGGCGCTGATCGCCGTCGCGTTTCGCCTGGCGGTCAGGCGCGACCACGGTGCAGGGCTTGTGGCGCCACGGCCCGGGCGGAGCGTCGCCGCCCCCAGCCTCGGGCACCCGCTGGGCCTCGCTATGCGCCTGCAGCGCGGCGCGCTGATGGGATGGGGCGCCGGCGTCCTGGTGACTGGGATCGCGTTCGGATGGATCGCTCCAACGATCGATAGCTTCGTCGCGAACAACAAGGCGTTTGCCCAGATGTTGGCAAGCGCGGGTGTGGGCAGCCTTACCGACACTTACTTCGCGACGTCGTTCCGCATCATGGCACTCATCGCGTCGGGTTTCGCCATCCAGTCGGCGCTGCGCTTGCGGAGCGAGGAATCGGCTCTGCGAGCGGAGTTGGTGCTGGCGACTCCTGTCTCGCGATGGCGCTGGGCAGCGAGCCATCTGACGGTCGCGGTGGCCGGAAGCGTTGGCCTGGTCGCCGTCGCCGGCCTGGCCACGGGTGTGAGCTACGCGATCGCGGGTGGACCGTGGAGCAGCGTGCCGCGACTCCTGGGCGCCGCTGTCGTGTACGCGCCAGCGATGTGGCTGATGATCGGGCTTGCCGCGATCGTTTTCGGATTCG
>WNEY01004699.1_pt1 | contig 10443 bp, 13 predicted proteins | sample 5400531 | NCBI WGS metagenome assembly WNEY01 (sample SAMN13153338, study PRJNA577476) | soil metagenome | isolation source: 200 cm saprolite under Douglas fir tree site 1 | place: USA:California | collected 2015-04-18
GGAAGACCTACAAGGTGGTGACCTTCGACGAGCTGCGCCGGCAGTACGAAGAAGCGAAAGAGAAAGCGAAGAAGCAGCAATCAAGCGCGGACAAAGGCCAGAAGTCGCAGGGACCCGAGTACGAAGTCGAGTTCTCGATCAAGCCGACGGGAAACAAAGAGACGATCAACGGCTGGAACACTCGCGAAGAGATCGCCACGGTGACTGTTCACGAGAAAGGAAAAACTCTCGAAGACGACGGCGGTTTCGTGCTGACGTCCGATATGTGGATTGGACCACGCGTCGCGGCGATGCGCGAGATGGTCGACTTCGAACTCAAGTTCATGCGGAAGGTCTATGGCGATTCGTTCATGGCCGACATGCGTCAGGCCGCGGCGATGTTCGCCGCCACTCCGGCTTTCGCCAAGGCGATGAAGACATTCAACGACAAGCAGAGAAGCCTTGACGGCACTGCGATCCGGTCGACGATGACCTTTGAAACCGTCGCTGGGAAGAATGCTTCGACCGACCAACAGCCAAGCTCGCCCGCGGCCGCCCTCGGCGGGCTCCTCGGTCGCATGAAACAGCGGCGCCAGAGTGATCAGGCAGGAGCGCAGCGCAGCACGATGTTCGACTCGAACCACGAGCTGCTGAAGGCGTCGACCAGCGCGTCAGCGGCGGATGTGGCCATGCCTGCCGGGTTTAAAGAGCGGTCGTGAGGAGTTGCTCGAGCAATCCGTCCTTCTCGCGCCAGATTGAATCGATCCAGGACTTCAACCGATCGCGCGTCGGCCCGGGCTCGGTGATGTCGGAGGTGAAAAACTCTGACGGTACGGCGAGCCTCCGCACGTGAACGGCGATCGTGGCCACCTGTCCGCTGACGAACTGCCACATGGTCACGTCGCCGCCGGGGTAGGCGAGGGTGACGTCGAACATCGCGTCGAGTTGATCGCCGAGACTGGCGACAACAAAAGCGATGCCTCCGACCCTTGGCCGGAGCAGATGGCGATACGGCGAGTCCTGCTCTGAACGTTTTTCCTGCGAGAAGCGCGTTCCCTCGAGGAAACTGAGGATCGCCACGGGAATGTGGCGGTAGCGCTGACACGCGCGCCGCGCCGTCGCCAGATCGCGTCCGCGGTTTTCAGGATGCCGTTGCAAGTAATCGGCTGAGTAACGGCGCATGAAAGGGAACTCCAGCGCCCAGCACGCCTGACCGACGATCGGAAACCAAATCAGGCGCTGCTTGAGAAAGAAGCGGATGAACGGAGTCCGCCGGTGAAAAACGCGAGCAATGGTGAAGATGTCCACCCACGAGACGTGATTGCTGATGATGAGATATCTGCCGTCGAGGCGAATGTCATCTTCGATGCCGGCAACGTTCCACTGCGTCGGCAGCATCCAATGGAAGATCCGGTTGGTGCCTGCCACCCACCGCTCAGCGAGCGAGCTCAGAGCGAGGATGACCCGCGTGCGCAGACGCGATCGCGGCGCCGTCATGTGTACGACGAACTTCACCACCCCAAGCAGCAGCACCGGAATTCCCCACAGCAGCAGATTGAGAAGAAGAAGGAGGAGTGTAGTGAGCCCGCGCAGCATTCAGTCGCGCGCGAGCTGCACCGCGCGGCTGGCGCCGAGGACCGAGGCGGTGCCGAGGAGGACGAAGAGAACCGCGCGCCAATCGGACTCTCTCCATCCGCCGAAATCGAGCGCGGTTGCCGCCAGCCCGCACGCGAATGCCGCCGCGAGAGACGCGATCAATTCGAGCAAATAATTTTTGATGCGCCCGGCCGGAACGATCCTCGCAACGAGGAAAATCGAGAGCGCGGACGCAAGCCAGTACACTGCTCCCATGAGCTCGGAGGTTAGCACGGAAATCGCAAGAGCCCGGTTCGATAGGAGAGACTCATGATCCTCGAAACCAACCGATCGAAGATTCACAAGATCCTCGCCATCGAAGATGATCCTGAAGTCCTCGCGCTGTACAAGACGTACCTTCAGAGGCGCGGGTATGAAGTGCTCTCCGCGGCGGGCGCAGTGGAAGGCATGAGTCTTCTTCAGATGCATCCGGACACGCGCTTGATCCTGCTCGATCTCAATCTTCCCGGCATGAGCGGCGAAGAATGGATCGCGTGGTATTTAGCGCAGGGACGTCAGACGCCGGTGGTCGTCGCCTCAGGAAAGGGCGATATTCTCACCATCACCAAAGGCAACAACATGACCGCCGCGCTGACAAAGCCGTTTCACATGGAAGAACTTCAGGAGCTCATCGAAGTGCTGCTCGCTGACGACTGGCACGATCAGATCAGCTTGGACAAGAAGACGCATTGATGGCTGTCGGCGGCCGGCGCTCAGCCGAACGCCGAGCGCCGAGCGCTAACCATCATTCCCAATCGCTTCCACAGGACAGTTATCCATCGCATCCTTGCAGAGCGTTTCTTCCTCGGGATTTTCCGGCTGCTTGAAAACGTACGAGAAACTCTGCTCGTCGTTGCGAATGAAATTCGCCGGCGCGGTCTCGCGACACAGATCGCAATCGATGCATTGTGAATCGACGTAGTATCGGCCGGGGGCCTGGCCAGGCACCTTGTCGTTGGGATCTGCCATAGGATCACCGCATCAACCGGGAGGGTACATGAAAAGATTTCTTCTTCTACTACTCATCACTTCTCCACTGGCGGCGCAAACAGTCACGCAGCCGCCCCGCGAGGGCGGAATGCCCGAGACGATCAGCGTCACTGGTACAGGGCGCGCGACGCTCACGCCCGATCGCTTCAGTTTCACCGCCGGAGTGCAGACCACTGCGCCCACTGTGGAGGAAGCAGTCAATCAGAACAACGCAAAGATGGCGGCCGTGATTGCCGCATTGAAAAGAGCGGGAGCGACCGCCACAGAGGTTCGTACGTCGAATTTTTCGATCTATCCGCAGCAGGTCTATGAGCAGGGGAATCCGCCGCGCGTCGTCGGGTATCAGGCATCGAATTCCGTCACCGTGACGAAGAGCGACATCGGTGCTGCCGGCCGGCTCCTTCAGGTCGCTCTCAATGCCGGGGTCAATGAAACCTCGGGTCTCGTTTTCGAAGTCTCCGATCCATCGCGTGGACGCGATCAGGGCCTCCGAGCCGCGTTCGAAGATGCTCGCGCGAAGGCTGCTCTTCTGGCTCAGGCTGCAGGCCGCACTCTGGGCCGTGCGATGACTGTGACCGAAGGCATCCAGGTTCAACCGCCTCCGCCGCGCCCGATGAACGTCGGCGTGATGGCGGCGAAGGTGGAGGCCATCAGTCAGGTTCCTGTCGAGAGCGGTTCGCGTGAGCTGACATACAACGTTTCGGTAGTCTTCGAAATGCGCTAAGTTCACGATTTCTGAGCCTGTCGGGCACCTCCGTTGCACTTAAAATAACTCGGCGAGCGCGAGCGAGCCGAAACCTTGACGGAGGTCTGCATGGAGAACCGTGATCCAGGCAACAGAGACTTTGAGACAAACTGGAACGATGAGCCGAGCCCAGGCAACGGAGCTTCAGAAATGGACAGCGAACGTGGCCGTACGGGCGGCTCCAGCAGCGACATTGAGAGCGACAGCGACCTCGGCAGTGATCGCGGATACGGCGAGAGCGGAGATTTGAACCGCAGTTCGCCATCCGGCGTCGAGCACTGAGTAGACGTTGTCCCGATGCGTAGTAAGGCCGCGCGGCGAGCGCGGCCTTTTGTTATTCTCGCCGTGTGGAGTTGGTCGTCAGTCCTGCCGCAGCAGCAGATGTCGATGCTATCAAACAGTTGTTGGTGGAGAACGATCTGCCTGTGGCCGGCGTCGATGATCACTGGAAGACATTCGTCGTCGCGCGCGAAGGAGAGCAGATTGTCGGCTGCGGGGGCTCGGAGGCATACCGGAACGCGGCGCTCATCCGCTCGATCGCCGTCGCACCGGAGCATCGCAGCCGCGGAATCGGGCGCCTCCTGGTGCGCCAACTGATTGATCGCCTCTCCTCGCGCGGGATCCGCGAGTTCTATCTCCTGACCACGACAGCGCAGGAGTACTTCAAGAAACGCGGTTTCAAGAAATGCGACCGCGACGAAGTCCATCCCCAGCTTCTCGCCTCGCGCGAATTCCAGGATGCATGTCCGAAGAGCGCAGTTTGCATGCGACTGGTGATGCAGCGCTGAGTCGATGCGCGTCTTCGACATCCATCTCCACGTCCAACCTTGGTCCATGGTTCGCCGCGATGCGCTGGCGATGATCGACGACCCGTCGCACCGCGGCGCCGAGAAGGTGCTTTCCTCTGCGGAGAGTGTCCTCCGCTTTCTCGACGAAAATGGCGTGGAACGGGCCTGCTGCATCAACTACGTGGCGCCGGAGGTGATGGGATTCACGCCGGAGGTCAACGACTGGATCGCGAAATTCACAGAGCATCATCGCGACCGGCTGCTGCCCGTGGGTTCGGTTCATCCGAAACACGCGCGGGACTGCCGTGGGGAAACAGCCCGTGTGCTGGACCTGGGTATTCGGATGATCAAGATCCATCCGCCGCATCAGGAATTCGCTCCGAATGCCTACCGTCACGATCTCCCGCAACTCGCCGAGGTCTATCGCGAATGCGAAAAACGGAGAGTCCCAGTGATGTTTCATACCGGGACTTCTGTGTTCCCGCGGGCGCGAAACATCTTTGCCGACCCGATGCCGGTCGATGACGTGGCCATCGATTTCCCGCAGTTGCCGATCGTGCTCGCCCACGCAGGACGGCCGCTCCACGGCGAAACCGCATTTTTTCTGGCCCGGCGGCATCCCAATGTGCACCTCGACGTCTCCGGCATCCCGCCGAAATCGCTTCCACGCTACGTTCCGCGCCTTGCCGAGATCCCCGACAAAGTTCTGTGGGGAACCGACTGGCCCGCGCCAGGCGTGACGTCTCTGCGCCAGAACATCGACGAATTTCGCTCGCTCGGATACGGCGACTTCGTCGAGAAAAAAGTCTTGTGGGATAACGCGGCGCGCTTGTTCACGTAGGAAAGCGGCCGTCTCGGCCGCAGTCGTCGAGCGTCTCGCTCGGCGACACTTTGAAACGTGATCTGGCGCGACGCCCGATCACTGCGGGCGGGACGCCCGCTCTCCGCGCAGCGCGCGTTCGAGCGCCTCGAACGAGCCCACGTCTGACCAGCCGAAATCGCCGCGGACCGCCGCGACGCGTGCCGCCTTTTCCATCAGGGCGTAGTCGATGGAGATCGATGGCATCTGCGCGTAATTCTGGCGATTCACACACGCGATCTCCGGCGCGGCGTGCTCCAGCTGGCGACGGAACACGCTCGCGCGCCAGATGAAAATGCCCGCGTTCCAGGCATAGTTCCCGGCGCATAGAAACGCCTCGGCTCGTTCCCTCGATGGTTTTTCGGTAAATCGCTCCAGACGAATGACGCCCGGCGCGATTTCCCCGTCGAGCTGCAGGTATCCGTACCCGGTATTCGGCTCCGTCGGCGTGATTCCCAGCGTGACCAGATATTCGCTCGATTCTGCGAATGCGAACGCACGTTCCAGTACGCGTGCAAATTCAGCTTCGTCGCCGATGAAATGGTCGGACGGAAGAACGGCGATGGTCGCTTCCCCTTCGCGCGCCTGGATCTCGAAACAACAGAGTGCGATCGCAGGAGCGTTATTGCGGCGTTCCGGCTCAGTGAGGACGATGGCCTCCGGAACGTGCTCACGGCACTTCGCGGCGTAGTCCTCATGCGTGGAGATGTAGACCGGTCCGACATGGCGAACTCGCGCGTAGGTCTTCTGCAAGAGTGACTGACCGTTGAAGATTCGGAGAAACTGCTTCGGATTTTCGTCGGAGCTCAGCGGCCGCAAGCGCGTGCCGGCGCCGCCGGCGAGGATCATTGCGACGCGTTTCAAGAAGCGGCTCCGGCAACGGCCAGCGCTTCCTCACTCTTCACCTTCGAAGGCGCGCCGCCTTTTCTTCCGATGGCAATCAGGCTCAGTCCGGACGGAGGCCTCTGTCCTTCGAGTGCCTTCAGCAGCGGCACCAGGCGATCGAAAATCCGCGACTGTGCGGCCGGAAGCCCCTGGCGGTTCAGGACGCGTGAATTCAACCACCACACCATGCGAGCGATCTGGTTCTGAAACGAAATATCTTCGACTTCGAACCCCGCCTGCTGCAGCTTGGCGATCAGTTCGTCCTTCTCGTAGCGACGTTGATGGCCGACGCCGCGATCGAGCGAGCCATAGAGATCTTTTCCCGCCGGAACGAACACCACCACCCGACCACCCGGCTGCAGCAGCCGATGCGCGCGGCGCAGAGCTGCCACGTCATCCGCGGTGTGCTCCAGCACATTGATGCACAGCACGGTATCGAACGCGTAGCGTGAGAGGTCGAGACCGTCATCCGTATCGAGATCCAGCCGTTCGACGATGATCCCCGGCCGGCGACGGAATGCATTGCGCAGCCGATCGATATAGGGCCTCTCCTTGTCCGTGGCCACAATCAGCTCACGGCCGTAGAGAAAGCGCGTCATCGTCCCCGATCCTGCGCCGACCTCCAGCACACGCTGCCCAACGTAGGGCTGCAGGCGCTCCCAGATCCACCGGTTGTATCGCTTGAGTCGATCGAGGCGCCGGATCGTCTGGTACGTTGCCGGCTCGTTCGCCGGATCGTCGAGAAGGCCAAACTTCAGAATCGTCCAGATGGCGCTGAAGCCATCCTTCCAATTGATCTTCTTACCTTCCCAGTAATCACGGCCGTAGTAGGAGATCGGCACTTCAAAGATGCGGTAGCCTCGCTTCGCCACTTTCGCGGTGACCTCCGGCTCGATGCCGAAGCGATTCGACTGCAGATTGATCGATTGAATGACTTCGCGGCGGAAAACCTTGTAGCAGGTCTCCATGTCGGTGAGATCGAGATTCGTGGTGATGTTCGAGAGGAACGTCAGGAAAGTGTTGCCGAGGCGGTGCCAGTAGAGCATGACGCGGCGGGGATGGCCTTCGAAACGCGATCCGAAGACGACGTCCGCGTGTCCGTCGAGGATCGGCTGAATGAGCTTCGGATATTCCTCCGGGTCGTACTCGAGATCGGCGTCCTGGATGATCACGATATCGCCGCGAGCCTCCTGAATGCCTCGCTTGATTGCCGCCCCTTTCCCCTGGTTCACCGGCTGGAGAATGTGACGGATCTCGGGCCACTGCTGCGCCAGCGCGGCGACCACGTCCTTCGATCCATCGGTCGATTTGTCATCGATGACGATAATCTCCTTGTCGACAGCGACTTCCTTCACCCGGCGCAACAGCTCCGCCACGGTCGCCCGCTCGTTGTAGCAGGGGACGACGACGGAAAGGGTGGGGGGCTTGGGGTCAGCCACAATGGCATTGTAAAAGGATGAAGGCAGAAGGATGAAGGATGAATGAAACGCCACACCAGGTGAACGAGGCCCTCCGGAAGTCAATTCACATCGCCGTCGGCTTTCTGGCGATCACCCTCAAGTGGCTGCCATGGAGGATTGCCGCCGCGATCGCCGCGTTGGCGGCGGTGACGAACTGGCTCGTTCTCCACCGAATTGTTGGGAAGCGCGTCTCGCGAAACGCGCGCGGATACGACGCCGGCATCGTGTTGTATCCACTCGCCGTCAGCGCGCTGATTCTCATCTTCAACTGGCACATCTCGCTGGCCGCCATCGCCTGGGTGATCCTTGCGTTTGGCGATGGCATTGCCACGCTCGTCGGACGCCCGATGCCGATCGCGCCGCTACCGTGGAATCACAACAAGAGCTGGGGCGGATCGCTCGCGTTCGTCATCGTCGCCGGGATCGCTGCTTCAGGAACGGCAATGTTCTTCGGATCGCCGTCGATTCCTGTTGTCGTGGTGACGGTGATCATCGCCGCGTTTGTCGAATCGCTGCCGCTGGGTCTCGATGACAACGTTACCGTTCCTGCCGCTGCGGCGGCCACACTAGCGATTCTCGCCGTGCAGCCGCTGGTCGGGGAAGTCGTGCATCCGCCGATCGCCTGGCCCTGGATCGTGGTCAACACGGTGCTGGCGATTCTCGGCTACGCGCTGCGCACTGTCGATCTGTCCGGCATGATCACCGGCTGGCTTCTGGGCATCATCGTCATTCTCGGCGGCGGCCCGCCGCTGTACGTCGCGCTCCTAGCGTTCTTCGTCGTCGGCACCGCATGCACGCGCCTTGGCTACGCCCGCAAAGCGCGCGCAGGATTGGCCCAGGAGAAGGGCGGGCGGAGGGGGGCGGGGCACGCGTTCGCCAACGTCGGCGTTGCCGCGATCTGCTCCGTCGCCTGCTGGCGTGGCCTCGGACTCGTGCCGCTGTTCATGGGCATCACGTCGCTCGCCACTGCCGCCGCCGATACCGCCGGCTCAGAGATCGGACAGCTACTCGGCAAACGCGCGTTTCTGCCGCTGACGCTCCGCCGCGTTGATCGCGGTACTGAAGGCGCGATGTCGATCGCCGGGACGCTCGCGGGCGCGTTTGCAGCGCTTCTCGTCGCCGCCGCCGGCACGACGATGGCGGCGCACCACATCCGGCCCGGCTTCATGGGAACCGTGACCATCGATCGCACGCACACCATCGCCGTCGTCACGATCTGCGCCATCCTCGGCTCATTCATCGAGAGCGTCACCGGGAGCGTGACGCGCAATGTGCCGAACCACGTGATGAACTTCTTCAACACCGCCGTCGGCGCACTGCTGTTCTGGTTCGCGTGGAACTTCGTGCCGATGTTCGGCTTCGAGTTCTAGCTGCCTTTGGAGTGCGGCGGCTTGCCGCCGCTTTGGGGCCGGCAGCTTTGCTGCCGGCTGGCCGCGGCAAGCCGCGGCCAAGAAAGCGGTGCCGAGGCACCGCCACTCCAAAGGTTAGTGGTTGTCTCTCGACGCCGCCCGGAACACCGGGCCGTTCTGCAATGCACCCAGTAGGCGATCGAGCCCCAGATTGGTTTGCAGAGCGAGGTGCTGCGCGTATTCGTCGCAAATCGGGCAGAGATTCCGCCTCATTTCACGAACGGGAACGATGGAACCGCAGAGCTGGCAGGGTGACCCAATGAGCGGAGCCATTGAGAACGCATTGTAGCATTGCGCCGTGCAGAAGATTGTGATCGTCGGGCGTCCAAACGTCGGCAAGTCGACTCTTTTCAATCGCCTCGCGGGTTCTCGCCGCGCGCTCGTCCACGATCGCCCGGGCATGACCCGCGACCGCCTGACGACTGTGGCGGAGCTCGACGACGGCCGCCGCTACGAGTTGACCGACACGGGCGGTCTCGAATATGGCCACGCGCCGATGTCGGCTTACGCGTCGGAAATTCGAGCGCAAGCGACACTCGCGGCGAAGACGGCCGATCTGATTCTGTTTGTCGTCGACGGCGCTGCCGGTGTTCTGGCCGAAGACCGTGACATCGCGACGGAGCTGCGGCCGATAGCCTCGCGCACTCTGCTCATCGTCAACAAGATCGATCGACGGGATGCTGAGGAGAGCGTGCCGGAGTTTTACGAGTTGGGATTCGACCGCCTCATTGCCATTTCGGCCGAGCATGGCGAAGGCGTCGATGAGGTGGTGGACGCAATCAGCGAGGTCGTTTCCGTGGCCGAGGGCCAAGCGCCGGCCGCCGAGCCGCCAGTCAGCATCGCCATCATCGGACGTCCAAATGTCGGCAAGTCATCGCTGCTGAATCGACTGTTGAATGAGGAGCGGGTTGTGGTCTCTCCGATTTCGGGCACCACGCGCGACGCCATCGATTCGGAGATCGAGCGCGACGGCCGCCGCTACGTGATCATCGACACGGCCGGCATTCGTCGCAAAGGAAAGACCAGCGATGAAGCGGAGAAGCTGGCGGTGATCTCCGCACGCAAGGCGATCGAGCGCTGTGAAATCGCGCTGGCGATGATCGACGCGACCGAGGGGGTGGCGGCACAGGATGCGACGGTAGCGGGATACGCCGAAGAGGCCGGCAAGGCGGCAATGCTCCTGGTCAACAAATGGGATGCCGGGCAGCATGCGCCGGATGATTACAAAACATTCGAAGACCAGATCCGCTTCAAGCTGAAGTTTCTTCCCTATGCGCCGGTCGAATTCATCTCGGCAAAGACCGGCCGCCGCGTGGAGAAAATCTTTCCGCGAGTCGATCAGATTGTCGCCGGATATCGAAAGCGATTTCGAACATCCGAGCTCAACGAAATCCTCGAACGCGCCGTCGCCGAACATCAACCGCCGGCAGTTCGAGGTCGTCCGCGCCGCTTCTACTACGCCACGCAACTGAAAACGCGTCCGACGACCATCGCGCTTTTCTCGAACAGGGATGAGCCACTGCATTTTTCGTATCGGCGATACCTGGAGAATCAATTTCGCGACGCACTCGGCCTGATCGGCTGCCCGATTCATCTCGTCATTCGCGCGCGCAAGGGCATGAAACGCGGTTGACTACAAATGTGGCGTCACTTCAGGTACTTCGCCAGCCAGTACGTTGCGCATGACGCGGGA
>WNEY01019646.1_pt1 | contig 10443 bp, 7 predicted proteins | sample 5400531 | NCBI WGS metagenome assembly WNEY01 (sample SAMN13153338, study PRJNA577476) | soil metagenome | isolation source: 200 cm saprolite under Douglas fir tree site 1 | place: USA:California | collected 2015-04-18
TGCATTTGAGTTGTAGTGAGGCGCTTGAGAAAGTTCGTGAGGCACGGGACCGCGGACTACCGGTTTATGCTGAAACCTGTCCGCAGTATCTGTATCTTTCCATTGAAAATTTCGATGTGCCAGACTTCGAAGGCGCGAAATATGTCTTTACTCCGCCGCTCCGCGAAAAGTGGCACCAGGAAAAGCTATGGACTGGCCTCAAGCGTGATCATCTGCAGGTGGTCTCTACTGATCACTGTCCATTTTGTTTCAAGGAGCAGAAAGAACTTGGACGCGATGACTTCACCAAGATTCCGAACGGGGGTCCGGGGGTTGAGCATCGCATGAGCCTGATTTATTCGGGCGGTGTTGCCCAAGGCCGCTTTAGCGTGAATCGATTCGTCGAACTGGTTTCCACTACTCCGGCAAAGCTCTTTGGCTTATATCCACGCAAGGGAACAATTGCGGTGGGAAGCGACGCCGATCTCGTAATCTTCGATCCCAAGCGCAAACACACGATCAGCGCCAAGACTCACCACATGCGCGTGGATTATTCGATGTTCGAGGGCATACAAGTGACGGGCATGCCGGATGTCGTGCTCTCAAGGGGACGCGTGGTGGTGGAAGGAGACAAATTTCTGGGGCGGGCTGGGCAAGGGGAATTTCTACGGCGGTCAACTTACTCGCAGATCAATGCATAGTTGGACGGGCATTCTCGGATAAACGCCTCGCTATCGGAGAGACGACAAAAGAGTTTCCTTCCAGCGTTTCGTGTCGATCTTCCAGCACACTTTGGCTTTGCGTCCGGCGTTCAGCGCGGCGCTCCAAGCCGAGCGGTTGCGATCATCCGCCGCCACGTTCAGACGATCCACAACCGTCATGCCACGCGTCAGGTCACTCTGTGTTTCAACATCGAGGTAGTGATCGCTCCATTCAGTCCCTATCGACGGATCTAGAGCCAGACACATGGCAACCGGATCGGGCAGCGAAATTCCGTCCTCACCCGTTTGTATTTTGTAGGCCCGCCGGGCATGACTGTTGCACTCGATCGCAAAGCCGGCGAGTTCGGTATTGAATCCTTGAATTAGCGCGATATCTTTTTCTTGAAGCACAGCCTCTCCGCGCGAGAGTTGCCAGCCGATCAGTTCTACAGGCAGTCTACTAAGCATCACGATGCGGGCCGCCTCGGGATCGACCCAGATGTTGTATTCGGCGGCCGGTGTCACGTTCCCCTCACAGCAGGGCGCGCCGCCCATGACTATGCAGCGGTCGACTAGTGCGGCAATTGCTGGTTTCTTGGCCAAGGCAAGTGCGAGATTAGTGAGTGGGGCTAGTGTGACGATCACGAGTCCCGGATTGGCTTCGACGGTTTCAATGATTGCATCCACTGCGTGCAGCGCTCCGGGAGGTCGACGCGGCGGCGGATAATTGTGGTCGCCCAGCCCGTCGCGACCGTGAAACCAAGTCGCGTTCTCGTATTCGCGCAGCAGCGGCCTTTCCGCCCCCGCATAAACCGGAACATCCGCTTCGCATAGTTCTGCGGTATACAGCGCGTTGCGCGTGGCCTGTTGCACGCCGACATTTCCGGCTACCGTTGTGATTGCGGCGACGCGGACATCCGGAGCGCGCAAAGCCATGATGAGAGCAACAGCGTCGTCGGATGCGGTGTCGGTATCGATCAGAAAAGTGCGTGGCACGCGCGTAGGATAGCAGACGATAAGCGGTCCCGACGTTACTCGATCGAGCATGAAGACAGATCGAGCATGAAGACTTGTCGCATGAAAGAAAGAAGAGTACAGTTACACACTTTCCACCCCTGACAACCAACTGGAGGTGAACCGATTGTTCACGCCATCGAGTCTGAGCATCGCGTTGTTGATGATGATCACCAGCGCCGTTTGTTGGGGTTCCTGGGCAAATACCTATAAAGGCGTTAAGAACTATCGTTTCGAGCTCTTCTATTGGGACTACGCTGTCGGTATTTTCCTGATCTCCCTTGTGCTCGCTTTCACAATGGGGAGTACAGGACACGACTCCTCCAGCTTTTTGAACAATGTCCACGCGGCGGACACTTCGAACATTGTGAATGCCCTCATCGGAGGTGCGCTGTTCAATCTGGCTAATCTGCTGCTTGTGGCGGCGATTGACATGGCCGGACTTGCTGTCGCGTTTCCCGTCTCAATTGGAATCGCGCTCGTGGTCGGCACGGTTTTGAGCTACGCACTTCAGCCGAGAGGAAACGGTGTCTTACTGGCCCTTGGTGTTGCGTGCGCGTTTATCGCGGTACTTTTGGACGGCAAAGCCTACGGCAGTCTCGCCGCTGCAGGCCGCTCCGTCTCAAAAAAGAGTCTGATTACTTGCGTGGTGTCAGGAATTCTGATGGGCCTGTGGGCTCCGTTTATGACCCATGCGATGACTCGTGGAAATACTTTGGGACCTTACAGCGCGGCCGTATTCCTGACTCTGGGAGCCTTGCTCTCCTGTTTCATCTGGAACATTTATTTTATGAAACATCCGCTAGTAGGAGAACCCGTAAGCTTCAGCGGATTTTTTAGCGGACCTGCCTCGGGACATCTGCTAGGACTTTTTGGTGGATGCATCTGGGGCATCGGGACAGTTTTCAACTTAGTGGCCGCCAGCTTCACCGGCGTCGCCATTTCTTACGCTATCGGACAATCCGCGCCCATGGTTGCCGCCCTCTGGGGAGTCCTCGCGTGGAAAGAATTTGAAAACTCGGGACCTCGCGCCAAGGCCTACCTTGGCTTGATGTTCGTTTTCTACGGGCTCGCGATTTTTCTGGTGGCGCGGGCGAATGGATAGGCTGGCTATTTCCCTCTGATCCGGCTCACAAACAATTGCAAAAAACGGTCGGCGTCGGAAGCGAGACAAACTTTGGCGTTCGGTTTAAGTTCGACCACGCCCTCAATCTCATAGTGATCTCCGTGCAGGACGTTGTTCTCGTTCGATCCCCTGCGATTGGCTACAGTTTCCCCACGAGTAAATTCACCTTTGGTCTCCACGTCGACGTGCATTTCTTTTAGCGTCCCCAGAGTCGGATCCAAAGCTATTCCTACGGCCAGCGGGTCGTACATCGCCGCCCCGCTGTATCCACTCTTCTCGCTGCGGGTCAGATAGAAGTTGGCAATCTTGGCGATAAAATCGCTCTGGGGTCCGCGTGACGACTGAAGTTGCGCGAGATACTTTCGAGTGATGAGTGTACGTTCGCCGACGTCGGAGCCCACCATCGTCACTATCCATCCCGCATCGAATACGATCTGCGCCGCCTCGGGATCGTTGTAGATGTTGGCTTCCGCAGCTCCGTTGACGTTCCCGCCGGTAATCGAGCCGCCCATGATCACAATGTCCTTAACCAACGACGCAATCGAAGGATCCTTCAAAACTGCGAGCGCAATATTGGTCAGCGGTCCGACTGGAATGAGCGTAATTTCATGCGGGTACTTGTGAACCATTTCGATGATGAAATCCGGACCGAATCGAGGGTCGGCCTTGCATTTCGCAGGCGGCAACTCGACGTTGGCCAGGCCATTCTTTCCATGCCAGAACTGCGCCGTAATCAATTTCTGATTCAGCGGATGTTGCGCTCCGCCCACGACCGTAACGTCGCAGCGTCCGGCCAGCGAAACGATTTTGAGCGCGTTCTCCAACCCCTGCTGCGCATCCACATTTCCAGGTACTACGGTCAGGGCTTCCACCTTCAACTCCGGAGAATTCAAGGCCAGAATGATGGCCATGGCATCGTCGGTTCCAGGATCCGTATCGATGATCACCCGCTTGGGCGCGGCTTGCGTCAAACCGTTCGTAACATAAACGAGAACAAAAACCAGAAGCAGGATGGATAGACCTCGAAGATGCTTCACAGAAAATCCTTTCTTCAAATGTTGCTTTGGTTCAGAGGAGCATGCCGGCGATTGAAGCCGACATCAGATTTGCCATCGTTCCTGCCAGCATCGCGCGAATTCCCAGTCGCGCCAATTCGCTTTTCTTATTTGGAGCGAGCGCTCCGATACCGCCGATCTGGATTCCAATCGAACTCAGATTAGCGAATCCGCAGAGTGCAAACGTGGCAATGGTGAAGGAGCGCGGATCGAGAGTTCCTTTCGCTGGCCCTAACATGGAAAATGCCACCAGTTCGTTCAGTGCCATGCGAGTGCCGAGCAACGTTCCGATAAAGCCGCAGTCGTGCCATGGAACGCCGATTACCCACGCCACAGGAGCAAAGAGCACGCCGAAGATTTTCTCCAGGCTTTCCGGAAACCAGCTGATCCAATGATGAATTCCGCCCAGAATGCCATCCGTGAGGGCGATGAGCGCCAGGAATGAAATCAGCATCGCCGCGATGTTTAGAGCGAGGTGCAACCCATCAGTAGTTCCGCGGGCTATCGCGCCCAGCAGATTTTCTTCCTTCTCAGCTTTTTCTTCCTCGGCACTCATAACTACTCGGCCGGCGGTTCTTGGCTGCTCTGTCTCGGGCACCAGCATTTTCGCCATCAGCAGAGTGCCAGGCGCCGTCATGATGACGGCGCTCAGCAGATGTCTGGGGTCGATGCCGAAGAAAATATACGCAGCCATGATTCCGCCGGAAACGTGCGCCATGCCGCTGGTCATAACGGTCATCAGTTCCGAACGAGTCAGGTCGGCCAGAAAAGGACGGATGGTTAGCGGCGCTTCCGTTTGTCCCATGAAAATGCTGGCCGCAACGTTCAGCGACTCCGCCCCGCTCGCTCCCATGACGCGCGTCATGACCCAGGCAAAAATCCGGATAATGATCTGCATGATGCCGAAGTAATAGAGCACCGCGAAGAAGGCGGCGATGAAGATAACCGTGGGAAGCACTCCGAACGCAAAATAACCTAATTGCGATCCGGGATTCGCAAGGTCGCCAAATACAAAGTGCGACCCGGCATGGGCGTAACTTAGGAGTTTCGTGACCGCGTCTCCCGCCTTCTGAAAAGCATTCCGACCTGCGTCGATGCGCAACACAAAAGCATCGTTAAAAGGCCGAGAATTCCAGTGAAGCGTCCCATTCAGTTTTTGTCTCCGGGTTTTCCGATCACGCGATGGATTAACGGCCTTTCTTCCTGTGCACGCGAATCGGCAATCTGATAACTATCCTCGAGCAGTTGCCGGGCGCGATCCGCGCGCGCTTCTGCATTGTAGTGAATGGTGGCTAGCGGCTCACCAGTTGAAACGGCGTCGCCGACTTTTTTGTGGAGTACGATTCCCACCGTGGGATCGACTGAATCTTCCTTACGCTCGCGTCCGCCACCGAGAATCACACACGCGGTTCCGATCTGCTCACACTGAAGAGACACGAGATATCCGTCTCTGGGGCTTGAAATCGGCATAGTGGATTGAGCGTGCGGCAGTTTTTGGGGGTCATCAATGGTACGCGGATCTCCGCCCTGCAACTCCACCATCTGCCGGAACTTGTTGAACGCTTCACCAGAGGCAATCAGCTTCTCGCTCTGCTTTTTTCCTTCAGCGACAGTGTCGGAGACCCCTCCTAAATGGAGCATCCAACCCGCAAGCTCGATGCACAGTTGGCGCAAGTCTTCGGGCCCTTCTCCCCGCAACAGCTCCACGACTTCGACAACCTCAAGCGTATTGCCGATCATGTTTCCTAGCGGCTGGTCCATATCAGTGATGAGCGCCACGACCCTCTTGCCCATCCGCTCTCCAGTTTCAACCATGAGTTCGGCGAGAAAAGCCGCATCTTTTTCACTTTTCATGAACGCGCCCGAACCAGTCTTTACGTCGAGCACGAGCGCGTCGATCCCTTCCGCAAGCTTTTTGCTCATGATGGATGCGCAGATCAGATACGGACTTTCCACAGTGCCCGTTACGTCGCGCAACGCGTAAAGCTTGCGATCGGCGGGAGCGATTTCCGCTGTCTGGCCGATCATGGCGCAGCCACAGGTTTCCAGTACGCGGCGAAATTCCGCGACGGAAAGATTCACGTTGAAGCCGGGAATAGCCTCAAGCTTGTCCAGGGTGCCTCCGGTATGTCCGAGGCCGCGGCCGCTGATCATGGGAACAGCTATGCCCGCCGCCGCCGCAAGAGGCGCGAGCACCAGAGATGTCTTGTCGCCCACTCCGCCGGTCGAGTGCTTGTCGACTTTTTTCGCGCGAAGTGAAGAAAGGTCGAGGACTTCACCAGAGCGCAGCATGGCGTCGGTCAGCACAGCCGTCTCGGCACGCGTCATGCCGCGTAACACCACCGCCATCAGCCAAGCCGAAACCTGATAGTCGGGAATATCATCGCGCGTGTAGCCGTTCACCAGCGACTCGATTTCGTCCCGCGATAACTCGACTCCATCCCGCTTCTTGCGAATTACATCAATGGCTCGGAAGATCCGCGCTGAAACTGGAGGAGAATTCACTGGAGACGGAATCCCTCCGGAAGAAGCTCGGTGATGTGAACGTGTTTAGGCCCCTTGGCCCCTTGGAAGAATACGGTTGCGTCGGGGCCGAATTCGTAAATGACCTGACGGCAAGCGCCACAAGGCGAACAGGGCACACCCTGATCGTTAACTACGAAGACGGCTCGAATATCGATTTTCGGGCCAAGCTGCGCGACGGCTGAAAATATCGCGGTACGCTCGGCGCAGTTAGTCATGCCGTAGGACGCATTCTCAACATTGCAGCCGGAGAAGATTCTTCCGTTCGACAGCAATACAGCGGCGCCCACTCGGAACTTCGAATAGGGTGCATGCGCGTTCTTCATGACTCTCTTCGCGGACCGCAGCAGTCTTAACCGCATATCTGCAGGCATTGTTTTCTTGCGCATAACGGAAAGGTTTCACTGCGAGACGGCGAAATCGAGGGCAATTGTAAACCCTGGCCGCACAATTCACCGCTTTTTCTTCCGGCGGTCAAAAGTAGGTAACTACTGGGCTGGCCGCGAGGATTCGCCTTGTGAGATTTCCTGCCGTACAATTACAGCGCGAGGAAACGGTGCTCACAAAGTTCCTTGTGAGTGCGACAAATTCAGTGCCGCTAGATCACAACTATCCCGCAACTGCTCGCGAAATTGCCTATAACGGCGAAGCTTCTATCGCAAGTCTTGTCGGTCGTCCGCTCCTGCCCAACGCTGGAATTCCTCTCGATCTGAATTGGGTCGAGAGTGTTCGAGTAAACACAAGCGCGGTGGAGCGCCGTGCCCAATCGCAGATAGCGCGTCGAACAGTGAAAAAGGAGTGGCAGGCGGCATGGCTTCTCCGTGCAATTTCCTGCATGGATCTAACCACACTTTCCGGCGATGACACGGAAGAGCGTGTACGCCGCCTGTGTGCGAAGGCTCGGTACCCGGTACAACCAGAGCTTGTATCGAAGCTTGGAGTCGAAGACGTCGACGTGAAGGTCGCTGCAGTTTGCGTCTACCATGTTTTCATTGAAACAGCGCTGCACGCCTTGGAAGGTAGCCCGGTGCGCGTGGCGGCCGTTTCCACCGGCTTCCCGGCGGGCTTATCTCCGCTGACGGAACGGGTAACGGAAATTCGCCGTTCCGTCGAGGCGGGCGCTCACGAGATTGACGTCGTCATTACGCGCGCGCATGTGTTTGGCGGACGCTGGCAGGCGCTGTATGACGAAGTCGCCGCCTTCAAACAAGCGTGCGGCGGCGCGCACATGAAAGTTATCCTGGCCAGTGGCGACCTGCTAACGCTGCGCAATGTGGCGCGCGCCAGCGTCGTTGCCATGATGGCGGGCGCCGATTTCATCAAGACTTCCACCGGGAAAGAGCCTACGAATGCCACACTACCTGTGGGCCTGGTGATGACTCGCGCCATTCGCGAATACGCCCAGCAAACCGGAATGGCTGTGGGCTTCAAGGCTGCCGGCGGGATTCGCACTGCGAAGCAATCGACTGACTGGCTCGCCATGATGAAAGAAGAACTCGGCGAGTCGTGGATGCGAGCGGAGCTTTTCCGATTTGGTGCGAGTGGGCTGCTGGGCGATATTGAGCGGCAACTGGAGCATCACGCGACGGGGCGCTATTCGGCGGAGTATCGTCATCCCATAACGTAATTGCCAGAGTTGTTAGGGTGAAAACGGGAGAATCGAGCTGACCTGCATGAGCATCGCTGAAAAATTTGTGACGATGGAATACGGACCCGCTCCCGAAGATCCGAAAGAAGCGCAAGCTTGGCTGCAGCGCCACAGCCATCGTTTGGGGCACTTCATTAACGGCACATGGAAAACTCCTGCCGACGGAGAGTATTTCGACACGATTGATCCTTCTAATGGAGAGAAGCTGGCCTCCGTCGCCCAAGGTTCATCGGCGGATATCGATGCTGCCGTGCAGGCTGCGCGCGCGGCATTTCCAAAGTGGCGCGCACTCACTCCGCATGCACGGGCCCGTTACCTTTATGCCTTGGCGCGGCTGGTGCAGAAACATTCTCGTCTTCTCGCGGTTCTCGAGACGATCGACAACGGCAAGCCCATTCGCGAAAGCCGTGACATCGACATTCCACTGGTCGCGCGGCACTTCTACTACCATGCGGGTTGGGCGCAACTTCTTGAGCAGGAGTTCCCCGAGTACGAAGCCTGTGGCGTAGTTGGGCAGATTATTCCATGGAATTTCCCGTTGCTTATGGCGGCATGGAAGATTGCGCCGGCGCTGGCCACGGGTAATACAGTTGTGTTGAAGCCCGCGGAATTCACGCCTCTCACTGCGCTTGCATTCGCCGAACTTTGTCAGGAAGCCGGATTGCCCGCCGGGGTGGTGAATATCGTGACGGGTGACGGATCGACCGGCGAATTATTGGTAAAACATTCCGACGTCGATAAGATCGCATTCACTGGTTCCACCGAAGTAGGACGATCGATTCGCAGCGCTACGGCGGCTACGCCGAAACGTCTATCACTTGAGTTAGGAGGAAAGTCTCCCTTCATCATCTTCGATGATGCTGACCTGGATAGCGCAGTCGAAGGGCTAGTCGATGGTATCTGGCTTAATCAGGGACAAGTATGCTGCGCGGGCTCCCGCCTGTTGATGCAAGAGAGTATTGCGGAGCCTTTGATTGGAAAGATCCGCGAGCGCATGAGCACGCTGCGCATCGGCTCTCCTTTGGACAAGGCGATCGACATCGGCGCAATCGTCGCGCGCGTGCAGTTGGATCGCATCCAGCGCATGGTTGGCCAAGGCATTGCTGAGGGGGCGACTTGCTGGCAACCACAAGTCGCATTGCCTGAGCGTGGCTTTTACTATCCGCCGACGCTGCTGAGCAATGTTCATCCGACATCCATTGTCGCGCAGCAGGAGATCTTCGGACCCGTACTGGCTGCAATGACGTTTCGTACTCCGCGAGAGGCTGTGGAACTGGCCAACAACACAGTCTATGGCCTGGCGGCATGCGTCTGGAGCGAGAACGTCAACGTGGCGTTGCATGTCGCCGCGCAACTGAAAGCTGGTGTCGTGTGGGTGAACTGTACCAACCTGTTCGACGCTTCTTGCGGCTTCGGCGGCTACCGCGAGAGCGGGTTCGGACGCGAAGGTGGTAAGGAAGGCCTGCTGGAATATCTGCAGCCGACATGGTTTAAGAACGCACCCAAGTTGCCTGCCGCGCAAATGCCCATGCCCTCGGCCGAAGAATCAGAAGCCAGCACTCCGGCAATTGATCGCACCGTGAAGCTCTACATCGGCGGCAAACAGACGCGACCGGATTCCGGCTACAGCCTGGAGGTGCGTTCGACGGATGGACACTTGTTGGGCGAAGCTTCTCTGGGTAACCGGAAAGACATTCGCAATGCTGTCGAGGCCGCACGGAAGGCGGAAGGGTGGGCAAAAACCAGCGCTCACAATCGCGCGCAAGTGCTCTACTATTGCGCGGAGAACATGTCTCAGCGTCGCGACGAAATTGTTCGAAGACTCGCCGGGGTAGTGGGAGCGAAGCAAGCCGCGGCCGAACTGGATCTGGGAATTGAGCGCATTTTTTCGTACGCGGCATGGGCCGACAAGTTTGACGGCGCCGTCCACAATCCCCCGTTTCGCAATATTGCAATTGCGATGAACGAGCCGCTCGGAACCATGGGCATCATCTGTCCCACCGCGGCGCCGCTGCTGGGTTTCGTCTCCCTGGTGTTCCCCGCCCTCGCTATGGGAAACACCGTGATTGCAGTGCCCTCGGATGCATATCCGCTAATCACCGCCGATCTTTATCAACTCTTTGACACCAGCGATGTCCCGGGCGGCGTGGTGAACATTGTTACGGGCTATGCTTCGCAACTATTGAAGGTCCTCGCCGAACACGACGATGTGGATGCGATCTGGTCATTCGGGGACGAAGGCAGCGCCGCTGCCGCGAAAGCAATGTCGGTCGGCAATCTAAAACAGGTCTGGACGAACGAGGGCCGAGCCATCGACTGGTTTAATCCGAAACTGGCCGAAGGGCGCTGGTTTCTCGAACATGCCACCCAGGTAAAAAATATCTGGGTGCCCTACGG
>WNEY01005409.1_pt1 | contig 10442 bp, 11 predicted proteins | sample 5400531 | NCBI WGS metagenome assembly WNEY01 (sample SAMN13153338, study PRJNA577476) | soil metagenome | isolation source: 200 cm saprolite under Douglas fir tree site 1 | place: USA:California | collected 2015-04-18
CACCAATGGAGTACCGATTGCTAGGCCGGACCGGGGTCTAGGTCAGCCCGCTGTGTCTCGGCGCGATGATGTTCGGGCTATGGGGAAATGACGCGCCGACGCGATCCGGATCATTCACCGCGCCCTCGGCGCCGGCATCAACTTTCTCGACACGGCCGACGTCTAATCGGGCGGCGTGTCCGAGGAGATCGTTGGCGAGGCTCTGGGAGGTCACGGCTCGGCCTCCCATCCGGCGTCCCACTCCGCGGTCGTGGCGGCAGCCGGGTGCAGTTGTCGGCGTGGCCAGGCTCGTTGTCGGCCGGGGTGCCGATCAGGCCGCGGTCGCTGATCGCCCGGTCGCACGACCGGCATCGCCAGAGGAACGACCGGCCTTACCGCGACGCGGTGTCGGTGTAGGGGGTGTCGGTGGCGTAGGTGTAGGCGGCTTCGGCGATGGTCGTGCTGGCCTGGTCGGCGTCGCCGCTGGGGGGCACGCCGAGGGCCTGGCCGATCTGCGGCCACCGCGTGGATCCGGTTCCGCTGCTGGGTGCCGAGCCGGACCAGGCTGGCCCGGTGCCGCAGCAGCGCGCGGAGCTGGCGGACCGCCGGCGGCGCGATCCACGCCTCCGGCAGCAGGTCCGCGCGCAGCAGCTGCGCCAAGATCGCGGCGCCGGCCTTGTCGTTCTTCAGCCGCGCCGAGGCGATCGCCTTGCACCGCAGCGGGTGTACCAGATGCGGATCGAAGCCGTAATCCTCTAGCAGCCCCACCAGCCAGCCCCACCCGTAAGCCGATCTCGACCGTAGCCCAGCGGTCCGGATTGCGACAAGCAGGAGCACGGCGATCAGCGGCACCCATGAGTGCGTTGCCGGACTGTGGCTGCGCCGGCCGTCCCCGGGACTCAAGATGACGATGTGTCTGCCATGATGCGTTGCAGGGTGCGTCGGCCCATCAGGCTCATGGCCGGGTTGCTCTCGACGTAGTACCAGACCGCCCCCATCGACTGCTCAAACGCCCACGCCTTGCCGCGTTCCCACTCGAGGTCCTCGCATTTGAGGTCGTCGCGAAGCACCTGCCGCGGGCCAGCTTCAAGCAAATTCCAAGCACCCAGGAGATCCAGCGCGGGATCAGCCGGTCCCATGCCACCGACGTCGATGACGCCAGCCAGGCGCCCGTTGGAGACAAGCACGTTGCCGGGAATCAGGTCACCGTGAGTCATCACGTCGCGGGCGCTGCGCGGCAGGACCCGCATGATTGCCCAGGTGCGACGAAGCTGGGGAACATCCAGCAGCTGTTCGCTGCGCTCGAAGCAGGTCTCCATCCACACGTCGTGGGAACGTAGCTCGCCTCCCCGACCCGTTCCGCTGAATGCCCTGCCACGAGTGTCGATCGCACGCACACCGTGGATGAACTCAGCCAGGTCATGTGCAAACGCGGCGGATTCCCCCGGGTCCTCGTCTGTGGCCACAGTCCCCGGCAGCCAGGTCTGCACCGACCACGGAAGCGGGTAGCCCGCCCCGGGTTCGCCCAGCGCGACGGGCACGGGCGTGGGAAACCGCGTACGGCCTAGCAGCTCGCGGGCTGCTTGCGCCTCGGATTGAAGCAACCGCCACATCGACCCAACGTCCCCAGGTTCTAGAGGGAACCGGGCCAGGAACTTGTCGCCGATGCGAAACAGTGCATTGACCGTCCCTCGCGAAGCGACTCCCCTGATCGGCAGTCCCCGCCACTGGGGGAACTGCACATCCACCAACTTGCGCACCGTCTCGAGAGAGACCGTCAGCTGGTTGGCATGCATGTCCACATCGGAAGCATCACGCGTCCCGATCGTTGACCGCAATCTGCTTCCCGCCGCGCCAGAGCCCCACCGGCATAGTCCCTCGTCACGCTCGCTCATCGGCGCAGCACATCGCCGACCGGCCGCTCGACGTGCACGCTTGGCGCTCAGGCTGAGGGACGAATCAGCGATGCCGGCGGCCATCTGTGATGATCTTGCCCCCCCAATTGCCCGCGGCTGCACGTCAGAACCTGCCAGCTGACACCACATATGGCCTATGACCAGCAGATATGCGCACGGCTGGAACCGCTGACCTTCTACCTGCCCCAGAAAACCCTGAAAGAGGTCGAGCGCGAACAGCTGCTCTCGTTCTTTCGTAGCCGGCTGGCGAAGGTTTCCACCTCGCACGACGGGGACACCTGGTCACGTCGGCTCTCGAAGCTGCTCGACTACCGCGCCTGGTTCACGTTTACCATCCAGTGGGCCAGCCACGGGCGTCCGCTGGCCAGGCTCACGCGGCGCGAGCACGCGGCGCTGTCAGGCGGCGAGAAGGCAGTCACCTTGCACCTGCCACTGTTCGCGGCCGCCGCGGCGTACTACCACGCCGCCTCGGTCGCCTGCCCGCGACTGATCGTGCTCGACGAGATGTTCGCCGGCGTCGACGACGAACTGCGGGGCCAGCTGTTCGAACTCATCGTGAACTTTGACCTGGACCTACTCGCGACAAGTGAACGCGAAACCGGCACCCACGCCGAACTCGACGGCATCAGCGTGTACCAACTGGTTGCGTACGAGGGCGCTTCGTGGATCCTCGCGCTGCGCAGCATGTGGGACGGTGAGCGGCTGCTGCGCTCGTTTGAAGAGGAACTCCTCAACGACCCGGACGATGACCAGGACCTGCCTGCCGATCGCGACGACATCTTGCCGATGACGACGTGAACCTCGACAGGTATCGCGCCCCGGCGTGGAGTTGGCTCACTGGGTCGATCCGGGCCCAACTCGATGAGGCATCGACCCGGCAAACCGTCACCGTCGACTTCTCCACTTTGCCTCCCGAGGCAGCCGACCGTTATGCAGACTTGCTGGGACTGCGCGCACGTCCAGTAGGCCGCACGCGCGTGAATCTCGCTCGTGTCGATGGGGCTCTACGCGCAACGCCAACGGGGCTTTCACTGGTTGCGTTGCTCGAGACGCTGGACGGGCCGCTAGAAAACCGGCGCGAGCGGCGTGCTGACACTCGCATCGCACTCGCCAATGTATGGATGTCAGTGCGAGGTCATCCAGCCGTAATGATACATCCTGAGCTGCTGGCCTGGCTCGACAACGAGAAAGCGCACTCATCGCGCCTACCCGGCGATGCACAGCGTCGGCTTGAGGTCCTGCACGCAGCACTCGACGTCACGAAGGCGTTGCCCGCGACCGGCATCGGCCGTGCGCGACTGTCCTGGCAGGTGTTTCGTGACACCAAGGCGCTCTCAGCTACTACCGGTGACCAGCACCGGCGAGCTTGTGTACTACGTGCCGTCGCCGTCCTAGCCGGTCGGGACGTCCCCGCTGACCCTGCTGCGGAACGCGAGTTGTGGGAAGCGGTCGGTGTCTCCGTCGATCCGTTGTCAAGCCGGGTGCTTATCGCCGGCTTCACACCCGGCGGTCACACTGCCGTCCCGCACTCGCTACGGTTGAAGACATCGGCCAGTCTTGCTTCGGGTGCTCACACTCGCGGACGTCGATGCGTGGGTGTCGAGCGGCCTCTTCGAGCTGCCCGGGCGGGTGTTCATCTGCGAGAACCCCGAAGTGACAGTCGCCGCGCTCAGCGAGTTCGGGGTCTCATGCCCAGCACTGATCTGCACCGAGGGCCGACCGCACCTGGCCGCGGTACGTCTCATCTCGTCGCTGATTGATGCGGGCGTCTCCGCCTCGATGCATGCCGACTTCGACTGGGATGGCCTGTCGATCGTCGGCACAATCACGCAGCAAGGTGCGGAACCGTGGCGGATGTCGGCTCAGGACTACGTTGCGGCCGCAACGGCAGCTGCGGCACATGACCGGCCGCTGCCCAGGTTGACCGGCTCCGCCGTGCCGACACACTGGTCGCCGGAACTACAGCACGCGATGCGCAAGCGCGAGGTCGAAGTGCATGAGGAGGACGAGGGCGTTCTTGCGGCGCTGCTAGGCGACCTCTCCGAGGCGCGAGATCGCAGTGGTAGATGTAGCCGCGCACCCGACGGACTCTGAATCCCGCTAGTTCAGAGAAGTTAGCAGGATCAGCTGATCGATCAGACGTCGTCGCCAAGTGCCTTGAGTACTGTGGCAAGAAGCGATAGCCGAGTGGTACAAGATCGACGCCCGCTCACACCTGGCCCCGCTGGACCGCATGCTTCGCGCCCACGAATTCGCCGAAATTAGCGATCTTGCCCCTCAAAGTGCCCCTCGGGGCACCTCTGATTCTGGGCGTTAACGGCTCCAAACCGCCGCTGACCTACAGAGCCCCCTTAACGGAATCGAACCGTAGGCATTCTCCTTACCATGTACCTCCGGCAGGTTCCGTCACCGCAGGGAGGGCCTCTGACCGACTAGAACGCGAGCACAGATCGGCACTCGCAAGCCCGGGACAGGCTCTCACGGGCGCTGTTTGCCACTCAGTTTGATCTTCCCCGGGCGCTCAGCTGGCAGCCGTGAGTGGGCGGATGCCGTCGAGCGCGTCGCCGAGGCGGTCCTTTTCTACCTCCAGGTCGTAGCGGGACTGCAGGTTGATCCAGAACCGCTCCGAGGTGCCGAAGAAACGGGCCAGGCGCAGCGCGGTGTCCGCGCTGATGCGGCGCTGACCGTGCACAATCTCGTTGACCCGCCGGGCCGGGACCCCGATTTCCTTGGCCAGCCGGTACTGGCTCACCGCCAGCGGCCTAAGGAACTCCTCCAGCAAGATCTCCCCCGGATGCACAGGCGCCATCACCGTGTCCGCTGCCATACTCCCTCCCCTCCTAGTGGTAGTCAGTGATCTCGACGTCCTCCGGCCCAGCATCGGTCCACCGGAAGCAGATCCGCCACTGCTGGTTGATCCGGATGCTGTATTGACCGGCGCGATCGCCTGCCAGCTTCTCCAGCCGGTTGCCTGGCGGCACCCGCAGGTCCGCCAGAACCTCTGCAGCATCCAGCATCGCCAGCTTCCGCCAGGCAGCCCGCTGTAACGGCGAATCAAGCTTCCGTGACCGCCTCCGGTGCCAGACGGCTTCGGTGTCCTTGTCCCGGAAGGATCGCAGCACACATCCTATGATAACGCGATGCGTTATTAACGCAACACGTTATCAAGGCGCGGCTCAGGCGGCAGGCTCCATCGGTGAGGGCGTCGACCGACTGGGCGTCCTTACCAAGGATCGCCAACGATGGCGGGCCCCCCGGCTCCGGGAGGAGCGCCAGCCGCCGACCGCCGATGCAACTGATCGGGCATCCTAGCCGCCCTCCTGCCGACGGTCGCAGGCCGACTCGGTGCGTCCGCGAAACGGCGGCAACCCAGTCCAGTGAGCCCGGTATCACGTTCCGGCAGGATCGATACGGACCGATCACGGATCGGGCGCCGCCCACAGCGCCTAGGCCATTCCGCAGAAGCATCCGCTCCCGGCACCCCGGGCGGTGATCCAGCGGGCTAGAGAGAAAAGAACCGGGCCATCGGCGCATCGGCAGTAGCGACGAGGTAGCCGGTGGTCACGCGCCCCCGATTCGGCAACTGCTGCCAGCTGGAGAAGCAGGGCCGACAACATTCCTTACTCTACGTAACACCCAAGGTCAGAAGGTGGCCGATGGACCGTTGTCCGGCCCCATAGGGAACCTGGTACCTCTTCCCGGTGCCGGAGACACTCCTCCGCGCTCCATCTCCACGTAAAAGGCCGCTAGACCAGCCTCAGCAGCATCGTGAGTGCCACTCGAGTGGCACTTTTCGGAAGGTGAGGTACTCGGTTATATATTCGAAAAATTCTTGATAAACTGGGAGCCCCCTGGCGGGATCGAACCGCCTACCTTCTCCTTACCATCTATCCGCGGGTTTACGGTGTAGCCATCTGCGCCGTCCCAGGCCAGGTCAGGGGCACTGCGCGTTGCTGTAGGCCAACTTATACGGTCATCAATACACCAGCCCGGCCGCGGCAAGCGCCACCAGCGCTTCAGCCGATCCCCACCTAGCCTAATCGGGTCTGCCGGGGTCGGCCGGAAGCTGGCCGGCTCGCGGCTCGGCGCAGCCAGCGGGTGAGCACTCCTGGCCGCCCAGGCATCCGGTCCCTGGCGGTTAGCGGACCCTCCTCGGAAGATGCGGCACTACTGAAGAGGCCGGCCTGGAGGTGGTTGTCACGAGCAGCAGCGCCGGGTACCGGCAGCAGCCCGGAGACGAGCACCGCGTCGGCGCGGGAGGTCTCGGTACCGGGGCCGCGACGGGGTGCGCCGTTGCAGGCGGGGCGGCTAGCGGCGGATACTGGGGTGGTAGTGCCGGATCCGCTTGTGGTGCCCGGCGGGGAACCGCAGGCAGGCGGTCAGGCCCTCCCGGTCGGTGGTCAGGCACTTCATCGCCGAGGGGTAGGTGGCACCGTACCTGGCGGCCATCTCGCTGATCCGGGCGTCGATGATCTCGGTGAGCCCGGGCCCGGGTGGCGTCTTCAGGTCCTCGGTGCCGAAGACTGCCCAGAAGGCGTCCTTGACCTCGGCCTGCATCCCGGCCGGGATCTTGGCAAGGATGTTCCGGCACCGGTGAAGCCGTAAAAAAATAAGGTATTGTCTTCGGATTAGTGGTTCGATGTGGTGCTATGGGCATTCCGGCCGAGGTCCGCGATCAGCTGTCGATGCGGTTTGAGGTGCTGTTGCCGCACCTGAACGAGCGTCAGCGGCGGTTGCTGCTGGGGGCTGAGGCCGGGCTGCTGGGGCACGGCGGGGTCCGGGCCGTCGCCGAGGTCGCGGGGGTCAGCGAGACGACGGTCCGCACGGGCGTGTTCGAGCTAGAGGCAGGTGAGGCACCGTTCCCGGAGGGGCAGGCGCGGCGCGGGGGCGGGGGTCGGAAGAGCGCCGCGGATCTGGATCGCGACCTGGTCCCGGCGCTGCTGGCGCTGGTGCAGCCGGATGAGCGAGGCGACCCGGAGTCGCCGTTGCGGTGGACAACCAAGTCGCTGCGGCATCTGGCCGGTGAGCTGGGCCGGCAGGGGCACCGGGTGTCGGCGCCCACGGTGGGCCGGCTGCTGCGGGAGAACGGGTTCAGTCTGCAAGGCAACGCCAAGGTCTTGGAGGGTAAGCAGCATCCTGACCGGGATGCGCAGTTCCGGTACATCAACCAGCAGGTCAAAGATCATCAGGCGGCTGGTGAGCCGGTGATCAGCGTGGACACCAAAAAGCGGGAGCAGCTTGGCCGGCTGCCGATGGGCGGGCGGGAGTGGCGGCCCAGGGGCGATCCGGTTCAGGTGGAAGACCACAGCTTCTTCACCGGCCCGGATGTGGAGCAGGCGATCCCGTACGGGATCTACGACATCACCCGCAACACCGGCTGGGTGAATGTGGGTGTCGATCACGACACTTCCGTGTTCGCGGTGGAGTCCATCCGCGGCTGGTGGAAGATGCGCGGCAGCCAGGACTACCTGCAGGCCTCACGCCTGCTGATCACTGCGGACGCGGGCGGCTCCAACAGCTACCGGTACCGGGTCTGGAAAAGCGAGCTGGCCGCCCTGGCTGCCGAGACGGGGCTGGCGATCACCGTCTGCCATTTCCCGCCGGGCACCTCCAAGTGGAACAAGATCGAGCACCGGCTGTTCTCCTACATCACCCTCAACTGGCGGGGCAGGCCGCTGACCAGCCATGAGGTGGTCGTCCAGACCATCGCATCGACCCGGACCAGCGGCGGGCTGCGGGTGGAGGCCGTGCTGGACAGCAGCGACTACCCGACCGGCGTCGCGATCAGCAAGAAGCGGATGGCGGGCTTGCCGCTGGAACGGCACGCCACGCACGGCGCCTGGAACTACACCCTCCACCCCCGGCGCGTTTCCAGCCCCGCAGACCAGGCGCCTGCCAGCGAATCCCGCGGCCCGGCCCGGCGCCGCCAGGCCACGCTGGCCAAGCTGGCCGACCCGCGGCTGACCGGCATGACCGCCGCGCAGCTGGAGCAGCTGGCCGCTGCGCTCGCCCCCGCCCAGGCCGCGCGGGCTCAGCAGCGGTACAGCCAGCAGCGCGGCGGCCGGGCCCGGCGAGCCACCGGGAACGTCCGCGCCAGGCCGCTGTTCGACGACGCGGCCCGGCTGCTGCTCACCCTCCTCTACCAGCGGCAGGCCTGCTCCATGAACGTGCTCGCCGACCTGCTGGAAGTCACCGCCACCTGCATCGGCGACCTGGTCAAGGAGACCCGCGAGATCCTCGAAGACCACGGCCGCGACCCGGGAGTGGCCCCGGTCCGGTTCACCACCCACGATGCCCTGCTCGCCTTCGCGGACAGCGATCGGCGTCCCGCACGGACCACGGTCATCGAGCGGCTGTCCCACCCGGCGCTGACCGGGCTCACCCGGCGCGAGCTGCATGAACTCACCACACGCCTGGCTGCGCGGCAATCCGCCCACGCCGAACGCCTCACCTACCAGCGGCGTGGCGGCCCGCGCCAGCCCGGCACCCGCGGTGGTGTCTTCCGCCAGAAGATCAGCAATAGCGAACGCGTCCTGCTCGCCCTGCTCTACCACAGAAGACTGTGCACGCTGGATGTCCTGGCCGACGCCCTCGGCGATGTCAGCAGATCCGCCGCCGGCAACGTCATCCGCGAGACCCTGCCCCTGCTCCAGCAAGAAGACCGCATTCCCGGGCCTGCGCCGGCCCGATACCGCACAGCCGCCGATCTCCTCGCCGCCGGAGCAACGAACGACACGGCGACAAGTTGATTCTTTACGCCTGCGGTGCACAAGGCATCTCTGGCGCAGCGCCTTCGGGAACACCTGCTCGATCGCGGAGATCAGCCCCGGCGCGCCGTCGCTGATGACCAGCAGCGGGCTGGCCAGCCCGCGGTCCTTCAGCCCGGCGAGGAAGTCGTGCCAGGCGTCGGCGGACTCCCCGGTGCCGGGCGCCAGGCCGATGAACGCGGGCTTGCCGCTGGTGGTGATGCCCCAGGCGGCCAGCACCGGCTCGGCCAGGGAGCCGGGGTGCATCCGGAAGAAGGAGGCGTCCAGGAACAGGTAGTCCAGCGTGATGCCGTCCAGGCGGCGGGCCGCCCACGCCTGGTACTCGCCGGTGATCTGCTGGCAGACCGACGACACGGTCGACTTGGAGATCGCGGCCTGGTCGCCGAGCGCGTCGGCCAGGGGTGGCCTCCACATCCCGGACCGACAGGCCCCGGATGAACGACGCGATCACGAGGGACTCCAGCGCACTGGTCTTGGTGACGTGGCTGCCGAACAGGCGGGACGCGAACGCCTCGGTCGCCACGCCAACGGAGACGGGAGGGCCGTTCCCTTACCTCGACATGCCCACCCTGTCGCCGGGCACCAGCACCCCACAAGCCCCAGCCGTCATCCCCGCCACAAGTGACGCCATCCGCCCCCTACGCGCCCACCCTCAGCGCCGCGGGACAACAGGCAAGATCGCGACACGCCGGTGAGGGTGGTGTAGCAGCGCAGGCACGGCTCTTGGGGTGATCATGGCGGTTCTCACGCCAGCCTGATCACTTCCCGAGGACCATGCCGGCGGCCCCATCATCACCGACTGTCCCTGTTATCGGCCACCTCGCTGGTTTTGCTGGTGAGGCGGGGCCGGGCCTGCTGGCGCTGCTGGCGAAGATCGAGGATCCGCGGCACCGGCGGGGAGTGCGCCACCGGCTGGTGGTGATCCTCGCTCTGGCGGTGTGTGCGGTGCTGGCCGGGGCGCGGTCGTTCACCGCGACCGCCGAATGGGCGACGGACGCGGATGAGGAGACCCTGGCGCGGCTGGGTGTGATGGGGAAGGTGCCTGCGGAGTCCACGATCCGCCGGGTGCTGCAGCGGCTGGATGTGGATGCGTTTGACAAGCTGGCGGGGGCGTGGGCGGCTCAGCGCACCGCGCCTGTGGCGGGCCGGCGCCGGATTGTCGCGGTGGACGGCAAGACCTTCCGCGGCTCCGGCCGCGGCGGCCAGGATGCCCCGCACCTGCCCGATGCGCTCGACGCTGTGATCACCGCCGATGCCCTGCACGCTCAGCGGGACCACGCCGGATACCTTCACCGCCGCGGCGCGCATTACCTGATCACGGTCAAAGGCAACCAGCCGCACCTGTTCGCCCAGCTCAAGACCCTTCCGTGGCGGCAGATCCCGATCGCACACGAGTCTCGCGGCCGCGGGCACGGACGGGATGAGCACCGCACCATCAAGGTCACCTCCGTGGCTGCCGGCCTGCTGTTCCCCCACGCAGCCCAGGCCATCCAGATCAGGCGCCGCCGGCGGCCAGCCGGGACGAACAAGTGGTCCACCGAGACCAGCTACGCGATCACCTCGCTGGGCTTCACCCAGGCCAGCGCAGCGGAACTGGCCGCGATCATCCGCGGTCACTGGGGGATCGAGGATCGCCTGCACTGGGTCCGTGACATGGACTTCGACGAAGACCGCTCCCAGGCGCGCACCGCGGCCGGGCCCCGCATCATGGCCAGCCTGCGCAACTCGTGATCACCATCTTGCGGCTGGCCGGAGCCGCCAGCATCGCTGCCGCGCTGCG
>WNEY01006367.1_pt1 | contig 10440 bp, 5 predicted proteins | sample 5400531 | NCBI WGS metagenome assembly WNEY01 (sample SAMN13153338, study PRJNA577476) | soil metagenome | isolation source: 200 cm saprolite under Douglas fir tree site 1 | place: USA:California | collected 2015-04-18
GAACGAGATCCGCCGCGCGGGCCTCGCTGACGATGGAACACCGGGAGGCGAACCGCCGTCGCGGGACGACCGCGGAACGCTTCTTGACCGCGGCGGCGTCCGCGGCCGCCGTGATGATGATTCACACGAAACGCCTTCCGCGTGCGGGCGTCCTCGCCCCGGAGGAACTTCCGACGGCTCTCGTGGTGCCGGAGCTCGCCGTACGCGGGGTCTCCTTCGCCGTCGCGGATCTGCCAGGCTGAGTCCATCGATGCCGTCGCACATCCGTTAAATATCGCCGCGGCTGTCCCTTCGAAGTTCCGGGTGGAGGCCATCGCTGCGAACTCGACGCTCACCGCAATCCGAGGGGTGCGGGTGGGCCACGCGCAAGACATCCGGCGACGGACCGGGACGACGGTCGTCCTCCTCGAGCCTCCCGCGATGGCTTTTGCAGACGCGCGAGGCGGCTGGCCGGGAACCTACGATACGGCCGCTTCGGACCTCGGGAAGACGTTCATCGAGCGCCACGCGCTCCTCCTCACCGGCGGCGATGTCTACGGGTTCGACGCGGTCCGGGGCATTCGCCGCTTCCTCCTGGAACACAAGCTGGCTTCCCGGAAAGGTGGCGGTGCGATGCCCGCCATCATGGGGACGAACATCTACGACCTCGAGTTCGCCGACACGGACGGGCTGGATTACACGGAGTTCGGATACGAGGCGTGCGTGGATGCGTCGACGAAACCGGTGGCCCAGGGAAACGTCGGCGCGGGGACGGGTGCCACCGTGGGACCGTTCTTCGGAAAGACGGGCGGGACGAAGGGAGGACTCGGGAGCAGCTCGGCTCGCGTGGGATCGTGGACCGTCGGCGCGGTCGTCGTGACGAACTGCGTGGGCAACGTCTATGATCCGTTCGAGAACCGAACGATCGGAGGTACACTCCGAAAGGCCGGGACGGGATATCGGGAGATGGACGAGATCGCTGAAGAATATCCTAAGCGTTCGAACACGCGATCCGGGACGACGATTGGCGTGATCGGCACGGACGCGCCTCTGGATCACGAACAGCTTGCACGGCTCGTCGAGCTCGCCCACGACGGAATCGCCCTCGCGGTGCGGCCGGCGCACCTGTCGACCGACGGGGACACGATCCTCGGATTCACGACGCGAACGCCGAAGGGACCGCGCCTTGACTACCGAGCCTTCGATGTCCTGCATCATGCCGCGGTTCGCGAGGTCGCGCGCGCTGCCGTGAACGGCGTCCGGGCCGCGGCAACCCTGGGTGGCGTGCCGGGATTCACGGACCGCTGACGCCGTGTCCAGTCGCAGTCTTCCGCGTCAAGAATAATCACCGGAGCCGGAGGTCGATGGTTTATTAGGATGCCGTTCCGTGCCCACGCCGGACCCGTCGCCTAGCACGGATAGGGCACCGGATTTCTAATCCGGCTGTCGAGGGTTCGAATCCCTCCGGGTCCGCTCTCCCAACCTTGGGCGCGCGCTGTTCCACAAGAACGAGTCGTCAGTATGTTCACAGAAGCGCATAACTAGACCGCGTCCTCATTGACCGGATCGCAACCGTTTCGCCTTTTCAAACTCCACCAACGCCTCTTCGTTTCGCCCCAATTTGGAGAGAGCGTCACCTTTATTGCCGTGGTAGTGTGGATCGTTCGGGTTGAGCTGGATTGCCCGATCGTACTCCCCCAGTGCCGCCTCGAACCGACCCAACCTGAACAGGCCGTCACCCTTCTTGCCGTGGTAGTGTGGATCGTTCGGGTTGAGCTGGATTGCCCGATCGTACTCCCCCAGTGCCGCCTCGAACCGACCCAGTTCGACCAGGGCGACGCCCTTATTGCTATGGGAGTCCGGGTGGCTCGGGTTAAGCTGGATCGCTTCCTCAAACTCTTTTACCGCCATATCGAGCCGACCCAACTTGAACAGGGCGGCGCCCTTGTTGCTATGATACCTGAGATCGCCGGGCTTGAGCTGGATGGCCTTCTCAAACTCTACCAATGCCTCTTCGTCTCGACCCAATTTGAACAAGGCGAGGCCCTTGTGATTGTGGGAGTCCGGGTGGCTCGGGTTGAGCTGGATCGCTTCCTCAAACTCTTTTACAGCCATCTCGAGCCGACCCAATTCTACGAGTGCAGTACCCTTGTAATTGTGATAGCTTGGGTCGGTCGGATTGAGCTCAATCGCCCAATCATACTCCGCTAGCTCTCGATCGTACATTTGTAGGAGGCGAAAGAGGTCTGCTTTCTCCCCGTGGTCTTCTCGGTCTATTCCGATGTGTCCCATGGAGATGAGGGCCCACGTCACCAAAGCTATGCATCTTTCGTCTACGGCCGAGTTCGTTCTGTTTTGCAATGAGACCAACCACTCAACGCTTGGCGTTGGGCCTCCTTTGCCAAGAACTCCCTTCTCCAGCTCCTGAACCACAGGGCTGAACATCAATCTGGGCAGGTAGCGCGCGGACGTCCACATCAACTTCTTGGGAGTCGGCTCAGGATAGCTGATGTCCGCGAAGACTTCGTGGAGGGCGAAGCCCAGGAGGGTGGCGTGCAATCTCTCATCAAACCCCTTCCCAGCCGCGGGTTCTGCGACATAAGGATCGATACTCAAGTGTGTTCTGAAAACTCGAATCAATAATCCCCACGTAATGGCCTTGAGTCTCTCCTCTACATCTGCCTGGAGCCAGTCCTCTTCGAGAGTCCCATTTTCACGACCAGCTCCGCCCAGGCCCAGGAATAATTGCTTCGAATCTTCGATCCCTTCTTTGAGTCTGTTCGCGAGAATGTCATCTTCTCCTTCTCTGACTTTCGCCACGATTTCCTGGAAGACGTCTCCGTACCAGCTATGTGCGCGGACCTCCTGCCCAACCTCGCTGTAAAATTTCCTTCTAACGTCAAAGGCGACAGCAGACTTTCCCCTCATGGCTTCGACCAACATATTGGGGAGATGGTCGTAGCGGGAAATCACGTAGTAGGCAACGAGCTGTCGGGAATCATTCTGTGAAAGATCATCGAGGATTTCGGCGACCAACCCCCTGACCCCTGTAGGGAGGCTCTTCCAAGCCTTCTCGGAAAAACCCTTGGACGTCAGGAACGCTAGGGCCTGGCTGATGTAGAACGGGCTCCCTTCGCATCGCTCCAGAATTGCCCGTCTCGCGTTTGACCAAGTCGACGCTGAAGAGGACGAGGTTCCGGCCCACCTGTCAACGATTCCTTCCAAAATGTCTCTGGAGTACGCGAGGGGATGGATGATCCTCTGGAACGCTTCTCTCGATGAATACTCGGTTGCCGACAAGTAGTCGTAAAGATGGTCTGATCTTACTGCCGCGAGGACGCGCGCAAGCCCGCTTCTCCCCTTGATATACGGATGCAACTTTCCAAGAAATTCTCTTGCCCCTTCCTTCGTGGAGTCAAAAACCAGAAACTCCTCCGGATGAGCCTCCAAGGATTCTCGTGTCAAAACGAACGCATTCATGTTTTCTATCAACCTGACCTTCCTGTTGCTATCGAGCAGCTCCTTGGAGATCAGGTACAGAAGGGTGCTCTTCCCCGCACCCGGCTCACCGCTAATGATAACGGGCCCGGACCCAGCCTTGCCGATAACCTTCTTCGCGGTCTCACGAATTATCTCGTCGGCTTTTCCAGAGCCGAGGCCAACGACGTATTCCTCATTGACGCCCAGTTCTCCCGCGAGGTTTGACAGCGTGAGTTCGACTGAGCCCTCGAGCTTCTGCTGAGCTACTTCAACCTTCAGATGAGCCACATCTCGTTCCAGGGCCGTCAGTCGCTTTTCGAACCAATCCATGCGGTCGAGCAGAACTTTGGCTTCGGGCGTCTTCTGAAGCGCCTCCCAAATCTCGTCGGCATGCTCGTTGATCTGCTCCTCGAGATGCGCTTGGATGCGGCTGCTGGGGTCGAAGAGATCCTGTAGAGAGTTGAAGATTGTATCCGGTTCAAGCTTCCGTGCACGTTCGAGACGGTAACACAGAAAGCGCTTTTCCTCCTCGGACATCTTTTTCCAAAGGTCGCCTGCCTCCGCGAGTCCCTCGAGCACGGAGGCCTTTTCCCCCCTCGCGCGCCTCCACAAGCCCTGGGCAATGCCTAGGCCTGCCAGGGCGAGTATCTCTGACCCAAAGGGCAACACGGCTTTCAGGGTCTCTTTAAGGACGTGCATCGCCGTTTCAAAACCCAGGCCCTTCGTGGCCGCGAACCACGATGAATCGAGCCCGAAGATCGTGTGGAGGAAGCTGGTTTCTTCGTTTCTCCTTTCAAGAAATCCTCTGACCTGCTCAAAGCCTTCCTTCACCATCTGCGGATCCTTTCTCGTTATCGCCCCCTCGATGCTCCGATTCTTGCACAGGACTTCTGCATGCACGCGGATCAGGGGCGGAATGAATGTTTCGTATCCTCTCTGTTTATAACGGGTCCCATTGAGAATCAGCTGCTCGAGTTCGATGTCAAGATCGAGGTTCTGATAGACGAAGTCGCCCCCGCTAGCGCCACAAAGCTCTCTCAAGTACTCGCGCAGGAAGCAGTTGTTATCGTGGGACCCCTGGCCGATTTTGGTGTTGCCGAAGGCTTCCTCTCGACTCACCGAAAGTAGAATCTCCTTATGTGGGAAGGATTTCGAATCGAAGATTCCGCCCCGGCGCCCGTTTTGTTGCACGCTCCGAGTCCGGAAGTAGTCTTTGTGCCAGTGGCTGATGAAAATGGCGACCTGACGACCTTGGCTCACCTCGTTTCTCATTCCGAGGAGGCGCTTATAGTCCTCCTCACCGGATTGTCCCGGAATGTCGATCACGGTGAGGTCCGGTCGTCGCGCCAACTTGTCCGCGGCCCGGGACTTGCCGGAGAACTTGCACCCAAGGACGACAACGGAATGGCCTGCGGACAGCGCCGTCCGAATTTCCTCGTCAACCTCGAGATTGAGGTTGAAGGGTCGCACCGGCACGGAGGGCATCGTCCTCCCTCAGCATCGGCTCGTCGCTTAATGCCATCGTCGGGAAGTGACATCCCGAATCGAATTTGGCATGCGCGAGTCCCTCCAATGGCATCACAGGTGAAAACCATGACCCTCCCGGGCACCATGCAGCCCACCGGGGAGGGAGCTCGCCTGGATGGCGCGGGGACCCCGGAGGGAGGAACCGCATGTCTGGGCGAGAGAGAGTTGTCAGTGCACTTGCGATCACGTTGCTTTTAGGGCTTGTCGCGCTCGTTGCGATACCGACCGCGCGGGCGGCGAGCCCACCGACCCGACCCCAGGCCCTCCAGAGTTCCGCAGGCGATGCGGCGGTCACCCTCAGCTGGATCGCCCCGTCCAGCGACGGCGGCTCGCCAATCACGGGATACAAGGTGTACCGGGGCACCATCGCGGGGGGCGAATCCCTCCTCGTGACCTTGGGCGATGTGCGCACATATTTCGATTCGGGCCTGATCGACGGTCGCACCTACTACTACCAGGTCAGCGCCGTGAACGCCTTCGGTGAAGGGATACTGTCCAACGAGGTCTCGGCCACGCCCCCCCAAGTGGTCGGGATTCCGTGGTACCGCCAGTTCGGGGCTGTAACGTCCACGGACGACTACACTCGCGCTCTCGCCGTCGACGCGTCCGGCGAGTATGTCGCGGGCGACACGCTAGGTACGCTCCCGGGTCAGACGAGCGTCGGCCGCGACGACGCGTTCATTCGGAAGTACGACGCGGACGGCAACGTCATCTGGACCCGCCAGTTTGGCACGATCTTGGACGACTCGGCCTTCGCCCTCGCGGTCGACGCGTCCGGCGTGTACGTCACAGGCTGGACGGCCGGCACGTTCCCCGGCCAGGTAGGGTCCGGCGGCTACGACGTCTTCCTGCAGAAGTACGACACGGACGGCAATGTCCTCTGGACCCGCCAGTTCGGCACCCCAAGCGAAGAGGCGGCCACCTCGATCGCAATCGGTGCGTCTGGCGTGTATGTCGCCGGCTACACATATGGTGTGCTCCCCGGTCAGACGAACGCCGGCTTCAACGACGTTTTCCTACAGAAGTACGACGCGGCCGGTAACCCCGTGTGGACCCGCCAGTTTGGCACGTCGAACAGGGACTCTCCCTTTGCCCTCGCGGTCGACTCGTCCGGCGTGTACGTGGCGGGCTATGTGGGCGGCATTCTTCCCGGTCAGACCGGCGATGGTTTCGATGCGTTCCTCAGGAAGTATGACGTGGACGGCGCCATCCTTTGGACCCGCCAATTCGGTACGGTCGGCGGAGACTACGCCTACGGGGTAACGGTCGACGCGTCCGGCGTCTACGTTGCGGGCCAGACCTCAGGGACGTTCCCAGGCGAGACGAACGCTGGAGCGACGGACGCGTTCCTCCGGAAGTACGATGCGGACGGCGCCGTGCTGTGGACCCACCAGTTCGGCACCTCCACAAACGAGTTCTGCTGCGGAATCGCCATTGATGCGTCCGGAGTCTACGTCGCTGGTGCAACTGCGGGCACGCTCCCCGGCCAGACGAACGCCGGAGCTACGGACGCGTTCCTCCGGAAGTACGACACGGCCAGCACCATCATCTGGACTCGCGAGTTCGGCACATCTACGGCCGACGTATATCTCAGCTTCGCGTGTTGCGCAACCGGCCCCATCGCCGTCGACTCCTCCGGTATGTACTTCGCGGGCTCGACGTACGGCACGTTCCCGGGCCAGACCAGTGGTGGCGGCGCTGACGCATTCCTCGCGGTCCTTACCCAGATTCCCGCCGAGCCGCCCGGCCCACCGGCAAACCTCCAGGCCGCGGCGGGCGACGGCAGAGTCGACCTCAGCTGGTATCAACCGGTGTCCGATGGGCGTTCACCCGTCACGAACTACCGGATTTACCGCGGTACGACCTCGGGGAGCCTCACATTCCTCTCGATGATCGGGACCGTGCTCTCGTTCACGGACACGGGCCGGACGAACGGGGTCACCTACCACTACACGGTCAGCGCGATGAACGCGGCGGGCGAAGGCGCGCAGTCCGGCGAGGTGTTCGCAACGCCGATGGGGACGGGGATCGTACCCTCGGCGGTCCAGAACCTCCAGGCCGTAGCGGGGAACGCTCAGGTCACCCTAAGCTGGCAGGCACCCTCCTCGGGCGGGACCTCCGCGATTACGGGGTACAACCTTTATCGGGGCACCGCGTCCGGCAGCGGCGCCTTGTTGACAACCGTAGGCACCGTCCTCACGTACACGGACAACGCAGCGACGAACGGCGTGACGTACTACTATCGGGTGAGCGCGGTGAACTCCGTGGGGGAAGGCCCGAAATCGAACGAGGCATCGGCAACGCCGGCGGCGTCCACGGACTCGATCAGGCCTACAATTGCGATTAGCTCGCCTGCCAACAATAGCGCCCTCACCTCAACGGGCGTCACCGTTTCGGGGACCGCGTCGGACAATGTGGCAATCGAAAAGGTCGAGCTTAGCACGGACGGCACCACGTGGACCTTGGCCTCTGGGACGACCTCGTGGTCAGGGAGCGTCACGCTGCTCCTAGGGACGAACGTGATCTATGCGCGCGCGACCGACACCTCAGGAAATCAGATGACCGCCCGCACTACGGTGACCGTTCAGGTTGCCGGATCGGGTCTTCAGGCACTCGACCCGACATTCCTTGCGGTAATTCTCGCGGTAATCGTCATCGCGATCGTGGTCGGAGTGACGGTGGCGGTGGTGAGGTCCAGACGAAGACGCGAGATGCGTCCTCGCTCGTCGCCCCCTCCTTCTCCGCCGCGATGAGTCCGCACCTTGCGTAATCATGAACGATGGGGTCGTCATGATTCAAGCGGGGTCCGAGAAGATGGGAAGGGGAGGAGGGCCGATTGGTCCTCCTCCTACTGGGACGGGACGACGTTCTGCCTCTTGCGTACCTCAGCTCGTCCGTCGTTCGGTCGGACATTGACATCCCCACATGGAGAAGCCACTCATCCCTCCGGGTCCGCTATTCCTCCATTGGGAGGTGTCCCAGGGAGTGTCGTTTTCGGTCACGCGATATCCGACGTGCTTGCCGACGCCTACCGCCAAGATCCCCACCGTGACGACGGGGAGATGTGTTTCGGTGACAATCGGCGATCCGGTCGTCCACGGCTTACCGCATGTCTTCTGGAGAGTCGCGACAGAGAGGATTTTGGCTTGGAACTACCGACCCGACTGCATTGCATGTACGTAATCGTCCCACTCCCGCGAGGTCTTCCGGACAATGAACCCTCTCGCGAACGGGGCGAACAACCGGTAAGGCCCTGTTAGGTGGACGTCGAACGTCATTTCGAGCCGGGTACCTTCCGGGTCCGAGAACAACCGGTACGTATTGTGCGTATGGCCCATGTTCGAGCGGGCGTCGGCCTCCCAACCGTCTGGCGGCCGCAAGCGAACAACGAACCGCGCGACGAAAGGGAACGCCATGACTCCGGTCTCTTCCATCTCGATCATGTCTCCCTTCCGACGGATCACCTTCCGTGTGCGCAGCCGGACTCGACTTAACTCGGGGTCACTGTCCCGAAATTCCGTGCACCAAGCGTAGACATCCGGAAGAGAGGCTCGAAACCGCTTCGTCAGTCGGAAGAGCACGCACGCCGAATTCGCCGGTGGCACAAAAAGGCCTCGGCGAGAAGAAGCCGAGTGGCCTTCCGATGCTGAATGCGCCTGTTCTCTCTCCTCGAGATCGATGCCGGAGGGAACAATTTAAGTCGCTAGTTCTGATGGCCACGTCCGAGAGCGATGAAAAGGATGGGACCGCCAAGTAGGGACCCGCCGATCGAGATCGTCCACTTCGCGGATCCGTGGTGCTGGTGGTCCTGGGGGTTGGAGCCGATCCTTCAACGGCTGCGAGAGGTCTATGGTGACAACGTGCAAGTCACTTACAAGATGGGAGGCGAGTTCGAGAGCCTGAAGGCGTGGATGCAGGAGTACGGCGTCGACGAACGGGGCACGGTCGACTGGATTCTCGAGTCCGTCGCGCTGACCCACATGCCTGTGCAGCCCGATTACTACTTCCGATGTCAGGTCGAGAGCTCGTTCCCTGCCTGCAAGGCGTTCAAGGCGGCGACGTTGCAATCCGAGGACAAGGCGGCGAAATACTTCCGACGGATGATGGAAGCCTTCGGGCTGGAATGTCTTCCCGCCACGGATGATACCCTCGTGAAATTGGGCGGAGAGGTTGGGCTCGACAAAGACCGTCTTCGAAAGGAAATGAATTCGCCCGCTGTGGAGGAGGCGTTTGAGCGGGATCGTCAGGAGATGCTGCGACAACATGCGAACTTCGACGCCCTCCTCATCCGGGGCCGTGAGGGACTCGTGGAAATGAAAGGCGCGACGTTCAGCGCGAAACCGTTCGAAGAGATCGTCGACAAGCTCGCGCCGGGGCTTCCGAAGAGGAGCCCTGCGGACATCTTAGAGTACTTGGAGCATCACCAAGACCTTACGCCCGCCCACGAGATCGCATCCGTCTTCCGGATTCCGGACGAAGACGCCGAAATGCGGCTCTCCACGTTGGAGCATGGTGGACTCCTGACGCGCCACCGCTTCGACGGAATCGAAACATGGCAGTGGAAGGGAACACCGGCGGAGAAGCTGCCGCTTGATATCGTGAAGGTCTCGCACGTGCCGCCGGAAGTGCAAGTCGAGGCGGTCTCGGACCTCAAGCCGATCATCACGAAGGCGGTGCAGTCCCTATACACGGAGGTCGCGACGCGGCCGGACAAGGCGTACCACTTTCCGCTCGGACTCGAGGCCCTCCGGTACCTAGGCTACCCGGAGGAAGACCTGCGGAGGCTGCCGCCCACGGCGACGGAATCCTTTGCCGGCGTCGGCTACCCGCACGCCGCGAACGCAATAAGGCCGGGCGACACGGTGCTCGACATCGGGTCCGGCTCCGGGACGGACGTGCTCTATGCGTCCCTCAAGACCGGGCGATCGGGGAAGGTCTACGGGCTCGACATCACGCCCGCAATGATTACGAAAGCGCGTGCGAACATCGAGCGGATGGGTGCGAAGACCGTGCAGATCCTGGAAGGGGACGCAACCCGGATCCCGCTCCCCGATGCGAGCGCCGACGTGGTCACGAGCAACGGAGTGCTGAACCTCGTGCCGGACAAGCCCGCCGCCTTCCGGGAGATTTTCCGCGTGCTGAAGCCCGGCGGGCGCCTCCAACTCGCAGACATCGTGGTGCAGGTGGATGTGGGCGCCGTGTGCGGGCTGAACCCGCAACTCTGGGCGGACTGCATCGGCGGCGCAGCCGTCGAGCCGGAGTACATGGAGACGATCCGGGCGGCGGGGTTCCAGGACGTCCGCGTCCTGAAACGGATCGACTACTTCGCGAAGTCGTCCTCCGAGAGCACGAAGCGCATAACGAAGACGTTCGGGGCGGAGAGCGTCGTCGTCGCAGCACGGAAGCCCTAGCGTTACCGATTCGGCCGGGGAACCGGATTGGCGGCGTGTGGGC
>WNEY01005332.1_pt1 | contig 10439 bp, 8 predicted proteins | sample 5400531 | NCBI WGS metagenome assembly WNEY01 (sample SAMN13153338, study PRJNA577476) | soil metagenome | isolation source: 200 cm saprolite under Douglas fir tree site 1 | place: USA:California | collected 2015-04-18
GCGGTGCCATGCGAAGCAGCTGGAAGCCGCGCCGCTCGCTCGGGATGGAAGGAAGGGATAGAGCGGAGGCCATGAACATCGAAAGGAATGTGATCAGAGCGATGTTCGACCAGAAGCCGCTCAAGCTGCGGGCCGGCTGACTGAGCGCGGCAGCGTATCCCACGGGGAGGAGCAGCGCAGGCAACAGCCGGGTCAAACGGCGCACGTCACGCCGGAACCCCAGCCAATCCTTGCGGGCGATGGCGAAGTACGGAGACCCAACTCCCTCTCCCCTACGGGGAGAGGGTCGGGGAGAGGGGCGTGTGCGGCGCCACACCACCGCCGCATCGCCGAAGACCCCAAGGCCCGACAGCAGCGTGCGCTCGTACAGGAGCTCCGCCATCGCCACGAGGATCGCAGCCAGGACCAACGTGGCGAGCACCCATACAAACGCGACGCCGATGCTCCCGTTCGCGGTTGCGCTCAGGGCATGCCCTGGCCACGTGGTGGGCAGCCAGTCGACGCGCTGCACCAGCGAGGTGAGGCCCGAAACGTCCGGGCGAGCCCTGCTTCGGAAGGTCTGCCGCAGGCTCAGGTTCCAGGTCAGGTACAGCGCCGCGCCGGTCAAGCCGGCGACCGCCGCCGCCACGTCGCGGGCCAATCGGGCCGACCGTCATGAGGATCGCCTGCAGCGCCGTGACCACAAGGACCTGTACGGCGATCAGGAGCAGCGCCAGCGGAAAGTAGATGAACGGCGCGCCAGAACCTGCTCCAAGTCCAAGGACAGCGGCGAGCAGGATGCCGCTGATCAGGAGGTTCGCGGACATGGCCGTCACAAGCCGGGCCACGAAGATGTCGCGCGTCCGAACGGGTGCGACGACCAGCTGCAGCAGGTCGCGTCCGACGAACAGCGAAGCGATCACAGTCGGAAAGCCGATCAGGAGCATGAGCAGTGACAGGCCGGTGAACGCCGCCGCGAGCAGCGGGTCGATGGCGAACGGAAGGAAGTGTCCAGACGCCGCCCCAAGCGTGAACGTCCCGCCGCCGAGGAATGGGATCGCGAAGAGGAGGACGATCACGAGTGCGACCAGGCGTGTGCGGTTTCCTTTCAGGAGGCGATTGCGTACGGCGCGGAGCTCCGCGCCGACGATCACCCGAAGTGCGCCGCCGGGGGCGCTCACGAACCTGTGTCGAGCAGCCGCTCGATCATCTCGCGCGATTCCGGCCCGGCGGTGAGCTTGAGGAACAAGTCCTCGAGGTTCGCGCCCTCGCTTCCGGTCTGCTCTCGCAGCTCTTCCATGCTGCCGATGGCGACGATTCGCCCGCGGTCGATGATCGCGACTCGCCGGCAAAGAGCCTGCGCCACCTCGAGGATGTGGGTCGACAGAAGCACTGTGGTGCCTCGGGCGGCGAGCTCTTCGAGCAGGTCTTTGACGAGCCGGGCCGATCGTGGGTCGAGGCCGTTCGTGGGCTCATCCAGGAGCAGCACCGACGGCTCGCGGATGAGCAGCGACGCGAGCCCGATCTTCTGCCGCATGCCGTGGCTGTAGCTGCCGATGAGCTCGCCGTCCTTCTTGGCCAGGTCGAACAGGTTGAGCAGTCGCGACATGCGTTCTTCGCGCTGCCGGCCGCGCGGCATGCGGTACAGGTCGGCCACGAAGTCGAGGAATTCGCGTCCGGTGAGGTGGGGATGGACGAATGGTTCCTCATCCAGGTAGCCAAGCCTCGCCTTCGCCGCGAGCGGATCCGCCTGGATGTCGATCCCATCGATCAGCGCCGTCCCGGACGTGGGCCGCAGCAGCCCGCACAGCATTCGAAGCGTTGTCGTCTTGCCCGCGCCGTTGGCGCCCAGGAAACCGAACACCTCGCCGCGCATGGCCTGGAAGCTGACGCCGTCGACCGCGGCAAGGGCGCCGTATCGCTTGACGAGCTGGCGCGCTTCGACCGCGGCTGCAGGTTCGTGAGGAAGGGTCGCCATCGCTAGAGGCAGGTTACAAGGCTGCTCTGAAGTGCCGGTCCAGCTCCGATGCGTATTTCTGGCCGAGGGTGTCCGCAGAGCGAAGCAGCCAGTCGTCCAGGCGTGTCCGGCCACGCGGCAGATCCTTCGAGACGAGCAGCTCGTCCATGAGGCCGCTGAGCTCCTCGGGCGTCAGGATGACGTCCTTCACATAGCGGCCCAGAAAGCGACTCGCGAAGAGTGTGAGTCCGGGCGGGGAGAACACCAACGCGCGCGTGTGATGGATGGCGATCGCGATGCTTTCCACCAGCTCGGCATACGCGATGATCTCCGGGCCGGCGGCGTCCACCGTCACGTTCTCCCCCACGCTCGCGGCCCAGATCGCGATGTCGGCCACATCTTCTCCGGCGACGGGCTGCACGCGATAGTGGCCGTTGCCAGGCACGAAGAACACAGGGAAACGTCGCAAGAGCCAGGCGATGTTGTTCATCAAGACGTCGCCCTCGCCGAAGATCAGCGTCGGCCTGACCACCGCCCACGGCAGGCCGGATTCATGCACCACCTTTTCGGTGCGCGCCTTGCCCGCGTAATAGGCGAGGGGTGAGTCCGGCGACGGGTTGCTCACGCTGATGTGGACCACCTTGCGCACGCCGGCCGTGGCGGCCGCGCCCATGAGCTTTCTCGTGTTCGCGATCGCATCGCCGAACCCGGTGCCCGCGTATGGGAAGCGGATCCAGTAGGTGTTGTAAAGCACGTCGACGCCGCGAAGGCTCTCGACGAGCGCATCGCGGTCGGCGAATTGAAGCGGCGCGACCTCCACATCCATCCGCCCGGCACCTGGCCGGCGCGGATGGTTGGTCAGCGTCCGCACGCGCCGCCCGGCGGCGAGCAGCCGGCGCGCGATGAATCCCCCGGTGAAGCTGAAAGCTCCGGTCACCGCATCGAGGTCAGACGTCATCAGAACGGGAAGCGCGTCAAGGAGTAGGCGGGCGAACCCGGCCTGACGTGTCCCATGATCACGACGCGAGGCCGATGCCTCACCGCCTCGGCCGGATGCACCTCCGGTCGCAGGCCGTTGAAGATCGGGAAACGCAGCGTTCCGTCCGGCGACCATTCCGAGTAGCGGACGCTGACGACGAGCTCGGGCCGCACCCAGCGAACCGGGCTGGTCATGATCGGCTCCGGTTCGAGTGGCGAGGAGTCGGTGGCCAGCTCGGCCAGCTTCGTCCTGATCGTCTCCATCGTGGTCTTCTCATAGCCACCCCCGACGGTCCCGCACGGCAGGAGCCGGCCATCCTCGTGGTAGCCGACGAGGAGGGCTTCGAACGGCGCCGTCCCGGTCCACCCGATGACGACGAAGTCGTCCGACTTCACCGCCTTGACCTTCAGCCAGAACGGGCTGCGCTGGCCGGGGACATACGGGCTCTGGCTGTGTTTCGCCACCACCCCTTCGAGGCCGCGCTCGAGACAGGCCTCGTACAGCTCGACGCCATCCTCCTCGATGTGGTCGGGCACGAAGATGTGGCCGCCTGCTTCCACCGCCTTGCGCAGGCGCGCGCGTCTCCGCGCGAGCGGTTGCCGCAGCAGCGGCTTCTCATCGAGGTACAGCGCATCGAATGCGAGGTAGGCGACCGGAATCTCGTTCTTGCCGGCGGCGCCGCTGGTGAGTCGCTCGCGCAGCCGCGTGTAGTCGGGACGGCCGTCCGGGTCGGTGGCTACGACCTCTCCGTCGATGACGCTGCCTCGCGGGACCCGCGCCGCCGCGGCGGTGACCTCGGGCAGGTCGGCCGTCAGGTCGTTGAACCCGCGGTCTTGCAGGTGGACGTCGCCGTCGGGATCGCGAAAGAGCATGCACCGCAGCCCGTCCCACTTGACCTCGAAGAGGTATTCGGGCGAGCTGAATGGAGCTTCGGCCGATGCGGCCTGCATCGGGCGCAATTCGCGCGGAAAGCTCTCGAGCTCGATCTGGAGCTGGTTCGAGTCCACGCTCCCAGATTAGCCGCGAGGCTTAGCTGGCTTTTCTGCGCGCCCTCTTGGCTTCGGCCGGTGCGGCCTTGGAGCGCGCGGCTCGAGACTTCTTGGCGGCGTCGACCGAGGCCCGCAACGCTTCCATGAGGTCCATGACCTTGGCGGTCTGCGGAGCCGCCGGTGCTTCGATGACCTCGCCGTCGATCTTCGCCTGGACGACCTTCATGACAGCCTCGCGGTACTCGTCCTTGTAGCGGCTCGGATCGAAAGAGTCGGCCAGGCTCTCGATGAGGGCCTTAGCCATCTCGAGCTCCTTCGGGTTGATCTTGACGTCGCCTTCGAGTCCCTTCAGGCCCTCGACCGAGCGGATCTCGTCGGGCCAGTGCAGCGTGTTCATCAGCAGGGCGCCGTTGGTGGGATGCAGCGCGGCGAGGTGCTCGCGGTCGCGCAGCGCGATCTTCGCCACGGCCATCCTTCCGGTCGCCTCGAGCGCCTTGCGCAAGAGGTGGTAAGGCTTCTTGCCCAGCTCCTCCGGCTCGACGTAGTAGGCGCTGTTGTAGTAGAGCCCGGGCTCTATGTCGTCGCTGGGGACGAATTCGGTGATGTCGATGCTGTGTGCCGTCGCCAGTGGGATGTTGTCGAGGTCCTTGTCGTTGATGATGACGTAGCGGTCCTTGCCGACCTCGAAACCCTTGAGGATCTCGCCGTACTGGACCTCATGGTCACCCTCCGCGCACCAGCGCTTGTAGCTGATCGGAGATTTGTGATCGGGACAGAGCTGACGGAACGAAACCTTGGCGGCTGACTCGGTGGCGTTGTAGAGGCGGATGGGTATCGACACCATCCCGAACGAGACGACTCCCTTCCACATCGATCTCGGCATGGCGTCGAAGTTTACCTCCTAAATCCGATCGCTGGCTACTTTTCGTAAGTCGCCTGGAGCCAGCCGCCAAGCGCTTGGTTGAAGGCCTCGGGGTTCTCCAGGTACGAGAGGTGGCCCGTCCGCGGCAAGACCTCCAGGTGCGCCGAAGGCATCTCGTCCGCCGCGTGCCGCGCGTAACGCAAAGGAAAGTAGTCGTGCTCGCCCCACACCAGGAGCGTCGGGCAGGCGATCTCGTTCCAGCGCCCCCACACTTTGTAGCCAGGCTCGGCCTGGTGGATGGCGACACTTCGATAGACCTCGAACTGGAAGCGCCCGGCCCCGGCTCTGCTCGCGGTCTGGAGCGCGTAATCGAAGGCGAGCCCACCATGCGGGATCGTGTACGGGTCGACGGTGAGCCGCCGGATCGTGCGTTCCATCCGCCGCCGCGTCGGACGCGCGCCCGCGGCAAGGCCGAGGAGCGCGCCGAGGACAGGATGGCGCGTCGCCATCACGAAGCCAGGCGGACGGGGGCCGACACCGCCCGCGTCGACCAGGACGAGCCCGGCCACATTTGGACGGAGGCGCGCGAAGTGCAGCAGCGCCATGTAGCCGCCCAGCGAGTGGCCGACGAGCAGAGGCCAGTCGAACCGGTCGAGGAAACCCGCGAGCCAATCGAGCATGTGCTCCATGGTCGCGGGGCTGTCCCAAACCGGTATCGAGGTCTCCCCATGGCCCGGCATGTCGACGGCGACGACGTGACGTCGCTGAGCGAGCTCGCCCAACGCCGGATACCAGAGCGCCGCCGATCCACCGGCGCCGTGGAGCAGCACCGCATGGGGCGATTCGATGGGTCCGGCGGTCACCCAGTGCGTGTGGAGGCCCTCTATGTCGGCCTCGTGGTGCTCGACATCGATGCCGGCGGCGCGATACAGGGCATCACCGGCTGCTCGTAGCGGAGCTTCAGGCGCCAATGTCTCGACGCTGCATCACGATCGCCGAAGCTGTCAAGGCACCGAGCACGATTGCAATCATGATCAAGAGTCCGGTCTGGTCCACGCCAGAGGTGAGCGGCTGGCCATACAGCTTGAACGGCGACAGGTCCTGCACCCATTCCGGCAGCTTGAAGATCGGTCCGAGCTGGGTCGTGACGTAGCTCGCGAACGCGAACGCTCCTAGCAGCCCGACGGTGGCGCGCGGCAGGCGCGATGCGAGCAGTGCGCCGACAGCTCCGTAGACGAGCGTGAAAGGCACCAGCAGCAGTGAGGCCTCGATGAGCCGGGTGCGATCGAGCTCGATGGATTGGTAGTGCGCTTCGATGCCGACCGCGACGGCGCTCACCACGCCGATTATCAGCGCTCCGATCATGAGCACGATCGCCCGCTCGACGACGATGCGAGCCCTCGAGATCGGATTGCTGAGGATGAGCTCGAGGCGTCCATCAGAATCCTCGGCGCTCCAGCGCGCGACCTGGGTGATCGCGAAACCGGCCATGAGCAGCTGCGCGAAACCGAACCAGATGTAGCCGAGGAACGACGCGTACACGTCGCCGGTCAGGAAGGCGGAGAAATACCGCGTCAGGGCGGGAATCGTGAGCAGGGGCTGCACGACCGACTTGGTGAGGACGACGAAGAGCGCACCCAGCGAGGAGAGGCCGGCCGTCCAGATGAGCAGGCTGACGCGGCGGTCGTAGAGGTCGCGCACTACCGGGATGCGCCAGGCGACAGACGTCGACATCTCGTAGCTGGCGGGCCTTCCGGAGGCGGGGAGGCTGATGAGCGGCGAGCCGGCATCGCGATATTTGAAAGCCAGAGTCGCGAACACGACGGCGACGACGGCGACCGCGACCAGGATGAGCGTAGCCCCCGCATCGAGAGTTCCATAGGGCGTCAGCGGTGAGCTCAGCTCGTAGTAGTGAAACGGAGAAAGCGGGCGCCATGGCACGAGGGAGTCGAAGGTCCGGCTGAGGCTGTTGATGAGAAACAGGGCAAGCAAGACGACGCCCGCGACAGCGGTGGCGTTTCGTGCGCTCGCGAACTGAGCCAGAAAGAACGTGAGCGAGAAGCAGCAGATCGCTAGCGCCGCCAGCGGGATCGCCGCTTGCAGCGCGGTCACGGCGCTGAACGTTTCACCACCGGTGGCCACGCCGACCAGAAGGCCCGCGCTCGCCGCGAATGCGCCGACGAGGCTGCCGAGTGCGAAGGCCGTCATCCGAGCCGCCATCAGCCGCGGCTTCGACACGCCGGCCGCCAGCACCGCCTGGACCAGGCCGCGTTCCTCATCTCCTCGCGCGGCGCCGCTTGCGGATACCAGGCCCCAGATCGCGAACAGGATGGCCAGGAATCCAAAGGCGCGCCACTGGACGTAGCCGCCCACGGTGTCGGGTCGGTCTGGAGGTGCGAGGATCACCGTGAACTGGGCGGCGAGGACGGACATCGAGCGGCCGAAGGCCCGCCTTTCGGCTTCTGTCTTGCCTGCCACCTGGTAGAACCCCGCGGCCTGCAGCAGCGTGTTTGCGAACGCGACCAGGCCAAAGCCCACGATTCCCCAACGGCCGAGTCGGAGCCCGAGCAAAGTGGTGACGGTCACCGGGGCAGGGCTTTGGGGGGAGGCGCCTCCCTGTAGTACTCCAGGAATATCTCCTCGAGGCTCGGCTCGTGGCTGACCAGGTTGGTCACGTTCGAGCCCCTGACGGCATCGAGCAGCGGCTCGAATGTGCCCCTCACCGTGCAGGTGACCAGGCGATCCGAGGCGACGACGTCTTCTACGCCGGCGGCGGAGCGGATCGCCTCGAGGGGCACCTTCCCGTCTGGCGCGAACTCCATCTCGACGCGGTGGAAACGGATGCGGTGCAGCTCGTCGAGGTCGGCGATCTTCACGAGCCGCCCCGAGCGGATGATCCCGACGCGGTCGCATATGTGCTCGACCTCGGAGAGGATGTGCGACGAGAGAAAGACAGTCGCCCCATCTTCCCGAGCTTCTCCGATCAGGGCGAAGAACTCTTGCTGGTTGAGCGGGTCGAGGCCGCTTGTCGGTTCGTCGAGGATCAGCAGCGGGGGCTGGTGCATGAACGCGAGGACGATTCCGAGCTTCCGCTTGTTGCCACTCGAGTATTCGCGGTAGCGGCGGCTGAGGTCGAGGCTGAACCGCTCCGCCAGGCTGCGCACGACCTTGAGGTCGGCGCCACCACGCAGCGCACCGAGATATGCGACCACCTCGGAGCCTCGGAGGCTTCCAAACTGGGGCATCTCGCCAGGGATGTAACCGACCTTGCGCTTGACCGCGACGTAGTCGCGCAGGCAGTCGAGGCCGAAGATGTGGGCCGAGCCGGCGGTCGGGCGGATCAGCCCCATCAAACAGCGGATGGTGGTCGACTTTCCGGCGCCGTTGGGGCCAAGGAAGCCGAAGACCTCCTGCTGCACGACCTGGAGGTCCAGCTCGAAAAGGCCGCGACCCAGGCCGTAATCCTTGGAGAGGTTTGCTGTCGCGATCGCCGCAACGGCCATTGCCGCTGCATATTAGTGACCGTGAGGCTGGGGGACCTGGAGCTGTACATCCTCATCGCGGGGAGGTGGAAGGCCGATGGCGGCCTGATGTTCGGCGTCGTCCCCAAGGTCCTGTGGGAAAAGCAGAAGCCCGCCGACGGCAACAACATGATCGACATGGCCTGCGTCGGCCTCATCGCGCGGGTCAACGGAAAGGTGATCGTGTGCGAGACGGGCATCGGCACCAAGTTGAGCGAGAAGCGCGCCCTGCAGGTCGCCTTGCGCGAGCCGGAGGGGCTTCTGCGTTCCCTGCAGCGAGTGGGCATTCGTGCTGATGAGGTGGACGCCGTCATCACGACGCATTTGCATTGGGACCACGCCGGCGGGCTGACGCGGTTGGATGGCGGCTGCCTGGAGCTCACGTTTCCGAAGGCGCGGCACTTCATCCAGAGGAGCGAGTGGGACTTTGCGCTTACTCCCAACGTGCGCACCCAGGCGACGTACGTGACCGACGACTTCACGCCCCTGGCGGACGGCAACAACCTGGTGGAGTTTCTGGATGGTGACGCGGAGGTTCTTCCGGGCGTCCACGTGCGTCACGTCGGCGGGCACACGCCGGGCAGTCAGGTCATCGTGCTTCGGTCTGGCGAGCTCGCGTGTGCGGTGACAGGCGACCTCGTGTGCCAGACACCGCACCTGCGTGTGCCGTGGACGATGGCGGCGGACATCGAGCCGATGCGGGTCCTGGAGCAGAAGGCGCGCCTCTTCGACGAGGCGGAGAAGCATCGGTGGCTGCTGTTGTTGAGCCACGAGCCGGACCAGCCGGCGGGTTACCTGGAAGAAGGAGGCCGCTGGCGCCCCGAACCCCGCCTCGCGTAATTTCATGACGCCGTTGGCGCCAAGAAGGCGGAATTCTCCGCTCGGATAAGCACGTTCGGATCCAAACGTGCGGAAACGAGTGTCTTAACAGGCTGGGCTGTGGTGCCCCGCGACCAGCGATAGCGTCACCCCTAATGCTCGCCACCGTCGACTCCTGCGTGCTCGCGGGCCTCGAAGCACATCGCGTCGAGGTCCAGGCGGACAGCGCCAATGGCGAGCCGAAATTCTTTCTGGTCGGGCTGGCGGCGACGTCGGTCAAAGAGGCGCGGGAACGCGTGCGCTCGGCAATCAAGAACAGCGGCCTATCTTTTCCCGGCAAGAGGCTCACCGTCAACCTCGCACCCGCTGAGATGCGCAAGACAGGCAGCGGGCTCGATCTTGCAATGGCGGTCGCCATCGCGCTGGCGGAGACTGGCGGGCGCGTGCCAGAGCGCATCGCTTTCCTGGGCGAGCTAGCGCTCGACGGCGCCATTCGTCACGTCGACGGCGTCCTGGTCGCGGCCCGATGCCTGAAGAAGATCGGCTACGAGCGGCTATTCGTGCCTGCCATCGATGCCGACGAGGCGGCGCTCGTCAACGGCCTGGAGGTCATCCCGTGCGGGCACCTCGCTGAAGTCGTAGCCCACCTGCGTGGCGGCCCTCAGATCGCCCCGCAGCCGTTCACCGATGTCACGCTCGACTCGACCAGTGACGTTCTCGAGCACGACGTCGCCGAGGTCCATGGCCAGGAAGAGGCGCGGCGCGCGATTGAGGTCGCAGCCGCAGGCGGACACCACCTCCTCCTAAGCGGCCCGCCCGGCTCCGGCAAGACGATGCTCGCGCGCTGCCTGCCCGGCATCCTGCCGCCGCTCGAGCTAAGTGAGGCATTCGATGTGGCGCAGGTCAGGAGCCTGCTGGGCGACCTTGGGCCCGGTCGCCCCATCGACGGGACGCGTCCCTTCCGCGCTCCGCATCACGGCATCTCGATGGCGGGGCTCATCGGGGGCGGCTCCGGGTACGCGCTGCCAGGCGAGATCAGCCGCGCCAATCACGGAGTGCTCTTCCTGGACGAGCTCGCCGAGTTTCAAGCCAACGTGCTGCAGGCGTTGAGGCAGCCGCTCGAAACCGGAAGGGTGACCATCACCAGGTCCGGCGGCTCGGTCACCTACCCGGCGCTCTTCACGCTGGTCGCCGCCACGAATCCGTGCCCGTGTGGCTGGCTCGGCGATCCCGTCCGCACGTGTCGTTGCACGCCGGCGGTCGTCGACGCGTATCAACGCCGGCTGTCCGGCCCTCTCCTCGACCGCATCGACCTCCAGGTCGGCGTGCGGCG
>WNEY01004701.1_pt1 | contig 10438 bp, 6 predicted proteins | sample 5400531 | NCBI WGS metagenome assembly WNEY01 (sample SAMN13153338, study PRJNA577476) | soil metagenome | isolation source: 200 cm saprolite under Douglas fir tree site 1 | place: USA:California | collected 2015-04-18
GGGATATTTTAGTCGGGAAAATTACGCCCAAAAGCGAGACGGAACTGGCTCCGGAAGAGCGGCTGCTTCGGGCCATCTTTGGAGAGAAAGCTGCCGATGTAAAAGACACGTCACTTACCGTGCCCTCAGGCACCTACGGCATCGTGATGGACGTGAAGGTGTCATCCCGCCGCGAAGTTTCACACGAGAAACTTACACCGGCCGAAACCAAACGGCAGCTCAAGACCATCGGCGAAGAACATAAGCGCAAGAGAGAGGGGCTCATTGAGCAGCTCACCGACTCACTTTCCAACGTCCTGCTGGGCGAAAAAATTCCTCTCGACGTCGTAAATGCCAAGAGCGGTGAAATCATTATCCCGTCCAATCGCAAAATCACGAAGACGCTTTTGCGAAAATTGGCGACCGCGCACGATCACATCGAGATCGATCCCAGCCCGATTCGAAATAGGATCCGGGAAATCATTGGCGGATACGAACACAAGTTCGCCGAGCTGGAGCTCGAACGAGATCGCGCGACCGACCGCGTGGAAAGCGGCGAGGAGATCGAACCGGGGATCATCAAACAGGTCAAAGTTTACATCGCCAGCAAGCGCAAGCTCAGTGTCGGCGACAAGATGGCGGGCCGCCACGGAAACAAAGGCGTTGTGGCGCGAATCGTACCCGAGGAAGACATGCCGTTCCTCGCGGACGGAACACCGGTCGAAATTGTGCTTAATCCGTTAGGTGTCCCGAGCCGTATGAATGTGGGTCAGGTTTTGGAAACGCACCTCGGCGTTGCTGCCAAAGCACTTGGATTCAGAGTGGCCACTCCGGTCTTCGATGGAATCAAGGAAAAACAAATTCGCGATTATCTACGTGAGGCCAAAAAGAAGGAGGGCTTCACCTGGGTGCAGGAAAACGGAAAGGCGCGCCTATTCGATGGTCGCACCGGCGATCCGTTCGATCAGGAAGTCGTAGTTGGCCATATCTACATGATGAAGCTCGGCCACCTTGTGGCGGACAAGATTCATGCGCGGGCGGTGGGACCGTATTCGCTTGTCACTCAACAGCCGCTCGGCGGTAAAGCGCAATATGGTGGCCAACGCTTCGGCGAGATGGAGGTCTGGGCGCTCGAGGCCTATGGTGCTGCCTATACGTTGCAGGAATTGCTGACGGTTAAGTCCGACGACGTGCAGGGCCGGACGCGCATCTACGAGTCAATCGTTAAGGGCGACAACTCGCTCGAAGCTGGAACGCCCGAATCCTTCAACGTGTTGATCAAGGAAATGCAGAGCCTTGGTCTCGACGTGAAGGTCGGCAGCCAGGCGCCCACCTTTATGGAAAGCGTCGCGTAATTTTTACATTCACAACTTATTCGAGAAATCATGAACGAACATTCCTGGCGTGAGTTAGTGGGCGAAGAGCGCCCAGTAGGTTTTGATCAAGTCGCAATTGGCATCGCCTCGAGCGACACCATGCGCTCGTGGAGCAAAGGCGAAGTCAAGAATCCGGAGACAATTAATTACCGCACGTTTAAACCTGAGAAGGGCGGACTTTTCTGCGAACGGATTTTTGGGCCGACCCGCGACTGGGAGTGTTCATGCGGAAAATACAAGCGCATCAAGCATAAAGGCGTGATCTGCGACCGTTGCGGTGTGGAAGTTACACTCGCGCGCGTCCGTCGTGAACGGATGGGGCACATAGAGCTGGCGGTGCCGGTTTCGCACATCTGGTTTTACAAATGCATGCCTTCGCGCATCGGACTCATGCTGGATATGAGCGCGCGTCAGCTTGAGCGCGTGATTTACTACGAAGACTATATCGTAATCGACCCTGGCAAGACGCCATTGCAGAAAACACAACTGCTGAACGAAGTCGAATATCGTGAGGCCCAGGAACAATACGGCGAAGATTTCGTTGCCGGAATGGGCGCTGAAGCGATTAAGAAACTTCTCTCCGAGATCGACCTCAGCAAGCTCAACAAAGAGCTGGAGAAAGCCATGGGAGCGACAAAGAGCAAGCAGATTCGCAAGAAACTGGCGAAACGTCTGAAGCTTGTTCAAGGCTTCCAGAGTTCACGCGCGCGGCCCGAGTGGATGATCCTCGAAGTGCTGCCAGTGATTCCGCCGGATTTGCGTCCTTTGGTCCCGCTGGAAGGTGGACGCTTCGCCACCTCTGACCTGAATGATCTCTATCGTCGCGTGATCAATCGTAACAACCGGCTCAAGAATCTGCTCATGCTCAAGACGCCGGATGTCATCATTCGAAACGAGAAACGCATGTTGCAGGAAGCCGTCGACGCTTTGTTCGACAACGGCAGGCACGGTCGCGCCGTGACCGGCGCAGGCAATCGTCCGCTCAAATCGCTGAGCGACATGCTCAAAGGCAAGGGCGGCCGCTTCCGTCAGAATTTGTTAGGCAAACGCGTCGATTACTCGGGCCGCTCGGTGATTGTCATCGGTCCGGAGCTCAAGCTGAATCAGTGCGGGCTGCCGAAGAAGATGGCATTGGTTCTTTTCGAGCCGTTCATCATTCGTCGGCTGAAAGATCTTGGGTACGTCCACACGGTACGCAGCGCGAAAAAGATGATTGAACGCCAAACGCCCGAAGTGTGGGACATTCTTGACGAAGTAACCAGGGGCCATCCTGTGCTCCTGAATCGTGCTCCGACTTTGCACCGTCTCTCGATTCAGGCGTTTGAACCGCAGTTGATCGAGGGCGAAGCCATTCGCATTCACCCGCTCGTTTGCACCGCGTACAACGCCGACTTCGACGGCGACCAAATGGCAGTGCACGTTCCGCTGTCGGTCGAGGCGCAGTTGGAAGCGCGCATGCTGATGCTCGCTCCGAACAATATTTTCTCTCCATCGAGCGGTAAACCGATCACCACGCCAAGTCAGGACATAACCCTGGGTTGCTATTACATAACTCAAAATCCGCGAGCGCTGAAGAAGGATGGGCGTCATCTACCGCTATTTGCGGACGCGTTCGAAGTCGAATTCGCGATGGCCGAAGACACGATCAAAACGCATGATCGGATTTTGTTCAAGAACCCCGATCGCGGGCTGCAAACTACCTTTGGAAATCCCGACGTCAACGTAGTCGAGACAACAGCCGGTCGCGTCATTTTTAATCAAATTTGGCCGAAAGAACTTGGTTTCTTCAACAAAGCAGCGGGCAAGAAACAACTCAGCGACATCATTTGGCGCTGCTATCAAATCGCCGGCCCCGCAGTTACGGTTGCCACGCTCGATAAGCTGAAAGAGCTCGGGTTTAGGGAGGCGACTCGGGCTGGTATCTCGATTGGTATCGAGGACATGATCATTCCAAAACGGAAAAAATCGGAGTTGGAGAATGCGTACAAGCAGGTCAAACAGGTGGACCAGCAATATCGCCGCGGCATCATCACCGACGGCGAACGGTACAACAAAATCATCGATATCTGGACGCACGCCGGCGATCAAATCTCCGCCGTGATGTTCCGCGAGATCGAGGAAAATCAGGATCGCAAGGAGTTCAATCCGATCCATTTGATGGTCGATTCAGGCGCACGCGGCAATCGCCAGCAAGTGCGGCAGCTCGCCGGCATGCGCGGTTTGATGGCCAAGCCAAGCGGCGAAATCATCGAGCGTCCCATTACGTCAAATTTCCGCGAAGGCTTAACCGTGCTCGAGTACTTCATTTCTACTCACGGCGCGCGCAAAGGTCTCGCCGATACGGCGCTGAAAACTGCCGATTCCGGTTATCTCACCCGCAAACTCGTGGATGCCGCACAGGATGTGATCATCGTTGGGGACGATTGCGGGACCGTAAACGGCATCGTGGTGCGCTCGATTTACGAAGGCGACGAGGAAGTCGTCGACCTTGGCCAGCGCATCATAGGGCGTGTGAGCTGCGAAACAATCGGCGACCCGGTGGAAAAAAAGAAAAAGATCGTCAAAGCAAACCAATACGTCGACGAGAAGATCGCAGCTGAGTTACAGCGCATCGGCGTCGAGCAACTCAAGATCCGGTCGGTGCTCACATGCGAGTGCGGCCGGGGCGTGTGCGCGATGTGCTACGGTCGCAACCTCGCCACCGGCGACTTCGTGAAGCTCGGTGAAGCCGTCGGTATTATCGCCGCGCAGTCCATCGGCGAGCCGGGGACGCAGTTAACGATGCGCACGTTCCACATCGGTGGCACGGCCAGCCAGACATTTAAGCAACCGATCATTAAGGCGAAGAACGACGGCACGGTGCAGTTCAATGATTTGCGGACCGTGCAAGCACTCGACGGAAGTTGGATCGTGTTGAACAAAAACGGCTCGATCAGCGTGCACAACGAAGAGGGCCGCGAACTGGAGAGCTACAACGTCGTCGTCGGCTCAGTGATTTCCAAGGAGGACGGCGCGTCTGTGAAGAAGGCCGAAACCTTTGTGCAATGGGATCCATACAACGTGCCGATCCTCACCGACAAAGGCGGGAAGATCGAATTCCGCGACATGATTGCCGGAGTGACAATTAAACGCGAAGTCGATGAAGCAACCGGCCTTATGGGCACCATGGTCATCGAGCACAAGGAAGACCTGCATCCGCAAGTGGTTATTGTAGGTGACAAGAAGGAGGTCCTTGCGAGCTATTCAATTCCCGCTGGCGCTCACGTCATCGTCGAGGAAGGTCAGAAGGTGCGCGCAGGTGCGTTGCTGGCGAAAACGCCACGCAAAGTCGCGAAGACAAAGGATATCACGGGCGGTCTGCCGCGGGTTGCGGAATTGTTCGAAGCTCGACGGCCGAAGGATGCGGCTGAGATTGCCAAAATCGACGGCATCGTCGAGTTCGGCGGAACCGTACGCGGCAAACGGAGTTTGGTTCTGAAAGATCCGGACACGGGCGCTGAGGAAGAGCATCTCATTTCGCTTACCAAGCACATCATCGTATTCAAAGGGGATTACGTGAAGAAGGGTCAACAACTGACCGAAGGCCCCGTTGTGCCGCACGAGATTTTGGAAGTGTGCGGCCCGCAGGAGTTGCAGGAGCACCTGGTGAACGAAGTGCAGGAGGTGTATCGGCTCCAAGGCGTGGAGATCAACGATAAGCACATCGAGATCATCGTGCGCCAAATGTTGCGCAAGGTGAAGATCACCGACCCCGGCGATACCTCGCTGCTTTGGGGCGATCAGGTCGACAAACTCGACTTCGATGAAGAGAACAAGAAAGTCGTGGAGAAAGGCGGCAAGCCGGCGGAGGCTGTTCCGGTGCTGCTCGGCATCACTAAGGCTTCGTTGGAAACCGACAGCTTTATTTCTGCGGCTTCGTTCCAGGATACGACACGTGTGCTCACTGAAGCGGCTACGCTGGGCAAAATCGATAGGCTGCGCGGCTTCAAGGAAAACGTGATCATGGGTCACCTAATTCCTGCCGGAACTGGGTTCCCGGAACATCGCCAGCTCAAGCTGGTGGAAAAAGGCGAGCCGATTGGCGCGCCAGTGATGGAAGAAGCCGAACCGCAACCTGCGATCGGTTAGCCTTGTAATTTGTAGCGCGCCTGTGTCAGACGCCGTTTCATGAATTGGCGTTTCACAGAATGGAGCCGGCGGAGCCGCGCGACATAGAGGGAAGCCCGAACGGGTGAGCGAGCTGGCGCGAGCGAATCAAACGCCCTACAGTTTGGCTTCGTGTCCATCGTCACCAAAACTGGCGACAAAGGCGAAACGTCGCTGATGTACGGACGGCGGTTATCGAAAGCCGATCCGCGTGTGGACGCCTATGGATGCGTTGATGAGTTGAGCGCCGCGCTTGGTCTCGCACGATCCGTTGCGGCCGATAATTTCCTTTCGGATCAAATCCTCGCAGCGCAACGAGATTTGATCATCGTGATGGGAGAGCTGGCTACGGCTCCATCCGATCACGAACGCTACGCCAAAGATGGCTTTCATCTCACTACAACAGAGATGGTCGATCGGATCACTTCGGTCGTTTTCGATCTTGAGAAGGATAAATCGCTGTATCCCAAAGACTGGGTCGTGCCCGGTGGGACGCCGGTTTCTGCGGCATTGGATTTTGCTCGCACAATATGCCGCCGTGCAGAGCGTCAGATTGCCGCATTCGGCGCCCAAGAAAAAGATTTGAATCCAGAGATCTTACGTTATCTCAATCGGCTTTCCGATCTTTGCTGGGTGCTCGCGAGATACGCGGAAAAACCTCCGCAGCCTTCCAGCTAGCGGCGTATTGCTGTGAGGCGCCCTGGATTGCGCTGCAATCCGGCATCAAAAATTAGCAACCGTCCGGCAGCAGGTTTTTGCCGGACATGTTATGCATGGCCCGCATGAAATTTCTGTCAGCTCTGGCCGCGTTTTTGTTTTGCGTTTCCAGTGCGAACGCGCATGAGGCGATTTTTGCATGGACTTACACCACTGACCTTACACCAAAAGGTCACGGTGAATTCGAGCAATGGATCACGCCGCGTTGGGAGAAGGAACACGGCAGCTATAGCGTGATTGATTTTCGTGAGGAGCTTGAATACGGCGTTACCGACGACTTTCAGATCGCGCTGTATCTGAATCACCACTACGTCTATGCGAACGACGACTTTCCGGTGGCAAATCCGGCCCATCCGAAAAAACGCTTGCCCGGCGTTTACGAAACCGGCGGCGAGGACGTGCACGCGGGACACGATCCCGCGACGCCGTTCGATAGTTACCACTTCGAATCAGTTTCGTTCGAATCGATTTATCGGCTGCTCAGCCCTTACAAAGCTCCGATAGGACTCGCGCTTTATTTCGAGCCGAGCGTAGGCGATCAGGAAACTGAGTTGGAGTGGAAGATTCTTCTGCAAAAAAATTGGCTGGAGGACCGACTCGTTTGGGCGCTGAACATCAATTACGAACTCGAATTCGAGAAGGAAGAGAAAGGCGAGTGGGAACGCGACGGTGTGTTCGAGTGGTTCACCGGTATTTCGTATCGCTTCATCAGCAATTGGTCAGCCGGCCTTGAATTTTGGAACCATCATGAATTTGCCGATGCCACCGTGCACGAGCACTCGGCGTACTTTATCGGCCCGACGATTCACTACGGGGGCGAGCGCTGGTGGGCCAGCATCGGTTTTCTTCATCAACTGCCAATCGGCCAGGCTTTCAGCCAGGACAACAAGGAGTTCGCCGCGCACGACGGCTACATTTTTGGTGACGAACACGAGGAATATTACGTGCGCCTGAGAGTCGGATTCAATTTTTAGCGCATGACGAAATCAGAATTCGCTTTCATAGCCCTGCCAATTTCCGCGCTGGTTGCCCCATCCACGTTTGCAGTTCAATACCTGAGCGTTGATCAAGCGCAGCGCGCGATTTTTCCCGGCAAATCGTTGACGGCCGCGCCAGCGAAATTGGCCACGGCTCAACGCAAAGCCATCGAGCAGGCCAGCGGCGTGCGCGTGCTGCACGACGAACAACACGTCTGGCGTGTGAGCGGTGGCGGCTGGTTCATAGTCGATGAAGTCGTCGGCAAACACGAGTTTATCACCTACGCGGTCGGCCTGAATGCCAATGGCTCAGTCAAACAAATTGAGGTGATGGATTATCGCGAAACCTACGGAGGCGAAATTCGCAATGAAAACTGGCGCGCCCAATTCGTGGGCAAAACGAGTCAGTCGCCATTGAAACTGGATAGGGATATTAAAAACATCAGCGGCGCGACTCTGAGTTGCCGTCATGTCACAGACGGGCTGAAGCGTCTTCTCGCGTTCTATGAAATCGCGCTGAAACACAGCTGATCACAAATGAGGACGAATGAACAAATCGAGATTCGCCGATGTCGGCCAATGCTGGGCACGTTCGTGGAGATTCAAGCGTTTGGAACTAACGCCGCCGAATTGGAAGATGCGGTCGAAGCGGCATTTCTGGCGATCGCGCACGTGCAGCGATTGATGAGTTTTCACGATCCCGAAAGCGAGGTCTCGCGGATGAACCGCGACGCGTGTTACAAACCGGTGCGCGTTCATCCATGGACATGGCGCGTCTTGAAATCGGCGCAGGAATTTTCTCGTAATACCGATGGCATTTTCGACATCACCATGGCCGGGCAACTGGTGAAATGGAATTATCTTCCGAGATACGGTGCGCGCTTTGGCAGGGGCAGCTGGCGGGATATCGTTCTCGGAGGCGCCGGCTATGTCCGATTTCGTCGCCCACTATTGATTGATTTCGGCGGAATCGCGAAAGGTTTCGCCGTCGATCGCGCGGTTGAAATTTTGAAACGCAAGCGCGTCATCGCAGGGATCGTGAATGCCGGTGGCGACCTGCGTGTTTTCGGATCGGCATCGCAACTCGTGCACGTTCGCCACCCCAAGCAGCCGAACCGCGCTGCTGGAGCGGTGAGACTTCGCGAGCGCGCGATAGCAACCTCGGGAATCTATTTTGCTCACACAAAAAACCGTGGTCGTTGGGTGAGCCCAATATTGGACGGACGCACCGGCCGAGCCGCGTGCGACTTTATCAGCGTGACCGTGGGCGCAGCGAACTGCATGACGGCGGATGCACTGACGAAAGTTGTGTTCGCACTGCGCGGAGAAGCCGCGCCTCTACTGGCGCGGTATTCCGCGAATGCGTTGCTGATCGAGCAAGACGGCCGTCCCTCCTGGATGTTTCACCCAACGTGCGACACGTCCCGCCAGACTTAATCCGATTGAGGCTCTTTCACAGACGCTTGCTCTACGGCGTGCTTGCGCTGCTTTTTCTCAGCGGCGCGGCATGGGCGTATTGGAATGATCTAGTCTCGTCACCTGGCGATTTCGAGATCAGTGCAAAAGCGTGGGCGATGAAAATCCACGGCGCTGCCGCGATGGCGATTTTGGTGCTTGTCGGAATGCTTCTCACCGGTCACGTGCGCTTGGCTTGGCGCGCGCGCCGGAATCGTGGCAACGGGTCGCTGTTCCTTGGTGGCTTCGGTATTCTGACCGTCACTGGATACGGACTTTACTACGCCGGCGGTGAAAGCTTGCGTGCGTGGACGAGCTGGATTCATCTTGCCGTCGGATTGGCGCTGCCGTTACTTTTGATTCTTCACATTTGGCTTGGTAAACGGACAAGGCCAGCGGCTCAACTGCAAAAACGTCCTTCCTCCGTGGCGAAATTGACCTAGCCTGAGGGGCGAATTTCAAGTTGCGAACAAGCGCGTGATATAGCATCTTCACGCTCCCGCTCTGGGAGTGTCCCGCCTTCGGGAATTTCGCTTATGGCAGAAACAACAGAATTAGTGCCTGAATTATTGGAAGCTGGTGTTCATTTTGGACACCAGACGAAGCGTTGGAATCCCAAGATGAAGCCGTTCATCTTTGAACAGCGCAATCAGATTTACATCATCAATCTTGATGAAACGGTGAGGCAGCTCCGACGGGCAACCGATTTCCTTCAGGAGGTCGCGCGCCGCGGCGGCCGGATTTTGTTGGTCGGCTGCAAAAAACAGGCGCAGGAAGCAATAAAAGAAGCCGCATTGGCGTGCGGGCAATTCTACGTGAACCAACGCTGGCTGGGCGGCACGCTGACCAATCTTGCCACGATCCGCAAGAGCATCGGCCGATTGAAATACATCGAGCAGATCGAGCAATCGCCGGAATACAAGAAAATGGGAAAACAAGAATTGGCTGCGCTGAATCGTCAGGGTGCAAAACTCAGGCGCAACCTCGAGGGGATCCTCGAGATGTCAGAACTGCCCGATGTGCTCGTGGTGATCGACACGCTACGGGAGCAAAACGCCGTCAATGAGGCGCGCCGCCTCGGAATCCCAGTGGTCGCCATCGTGGACACCAACGCCGATCCCGAACTCGTCGATTATCCGATAGCGGGGAACGATGATGCCATCCGTGCGATCCGGGTGATTTTGCAAAAACTGGTCGATGCGATTGTTTCGGCCAGCAGCGAGGCGCGTGTTCGCGAACAGGTGGAAATGGCAGGCGTATCGGCCTGACACTAGCCGCTTCAGCGATTCAACTCGCCGAGGTTTCAACGATTCTAAGGATTTAATGAACGCAACAACTGAAATCGATCCAAAACTCGTCAAGCAACTCCGTGAAAAGACCAATGCCGGATTCATGGATTGCAAGCGTGCTCTCGTCGAGAGCAACGGCGACCTTGGGAAAGCCGAAACGATTTTGCGCACAAAAGGCATCACCAGTGCCGCGAAAAAGGCCACACGTGCCACAAAGGAGGGTATCGTCGCCTCCTACATTCATCTACAGGGCAAGGTTGGTGTGCTCGTAGAGGTGAATTGCGAGACTGATTTCGTAGCTCGAAATGAAAACTTCCGGGAGTTCGTAAAAGATATCACGCTGCATATCGCCGCCGCGGAGCCGCGTTACGTCAGCCGCGCCGAGGTTCCAGACACGCTGATCGAAGCGGAACGCGAAATCTACAAGGCACAGGTACAAGGCAAGCCGATGCACGTTGCGGACAAAATCGTCGAGGGCAAACTCGAGAAATACTACAGC
>WNEY01004702.1_pt1 | contig 10438 bp, 9 predicted proteins | sample 5400531 | NCBI WGS metagenome assembly WNEY01 (sample SAMN13153338, study PRJNA577476) | soil metagenome | isolation source: 200 cm saprolite under Douglas fir tree site 1 | place: USA:California | collected 2015-04-18
CGCTGTCGGCTGACGATGTCGAGGACGTGCGCGTGCGTATGGACCCGGGTCGTGCGCGGCCAGCCGGCGATCCCGGCCACGCTGCCCCAATCGCGCAGGCCGCTCGTGTGAGTCAGCATGTGGCGGATCGTCAGAGCGACCCGCCCGCTTCCGCCGCCGGGCCGCTCCGGCGGGGCAGGCGATTCGTCGTCCGGGAGCTCGGGGATGTACTTCCGAACCGGATCGTCGAGCGACAGCTTGCCGGCGCGGGCGAGCAACAGCACGGATGCGGCGGTGAACTGCTTGGAGACCGAACCGGCTTCGAAGATCGACTCGGGCGTGATCCTGACGTCGTGCTCGAGGTCGGCCATTCCGTAGCCCTTTGCCAGCGACGGCTTGCCGTTGGCGGCGACGCCCACCGCGCAGCCGGGCGTCGTCCCGGTCCACTTCGCGAAGACGGCGTCGACCCGTGATTCGATGCCCGGCGCGGTTTGTCCGGAGAGCGCGATCGCCGCACCGGCGACCCCGGCCACAATTGCGACGGCGCCACAGATGGCCCGGCTGAAGCCACCAGCGTCCGCTCGGCTGCGAATTCGCCGAGCTACGGCCAGGCTCGCCGAAGCGCAAAGAGCGCGAAGACGGCGCGCGACGCTTGTTCTCACGTCCATCACGTCACCCACTCACTGATTCACCCACTCACCAATTCACTCACTCATGGTGGTTGAGGCGACTGTTTTCTGAGGGAACAAATCGTCGACCGGCATCGACCAGCCGGGCAGGGCCGGTTCGGCTTCGGCCTGTTCAGCACGACGATAGATTGCGGGCGCCACCGGATCGCTCGCGCGGTACACGCGGACGACGTGCTCTCGCAGGACATCCACATCCCAGACGACCTGTGTTCCGGCGGCAAAGTAGTCGGCGCGCTTGGCGGCCATCGTGCGCTCGGCCGCCGGACCGTAGTCCTCATCGCTTCTCACTTCGACCGCAAAGATCGGCGCACCGTCGATGAACTTGTTGGTCAGCGGTTGCATGTAGAAGGCGGCGTCCGGGCAGAAGGATCGACGGTTCGGAAGGTTGACCACGAAGCCAACACTGTCACCAACGGCATGACCTCGCCGCGTTCGCCGCGCGTAGTCGCGCAGGCTGGCTGCGATTTCGAGAACCGCGAACCCGTGCAAACCGCTCGTCATCGGCAGCAGCACCAATTCGCCGTTGACGATTTCGGCTTTGCCTTCGACGTGGTACAGGTCGTCGATGGTGGCTTCGCGGCCGCTTCCCATGTCGAGAATCCTACCATCGTCTTTCGAGACGATCCGCGCGTTTTCTGACTTTCACCACGGGCTGCCAAGCCGCGATCGCGCTCGAGGCCTCGCGCGATGTTGAAAGCGTAGGGTAAGATGCGCTCGCTTACATGCCGTTGAACACGGACCTGTATCTCGTCGAGGGACCGAAGTCGAAGACGATGGTTCCTTCGGTGGAGCACTGACGCCGGATCGCTAACTTGTCGAGGGCCGGAAGTGACGCACAGGCTGCTTACGTTGACGGCGGCGATGCTCGCGGCGGCGTTGCTGGTCTCGGCGCGTCCGCGCGCCCAGCCTGCCGCTGATGCGCGCATCGAAGCGCTGGTCGCGCTGGTCTCCGAGAAGATGCGTGACTACCGGATTCCGGGTGTCGCCCTCGGCATCGTCGAGAACGGGACCATCACGCTGCGCGGATTCGGCGTGACGAGCGTCGAAGACCCGTTACCGGTCACGACGCACACGGTCTTTCCCATCGCGTCCATCTCAAAGACGATTGCAGCGACCGCGATGATGCGGCTCGTCGAGCAGGGCCGCGTCGATCTGCACGCGCCCGTTCGGAAATACCTGCCGGACTTCCGCGTGCAGGACGAGACGGTCAGCCGCGACGTGACGGTGTGGCATCTGCTGACGCACACGAGCGGGTGGGAAGGGCAGATCGCTCCCGCCGATCGCGGCGACGAGACGCTGAAGACGTTCGTGGGCGGGATGGGCACGGTGATGCAGCTCGCGCCGCCCGGCGCCGCGTGGAGCTACAACAACGCCGGCTTCAGCGTCGCAGGCCGTGTGATCGAAACCGTCACCGGCATGTCGATCAACGCGGCCGTTCGCGAGCTGGTGTTCAAGCCGCTCGGACTCGAACACGCGGGCACGACAGCGGCGGAGTTCCTGACAACGCGATTCGCCCTCGGCCATTTCAGCCGCGGCGACAATCCGCCGGCGCCTCAGCGCCCGTTCGCCCCGTCGACCAGCGTCACGGCTGGGGGGGTCGGGCTGTGCATCACGGACCTGCTGGCCTACGCGCGATTCCATCTTGGCGACGGCACGGCGGGCGGCGAGCGGGTGCTGAGCCAGGCCACGCTCGACCTGATGAAGACGCCGCAGCTGCGCAAGCAGGCCAGCGACGATGACATCGGGATTCCGTGGCACCTGCGACGCGTGGGCGGCGTCCTCACGGCGGCGCACGGCGGCACGCTCGGCGGCCACATCCTGCTGCTGGAGCTGGTGCCGGAGCGTCATTTCGCGATCGGCATCCTGACCAACGCGTCCAACGGCTGGCGGCTCATCCAGGACGTCGAACGCGCGGCGCTGAAGACGTATCAAGGCGCGACGTTCTCGATGAACCAGGCGATCGCGCACCGCGGCCTCGTCGAGACGCTGCCGGCAGTCGAGCCGCTCGCGACCCAGCCGGATCCGGCGCCGTACCTCGGCCGCTACCTGCGCCCGATGAACGCCGTGGTCGTGCGCGCCGAGAACGCGCGCGTGTTCGTGCAGGTGCGGCCGAGCTCCGGGAATCCGCAGGCCGAGATGGCCGTCGCGTTCTATGGTCCGGACCGCGCGGTCGTGCTCGATGGGCAGGACACGGGGCAGTCGATTGAGTTCGTGCGCGCGTCCGACGGCCGGGTGAACTGGATACGAGTCACGGGCCGCATCGCGGTGCGTGAAAGTGCTGGGCGCTGAATACGGAGAGCAGAGAGCTGAGGGCTGAACAACATGACGCACGAGGAGATCCGGGCTTGCATGGATCGGTGGGTGAAAGCGTGGACTGCTGAGGATCTCGATGGGCTGGTCGCGTGCTACGGCGAGCAGGCCGAGCTGATCAGCCCGTTGTTACACACCGTGCGGGGCATCGCAGCGATCGAACGGTCGCATCAGGATCTGTTCCACGCGTTTTCGGATATCGCGGCCGAGGTCCACGACATCGTGATCGACGCCGAGGATCAGCGGGCCGTGCTCGTGTTCACGACGCACGCGACTCAGCAGCGAGAGTTTCTTGGTTTCCCCGCGTCCGGCCGCCGCACCGCCACGCAGATGGCGTTCGTCTTCCACTTCAAGGACGGCCGCATCATCTCCGAGCGACGACTCTACGACTTCACCGGCTTCCTGATGCAGCTCGGGATTCTCAAGGCCAAGGGCGCATGAATGGAAGGCAGAACTCCCGCTCGGCTGACCAGCCTCCGCCAAGGCTTCGGCGGTCCGCCATCGCTTTAGCGAAGGCGGAAAGCCTGCCTCCGGCGTCGTCCAAACGGCTTTACAGCGTCGGATGCTTCAGATGAAACCCCGCGCGTTCCTGATACGCGCGGGCGAGCGCGAGGATCTCGGCTTCCGCGTACAGCCGTCCGAGGAACGTAATGCTCGTCGGCTTGCCGTCCGCCGTGAAGCCGTTGGGCACCGAGACGGCCGGATAGCCGCACAGGTTCGCGACCTGAAAGTGATCGCGGATGGCGCTCGGCGGGGGCGGCGGCGTGCTGTCCCCTCCAGCCCTTCCCGCCTCTCCTGCACTTTCCGCCCTACCCACGCCACCTGCCCCACCCGACCTGCCCGACCCACCTGACCCACCCGACCTCATGTTGATGTACGGCGCGATGTAGACGTCGAGCTTCGACACGGCATCCGCGAACTGACGCATGATCATGGCGCGCACGCGCTGCGCCTGCAGATACTCGACCGCGGGCACGAGGCGGCTCTGCCGCATGCCGTTGCTCCGGCCCTTGTTCGTCAGGTTCTTGTCGCGGCCGCTGCGGATGAGCTCGTCGAACGAGGCGGCCGATTCGGCGCCGAGAATCCCGCCGGTCACGTTGAGCGGCATCGCCGGCAGCTCGAACGGCTCGAGCGTGACGCCGAGCGCCTGCACGTGATCGAGCACCTGATCGTCGTTGCGCTTCCAGTCGCCGTGGCGATTGGCCTCGCGGAACGCCGGCGCCAGATAGCCGACGCGTAGCTTGCGGACGTCGAGCTCGGCATCCCAGTTGAACGGCAGATCGATGACGCTCAAATCCTGCTCGTCCGTCTTCGCGATCGTGCGGAAGACGAGCGCGCAGTCTTCCACCGTCCTGCAGAGCGGGCCGAGCCGATCCTGCGTCCACGACAGCGTCATCGCACCGTATCGGCTCACGCGCCCGAAGGTCGGCCGCAGCCCCGTCACGCCGCAGATGGTGGACGGGCTCAGAATCGATCCGCTCGTCTCCGTCCCGATGCCGAAGGCCACGCAGCCGGCTGCGGTCGCGCTCGCCGGCCCGGCGGACGAACCGCTCGACCCTTCCGTCGGATCCCACGGGCTGTTGGTGCGCCCGCCGAACCACTGATCGCCGGACGCCAGCTCACCCGTCGTCAGCTTCGCCACGAGCACCGCGCCCGCCTCGCGCAGCAGTCGCACGACCGTCGCCTCGGTGTCGATCACCTGTCCTTTGAACGCGCCCGATCCCCACTGCGTGGGATAGCCGGGCACGGCGATGATGTCTTTGCAGCCCCATGGAATCCCGTGGAGCGGCCCGCGATACTTACCGGCCGCGATTTCCCTGTCGGCCTGCTGCGCCTGCTGCATCCCCAAATCGTCTGTGAACGTGACGACGAAGTTCAGCGTGGGGTTGTAGCGCTTGAGCCGATCGAGATACATCCGCGACAGCTCGACCGACGACACCTGACGCGTTTTGAGCAGATGCGCCAGGTGCGCGAGCGGCCAGAACGCGACGTCCTCGAGGTTCGCGGGGCGGCGGAGCGACGGCGTCGCGCTCGTGCGGAACGGCTTCTGCGCGCGATCGAGACGGGTGCCGGGGACGATCGGGCTGTAGTACAGCGGCGGCGCGATGTTCGGGTCGATGTGAATCTGACGGAGGTCTGCGAACCGCGTCAGGTTCTGATTGACGCCGTTGAGGATCTGCTGCCGCTCCTCGTCGGTGAAGTCGAGTCCGGCGACCGCCAGCGCGTCTTTCAGCATGGCGGCCGTGATGCGCTCGGCCCGCTCCTCCTGCAGCCGGGCCCACAGGACGCCGGGCAGCAGCGTCGACGACAGGCCGACGCTCGAAAAGTAGGTGATGAACCGTCGTCTGGTGGTGATGGCGGGAGCGGAGTCGGCCATGGCGCGCGATTATGGCAGAAAAACCGCGGGGCCAGCGAATCGGTGCCGGCGGCGGAAATCGGTCAAGCGTGCTTCCATTTGATCCGGGTGTAGGCGATGCGGAACCCGTGGCGCTCGGCGTTGCGCTGCGATCCGCTGCCCGGCAGCGCGCCCATCAAGGCGATGTCGCATCCGTGCGCGGCCGCATAGCGCAGCCGATGATCGAGCAGCGCCAGTTGAGCGCCGCGCTTGCGCCCTTCGGGAATCGTGCTGGCGCCGGCGAGATGCGCGACACCATCGCTCAGGTTCACCGCGCCGGTCGCGATTGGCTGCCCATCCAGATCCGCGATAAACAGGCGCAGGCCCTGCGTGTCGAGGTTGACGCGACCGTCCTCCAGCATGAAGTCGCCGAATCCCGACTCACGCCATCCGGCGGCGGCCGTCCGCGCGAACAGATCTTCTTCGCCTCTTTCGATCAACCGCACGCGCACCGAAGCAGGCCTGAAGGCCTGCGCTACATCTCCAGCCGGGGTCTGCACGACATCTTCACGCGTCGGCGTCGTGCAGGCCTTCAGGTCTGCCGGATCGATCGGACGGTAGAGCACGCTCGTGAATTCGAACGGCTGGTAGCCGCGCTCGCTCAACAGCGGGACGACCGCGGCGTCGGCGAGCGGGCTGACTTCGTGGAATATCGGCGCACCGCGCTCGCGGAAAAACGCCTCGAGCTCGTCCAGATCGGCGGAGGTCGGCGCCTGGAACATGCCGAGTCCGAAGGTCTGCGTACTCGGCGAGGAGGGTCCGTCGAACATCGCGTAGGCGCCGGCGACCGTGATCCAGCAGGCGCCGCTCTCGGGAAAGCGCTGCGCCCGCGCTTCGACGAAGCGGGCACTGCTGAGAGCTTCGGCGCGCTCGAGGCGCCGCGCGAGCGCCAGGTCGGCGAAGAGGACGGCTCCCGCGTCGCTCATCGGCTTAGCTTACGGTGCACGTCTTATTCTTCAACGGGCACTTACCGCCAGCTCGCTGCCGTCCGGCAGCCTGAGGGCGCGCATCGCCGATCCCTCCGGCAGCTCGTACACGAACGCGAGCGTCGCGCGCGGATCGGCTTCGAGCGTCACGATGGTCCTCGACACTCGCTTCACCGAGACGATCGCGTCCGACGGAAGAATCTGCCCGACTTCCTGGCCGAGCGGCAGGCGATCGATCGGAAAGATCAGGTCGGCGCCGCCGCCGACGGCGATCGGCTCGTACAGCACTCCGCCAACGGAGATGAGCGTGAATTGCCCGACCTCCGCTTCGATCGGCGAGTCGCCCAGGGTGAGCACGATGATCTGCAGCCGGTCGCCGGGGATCGGCCGGATCGTCCCCTTCACGCCCAGAGACGGATTCGAGAACGCCAGCGGCTCGGTCACGCTCTGGAGCTCGGTCAGCTTCACCATGCGATCCATCTGCGGCGCTGAAAGATGGGCTGTTGACCAAGCGAACGCGAGCGCGATCGTGACACGGCTCATTCAGCCACCCGACGCCTCCGCCCGATGGTCGGCGCGAGAGCGTCCCAGAACGCGCGTTGAAAAAGTGTCACGAGCGGCATCAAACAAGAAAGGGGCGGCGACCTCTTCGATCGCCCCCCTTGGTATTGCAGATTGCAGATGAGAGATTTCAGACTTGGAAGGCGCCGTTAGACACCGGCTGCCGTTGTCCTTGCCTTCGCGGGAAAGATCTCCTTGAACGCCGTCATGAACCGGGCCATCTCGTCGGCCGTGCCGATCGAGACGCGCAGGTGCTGGGTCATCGGCGGGAACGGCCGGCCGACCAACACCTTCCTGCTACGGAACTCCTCGATGACCGGCACCACCTCGCGGCCGATGTGCACCATGAAGAAGTTGGTTTCCGTCGGGATGACCTCATAGCCGTAGGCCGTGAGATCGGCCGCCGTCTTCTTGCGGAGGTCGACGACCATCTTCTTCACGCTCGCCTGGGACGCGGTGTCCTTGAGGGCAGCGACGCCGCCCCACTTCACGAGCGCGTTGATACTGCCCATGCTGTACGGGCGCATCTTCTGGATATTCTCTGTCGAGGCAATCGCATAGCCAAGCCGCATGCCGGCCAGCGCCGCGATCTTGGAGAAGGTGCGCGCGATGACGACCGGCCGTCCTTCGAGGACGTACGGCACCGATGTCGCGTAATTCGGGTCCTCGACGAAATGATGATAGGCCTCGTCGATGAGCACCGGCATACCTTGCGGGATGCCGTCGAGCAGCTGCTTGACTTCCTGCTTCGTCACGATCAACCCGGTGGGGTTGTTCGGGTTGCACAGGTACACGAACCCGAGCTGGCTGGCCTGCGCGTTCGCCGCCTTGATCATCGCCGGAATATCGATGCGATAGTCCTTGCCGAGCGGCAGCTTGATCGCGGTGGTCTTGATGCTGGTGGCGTGCTGATACACCGTGCTGTAGGTCGGCTCGACGCCGAGCACTTTCTTGCCGGCCGGCAGGAATGTGGTGCCGACGACGTCGAGCACTTCGCCCGAGCCGGCGGTCAACAGGATGTTCTCGGGCTTGACGCCGTGATGCTTGGCGATCTCCTGCACGAGGTTGCCATCCGGGTACCCGTAGCGGTTACTGTACTTCCACGCCGAGTTCATCGCCTTCATCACCGATTCGGGCGGCCCCCAGCAGTTCTCATTGCTCGCGAGCTTCGCGTACGAATCCCAGTCGTCGACCGCGCCGCGGGTGCGGGGCGCGCCGGGAACGGCGCCACCCTGCGGACGGGCCTGCGCGAACAGATCGACCTCGGGCGCGATTCCCAGGTAGCCGAGCGCGGTTGCGACGCCACTCACGAAACTCCGGCGGGAAACAGACATTAGTTCCTCCGTGCGTAAGGCCGGCGGGCCAGACGAATGCAGCATTCTATCGCGGACGGCGCTTTCGTGCGTAGATTCTCTTTACGGCCGAGACGACCCACCGCACGCGCGGCCGGGAGGCCTCATTGGCCTGCGCCGACACCCGTGCGGTGCGCAAATACGCGCAGATTTCCGGCTTCGCTTCACAGGCTCTTCAGGCCTACCGTGCCAACGCGTGCAGCTCGTCTCCCGTGACTCGGAAGACCGTCCACTCGTTCATCGGCTTCGCGCCGAGCTTCTCGTAGAAGCCAATCGCCGGCTCGTTCCAGTTGAGCACTGCCCATTCGAGACGGCCGCAGCCGCGCTCGACGGCCAGCGTGGCGAGATGCGCGAGGATCTCGCGGCCGAACCCATGGCCGCGCCACTCCGGCAGGACGAACAGATCCTCCAGGTAGATGCCCGGCTTGCCGAGAAACGTCGAGTAGTTTGGAAAGAACAGCGCGAAGCCGGCGGGCGCGTCTCCGGCGTAGCCGATGACGACCTCGGCGGCGGACCGGGGTCCGAAGAGCGTCCGACGCAGCCCGTCCTCGGTCGCGGTCACTTCGTGCGCGAGCTTCTCATACTCGGCGAGCCCTTTGATCAGGCGCAGGATCAGCGGCACGTCGCGCTCGGTCGCCTGCACGATGCGGAGCGCCGGCTTCGTCATGGTCATCGCATTCTCTTTCCTTCCGCCGAGGTCTTGACGAGCGCGGCCAGGCGGCGGAGCCGCGCCTCATCTTTCTTCGCAGTCATGATCCAGAAGGTGAGGAGCCGCTGATAGCCGGGCGGCTGCGATCGAAAGAACGTCCACGCCGGCGCGTTCGCCTTGAAGGCGCGCTCGATGGCGGGATCGAACACGGGTTTCTCTCGCTCGTACGAATACCGCTTCGTCTTCTTTCGATCGCGCCGTTCGAAGGCCTGGAGACCGGGCGGCGCCATCAGCCCGAGCCTGACGAGCGCCTTCGCGCGCTTCGTGTTGACCACGCTCCAGATGCTGCCCGCCTTCCGCGGCGTGAACCGGTGCATGTAGCTCGATTCATCGACGCGCTTCTTCACGCCGTCGATCCAGCCGAAGCAGAGCGCTTCGTCGACCGCCTCCTGATAGGTGATGCCGGACCTGGCGGAGCTCTTCCGGTAGAAGCCCACCCACAGCTCACGGGCCGCAGCGTGGTGCTTCCCGAGCCACTTCCGAAACTCCGCCTGGGTTTTGAAAAACCTCGGCTTCATATCTCGCGCGCCGCGTGGCACCGGGACGGTCTCAAAGACCGTCCCCTACCGATGTTGTAGGGCGACCCTTTTAGGGTCGCCTCGGCGAGCCTGAAAGGCTCGCCCTACACGTTCGACAGATTCCTGGGCGGCTCATAAACTATCGGCTTCGGAATCTCGTCTACCCGTTCACCATCATGCTCAACCTGAAGCTCGCCCTTCGCACGCTGTTCAAGACTCCCTTCGTCACGATCGTCGCCATCGTGTCGCTGGCGCTCGGCATCGGCGCGAACGCCGCCATTTTCTCACTCTTCAACCAGCTGCTGCTACGGCCACTCCCGGTGCCGGAGGCCGACCGGCTGGTCAACCTCGCGGCGCCCGGACCGAAGCCGGGCAACACATCGTGCAGCCAGGCAGGCGACTGCGACACGGTCTTCAGCTACCCGATGTTCCGCGATCTGGAGCGTGTCCAGACGCCACTCATTGGGATCGCCGCGCACGTCACCTTCGGCGCCAATCTCGCGTCGGGTGGTCAGACGCACAACGGCGAAGGCTTGCTGGTCTCGGGCAACTACTTCCCGGTGCTGGGCCTCAAGCCGGTGATTGGCCGCCTTCTCACGCCCGAGGACGACCGCACGCCGGGCGAATCGCATGTCGTTGTGCTGAGCTACGCCTTCTGGCAGACACGCTTCGCGCTGGATCCGAACGTGCTGAACCAGCCGCTCACCGTCAACGGCCAGACGATGACGATTGTCGGCGTGGCGCCGCGGCGGTTCGACGGCACCACGCTGGGCGTCAAGCCGGAGGTGTTTGCGCCGATCACCCTGCGCGGATTCTCGCAGCCCTTCAAGGGCTTCGACAACCGCCGCAGCTACTGGGCCTACCTGTTCGCGCGTCTGAAGCCTGGTGTCTCGATCGAGCAGGCGCGCGCGGCCATGGCCACGCCCTACCACTCGATCCTGAACGACGTGGAGGCGCCGCTCCAGACAGGGATGAGCGAGGCGACGCTGACGCGCTTCA
>WNEY01004704.1_pt1 | contig 10436 bp, 7 predicted proteins | sample 5400531 | NCBI WGS metagenome assembly WNEY01 (sample SAMN13153338, study PRJNA577476) | soil metagenome | isolation source: 200 cm saprolite under Douglas fir tree site 1 | place: USA:California | collected 2015-04-18
CCGGAGCCACTCGCAGGTGGCCGCCGCCATCAAGGACATGGCCATCCGGGGCGCGCCCGCCATCGGCGTGGCCGCCGCCTTCGGCATCGCCCTGGGCGTGCGCAACGCCGCGGGGGAAGGGCCCGCGCTGCGCGCCGAGCTCGACGGCATCTGCCGGGAGCTCGCATCCACGCGCCCGACCGCCGTCAACCTGTTCTGGGCCATCGCGCGGATGCGCCGCCGGTTCGAGACGGAGCAGGATCGCGGCGGCGCCGACGTCAGGCAAGCGCTGCTCGACGAGGCGCGGGCGATGCAGTCCGAGGACCTCGCCGCGTGCCGGCGCATGGGCGACATCGGAGCGGAGCTGATCCCGCCCCGGGCCCGGCTCCTGACCCACTGCAACGCGGGGTCGCTGGCCACGGCGGGGTACGGCACCGCCCTCGGAGTGATCCGCTCGGCGGCGCGGCAGGGCAAGGTGGCGAACGTCTTCGCCGACGAGACCCGTCCCTACCTGCAGGGCGCGCGCCTGACGGCGTGGGAGCTGGCCCAGGACGGAATCGCCACCACGCTCATCGCCGACAGCATGGCCGGCCACCTCATGGCGCGGGGCGAGGTGGACGCGGTGGTGGTGGGGGCCGACCGCATCGCCGCCAACGGGGACGTCGCGAACAAGATCGGCACCTACACCGTGGCCGTCCTCGCCCACGAGAACGGCCTGCCCTTCTACGTGGCCGCGCCCGTCTCCACGATCGACCTCGCCACTCCCTCGGGCGACTCCATTCCCATCGAGGAGCGCGCGGCCGAGGAGGTGACCCACCACGGCGGGCGGCGCGTGGCCCCCGAAGGCGTCGCGGTGCGCAATCCCGCCTTCGACGTCACGCCCCACCGATACGTGACGGCCATCATCACCGAGCGCGGAATCGCCCGGGAGCCCTACGCCGAGAGCCTGGCCCGAATCGTGGCGTTGCCTTTCAACGCGGAGGACGCGGAGAGGGAACAGAGAGGACGCGGAGAACGCAATCGCGAGCAATGACTTACCCTGGGATCCTCTGCGCCTTCTCCGTTCGTTCTCCGCGACCTCCGCGTTAAAGAGCCGGTGGCTTAGCATGCGCATACTGGGCATCGAGACGTCGTGCGACGAGACGGCGGCGGCGGTGGTGGAGGACGGGACGCGCATCCTTTCCAGCATCGTCTCCAGCCAGGCGGCCATCCACGCGCCCTTCGGGGGCGTGGTGCCCGAGCTCGCCTCCCGCCACCACATCGAGAACATCTGCCCCGTCATCTCGAGCGCGATGGCCGAAGCGGCGCTGGAGTACGCGGCGCTCGACGCGGTGGCGGTGACGCAGGGGCCGGGGCTCGTCGGCTCGCTGCTGGTGGGCGTGCAGGCCGCCAAGGGCCTCGCCTACGTTCATGGCAAGCCGCTCGTTCCCGTGCACCACATCGCGGGGCACCTCCAGGCGCCGTTTCTCGCCCATGGGGGCGCGGTGCGGCTGCCCGCGCTCGCCCTCGTCGTCTCCGGCGGCCACACGAGCCTCTTCGAGGTGCCCGCGGAGGGCGAGTTCCGCCTCCTCGGCCGCACCCGTGACGACGCCGCCGGCGAGGCGTTCGACAAGGTGGCGAAGCTGCTCGGCCTGGGCTATCCCGGGGGGCCCGTCATCGACCGCCTGGCCCAGGGTGCCGACGACCGGGCGGTGGAGTTCACCGTGGCCCGGATCAAGGACGGCAAGGCCGACTTCTCCTTCAGCGGGATCAAGACGGCCGTGCTGCATCACGTGCGCAAGAACGGGATCGCTCCCGTGTCCGATCCCGCGCGCGTGCCGGACGAGGTGAGGAACCTCGTGGCTTCGTTCCAGCGCGCGGTCGTCACCGCCCTCGTGCGCCGACTGCGCCAAGCCGCGGAGGAGCGCTGTCCGGCCAGCCTGATCCTGACGGGCGGCGTCGCCGCCAACAGCCTGCTCCGCCGCGAGGGCGCGCGCGCCGCGGAGGAGCTCGGGCTGCCGCTCTTCGCGCCCCCGATCGCGCTCTCGACCGACAACGCGGCGATGATCGCGGCGGCGGGCGACGTGGCCTTCCGCAAGGGCGTACGCGCCGGGTGGGACCTCAACGCCGAGCCCCATCTGCCGCTGGGATGAGGGCGCCGACACAGAAATTGACAGCCCTGCCGGCGTTGGCTACGATGTGTACAATTCGAACCGTTTGCGGAGGAGACGTGGGATCAGAGAAAAGCGACCCTGCCCTGCGACAGGCCCTTTCCGATTTCTACCGCGAAGAGTTCCTCAGACACCTCGAGCAGCTCGAGCTGAACGGGCTGGTGAACGAAGGCAACCGCGCGGTCATGAAGCGGGCCTGCACCAAGCTCATGGCCGACCTGGATCAAGTGTGCTGCCGGGATGACTTCCCGGCCGTGGCCGAGACCCTGCTCCAGAACTTCGAGCTCCTGACCCGCCTCAGCGAGCTGGATCCGCGCCAGGGACACTGAGCGGGCGCCGGGGTCTCCCCCGCCCGCGCCTGCGCCGCGCCGCCGCGGCCATCCTCTCCGCCGGTCTCGCCGCCGCCGATCCCGCCCGTCTCGTCCGCCGCCATCTCGCCTTGCACGGTCGTACCTTGCGGGTGGCGGGCCTGCGCCACCGTGTGGGCCAGGGGCGCCTCGTCCTCGTCGCCGCCGGCAAGGCGGCTTCCGCCATGGCCCGCGCCGCCGAGGACGTCCTCGGGCCCGTCCTCTCCGATGCGCTGGCCGTCGATGTGTCGGACCGCATTCCCCTCGCGTGGACGCGCCGCCTGCTCGCCGGCCATCCCGTACCCGACGAGGCCGGCCGCCGCGCCGCGGACGAGGTGGAGGCGGTCGCCCATTCCCTCGGTCCCGACGACCTGCTGCTGCTGCTCGTTTCCGGCGGCGCCTCGGCCCTCCTCCCCGCGCCGGCCGAGGGCCTCACGCTCGACGACAAGGCTCGCACCACTTCGGCGCTGCTGCGCGCCGGCGCCACCATCACCGAGCTGAACGCCGTCCGCAAGCACCTCTCGCGTCTCAAGGGGGGAGGGCTCGCGCGCGCGGCGGCCCCGGCGCGGATCGCCTGCCTCGCGCTGTCTGACGTCGTGGGCGACGATCCGTCGACGATCGCCTCCGGGCTGGCCGCCCCCGACCCCACCACCTACCAGACGGCTCTCGAGGTGCTCGAGCGCAAGGGAATTCGCCAGACGGTGCCGGCCTCGATCCGCCGCCATCTCGAAGCCGGCGCGCGCGGCGAGCGGCCGGAGACCCCCAAGCCGGGCGACAGGCTCTTCCGCCGGGTGGCGTTCGTGGTCGTGGGCAGCAATCGGCTCTCGGTGGCCGCCGCCGCCCGCGAGGCGCGCCGGCAGGGGCTGCGCCCGCTCGTCCTGACCACCCGCCTCGAGGGCGAGGCGGGAGAAGTGGCCCGGGCGCTGGCGGCGATGTTGCGGGAGTGCGTGGAGGAGGGCCGGCCGGCCCCGCCTCCCGTGTGCCTGCTCGCGGGCGGTGAAACGACGGTGACGGTGAAGGGGGGCGGCCGGGGCGGGCGCAACCAGGAGCTGGTGCTCACCGCGGCGCAGCCGCTGGCGGCGTTTCCGGTTGCCGCCGTGATCGCCAGCCTGGCCACCGACGGCATCGACGGAAACAGCGACGCGGCCGGCGGGGTGGCGGACGACCGGACGCTCGCCCGGGCCCGGGAGCTCGGACTGGCGCCTCCCTCGGCTTTCCTGGGCGAAAACGACTCGGGGAGCTTCCTCGGCCCGCTGGGCGACCTGATCGTCACCGGGCCCACGGGCACGAACGTCATGGACCTCACCGTGCTCGTCGCCGGCGCGCGCGCGGGGCGGCGCCACGGGCTATAATCGGCGGAGCCCAAGGTTCCCGTCGCGACGCTCAGGAGGACTGTGGCCGAGAAGCGGCCCGCCAAAGATCGCGAGTTGGACCCGCCTCCTCCCGAGGAGGCCGCGGGAGGGCTCGCCGAGCTGCTCGAACCGGCCGAAGCCCCCCCTCCCGATCCCGCCGCGCAGCGCGCCCGCCTCGCCGAGGACCGGTTGACCGAGGTGCTGGGAGCCTACCGGCAGCTCAAGACCGACAACGAGACCTTCCGCGACCGCACCTCCCGCAACCTCGAGCGCCGGTTCGAGTCGCGGCACGAGCGACTGCTGCTGAAGTTCATCGACATCATGGACAACCTGGACCGCGCCCTCGAGGCCGCGCAGGTGAACTTCGCCAGCCCGCCCCTGGTCGAAGGGCTGATCCTCGTCCGCACCCAGCTCCTGCAGACGCTCAAGGAAGAGGGCCTGGAGCGCATCCCCGTGCTCGGCCTGCTCTTCGACCCCCACGTGAGCGAAGCCGTCGCCACCGAGCCGGTCAGCGAGTCCGAGCACCACAACGTGGTCGTCAAGGAGCTGCAGCGCGGCTGGCGGCTGAAAGACCGGATCGCGCGGCCCTCGCGCGTGGTCCTGGGCGAGTACCGCGACGGCGTCGGCGCCGGGGCGGGCCGGTCGGAGCCGGGCCGCGCGGCCGAAGCGCCGTCGAAGCCGGCGGCCGAGGGCGAGCCGAGCCTGGAGGACATCATCGCCCGCACGGAAGCGGAGGATGCGGCCACCAGGCCTCCGTCGTCGGCGGAGTCCCTGCTCGACGGCCTGCTGGACGACGAAGAGAAGTAAAGAACAGAGGGCAGCGAGCGAGGGATTCACTCCCGAGCGAGCGACGGGGGGGGGAGCGAATGCGCGCGGGGGGGTGCTTTCGAAGTCACCGTACCCCCCCGACTCACGATAAGACGCGTAGCAGAAGTGCGGCGATCGCGGCGCCGAATGCCGTGTTCAAGGCATTCAGCACGTCGTTGCCCATCCAGCGGCGGCGCTCCGCCGCCGCGCCGAGAACGCTCTCGGCCAGGCTGCCGAGGACGCCGGCCACGGCGACGAGCGGGACGAGCGTCCACGCGTAGAGCCGTCCCACGGGCCCCATCGCCGCCACCAGCGCCGCCGCCGCGGCCCCGGCCAGCGTCCCCTCGAGGCTCACGCCCCCTTCCGTGCCGGGCGGGACCGGCTGCAGCGTGGTGATGCCGATGGTCCGGTCGCCGTAGGCCTTCCCCACCTCGGACGAGCAGGTGTCGGCGGCGGCGGTGGCGACCGCGGCCGCATAGGCCAGCGTGCAGACCGCGCTCAGCTCGGGGGGCGCCATCGCGGCCATCAGCGCGAGGACCGCCGGCACGCCGCCGTTCGCCCACGCGTTGCGCCACCCGCGGGCTCCCCCCTTCTCCTGCGCGATCCCGCGCCCGGCCTTGCGGGCGTGGCCCAGGCGGGTGGCCGCGCTGCCGAGCACGAAGAAGGCGATCATGAGGAGCAGACCCGCCAGCCCGAGCCCGGCCGTGATCGCGGTGCCGATGATCACGGCCGAGACGGCCCCCGCGGTGTCGAGGGACGACGTCGCGCGCGCGGCCACGGCGATCACGCCGTTGACGAAGAGCCCGAGGAGGAGGCGCGGGCCCACCTCGGGGTCTTCGAGGAGCCGGGCCGGCTCGGCCAGCGAGAAGAGAGCGATGGCGGCCGCCCCCACCAGGGGCACCGTGAGGTTGTCGTCGAGCGTCGTCGGCATGGACTCGACCAGGGCGCAAACGAGCGCCACCGGGACGATCAGGGCGAGGATGGGCGCCGAGGCCCACGCGACGAGAGGCAGCCGCAGCGTCCACGCGGCGAGCACCGAGGCGGCCATGGTGCCGAACACGACGAAGGCGAGAAATCCCGCCCAGCTCTTGGCGCGGTTCCACGGCAGGCGCGGCCCTCCGGCGGCGAGGCCGATGAATGCCGCCATGCCGTCGCCGATGGCAAGGAGTCCCCACACCGCCGCCGCCTTCCACAGCTCGTCGTGGAAGACGAGGATGAGCGCGAGCACCGCGAGGGGATAGAGAAGGATGCCCAGCGGGTAGCCCCGGCCGCGATCGGCCTCCCGCCACAGCCCGCGTCCGCCGAGGCGCGGCAGCGCGTGCCCGTTGAAGAAGAAGGCGGCCACGGCCATCAGGGCGGCCTGGCGCCAGGTCATGAAGCGGAGGAGCAGCGCGAAGCCGCCCACGCCCATGTGGACCAGCTTCCGCCTGGCCTCCACCGGCGTCAGTTCCATTGCTTCTTAACGCAGAGGCCGCAGAGGAACGCAGAGAACGTCAATGAGAACGGTGGTGCCGCGTCGGACACCCGTTGACCTCCGTTCCTACGCGCGAACGAATCGCGCTCCGCCGGCAGCAGCGGCTCGTGTTCGTTTTTCACCCTTCTTGTTCCTCTGCGGGCCTCTGCGCGCTCTGCGTTAAAGAGCCAGTTAGGAGGTGGGGGTGGCGCGCAGGCCGACCCGCTCGCGCCAGTAGTCGAGGAGGTCGGCGAGCGTGCGCTCGAGCGGGATGCGCGGCTCCCACCCGGTGGCGGCGCGCAGGCGGCCGGGGTCGCCGACGAGGATGGGGGCGTCCGCCGGCCGCAACCGCGACGCGTCGACGTGCACCTCGACCCGCCGCCCCGAGAGCGCGATGAGCCGCTCGAGCAACTCGTCCAGGCGCACCCCCCGCCCCGAGCAGACGTTGTAGACCTCGCCGGGCACGCCCCGGTCCAGCAGCATCCAGTAGGCCCGTACGACGTCGCGCACGTCCGTGAAGTCGCGCATGACTTCCAGGTTCCCCACCTCCAGTCGCGGAGGGCGCTGGCCGGCCTCGATCTCGGCGAGCTGCCGGGCGAACGAGCTCTCGGCGAACTGCTCTCCCCGGCGGGGGCCGGTGTGGTGGAAGGTCCTCGTGCGCACGACGTGCAGGCCCGGCGAGAGCGCGTACTGCAGGGCGAGGTAACCCTGGGCCACCTTGCTCACCGCGTACGGCGATGCGGGCCGGAGGGGGGCGTCCTCGCGCAGCGGCACCTCGTCCGGCCGGACGAGGCCGTACTCGTCCGCGCTGCCGACCGCGATGATCCGGGGCGCCGCCGCTCCCGCCCGGACCGCCTCCAGCAGGTGCAGCATCCCCAGCACGTTCGTGCGCAGCGTGCCCGCCGGGTCGTCCCACGAGCGCTGCGGGCTCGACTGCGCCGCCAGGTGGATGACCCGTTCCGGGCGGACCCGGGCGAGCGCCGCGCGGACCGACGCCGCGTCTTCGAGATCGGCCTGGACGATCTCGATGCCCAGGGCGCGGGCGCGGGCGCCCGGGTGGTTGTCGAAACCGACGATGGCGGCCTCCGGGTGCTGGTGGCGGAGGAAGTCCACCATGTGGCCGCCCACGAAGCCCGCCACACCGGTGATCAGCACCTGCATCGCTCAGCCCTCGTAGTGACGCTGGTAGTGCTCGCGGAACGCGGGGTTGGCCTCCTTGAGCGGCCGCCACCACGCTTCGTTCGCGCGGTACCATTCGACCGTCGCCCGCAGCCCCTCGTCGAAAGGCACCTGGGGCGACCAGCCGAGGCCGCGCAGCCGCTCACAGCCGAGGCTGTAGCGGCGGTCGTGGCCGGGGCGGTCCGCAACGCGCCGGATCAGCGTCTCCGGCTTCCCGAGCAGGCCGAGGATGCGGCGGGTCAGCTCGATGTTCGGCACCTCGTTGCCCCCGCCGACGTTGTAGGTCTCGCCGGGCGCGCCCTTCTCGATGAGCAGATCGACGGCCCGGCAGTGGTCGTCGACGTGCAGCCAGTCCCGCACGTTCAGGCCGTCGCCATAGAGGGGCAAAGGGATGCCGTCGAGGGCGTGAGTCACGAAGAGGGGAATGATCTTCTCCGGGAACTGGTAGGGGCCGTAGTTGTTGGACGCCCGGGTCACGATCACCGGCACGTCGTAGGTGGCCCAATACGAATAGGCGAGCCGGTCCGCACCCGTCTTGCTGGCGGAGTACGGGTTGCGGGGCATCAGCGCATCGCCCTCCGACGAGGACCCCGACTCCACGCTGCCGTAGACCTCGTCGGTCGAGATCTGCACGAACAGCTTCAGGCCCGGCGCGCGGCGGGCGGCCTCGAGGAGCACGAACGTGCCGTACACGTCCGTCATGATGAAGCTGCCGGCGTCGTAGAGCGACCGGTCGACGTGCGTCTCGGCGGCGAAGTTGACCACGTAGTCGCAGCCCGGGAGCACGTCCGCCACCGCTTGCGGGTCGGCGATGTCGCCCTGGACGAAGCGGAAGCCCGGGTGCTCCTCGAGGCCGGCCAGGTTTTCCCGCCGGCCGGCGTACGTCAGCTTGTCGAGGACCACGATCTCCCAGGCCGGGTGCATCCGGGCCACGTGGCGCACGAAGTTCGTGCCGATGAAGCCGGCCCCGCCGGTGACGAGGATCCTCACCGGAAGCCTCCGCCGAGGCCGGTCGTCTGGTCGCCCATGAAGCTCCCGATGGAGCCGATGTTGGCCAGCTCGATCGAGAACCGGTACTGGCGGTCCTCGCGGAACTGGCTCTGCAGCGTCTCGATGATGAAGCCGCAGCACTGGACGTCGTAGCGCAGGCGCGCGGTGGACTGGATCATCTGCTTCTGGGTGAGGTCGTAGGCGGCCGAGCCCTGCAGGGTCAGCCGGCGCGGCAGCACGAAGAACGCCGCCGAGCCCCGGAGCAGGTTGCGGTTCACCAGCGTTTGGCCGGGGGCCAGGCGCTTCCCCCGCGACCAGGCGGCCTGGGTCACGAAGCGGCTCCCGTTGTAGTTCGTCGACAGCCCGAGGCTCTTTACCGAATGGAAGTTCACGTCGTATTCGACGTCGAAGTTCGTGCTGAAGGCGGTCGTGGGCCGGAAGCGCATCCGGGACTGGATCGGGGAGAGATGGCTCGGCTTGCCGGTCGCATCGAAGGCGGCCGACGAGTAGTTGGGGTCGAACTCGTTCTGCCCATCGGCGATGTCCACGTAGTAGGTCTGGCCCACGCGCCAGTTGAAGAACTCGTACGCCTCGAGCTTGCCCGAGCGGCCGGGGCGCTTCGCGTAGAAGCGCTGGACGAGGGCGTAGCTCAGCTGGTTGGTGCCGAGGATCACGTCGTAATAGTCGAAGCGCGGGATGGCGGCGAAGTCCTCGACCTTGCTGCGGTAGGTCCAGTTCACCTCGGGGCCGATCACGTGCTTGTAGCGCTCGGAATAGAAGTTGTCCGGAGTGGTGAACACGCGCGAGAACGTGGGGCCGCGCAGGTCGAGGCTGCCCTCGAAGTACCGGCGGTCGAGGGGCGGTCCGATGAGCTTGTTGTTGTTCCTCCCCCCCAGGCTGGCGTCGTAGTGCGTGTAGCGGTACTGCACCTCGGGGTTGACCTGCAGGAAGCTGAGCGAGAAGGGCCGGGAGAGCCGCGGATGGACGTCGAAGCGCTTGTAGTCGTCGATCCGGTCCTGGTTTCCCTGCTGGAGCCTCTCCGCGGCGGAATCGAACCCGAACACGATCCCCAACTTCCGGCCGAGCTTGCGCGGCGCCTGGGTCAGCGTCAGGGAGGGCAGATGGCGCCGGCGGTCGAAGTTCTCCGTAGCGTCGAAGAACGTGTCGGTCGAATCGGCGACCGCCTGCGCGGTCAGGCCGAAGAACGTCTTCTGGAGGCTGATCGACGAGCGCCGATTGCGGGTGAGGGCGCGGTCCAGATTGTCCTGGAACTGCTGGTTGAAGCGGAAGGTGCTCGACTCCTGGACGTAGACCGTGGCCCGGGCATGCCCGGGCAGCATCTGCACCGCGTTCCAGTTGAGGTCGTGCTCCCAGCCTCCCCCGTTCCGGCGGATGAAGTAGCTCCGGAAGGTGCCGCGCGAGGGCGACTTCAGCATGTAGCGCAGCTCGTGGCCGAACCCGCGGCCGTAGAGCGAGTAGGAGTCGGCGTAGAAGGTCTGGTCGAAGCTGCGGCCCATGACCCAGAAGAAGCCCCCGCCCGCGTTGTAGCCGCGCACCGACGAGTACCCGACGTGCGGGATGAGGAATCCCGTCGAGCGCTGGTCCCGCTGGATCGGGTACATGAAATAGGGGATGTAGAAGGCGGGAACGTCCTTCACCCGGAAGATCACGTTCCGGGCCGAGATGTGGTCGTCCACCTGCAGCGTGGCCGAGCTCGCGCTGAAGCTCCAGCGCGGCGTCGGCTGCGAGCACGACGTGAAGTGCCCGCCCTCGACCTTGTAGGTGTCGGCGGACATTCGCTCGATGCGTCGCGCCTCCACGAACACGCCCGGCTGCATGTACCCGATCGCGTTCTCGAAGGTGCCATGGCCGGTCTCGAGGTCCATGGCCAGCTTTTCCCCGGCCAGGCGCTCTTCGCCGCGCAGGAAGACGACGTTGCCCGAGGCCTCGATCCGCTTGGACTCCGTCCCGTTCTCGTGCACCGTCGTGTACACGTCGATCTGGTCGGTCTGGATCCGGACGTCACCGAACTGCAGGTCCACGAAGCCGGTGGCGCGGTAATGCGACGCGTCGATCTTCTCCTGCTTGTTCGCGGTGATCGTCGTGCAGTCCGGGGACTTCGCGGGGTCGCACGGAGCCTCGGCGGGGGGTACGGCCGGCGCGGCGGGCGACGGGGTCG
>WNEY01004705.1_pt1 | contig 10436 bp, 8 predicted proteins | sample 5400531 | NCBI WGS metagenome assembly WNEY01 (sample SAMN13153338, study PRJNA577476) | soil metagenome | isolation source: 200 cm saprolite under Douglas fir tree site 1 | place: USA:California | collected 2015-04-18
GCCATCTCCCTACTCACAATACTGAGAGACCGGGAAAAAGCTGCGGTCAGGGTGAGAGTGTGAAGCCCGCCGACGGCACCACCTGCTGCCCGATTCATCCTCACGGCCACCTCGGCACGTCCCGCTTACGGAGCAGCTGTCAGAAAAGGTACGACGCTTATCGAGTGCAGTATGTGAAGAAGATGACTCGCGCTCCACTGATGAGCATGAAGTTACTTCGCCGCCTCCAACGAATGGTAATGGCCTACAGCGCGGAAGCGGAAGTTAGCGCGCCAAGCACGAGCCGCTGATTGGCTCGATGACCTCGTCAGCGCGGCCGAGCGCGCCCTCGCCGTCTTGAGGTTGATGACCAACTCGAACCTATTCGTCTGTTGAACTTTTGTAGCGTCAGCCGGGGCGATAGAACGTAAAGCGCGTCGACGCGCGTTTTGAGCGCAATTTCGAATGCGCCGTCGAAATCGGCCGAACCCCGCACCGGCAACGGCTCGAGCTCAGTGCCCTATGCTGTCAGTTTCAAGGGAATGCCGAGAGTTCGAGGACGCCGTGGAACGCGCCGGGGCCGGGGCTTGTGAACGTCACGTAGATTTTGCTGCCGTCTGGCGAAGTGGCGATGCCGTTGAGGCCGTCATCATCGTGGAGCTCACGGCCATTGACGTGCACGCGTCGGAACGCCACCACGGTGCCGTCCTGGCGCATTCGCACTATCGTGTTGTCGCCACGGTTGGCAACGTAGAAATCGGAACCGTTGTCGAGGGTCGAGTTGCTAGCCCAGTTGACATTGTCTGTGTCTCTCTTGGCGGGCGCGAGATCGACAGGCAGATCGAGCGCAGGCGAGCTGATGCGGAACACCGAGCCGAGACCGAACACTTGGTTGGGTGGGGTTCCGACGATAACGAGGTTGATCACGGCGATCGTGTTGTGGAACGGCTCGCTGACGAACAGCTGCCGCACCACCGGCGCCTGAGTGTACGGGTTCATGATCACCCCGAATCGAGGCTCGCTGAACCGAGGCTCGATGGTGTGGCGTGGAGGATCATCCCAGCTACGGCCGAGGATCGGCCGGACCGTGCCTGCGGGCGCCAGCCCGTCGAGACCCTTCTGTGTGTGCTCCTGCACGATGGCGCCATCGGCCGTGACAACCACGAACACCGCCCTGCAGGTTCCATCAGGCGAGGGGCCCAGCAAGGCCGTTCCCACGGCGCCCGCGTTCAGCGCGCCCGGGATGACCTGCGGCTGCGACGGCGTGGTCACGGCGTCTCGGTTGGTCAAGCTGCCCACATAGACGCCGCCGATCTTCGCGTTCGGCGCGCCGGCAAGCGGCAATCCCGTCGGGTCGAGGATCGAGGACGAGCCGACGCCTGTCTCCCCGAACGGTGCGTTCGCCGGCCAGATGCGGCCAAAGGCGTTATTGTTGGAGAGGCCGAGGGGATTGCTCACTCCAGTGTACTGCTTGGTGTTCGCGCCGGGATTGTTGACGCCGTTGAGCCACCGCGGGCTGTTCGCACTGAACATCTGGACGGCGCCGCCGAGGGTTGAGGCCTGGTCGCCGCTGAGTGCGAAATTCGGCGGGATGTTCAAGACGTCCTCACCGTTCGGGTCGATCGACAGGAATGACCCCGCCTTCCCGACGCCGCCGGCGAGCGGAGCGCCGAAGTTCGACCGGCTGCCGACCAGGATCCGGTTCGGATCCAGCACCGCACCCGGTTGGATGTAAGAGGGGAACTTGCTGGGAATCGGATTTGCACAGGCCTGCGGCGGCGGCACGTTCAGAAACGTGCCGACCTGGGCGATGGCCGACGCGCCGGGGATATTTATGGCTACCACACGCGCGTGGAGCCGCGCCGCTGGCCACGCTATCTCAGCGCCAAGAACCGCGATTCCGCCTGCTACGGCCACTATGCCAAGAGTATAGTATTGAGGATTCATTGTTCTCTCCTTTGATTGAACGGCGCGGCGTCGAGCTGCTGCCGCAAACTCATAAGCGAACCGCTCACGAGAGGTGCGCACTCACGAGCACGCGCTCGCGCGCATGTTCGTGAATTTTCGAATGCTGATAGACCGGCAAAAAAGGATGTCGGATTATTTGAGTGCAGCGCCCGCCGACGGCATTTTTTCTGCCCACTCCGCCCGAACGGAAATTTCGGCACTTCCGTCTCCAGGGCAGCTTTGCACAAAATACATCGTTCTCCTGGCCGATGAAGTCACATTGTCGCTATTAATAGATTCCAGCTATCTTAGCCGCGTCGATGAGTGCCGTTCTTCATCGAATCTTTTTTTTGCCGGGGACTCTGAGAAAAGCTGAAAGGCTCAGAGCGGGCAAATCTTGTCCGCAGTTCACCTGGGGGACATAACCGCGTCGCACGGTACTTCGCCTTTGTGCCAAGGCAGTCGTCCACGTTCCGTCTTCGCATCGAACTTTTTGATAGATGTTTGAACGTGGTCCAGTTCTATTGCCGCAGCCCTGATAGATGCAGATCGTGCTCAGCACGGAACACGTTGCCATAAAGATTTGCGATCCATTGCCGCCCGCTTGAAGTGACGTTGAGATACCGGATTGCAAGTTGGATATGCGGGGAAACGCTGTCCCAATAGAATCGGGAATACAAATCCACAACATCGGCGGGCGACGTATAGCCACGCTGTCTATTCATGCCGATTTCGTCAAATTCATAAAACAACGCATTGGCCTTTCGAAGATATCCTGGATCACCGAGCTGCCCGATGAGATCGGCGGCCCGCACGAGCGAGCCCTCTTCATTTTCGGTATCATCGCTCTCAGCGGAAATTGGAAACCTGGTGAATTCTATTGCACGGGCAATCCTGGCTGCGTCGAAAAGGTCACTTGTTGCAATGCGGTCCATCACAAACAGCTTGGATCGGTCGACGTGATAGGGCAATAGTGCAGCGTCAGATGATCCACGCGGCATTTTTACTTTACGTCCTGTCGCGTCGACGACGTAGCCGTCGGGTCCATCCTCTTTGAGAATGCCCCGGACGTAACCGATGTCATGCATGAGGCACGCAACAATGACGTGCGCATAATCACTGGGAAGCGTGGGAACGAGTAGCGCACGCCCCATCATGATGTCGTGCCCGGCCAGCGTAACAAGCATCGTATGTTCGACATTGTGGTAAAGGGCGTCGCTGTTTCCGATGCACTCCAGCGCAAGCCGGGCCGCGGACGGAACTAGTTCGCTCAGACGTGCCTGCGACAATCCGAACCTTCGATTCATGTTCGAGGCCAGAAAAGAGCCCAATGCCTCTGCCGTCAGTTCGGGAACCGTAATCATGGCCGCCGCACCTTCCGAAGCGCGATCTTGGGCGCGTCGCTTTAGCTTGGCAAGATCGTTCGAACTCGCGGAAGGCAAGGCCGAAATCGCCGCCAGAAATACGAAAACGCATTCTGCTGCTTTGCTTGGGCCGGCGCGTTAGTGTGTCGGCAAATCGTTGCAGAAACCACGTCACAACCGCCCGACGTCCTCTGCGGTAGCGTTTCCCCACTGTCGAGTGATGATGCTCGAGAGCGGAGATTTGATTGCCTCGCCTGCATCGAGGCCAAGCCGTGCGCACTCGTTGCGGAATACGCGATCGGCGACAGCGCCCAAATACTTGGCGCGACGGATGCGATCTTCACGAGATAAACCGACTTCGTTCTCGACCATTAGGATTTTCGAGGAACAATGAGATTTCTTGCTTTGTGCTCTGCCATGTCCGGCAACGTACACAACGTGCTCCACCGCGAACAGTCCTGCAGCCGGCAAAACGCCAACGCGTTTGGACGCCCTAGGAGTGCTTCTTCCGCTATTGCCCCAACAGCAGACGTCATGTGGCCCGTGCTGAACGGCCGAGATGTGCCGCGAGCAGACATGGGAACGGGTCAGCGGTGGTCGGACATCGCTCATATGATCGTGCTATCCTGAATTGACCTCAGGCACTCAAATGAGACGGCGCGAGTTCATCAACCTGCTCGGCGGCGCGGCCGCCGTCTGGCCGCTCGCTGCGCGGGCGCAGCAGCCGGCGATGCCGGTGATCGGGTTCCTCAACGGCACGTCACCCGAGGGATATGAACCCTTCCTGTCCGCATTTCGCGAAGGTTTGAGCGAAACCGGTTACGTCGAGAGCCGCAACGTCGCGATCGAATACCGCTGGGCGGAGGGCCACTACGATCGACTGCCGGCATTGGCGGCCGATCTGGTTCGTCGTGGGGTAACCGTGATTGCCGCGACGAGCACTCCTGCGAATCGCATCGCAATGGCGGCGACCACGACGATCCCCATCGTCTTCACGACCAGCAGCGATCCGGTGGCGCTCGGCCTCGTGGCCAGCCTGAGCCGACCGGGCGGCAATGTCACGGGCGTGGTCACGTTGAACGTGGAGTTGGGCTCAAAGCGGCTGGAGGTGCTGCGGGAGGTGTTCCCTGCGGACACCATCGTTGTCGTGCTCGCCAATCCGACCAATCCCAATTTTGAGGCTCAATTGCTAGACCTGCAGGCGGCCGCTCGCACCATCGGACAGTCGATTCTCGTGGAGACCGTGGGAACCGAAGCCGACATCGATGCGGCCTTCGCCCGCCTTGCGCAACAGCGGGCGGGCGCAATTCTCGTCAACACCGATGCGTTTCTCTTCAGCCGCCGCGATCAACTTGTCGCTCTGGCGAAACGCCATGCAGTTCCCGCTATCTTCGACCGCCGCGAGTTCGCCGCGGCCGGCGGCCTGATGAGCTACGGCGGCAGTGTTACGGATGCATACCATCTGGCCGGTGTTTATACCGGCCGGGTTCTCAAGGGCGAGAAGCCCGCCGACCTGCCGGTCCAGCAGGCCACGAAGGTCGAGCTGGCCCTCAACCTCAAAACGGCCAAGGCGCTGGGCCTCACCTTCCCGATCACGCTGCTCGGCCGCGCCGACGAGGTGATCGAATGAAGACGGTCACCGCATGTCCGGTGTGGGGCCATGAACGGACCAAGCGCGACGATTTGCCATGTCCGCTCGACCTCGATGAGCGGACTTCAGTCGACGTCACCGGATGGTCCGTTCAGTACGCTGCTGATCGTCATGATCGCCGATCTTGCGTCGCCACATACTTGGCGCGTCGCAATTTAGGCTCGGCCTCGCACGACCGGGGAGACGCTGAAATCGCGCTCATGGCTTCGCGCGAGTTAATGCCGGCACCAAAATTGTCTGTTCCGGGTGCGGGTCTTGCGTGTCCGCTCTGCAGTCTCCGAGCCAACCGGCTCGCCGAGCCGATCTAGATCGAGCTGGAAACGGAGCAGACCAGTCCACGTGACGGGGCTAACTGCTGGTTGACCGGCATGAACCCGTCGGTCATTGGCGGGCCTCCCATCAAATGGAGCGACACTAACGAGATGTTTAGCGTTTTCGCCGTACAAGCAAGCTTGCCTTTATTTCGGAGGAGCCGATGACCGCAACGCAATTCCGCTTGGTAACCCGCAGTGATTTCGATGGCTTGGTGTGCGGCGTTCTCCTGAAAGAATTGAACCTGATTGACGAGATCAAGTTCGTTCATCCTAAGGATATGCAGGATGGGAAAATCGCCATTTCGGGACGCGATATCACCACGAACCTGCCGTATGTCCCTGGCTGCCATTTGGCGTTCGATCATCACTCGAGCGAGCTGCGACGGGCCGGACACCAACCGCCAGCCAACTACGTCATTGATCCCGACGCGGCCTCCGCGGCCCGGGTGGTTTATCGCTACTTTGGTGGTCAACCGCGTTTTCCGCGCATCAGGGAGGATATCCTGGGTGCCGTAGACAAAGCCGACTCAGCTCAATTCACACGTGATGAAGTCCTCCAGCCGGGCGGCTGGACGCTCCTGAACTTTCTGATGGATTCCCGTACTGGGCTTGGGCGGTTTCGGCAGTTCCGTATTTCCAATTACGAGCTGATGATGACGCTGATCGACTACTGTCGAGATCATACGGTCGAAGAAATTCTCGCTTTGCCGGATGTCAAAGAGCGCGTGGACCTTTACTTGCAGCACGAGCCGGAGTTTCGTCAGCAGATCCTCCGCCGCGCCCGCGTTCACGAAGATCTTGTCGTCCTGGATCTCCGCGATGAGGAGATCATCTATGCGGGCAACCGATTCATGATCTACGCTCTGTTTCCCGAGTGCCGTGTCTCCATGCATGTACTCTGGGGCGTCAAACGGCAAAACACCGTTTTTGCCATAGGCAAGTCGACCATCGACCGAACCTCGCCGGTTGATGTCGGGGCGATCTGTCTTACGTATGGCGGCGGCGGACATGTGGCAGCCGGAACCTGTCAGATCGACAATGCCCGTGCAGAAGACGTTATGGCGAACCTGATAAATCAGCTCACCTCGCCTGGGCACTGACGGGCCGATGCTCTGGCCGACATGATCTGGCCGACATGATCTCGGGTTCTCTTTCCGATTGCGCCTGGTCTTAGTGTCATCGCTTGCCCTGGAGCTCGCAGGCACTTCCGAGTCGTGGCAGTTCTTCCTACTGCTGACCGCGGAGCGGCGTGCCGAGGCGCCGCTCCTTGACCTGAGCTTCTTCGCGCGGCGTGGCTTCGTCATGGGCGTGGTCATCGGCTCGCTGGCGATGTTCAGCATCATGAGCCTGCTGCTCTACTTCAACCTCTATGCGCAGAGCCGGGAGGGCCTCGGCCTCACGGCGCTGGAGGCGGGCGCCGCGCTGCTGCCGCTGAGCGCGGCGCTGCTTGCGCTCGCGCTGTCGGCTTCCGCCGTGGCGGCACGTCTCGGGCTGCGCAACGCCATGACCGGCGGCATGGCGCTGATCGCGATCGCCAGCGGCATCATCGGCGTGGCTACCGTTGGCGGCGGGATGGTCGTCCTGGCGATCGGGTTTCTCGCGATGGGCGCCGGCCTGGCCGTGCCTTACGCCTTGGCACCGCGGCTCGCTTTGTCGGCGCTTCCGCCCGCGCACGCCGGGCAGGGCTCGGGCATCGTCTATGCCTGCACTTTTCTCGGCGGCAGCGTCGGCGTTGCCGGCGGCGCCACCGCCTTCGCGCTGGGAGGATTCGTCGCCGTGCTGACGATGATTGCGCTCGCCGGCATTATCGGCGCCGCGCTGAGCCGCGGGATTTCAGAGACGGCATAGGCGGCGGCATTTCCTACTCTTTCGCCGGCACCTCCTTACCCGCGCCTTGCGTCGTCGGCGCAGCTCAAACCCCCCGTCGCGGCATCAGCTTACCGACGGCATCGCGCCCACTCCCGCGAACCGGAATCTTAACCAATCGCTTTCTACACTCCCTTTGTCGAATCGAGTGCAGTCGTGAATCGAGTGCAGTCGTGATCAGCAACCGGCAAGCCAGAATCATTCGTTTCACGGCCTGCGTCGCGACAACGGCGCTTGCCTTTTTTGCAACGTTGCACTGGCAGGCGCCGGCACCGCCGGCGGACGCTCCCTCGGAGGTCACGCCCGTCGCGGACGTCGTGCCGGCAGCCGGCATCAGAAGAGACGACGAGTGCGCACTGGCGCGACGCGCCGGTGCGCTCGACCGAATCCCCGACGATATAAAGCGCGCGATTCTCAAATACGCGCTGTGTGACGGGTCAGGGCCGTCCCGAATGTGACAGCATCAGAGACCAAGGGACCGGTCCTCGCATCTATCGGCTGAGCTCGCCGCGGACGATGGCCGCTCCCTCGACCATGGCTTTCATCTTCGCAAACGCCACCTCCCGCGGCAGATACTTGAGCCCGCAGTCCGGGGCCACGATCAGCCGCTCCGGCGAAACGAATGGCAGCGCGCGACGGATGCGCGCGGCGACGGTCGCGGGAGTCTCCACGGCCGTATCCTGGAGATCGAGCACGCCGAGCACGATCTGCTTGCTCGGCAGCCGCGCCAGCATCGAGCAGTCGAGCTTCGACTGCGCGGTCTCGATCGAAACCTGGTCGATCGCCGTCGCCTCGAGCTCGGGCAGGAACGAGTAGCCGGACGGCTTGCTCCTGACCATGGCGCCGTAGCCGAAGCAAAGGTGCACGGCGGTCACGCCGCCGACGCCTTCGATCGCCCGGTTGATCGCCGATACGCCGAAGCGCCGCGCCTTGTCCGGATAGGCCTCGAGGAACGGCTCGTCGAGCTGGACCACGTCGGCGCCGGCCGCGAACAGGTCCTTGATTTCCTCGTTCAACGCGATCGCGCAGTCGATGGCGACAGCCGCCTCATCCTTGTAGTGCTCGTCGGACAACTGTTGCGTCATGGTGAACGGGCCGGGAATGGTGATCCTGATCGGCCGCTCGGTGTTGGCGCGCAGGAACGCCACGTCCCGGACCTGCACCGGTTGCCGGCGCCGGATCTTGCCGATGACCCGCGGCACGATCTGGACCTTGCCCGGTGTGCGCGAGGGAATTTGCGCCGGGTTGTCGCCGTCCATGCCTTCGAGTGCGGTGGCAAATCGGTTGGAGTAGCTTTCGCGCCGTATTTCTCCATCCGTGACGACATCGATACCCGCGCGCTCCTGGTCGCGGATCGCGAGCAGCGTGGCGTCGTCCTGAGCCTGCTCGAGCCAAGCTGGATCGACGCGCCACAGCTCGCGCGCGTGCGCGCGGGGTGGAACGATCTCCGTGAGGCGCTTGCGGTCGATCAGCCAATCGGGCTGCGGGTAGCTGCCGACCAACGTTGTTGGGAGCAAAGTGTTCGTAAGCGTTCCCGGCATGCGGCCGATGCGATTTCTTGCTGTGAGAACGTGGACTGGACTATCGTACGTTACAAAGTCGTCCGAGAGAAGGTGACCACTCCGGGAGGGATCAATGACGCGCTTGGCTGTCGCAGTTCTTGTCGCGATGTGCGTGCTCGCAGGACACGCGGTTGCCCAAACCTTTCCCGAGCGGCCGATCACCCTGATCAATCCATACGCCGCCGGCGGCCCGGCCGATCTGCTCGCGCGCACGGTCGCGGATGGAATGAGCGAGGTCCTCCGCCGCCCGGTCGTCGTCGAGAATCGCCCGGGGGCAGGCACGGCGATCGGCGCGCGAGCGGTGGCCCGGGCCAAGCCTGACGGCTACGTGCTGTTCATCGGCGGCTCGCCTTCGCACGTGATTACGCCCGCCTTGATGAAAGACGCGAACTACGACGGCATCAATGGCTTTACGCCGATCGCCACCGTCGCGGATGTTCCGAACGTGCTGGTCGTGCCGCCGAGCCGTCCCTACAAGAGCGTGCAGGAGCTGGTCGCGGCTGCCAAGAGCGCGGACGGCGGAATGACATTTGCCTCGGTCGGCGTCGGGAGCATTCCGCAGTTTCTCGGCGTGCTCTTGCAGCTCCGCGCCGATGTGAAGCTCCTCGAGGTGCCCTACAAGGGCGGGCAGCCGGCGGCCGTCGATCTGCTCGGGGGCCGGGTGGACATGGCGTTTCTCAACGCCCCGGCCGTCCTGTCGCAGGTTCAGGCCGGGCAGCTGCGCGCGCTCGCCGTTGCGGCCACTACACGCATCAAGTCGCTGCCCGACACGCCGTCGATGCCGGAGGCCGGATACCCTGACGTTACCATGAGCACCTGGTATGGAATCTCGGCGCCGGCCGGGACGCCGCGTGAGATCGTCAACAAGCTGCACGCGGCCATCGCGCAGACGCTCGGCACGCCGAAGACGGCGGAAAAAATCGAAGCGCAGGGCGCTCAGATTTTCCTCAAGAGCCCCGAGGAATATGCGGCCTATCTCCAGGCCGACGCCCAGCTCATGCTGGAGCTGATCAAGGCAGCAAATATTGCAGCAAACTGACCGGTACATCAAACGATCAATTGACACGGCCACGGGCGCCCATTCAGCCCTTCGGCGCCAAGAGAACCTGTGCTACAAAGTTGCGTACCACGGATCATACCTGAGAACCTGCCGGCGGGCTTTGTCCAGCTCGCCATCTTCGAGCCGCACGTACCGGCCATGAGAATGATCAGGGAGGCGCCGATCATGGATTCGATCAGACGCACGATACTTAAGACGGGCGCGGCGGCGACTGCGGTGGCCGCGGCGCCGGGCGTGTTTGCGCAGGAAACCGGGCAAGGAGGAGCTGCCGCGCGCTTCTACGAAAAAGGCCCCGTTCGTATCCACTTCGAGGAGGCCGGCTCCGGCTTCCCGTTATTGCTCATTGCCGGCGGAGGATTGAACTCGACGATCGCCGGCTTGAAGCGCGGCGACCCCTTCAACGCGATCGAGGAGCTCAAGGGCGAGTATCGCTGCATCTTCGCAGACCTGCGCAACGCCAACGCCGGCCAGTCCTCCGGCCCGCTCGAGATCGACCGGCCGTGGGATGCCTACACCGACGACCACCTCGGCCTGATGGATCATCTGGGCATCGACAAGTTCATGGTGATGGGCTTCTGCATTGGCGGTCCCTTCATCTGGAACCTCCTGAAGCGGGCACCCGATCGTATCGTCGCGGCTGTGCTGGCGCAGCCCAGCGGATCGCGTCCGGAGATGCGCGACCTTTTCTACGAT
>WNEY01004707.1_pt1 | contig 10435 bp, 12 predicted proteins | sample 5400531 | NCBI WGS metagenome assembly WNEY01 (sample SAMN13153338, study PRJNA577476) | soil metagenome | isolation source: 200 cm saprolite under Douglas fir tree site 1 | place: USA:California | collected 2015-04-18
CCGTGATTGCGGGACACAAGCGGCCCGGGAACGAAGACAGCCCGCGAATCATCGAAGAGACTCGGCAATACATTCGCGACTTCGACGGGATCGCCGAGACGGCCAGGACGGCGCGCGAGCTCTACGACCAGATGTTGAAGCTGCATCCGCTGCGCATGAACGTCAATGCGTTGTGGACGTCGGCGCGCGCGATCAAGGGCTGACCCGGAGCTGCTACTTCTTCTTCTCGTTCGCCGCCTCCGCCGCCTGGCGAATCTCGTTCTCCGCCTGCTCGAGCAGCTCCTTCGCCTTTGCGGCGTGGCCGCCCATGTCGAACTCGTTGGCCTTCTGCGCGGCGCTGATCTTCTGCATGGCCTGATTGATGTGCATGCGCGCCGCCTTGAGGTTCGGGTGACCGGCGAGCGGTCCGGCGAGCGCCGATCCCGAGGCGAGCGCGAGAGCGGCACAGATTCCGAGGACAAAGCGATTCATGGTTCCCCTCCTGGTCGTGACATGACCAGGGAACGACCTGTGCACGCCGCGAGCCAACCCGCAAGGGACCGAAAGCGGAGGGCGCGCAAACGGCGATGAGGAACTTTTCCCCGATCCCGGGGGCGGCGACGGGGAAAGATGCCTCGGGATCAGACCGGTCTGCGCCCCACCATCGCCGACCAGCGGATCATCAACACGCGCTCCCCCTGCTGGTTGAACAGCTCTCCCAGGCAAGTGAGTAGCCCGCGATCGGCGTGCTTCGTAGAGGGCCGCTTTCCCAGGACGGTGAGGCGCCCGCGGAGCTTGTCGTCCGGCCGCACCGGCTTCAGCCAGCGCAGCTCGTCCAGCCCGCCGGCGCCGAGGCTGGCGACGTCGTGAAGCAGCGAGCGCACCAGCATGCCCATGAAGAGCGAGGCCGTGTGCCAGCCGCTGGCGATCAGCCCGCCGTACATCGAGCGTCGCGCCGCTTCCTTGTCGACGTGGAACGGCTGCGCGTCGAAGCGGCGGGCGAAGTCGAGGATCTCCTGCTCGCGGATGGTCTCCTCACCCAGCTCGAAACTTTCGCCTTCGCTGAAGTCCTCCAGGTAGCGCATCACGCAGCCTGCGCCGCCTCGGCCATCGCCGCCTGCACCGCGATGCCCATCTTGCCCTTGTGCTTGTTCGCCGCCATCAGCGCGTGCGCGTAGGCGGTCTTGGCGAAAGGAAACACCTGGTCGAGCACCGGGCGGATCTTCCCCTCGTGCACCAGCTGGTTGGCGCGCTCCGCCTGGTAGGCATTGGCGAAATGCGAGCCGAGGATCTCCTTCTGCCGCATCCACAGATGGCGCACGTCGAATTCCAGGTTGAAGCCGGTGGTCGCGCCGCAGATGACGATCTTCCCGAACTTCTTGGCGAGGAAGACGCTGGTCGGGAAGGTCTGCTGCCCGACGTGCTCGAAGACCACGTCCACGTCCTTGCCAGAGGTCATCTCGCGCACGCGCTTGCCGAATTTCTTGCAGGCCTCCATGCGCGCCTTGTTGCGCTCGGGCGCCTCGGGCGGCTTGTACATCAAGTCGGGAAACTCGTTGCGATCGATGATCGCCGAGGCGCCCAGCGACTTGACCATGTCGCCTTTGTCTTTACCGCCGACTATGGCAATCGGATTGGCGCCCAGCATCTTGCAGATCTGCACCGCGAAAACGCCCAGCCCTCCCGCCGCGCCCCACACGAGCACGTTGTCGCCGGCGGTCACCTCGGCGCGGTGCACGAGCATTCGATAGGCGGTGAAATAGGTCAATCCATAGGAAGCGGCCTGCAGCCAGTCGAGCTGCTTCGGCTTTTTCAATAGCTGCTGCGATTGCACCTTGGCGAATTGCGCGAAGCTCCCCCAGGAGGTCTCGTAGCCCCAGATTTTCTGCTCCGAGCAGGCCATCGGATCGAGGCCGTTGCATTCGGGGCATTGGCCGCACGATTGATTGCAATGGACCACGACCTCGTCGCCCACTTTCCAGCGCCGCACCTGATCGCCCACTTTCCAGACGATGCCGCTCGCGTCCGAGCCGGCGATGTGAAACGGCTCGTGGTGCATCTTGAAGACGCTGACGGGCTTTCCGCGCGCGGCCCAGACGCCGTTGAAGTTCACGCCCGCGGCCATCACCAGCACCAGGGCTTCGTTGGGGCCCACCTCGGGGAGCGGGACTTCCTCGAGCTGCATCGACTGCTCGGGATCGCCCTCGCGCTCGGGCCGGATGACCCAGGCGAGCATCTTGCGGGGCAATTCGCCCAGCGTCTTGGGGACCTCGCCCAGCGGAAGTACGTCGCTCATGTTGGCTCCTCGCCGTGCGCTTCGACGAGCTCGAGCAGCGTCCCGCCGAAGGCCTTGGGATGGAGAAAGGCAACCCGGTGCCCGCGCGCGCCGGGGCGGCCCGTCTTGTCGATGAGCGGCACCCCGCGCGCCGCCAGGCGCTGCAGGACGCCGTCGATGTCCTTCACCCGCAGCGCCAGGTGATGCAGGGCGTCGCCGCGCTTGTCGAGAAACTTTTCCAGCGCGGCGTTGCCGCGCGGGCAGACCAGCTCCAGCGAGGCGCCGTTGGGGAAATCGAAGAAGGCGGCGTCCACTTTCTGCGCATCGACGTATTCCCGGTGCGCGACTTTCTGGCCGAGGACTTCTTCCATCAATGCGATCGAGGCGTCGATGTCTTTTACGCAGATGGCGCTGTGATCGAGCCGCGTCGCGGGAATGCCCGCGGGCTGCGGCTTGATCGGCTCCGGCAGCGGCTGTCCCGCCGCGAGCGCGCGCACCGTCTCGACCACGGCGCTGAGCGGCGATTCCGGGCCGAAGACCGCCGCGACACCGATGCTCCGCAGCGCCTGGTGATCGGAGGTGGGGATTATCCCGCCCACGACGAGAGGGATGGAAGCCCCGCGGGTCTTCAGCTCCTCGATCAGTCTACGGCAGATGCCCTCGTGCGCGCCGGAGAGGATGGACAGCCCGATGACGTCCACGTCCTCCTGCACCGCCGCCGCCGCGATGGCGGGCACGCTCGCGCGCAGGCCGGTGTAGACCACTTCCATCCCCGCATCGCGCAGCGCGGCGGCGATGACCCGCGCGCCGCGATCGTGGCCGTCGAGGCCCGGCTTGCCGACGAGGACGCGGATCTTCTCCATCAGAACCTCGTCGGCGGCTGGTAGACGCCGAACTTCTCTTTCAACGCGGCGGCGATCTCGCCGACCGTGCAATAGGCGCGGACGGCCTCGCGGATGAAGGGCTGCAGATTCGCTGTGCCGCCGGCCGCCTCCGACAATGCGCCCAGCGCCTTGCGCGCTTTGTCTGCGTCGCGCTCGCGCTTGACCCGCGCCACCCGCGCCGCGGCGTCGCGGGCCGCCTCGACGTGCCGTAGCCGGGAGGCGAAGGCACTGTGATCGGCTCTTGATGCCTGGGTGATCTCCATCTCCGGGTCCGCGTGCGCCTCGCCCACGGTGCGGAACTTGTTCACGCCCACCACCGCCACCTCGCCCTTCTCCACCGCGCGCTGGTGCTCGTAGGCGCGCTGCGCGATGCGCTGCTGGAGATATCCGGCGCGCAAGCACTCCACCATGCCGCCGCGCGAATCGAGCTCCTCCATCACGCCGCGGATGGCGGCCTCCATCCCGTCGGTGAGCGCTTCCACGAAGTAGCTGCCGCCGAGCGGATCCGCCGTCTGCGCCACCTCGGTCTCGTAAGCCACGATCTGCTGCACCCGGAGCGCGGTGCGCGCGGAAAGCTCGGTGGGAATGGCAAACGCTTCGTCATAGGCGGCGGTAAAGACGCTCTGCACACCCGCGCAGGCGACCGCCAGCGTTTCCAGCGTGGTGCGCGCGATGTTGTTCAGCGGCTCGGCGCGGGTCAGCGAATGCCCGCCGCAGACGCAGGCGGCGCGCAGGCGCCAGCTCTCCGGCTCCCTGGCGCCGTACTTGTCGCGCATCAGCGCGGCCCAGATCCGCCGCCCGGCGCGATACTTCGCCACCTCTTCGAAGAAATTCGTATAGGTGTAAAAGAAGAAGCTGAGCCGGGGCGCGAACTCGTCCGCCCGCAGCCCGCGCGTCAAAAGATTTTCGACGTAAGCCTTGCCGGCGCTGAGCGTATAGGCCATCTCCTCGGCCGGATTGGCGCCCGCATCGCGATAGTGAGAAGCGATACTGATGGGATTGAATCGCGGCAATCGCTTTACGGTATCCTCGATCAGATCGCAGGCGAGCCGCATCGAGGGCTCGATGGGAAAGAGCCAGGCGCCGCGCGCGCCGAATTCCTTGAGCAGATCGTTCTGCACCGTGCCGGAGATGCGATCGTCGGGGACGCCCTGCCGGCGCGCCGCCTCCTCGTAGAGAGCGAGGAGAATCGGCGCGGTGGCGTTGATGGTCATGGACGTCGATACTTTGTCGAGGGGAATCCCGGCGAAGAGCTCCTCCATGTCGGCGAGAGAGCCGATGGAGACTCCAACTTTCCCGACTTCTCCTTCCGCCTCGGGATCGTCGGCGTCGAGGCCCAGCTGGGTGGGCAGATCCAGCGCCAGCGACAACCCGGTCTGCCCCTGCTCGAGCAGGTACTTGAAGCGCTGGTTGGTCTCCCGCGGCGTGCCGAAGCCGGCGTACTGCCGCATGGTCCAGAGCTTTCCCAGGTACATGTTCCGGTGGATGCCGCGGGTATAGGGATACTCTCCCGGCGGAGGCGGGACGTTCTTTGCGTCGTCGGGCCCGTAGACCGGCTGGATCTCGATGCCGCTCCGAGTCTTCACGGCCGGAACTCGCGTTTCAAGACGGCCAGCTCGCGGGTGATCTCCAGCACCGTCTCGCCCTTCTGGTTCTTTCCCCGCAAGAGGAACTTCACCACTCCGGCCTGGCCAGGCTTTGCAAATGCCGAGAGCCGGGGGTCGTCCTCCGTCTTCGCCAATACCGTGCTCTCGGCAAAGAGCGTATCGCCGGCGAAGACCGGATTGAGGTGCCTGCCCTCGTCGTAGCTGAGGTGCGCCAGCGCGTTCTCTTCCGTCTCCTCCGAGGCGAGGCCGGCGACGAAAGCGAAGACTATCCCCCCATAGACGACGCGGCGGCCGTTGAAAGTGGTCTGCGGCGAGTCGTCGCACATCTTCTGGTTGAAATGGAGCTGCGCGGTATTGAGCACGAAATTGGTCCACATCATGTGCTCGTCGGAGATGGTCCTGCCGCGCGGGTGCACGATGGTCTCGCCCACCGTGAAGCTCTCGTAGAGATTATCGTCGCGGGTGAAGTGCATCAGGTCTCCAACAGCCGCTTGGCGATGACTTCATATTGGATCTCCGAAGTGCCTTCAAAGATGCGGAACACGCGCGCGTCGCGCCAGAAGCGCTGCGCGGGGAACTCGCGCGAGTATCCGTAGCCGCCGAAGACCTGCATCGCCTCGCCGCTCACGTGCTCGGCCATCTCCGCGCAGAACGCTTTCGCCATCCCCGCTTCCAGATCGCAGCGCTTGCCGGTGTCCTTCATGCGGGCCGCGTGGTAGGTGAGCTGCCGCCCCGCCTCCACCTGGGTGGCCATGTGCGCCAGCTTGTGGGCGATGACCTGGAATTCGCTGATCGGCTTACCGAACTGCGTCCGTTCCTGCGAGTAGCGCAGCGCCGCCTCCAGAGCCGCCTGGGCCACGCCCACCGCCCGCGCGGCGGTCTGGATGCGGGCGATTTCATAGGTGGACATCAATTGCCGGAATCCCTTGCCGGGCACGCCGCCGAGGAGATTTTCCCCCGGCGCCTCATAGCCGTCGAATTGCAATGAATAGGAATTCATTCCTTTATAGCCGATCGAAGGAATGGGGCTGCCGGCGAGCTGCGGGGGATGGAATTCGTCGCCCGGCGTCTTGGGAATGAGAAGGATGCTGAGGCGGTCGTGCTTCTTTGCCGCCTCGGGGTTGGTGACCACCGTGGTGCAGAGGATGTGCGCCTTGTTGGCCCAGGTGCACCAGGTCTTCTCGCCGGTGACCAGGTACTTGTCGCCCGATTTGACAGCGCGGCATTTGATGCCGGCGCTGTCGCTGCCGGCGTCGGGCTCGGTGAAGGCGGCGGCGGCGAGGATCTCGCCGGTGCACAATCCGGGGAGGAACTTCTTCTTCTGCTCTTCGGTGCCGTTCGCCTGCACCAGGGAGGCGGTGATGATCATCCGCGTCATCACCGAGCCGACGCTGAGCCAGGCGCGCGACAGCTCCTCGGCGACGATGGCCATGCTCAAGGTATCGAGGCCGCTGCCGCCGTAATCCGGCGAGAAGATGAGCCCGAAGTACCCCAGCTCGGCCATCTTCTTGATCACCGGCATGGGGATCTCGGCGGCCTTGTTGTCCAGCTCCCCCGCGATGGGAACGATCTCGCGGTCGGCGAAGTCGCGCACCGCCTCGCGGATCTGCGCGTGCTCCGAAGTCAGCGCGCCGCCGTTGGGATTGGGAATGGGCATTTATCGACCCCCGTGCGCGGAGCGCTTCTTCACCAGGATCTTCCTCTCGTAAACGCAGACTTCCTCGCCGCGCTGGTTCACGCCGGTGGTTCGGACGTGGACGATGCCGCGGTCGGGCTTCGATCCGCTCTCGCGCTTGTCGAGGACTTCGGAAGAGGAGATGAGCGTGTCGCCCGGATACACGAAGCGGGGAAACGTCATGTTCCAGTAGCCCAGGTGAGCCAGCGCCTGCTCGGAGAGGTCCGCAACCGTCATGCCGAACACCACGTTCATGACCAGGAGCGGATGCACCGGCGGCGCCTCATGCCCCAGCGCCTGGGCGTGGAGCTTGTTGAAGTAGAGCGGCACCGCGTTCATGGTGGCGGTTGCGAAGAGCTGCGCCTCGCCGTCGGTGAGGGTGCGGCCCCAGTGGTGGCGGTACACGTCGCCCACCTTGAAATCCTCGTAGTAGCGGCCCCGCTCGATGACCCTGCGCGTCTCGGGCATGGATCGAGGGGTAGGTCGGCTGGCCGCTCCCGTCAAGGTGCCGCAGTGCGTTCAAGTACCGACGTGACAGGGATCGCAGCCAGGTTTCGCGAACTTTTGTAAAGTTGACTCCGTGGCCGGACTGCCTAATGAGATGAATGCGATGAAGGAGCAGGCCGCCGCGCAGCGCCGGAAGCACGTCCGCAGGGAGGTGCAGCTCCCCGCCCGCCTGCGCATCGGGACTGTGGAAGTGCCTGCAATCACTGAAAATATCTCTGTGGGCGGCGCGTTTCTGCGGGTCGCCCTGCCCTCGGAAGCGAGGGAACTCGTCGCCTCCATCGAGCTTCCCCACGGCAAGGACCTGCACGTGCGCGCCAAGGTCCGGTGGCGCCGCGACGATCCACCCGGGGTGGGGGTCTCGTTCGAGACGTTCATGCGCGGGCCCGGCGAGCCGGATCTGAAGAAGCTCCTGCGGTAGGTCACCTGTCCGCCAGCGCGAGCACGCCGGTGAAGAGATGCACCGCGGTCGAGCGGCCCGAGGGCCCCAGCTCGAAGCTGGTGCGCAACGAGAGCAGCGGAAAAGCGCCCAGCGATCTCTCGATCAGGCCGAGATCGAGCCCGCCCACGCCATAGAGATTGCTGCCGCGGCTGGCACAGTCGAAATACACCCCCCAGCCGGGCGGCGCGCCGGAGAGGCGATCGAGCGCGCCCTGCAGCGTGCGCCGCGCCCCCATGCCGTCGCGCAGCGTGAAGCAGACGCTGTGGCCCTCGGGGACGGCGATGCCGGTCTCGATCGACCCGAGCTCCTCGTCCACCCCGAGCAGCGGCACGGCGATGAAGTCCTCGGCCCGGAACGCCTCGCCCGCGCCGGGCGAGAGGCCGAGGCCGACGAACTGCAGCGCCTCGCTCGACATTCCGGGATGCTCCGCCAGCGCCGAGAGCGCCTCGACGGCGGGGCGTGAATCCAGCTCCAGCAGCGACCGCCCTTCGGAGCGCGTCACCAGCAATGGCTCGCCGATGGGCTGGTGCGACTGGGCGACTGCCACCCGCGACGGCGCCGCGAAAAAAGCGCCCACCGCGTGGGCCTCGGTGACGTCGTCGTCGAGCAGAAGGCCGCCCGTAACCGCCACCCCTCCTCCGGCGATTCGCGCCTGCCCGGCCTCGCGCGAAAGCGCGGAGACGACCCGCGGCAGGGGCGCGGAGGGATCGGCGAAGACCAGCCCCAGCGCTCCCGGCCCGGCGCGCTGCGCGGCGGCGCGCAGCTCGGAGCTGTCGTCGGCGCGGAGCGAGAAGACGTGCCCCGGCTGCTCCAGCGCGAGGATGCCCAGCGCCGGCCCCTGCTCGATCTCCGCGTCTCCAGGCACCATGACCGCCAGCGTGGCGCCGCCGACGATGTGCGTGCGCGGGCCGGCCACGGCGCGCAATTCCGCGCAGAGGTCGAGCGCCTCGTCGAGATGCTCGGGAGTGGCCGCCACCACCAGGCAGCCCGCCTTGGTCAACCCTGCATTCTTCAGCGCACGCTGCGCGGCATCGCGGGCCGCATCGCGGACATCCTGCTCCCGGCTGACCGCCGCACCCGCTCGCATGATCGGAGCATATCCGCGCGAGCCACATGTTCACTCGAATCGACGCTCTTGGGGGGTAGAGGGATCATTGCTGAACGGTGACCACCATGTTGTACAGGAAGCAGACCGGCACTTGTTGAGCCTTGTAGAGCCAGCCTGCCTTGATGCCCTCGATGATCTCGTCGTCGGCGCCCGGCACGCTCTTGACCGGCGTGACCTCGTAGACGCTGCCACCGGTGTCGACGCAGACCTTGTACATGCCGGTCACGGTCTGGCCGCGGTGCTGGAGGTTGAAGACCTCCGACATGCGCGGCGAGACCTGGCGGATCATGTCGCGCTGGATGACGAAGATGGGGACGTTCTTCGGCTGGACCTTCTCGGCGGGAGCCATCCCGCCGCCGCCGCCGCCTGTGCTGTCGATCTGTCCGCCCAGAACTCCGCCCACCACTACTCCGGCCACGCCGCCTTCGACCCCGCCGAGGACGCCGTCGTCTTCTTCTTCCTCGACCGGCGGGGGCTCGATCACCTTGGGCGCCTCGAGCGCGGGCCGGGGCACTTCGGCCCTGGCGACCACCGGCTTGCGCTTGGGCGTGATGTGCTTCTTGCCCGCGGGCGGAGGCGGCGGCGGTTTCGATCTTCCCGGGCCGATGAAGGCAACCTCGACCTGCTTCCTGGCCGGCGCGCGGGCCTTGAGCGCCGCCAGCCCGAGGATGAAGAGCACGAACGCCGCGTGCATCGCGACGGATACCACCGTGTAGCTCGGGAGCTGTCGCCCGCTCCTTGGGCCGAGGTGCTCGAACATCAAGGCCGCGGACAGTAGCCGAGGCGCGCGAGACCGGACAACCGGCCGATTGCCCGATCCCCGCGGACGCGACAAAAGCGTCCCCCATGTCGAAGCCACAACAGCAGCGAAGCGCGCTCTTCGGGCTCGCGGCGGCGGTACTCGCCGTATCTTGTGGAAGCCCCGCCGATTTCCCGGCCTACTACCACGGCGACCCCTACAACGGCGTCGTCGACGGCAGCTCCCTCGACCCGAAGTTCCAGGGAAGCACCGATCGGACGCTCTGCCAGAACCAGATCCCCTGCTACGCGCCGCAGCTCGGCTACGCGGCGGGCGGAGCCGTCTTTTTCTACAACGCCGGCGCGCTGCAGACTTCCACGCTGCCCTCGACTCTCGGTCCGGCCTCGGCCGCGCGCGCCTCCGACCAGAGCGGCGGCTTCCGCGTCGACACTTTCCGCGCGACCGGCTGCACGCCCGGCTCCGCCTGGGATCCGGTCCACGACGCCTTCCCCACCGATCACCAGGCGCCGGTCGTGGACGCGATCGCCACCAGGCCCACCTCGACCACCGGCATCACCTATCCCTTCGCCTCGGTCTACGAGGTCGCCGGCACCTCGGGCCAGTGCAACGACATCAAGACCCGCGACTCCATCGCCGACCCCGGCGGCAGGGGCGAGAACGGCGCCGTGCGCGCGGGCTCGCCCAGCTATGAGGTGTGGCTGCAGATGGACCCGTCGTCCGCCTTCTTCGATCTCGGAAGCCGCCAGGCGTCCATGCCCATCGCCTGGTTCCGCGGCATGCAGCTCGGGCTCATCGGCGGGAGGCCGAGCCGCATCCCCCAGGACGCGAGCGGCAACTTCGTCTTCATGGAAGGCGCCATCACCAACCCCTCCGCCACCAAGTTCGCCAATGCTACCGACAGCAAGGTGGTGGTGCTGCCGTTCGCGGCGGGCGATGCGAATTTCTCCCCGCTGGTGCACCTGCACAACTTCGCGCTCCCCACCGGCAAGAAGCCGGGCGACTACGTCGGCATCTGCGGCCAGGCGGGCGGCCCCGCCTGCGACGCGGCCCACGCGAACTACATCAAGGCGAGCGACCTGGGCGCGTCCGTAAGCACCATCTTCATCATCCCGAGCGTCCAGTGAACACGACCAGGATCTTCAGCGCACTCGCTCTCGTCCTCGTTTTTGCGACGGCTTCGCGCGCCACCGAGATCACCGGC
>WNEY01004708.1_pt1 | contig 10435 bp, 10 predicted proteins | sample 5400531 | NCBI WGS metagenome assembly WNEY01 (sample SAMN13153338, study PRJNA577476) | soil metagenome | isolation source: 200 cm saprolite under Douglas fir tree site 1 | place: USA:California | collected 2015-04-18
CGGCGCGATGATCCTGACCGCGGCGCTGATTGAAGGCGTGGCCCTGGCCGCGCTGGTGTTCGCGCTGCTGTTCAAGCTCATCAAGTGATCCTGCCAGCGCTGCTGAACGCGGTCCAGGAGGGTGGTGGGGAAGGGGGCTTCACGCCCTTCTCCATCAACCCGGGGCTGATCCTGTGGACGCTGATCGTCTTCCTGGTGCTGCTGGCCCTGCTGTGGAAGTTCGGCTGGCCGGCGATCCTCAGGTCGGTCGAGGAGCGCGAGCGGCGCATCCAACGCCAGCTCGACGAGGCGGAAAAAGCACGCGCCGAGGCGGTCCGGCACCTGGAGGAGCAGCGGCGGGCGCTCGAGCAGGCCAGAGCCGAAGCGCAGGAGATCATCACCAGAGCCAAGGCGGTGGCGACGAAGGAGCGCGAGGTGCTGCTCGCCAGGACCCGGGAGGAGCAGGAGCAGCTGCTCGACCGCGCGCGCCGCGAGATCGAGGCCGAGAAGGACAAGGCGATCCAGGCGCTGCGGCGCGAGGCGGTGGACCTGGCGATCGCGGCGGCCTCGAAGCTCATCGAGCAGAAGCTCGACGACGAGGCCGACCGCCGCTTGGTCCTGGAATACCTGGCGACCCTCGAGCAGCGGCCATGACCCCGTGAAGCACGCCACCATCGCCCGCAACTACGCCCAGGCGCTGTTCGCCGCCGCCGAAGTGAAGGGTGAGGTGGAGCGCTTCGGGGAACTGATGGACGCGGTGGCCGGCGCCGTGCAGGCGGACCCGCGCATCGCCATCGTGCTGGACTCGCCGCGCGTCGCGAAGACCGTCAAAGCCGGGCTGTTGGAGCGCGCCCTAGGCGGCGTGGCGCCGGCGGAGTTCGTGCGGTTCCTGCAGGCGGTGGTGCGGCGCGGGCGCCAAGGATTGCTCGGCGAGATCTCCCAGGCGTACCAGGAGCTGGTGGACCGGCGCCTCAACCGGGTGCACGCCGGCGTCGTGCTGGCGCGGGAGACCGACGAGCGGCTGCAGCAGCAGGTGACCGAGCAGCTGACGAAGGCGCTGCGCAAGGAAGTGCGCGCCCACTTCCGCACCGACCCCGGGATTCTGGGCGGCGTGGTGGTGCGCGTGGGGGACCGCGTTTACGACGGCTCGGTGCGGCGGCGGCTGGCCGTCTTGAAGCGAAGAATGCTTACGGGGGAATAGCGTCACCCCGAGCGTAGCGAGGGGGTAGCGAGGGGGTAGCGAGGGGACAACGGCCCGGGAGCGATCCCGGGCCGTTTCGCATCTGGAGTCCTCGATCAGAAGATGATCGGACCGCTGGAAGCGAACCCCGCGAGACATTTGACCAGCTTCCACCCGGCCGTACCGACCTGGCTCGCGGCCTGGTCGAGCCGCCGCGCGGAGTCCATGATCTCCGACTCGGTGCCGCCGGGCAGGGTGTTCTCATAATCCTGCCACGCTGCGATGTAGGCGATCCACGCGTCGATATACGCGACGGCTTCCTGGTAGCACGGGAGGGCCATCGTCCGGGTGACGGCGGTGACAGTGGCGGCTGGCGGTTCCGTCGCCGCGACGGCGGTCCGGGGCGTAACGGCGAGCGCGAACAAGACGGTCAGGACGGCCGGTCCGGCCCAGCGCACGTGCAGGGTGTTGGCATGCGTGTTCATGGGGCACCGCCTAGCGCACGAGGCGCGGTTCGACCACCGCGACGGTGAACTCCGGACCGGTGCCGAGCTGGGGCACCGCGACGGACACGGCGGCGCGATCGAGCACCTGCCAGGGTCCGAGGGGCCGGTAGGTGAGCCGGGTGGTGACGGTCCCCTGCGGCGTGGGAATCACGATGGGGTCGCCGCCCCCGGCATCGAAGCGCACGAATGCGAGCCCCTGCAGCCCCCGGCCCGCGGCTTGGGCGCCGCCGAGGGGGGTGAGCGAGGGGGCGAAGCCCTGGTCGGTACGCTCGACGCGGAGGTCGTAGCGCTCGACTAGGCTGCCGAAGCGCAGCTCGACGATGCCCGTGACGGCGCGGGCGCCGTTCTCGGTCGGGCTGGCGCGCCGGTCGCAAGCGGTCACGGCAGTGACCGCGGCGAGCGCGGCGAGAAGCAACAGGGTTTTCATAATGTCTCCTGGTTCAGGGTGAGCCGGCGGCTGCGAGCCGCCGGGACGCCCAACCTGTCGCCATGGGGCGGCGCGCCGTCATCCGATTCGCGCGCGTGACACCAAAAACCCGCGCGTCACTCCCCGAGCCGGAGTGGCCGGTGTAGTTTCCCCTCTCCCATGCTCGCTTTCCTTCTTCTGGTAGTGGCGCAGGGCCCGGCCGACACCGTGGGCTACTGGCAGCAGCGGGTCGCCTACCGGATCTCGGCGGCGCTCGACGAGTCCCCCGGCGTCTTGACCGGTCGCGCGCGCATCACCTACGTCAACCGCTCGCCCGACGCGCTGCACGACTTCTACGTGCACCAGTACCTGAACGCGTTCCGGCCGCACTCGCGCTGGGCGCAAGTGGACTCCGCCGAGGGACGCGAGCGGTTCCAGCACTTGAAGGATCCCGATTACGCGTTCGAGCGCATCACGGCGGCGACGGTGATGGGAGCCGCGCTCCGGCCCGACTACCTGTTCGCGCCGGACTCGACGGTGGCGCACTGGACGCTGCCGCAGCCGCTCGCGCCGGGCGACTCGCTCATCGCCGACATCGCGTGGCAGGCCCGTCCCTCGACACTGCCGCGCCGCCAGGGGCGGCGGGGGCGGCGCTTCGACTTCGCGCAGTGGTATCCCAAGGTCGTGGTGTACGACCGCTACGGCTGGGAAGCGCACCCGCTGTATCCGGCGGGGGAGTTCTACGGCGAGTTCGCGACCTACGACGTGACGCTGGACCTCGCGGCGGATCAGGTGATCGGCGCGACGGGGGTGCCGATCGAGGGCGATCCCGGCTGGGGCGCCGGCGCGACCTATCAGCGCGACTGGTATCCCAACGCACAACGCACGACGCACACGTGTGGAGCGGTGGGGCCGGGGAGAAAGTGCGTGCGGCTCTACGCCGAAGACGTCCACCACTTCGCCTTCTCGCTCAATCCGCAGTACGTCTATGAGGAAGGGCGCTACGGCGGCGTGGTGGTGCACGTGCTGTACCTGCCGGAGGACCGTGCCACGTGGGGCGGCGGCATTGCCGTGCGCAACACCGTGACGGCGCTGGCGTGGCTCGACAGCCTGTACGGCCGGTTCGCCTGGCCGCAGCTGACCAACGTGCACCGCATCGAGGGCGGCGGCACCGAGTTCCCGATGATGGTGATGGACGGCAGCGCGGGACTCGGGCTCATCCTCCACGAGGTCGGCCACAACTACACGATGGGCGTGCTCGCCAACAACGAGTGGCGCGAGGCATTCCTCGACGAGGGGTTCACCAGCTTCCAGACGTCGTGGTTCTTCGAGACCCACGGCGCGGGGGCCGCGTACCCAGGTCTCGAGCCCGACGTGCTGCTCCTCGACCTGGACCGCTGGAGCGAGCCGCTGTCGATGGTGAGCGAACGGTATCGCGACTTCCCCACCTACAACGCGATGGTGTACGACAAGGCGCAGCTGTTCTACGAGCAGCTGCGCTACGTCGTGGGCGACGACGCCATGCGCCGCATCCTGCGCGCCTACTACGGCCGCTGGAAGCTCAAGCACGTGGACGAGGCGAAGTTCCGCGCCGTATGCGAGGAGGTGTCGGGCCAGGACCTGGGGTGGCTGTTCGGCCAATGGCTGCACGGCACCGTGTTGATCGACTATCGACTCGACAGAGTGCAGCGTTCCCGGTTGCCGGACGGCAGGTGGCGGACGACGGTGACCATCCGGCGCCTCGGCGACGGTTGGATGCCGATCGAGATCGGTGACCGGGACTCGATCTACGCCCGCTCGACCGGCCAGCCGGAGACCGAGCGGGTGGAGTTCACGACCGCGCGGCGGCCGGGGCGGTTGCGCCTCGATCCGCGGCTCCGCGCCCACGACTGGAACGCCTTGAACAACGGCGAACGACGTGGACTCTGGGGACGTAGGGATGAAACCGTATTGAGGCTTGACGATCCTACGCATGAGACGGTGCGTCGTGATAAGCTCGTGACGGCGCTGCTGCCGGTCGCGTGGTCCAACGATTACGGCGGCCTCACGGTGGGCCTGCGCACGCGGCAGAACTACCTGGGCCGGTTCGAGCAGAACTTGGGGCTCGGCACGGTGGCGACGGATGGCGGCGCGACGCATCGGAGCGGGTTCTACGTCCGGTTGGCGAATCCCGTGGCGCATCCCGTTCCCCGCACCGAGACCAGCGTGTCCGCCTGGAGCGTCGAGGGCCGGACGGGCGCCGCCTTGCATGCGGACCGCTCGCTGCGCCGTAGCTTCGTCCAGCGCAGCGACCCGCACGCGGGGTTCGACGCGCTGTGGATGGCGACGACCGACATCGGCTACGTGGACCGACGGCTGTGGGACGACGCCGGAACCTTCGAGGCGGGGCCGTGGGTGGCGACCGCGATCGTCAGGGACAGCGCGGTGTGGCGGGCGGCCGCGTCGCTGCGCGGCGGCGTGGTGTACTGGAATCCGCGGGCCGGCGTGGTCGCGACCAACGCCTACGATTTCGAGGGCTACGTGCGGGGCAGCGCCGAGGCGAGCGTGCGGCGACCGTTCGTGCTGGGAACGCGCCTCGGCGTACGGCTGTACGCGGGGGGGTATTGGGGGCAGTCGCCGCCGGTGCGGCAGCGCCGCGTCGCGGTCGCCGGCGCGGACCCCTACATGACGTTCACCAACCCCCTGCTGCGCAGCCGCGGAGCGCTGCTCGCGCGCCCCGGCTTCTATTATCACGCGCCGGGCGGGCCCAACCTGAGGGGGTTCGCGGACGATCTGGCCGGTCGCTGGGCGGTGGCGGTGAACGTCGAAGCGACGAAGTCGCTGCTGCGCCGCGTCGCTGTCTACGGGTTCGCCGACGGGGGGCTCGTGGACTCGATGGCGATCCCGTCCGCGACCGCGGGGCGGGCGGCCACGACGCTCTACGACGGCGGCCTGGGGCTCAGGACGCGCCAGCACGTGGGGGACCTGGGATGGACCTTCCGGCTGGAGCTGCCCCTGATCGTGAACCGCTGGGACTTCGCCCGGGACCTGCGTCCGGGACGAAGGCGGGCGGCGTTCCGCTGGCAGGTCAGCTTGGAGCCAAGCTTTTGATCGGTCCCCCCTTCGGTGGCGAGAGCGACCGCCGCGGCTTCTTCCGCGACACGCTGGGCCGGCTGCTGCGCGAGGTCGTGGCGCGCACCGAGGAGCGGGTCGCGCCGCGGCGCTATTTCCGGCCGCCGGGCGCGCTGCCCGAGGTGGCCTTCGTGGCCGCGTGCACGCGCTGCGGGGCGTGCATCGACGTCTGCCCGGTGCACGCGATCGTGCAAGCGCCGGCCGGCGCCGGCCTCGCGGCCGGGACGCCGGTCATCGACATGGCGCGCCAGGCCTGCGTGGTGTGCGCGGACATGCCATGCGCCAGCGCCTGCGAGCCCCGGGCACTGATCGTCCCGGAGGACGGGTGGGCATCGATCCACATGGGGCGGCTCGAGCTGGACCCGCAGCGCTGCATCACCTTCCAGGGGGTATCGTGCGGAGTGTGCGCGCGCGCCTGCCCGGTGGGCGAGGCGGCCCTGGCGCTCGACGCGCAGGGCCGGCCGATCCTCAAGCCCGAGGGGTGCGTCGGCTGCGGGGTGTGCGTCAACGTGTGCGTGACGTCGCCATCCTCGCTCAAGCTGGAGCTGCTGTGACGCGCGACCTCCCCTATCGCGTCGACAAGCCTTGGGGCCACGAGTTCATCTGGGCCAGGACCGACCGCTACGTCGGCAAGATCCTGCACATCGAGGCGGGCCACGTGCTGAGCCTGCAGTACCACAACAAGAAGGACGAGTCGATCTACGTCTTGCACGGCGAGATCATCCTGCGGCTGCAGCAGGGCGACACGCTGATCGAGCGGCGCATGGGAGAGGGCGAGGCGTTTCGCATCACCCCCAAGACGGTCCATCAGTTCGAGGCGGTGGAGACGAGCGACCTGCTCGAGGCCTCGACCCCCGAGATCGAGGACGTGGTCCGGCTCAAGGACCGCTACGGGAGGGCCTAGGTGAAGGTCATCGTCCCGCTGGCGGGGAAGGGCACGCGGCTCCTCCCCCTCACCCGGCGCGTGCCCAAACCCCTGGTCCGCGTCGCGGGACGCCCGGTGATGGATTACGTGATGGACGCGATCGCGGGACTCGAGATCGAAGAACTCATCGTCATCGTCGGTCATCTCAAGGAAGAGATTCAGAAACACATCGTAGGGAATTACTCCGTACGGGCGCGCTTCGTAGAGCAAAGGACGTTGGACGGCACGGCGGGGGCGATCAACCTCGCGCGTCCCTACGTCGACGGCCCGGTGCTCATCATCTTCGTGGACACGCTGTTCGAGGCCGATCTCTCCCTGGTGCGCACGGCCGACGCCGACGGCATCCTGTGGGCGAAGGAGGTCGAGGACTACCAGCGCTTCGGCGTGATCGTCACCGACGGGCGCGGCTACATGACGAGGATCGTCGAGAAGCCGGAAACGCCGGTTTCGAAGCTCGCCAACATCGGGTTGTACTACGTGCGCGACTGGCGCACGCTGTTCGACGGCATCGGCGAGGTGATGCGGCAGCCTCACGGCACGGGCGGTGAGTTCTATCTGACCGACGCGTTCCAGTACATGGTCGATCAGGGTCGCCGGCTGCGCGTGGCCCCGGTGCAGGGCTGGTACGACTGCGGCAAAGTCGACACCCTGCTCGACACCAACCGCCACCTCTTGGAGCGGGGGCGGGCGCGCGTCCCCGCGGCGCCGCCGCCGGGGTGCAGGCTCATCCCCCCGGTCCGCATCGAAGACGGAGTGACGCTGCGCGAGGCCACGGTCGGGCCCAACGTGACGGTCGAGGCGGGCAGCACCATCGAGCACGCCACCGTCGCGAACAGCATCCTGGGGCGCAACGTCCGGGTGACGCGGGCCAGCGTGCGCGACTCGCTGGTCGGGGACGACCAGGTGATCGCGGACCGCGAGGTGGCGCGCAGCGTGGTGGACGCCGGCGAGATCGCGCCGGCGAAGTGAGTGGGTCTAGGCGGCTCCCCTGAGCGCTTTGGTGACGGCGGCCTTGAGCTCGGGAATCTCGTACGGCTTGGGGAGGAACCCGTCCGCCCGTGCCGCGAGGCCCTGCACCACCTCGGCGTCGGGGCTGTAGCCGGAAGACACGAGGACCTTCACCTCCGGTCGCACCGCCTTGAGCAGCTCGAATACCGCCGCGCCCCCGCCAGGCAGCACCATGTCGAGGATCACCAGGTCCACGGGGGGATCCGCCCCCTGCATCGCCGCCATCGCCGTCGGCCCGTCCACCGCCTCGAGCACTCGGTAGCCGAAGCGAACGAGCGCGCGCCTCAAGGCGGTGCGCACGATCTCCTCGTCGTCGACGATGAGGACGGTGCCCCCAAGGCGCGCGGTGGCGGCGACCGCCGCGGGGGTGGTGGGCGGGGGTGGGGTCGGCGCCGGTGCCGTCGCCGGCGCGACCGGGATCAGGAGGTGGACGGTCGTCCCCCGGCCCGGCGCGCTCTCGATGCCGATCGCGCCTCCATGGGCTTTGACGGCGCGGTACACGGTCGCGAGCCCGAGCCCGGTGGCCTGGTGCAGGGGCTTGGTAGTGAAGAACGGCTCGAACACCCGCTCCACCGTGGCCGCGTCCATGCCCTGTCCCGTGTCCGATACCGAGAAGCGGACGTAGCGGCCGGGCCGGGCGCCGGCCCAGCGCTTGTCCGGCGCCTGGACGACTTCCACGGCAGCCGAGAGTCCGAGCCGGTCCCCGCGCGCTCCGCGCATCGCCTGGCGGGCGTTGAGGAGCAGCTGGACGCCCGCGTGCTCGAGGTAGTCGGCGTCGCCGAGAATCGGGGGGAGGTCGTTCGAGGCGTTGACCTCGATCACGACCTCGGCGGGGAAGGTGGTGCGCGCGAGCGCGGCGAGGCTGTCGAGGATCTGGCCGGAAGGCGTCGGCGCGAGGGTGGCGACGTCGTGCTCCCCGAAGCGCAGCAGCTCCTTGGTGAGCACACGCCCGCGGCGCGCCGCCTCGAGGATCTGATCCAGCTCCTTGGCGACGGCCGCCGTGCTGGCGTCCTCGCGCAGCAGGGAAGCGTGGGTGAGGATGCCCCCGAGCAGATTGTTGAACTGGTGGGCCAGGCCGCCGGCGAGACGGGTCAAGGCGTCGAGCCGCTGCTCCTGCCCCCGCTGCCGCTCGAGCGCGCGATGCTCGGTCAGGTCCCGCAGGATCGCCTGGACCACCGGTCCCTGCGGTGCGTCGATGCGCGCGAACGTGATATGCACGTCCACGAGGCGCCCGTCGGCGACGCGCAGCCGTTGCGAGAGATTCCGCAGGGCGCCCCCCATGGCGGCGGCGTGCTCCCGGCTCACGCTGGCCTCGCCGACGCCCGGGGTCTCCGCATAGAACTCGCCGAGCTGCCGCCCTAGGATGGCGTCGCGGGCGACGCCCAGCAGGTCGGCGAGGCGGGCGTTGGCCTCGAGGATCGCCCCGGCCTCGTCGAGCACCGCGATGCCATCGCCGGCGTTCTCGAACAAGCCCCGGTAGCGGGCTTCGGACGCCGCCACCTGGCGCCGGGCGCGTTGCTGCAGCACGGTACCGGCCACGCTCGCCGCGCCGATACCGACGAGGGTGACGAACAGGCGGGCGACACTGCCGGGCGGGAGGTCGCCGGGGGACTCGAAGGTGGCCACCACGACGATGCTCCCCAGGAGCACCACGCCGACGAACGTTGCTTGCCAGCGCCACGACCAGGGCATGAAGACCGATGCGCCGAGGAACAGGGCGACGAGGGCGGAGCCCTCCTCCCACAGGAGGGACGGCTGCACCGCGATGACCGCGAGGATCGTGGCGGCGGTGACGATGCCGATCAAGTAGGCGAACCAGCGCAGCGTCGCCACCGCGCGGCGAGGACGGCACAGGGCGGCGAGCGTCATCTCGATGACGGCGCCGGTCACCCGCACCAGCAGCAGGCGCCGGCCGATCTCGACGGTCGGGAAGCCCCCGGCGGCTTGACGGCCGAGGATCACCGCCGCGATGACGAGGGCGACGACCTGCAGGGCGCGCGCGTACGCGGCCGACGGCGTGGGGCGTAGAGGGGAGCCCGGCATAGCGCTTCCGTCAGCTCCGGGTTCGGGTAAACTGTCACATAATACTACCACCGGAACTGGTCTCATGACCGCGGACGAGACGCGCGAGCTGTTCGGCTACAACGCGTGGGCCAACCGCCGGCTGTTCGACGCGGCGGCGGGCCTCTCCGACGAGCTGTACCATCGCGATCTCGAGAGCAGCTTCGCGAGCATCCACGACACGCTCGCCCACATCGTGTGGGCGGAACAATTGTGGCTGCACCGCTGGCTGGGCCGGCCCAATCCGGCGGTGCCGCAAGGCCGGGACCTGACGTCGCTGGCGGCGGTGCGTGCGCGCTGGGAGGAGGTGGAGGGGGAGCGCCGGGGGTTCCTGCAGGGGTTCACTGACGCGCGGCTCGCCGAGACGCGGGCCGTGAAGCCGTCCACGGGCGGGGAGTTCCGGCACACGTTCCACGAGATGTTCGGTCACGTGGTGGACCATTCGAGCTACCATCGCGGCCAGGTCGTTACGATGTTGAGACAGGTTGGCGTGGTGCCGCCGGTGACCGGCCTGATCTTCTATTACCGTAACACCAATCCGCAAAAGTAGTTAGCGGGCAGTTGACGAACCGCGGGAACCTGGTTTAGTTACTGACCGTTCAGTAACTAATATCGAGGTTCGCGATGCCCATGGTTGCCCGCCGTCCCCGGAAAGCCCGCCCCCGCTGGAAGCGCCGCAAGGAAGCGCGCCCGGCGGAAATCGTGACGGCCGCGCTCCAAGTGTTCGTGGAGCGCGGCTTCGCCGCCACGCGGCTGGAAGAAGTCGCGCGGCGCGCCGGCGTCACCAAGGGCACGGTGTACCTGTACTTCAAGAGCAAGGAAGCGCTGTTCAAGGCGGTCGTGCGCGAGACGATCGTGCCGGTCATCGCCCAGGGCGAGGCGATCGCGCGGTCGTTCACCGGCAGCGCGCGCGATCTGGTGGAGCGGCTGGTGCGCGAATACTGGCGGCTGATCGGCGAGACGGCGCTCGCCGGCATCCCCAAGCTGATGATGGCCGAAGCCGCCACGTTCCCGCAGCTCACCAAGTTCTACTACGAAGAAGTCGTGACGCGCGGCCACCGCCTCATGGCCGGCGTGATCGAGCGGGGCATCGCGAGCGGCGAGTTCCGCCGCGTGGACGTCATGGTCGCGGCGAAGCTCGCCATGTCGCCGCTGATGCACGCCACCGTGGCCCGCATGGCATTCGCGAACTGCATGCCCGAGGGCTTCAACGTCGGCAAGTATCTCGACACTCACATCGACCTGTATCTCCATGGCAT
>WNEY01004710.1_pt1 | contig 10433 bp, 10 predicted proteins | sample 5400531 | NCBI WGS metagenome assembly WNEY01 (sample SAMN13153338, study PRJNA577476) | soil metagenome | isolation source: 200 cm saprolite under Douglas fir tree site 1 | place: USA:California | collected 2015-04-18
GACGCGCGGCGCCTTCGACAATTTGGGCGGTCATACCGGCGGGGAAACACCTCTTCCCATTCCGAACAGAGCAGTTAAGCCCGCCAGGGCCGATGGTACTCGGAGGGCAACCTCCCGGGAGAGTAGGTCGCCGCCCATTTCTTCAGGGCCGCGCTTGCGCGGCCCTTTTTGTTACGCCGCTTCGCGGGGAACGTGCGCGGGCGCAGCTCTTGGGTTGTCGGAGCTCGGGCGTCCGCGAACGGATTAGACCGGCAGCGTCAAGCTCTCGAGATCGCGCGGGTAGTACGTCAGGAACTCGATGCCGTCGTCCGTGACGACGACGGTGTCCGAATGCCGGAAACCGCCGAGGCCCGCCGCGTACAAACCCGGCTCGACCGTGAACACCATTCCCGGCGTGATCTCGGTGTCGTCACCGATGTCGAGGAAAGGTCCCTCGTGATAGCGCAGCCCGATCGCGTGACCGACATGATGCTTCCAGTAGTCCCACAAGCCGTGCTCGTCGTAGTACGCGCGCACCACACGGTCGACGTCGCTGCATTTACGGCCCGGCTTGATGGCTTCGAATGCCGTGTCCTGCAACGCGACCATGTGCTCGAACATGCGGCGTTGGTCGGCTGACGGCTCGCCGATCACCATCGTCCGCTCGAGCTCGGAGAGGTAGCCCCACACGGGCGCACCCGCTCCGGTGACGAGGACGTCGCCCTTCTGGAACGTGATGTTCGCTGCGAGCGAGTGTGGAATCGCGGCGTTGCGTCCGATCTGCCCTCGGTAGCCGGCGGCCGCGCCGTCGAAGAACGGATTCTGGCCGCGGTAGATCGGCCCGATCGCGTCGAGCATTGCCAACGTTGCCTCATTGCTCGCACGCTGCGAGACCTCGGTCTCGGTGACGCCGGGCCGCGTGTATCGCTGCAGCAGCATGTGCGCAAGGTTGCCCCATTTCGCGCTCTCGCGGATCAATGCGATCTCCGCCGGACTCTTGATCGCCATCTGATCCTCGACGAAAGCCGTCACCTTCTGGGGACTCGTGCCGGTGAGCTCGGTCAACGTCGGACCCCGGTAGCCGAGGATCCACGGGTAGCCGTCCTGATCGGCGCCGAGCGAACCACGAATGCCCACCGTGTCGAGCAGCGCGCGCAGCGATTCCAGCGGATGCGTTTCCGACGGGTACTCGGGATAGTCGGCGACGTGGCTCACGAGCGCGTTTGCCTGCGCGTGCTCGCGCTCGAGCCGCGGGACGAGCATTCCCCCCTCGCCGTCGGCGCTGAGCACGAACGCCATCGGCCGCTCCGTCGGAACGAACGCGAAACCGACGTAGTAGAGGGCGTAGGCAGGCTCGAAGAGGACGACTCCGGCAAGGCGGTGCTCACGCGCGTGCTCGGCGAGGCGTTGCGTGCGCTGCTCGTACTCGGCCTGTTCGATCTTCACGCGGCGCGCAGCTTCTCACGCCAGTCGGGATCGAGCTCGCGCAGCCGTCGGATCCGTTCGGCGACCGGCGGATGGGTGACGAACATCCTCGCCAGGCCTGCCTCCATGAAGGGATTGACCGTGTACAGCGGCTCCGTCGCAGGACTTCCGGAAAACTCCACCATCTCGGCGGCCTGATCGAGCCGGACGAGTGCGTCGGCCATCGGATGCGGCGAGTCGCAGATCTCCGCGGCCGCTCGGTCGGCGAGGAACTCGCGTTTGGGCGAGAGCATGAGGTGCACGAAGGCCGCGGCGATCGGTCCGAGCACGAACAGCAGCGTCCGCTGAAGCCAGCCGCCGATCCGGCTCAGCTCGAGCAGGGTCGCTGCGAGCACGACGACCGACGTTTGAACGACGACATCGCGGCTGCGAACGTGAGCGAGCTCGTGCGCGATCACCGCCTCCAGCTCCGCGGGGCTCGCTGCCGCGATCAGTCCGGTGCTCAGCGCGAGCGCGGAACCCCGCGGGCCGCGGCCCGCCGCGAGCGCACGCGGGAGTCCGTCGGCAATCAAATAGAGCTTCGGCTTCGCGACGCCGGCTAGCGCCGCCAGCCGCTCGACCGTCGAGTGCACGAGCGGCGCCTCGGCGAACGGTAGCTCGCGCGCTTGCACGAGTCCCAGCGCAACGCGGTCCGAGTACCAGTAAAGCGCGGCGGCGAGCAGTGCGCCGCAGAAGACGAAGATGGAGAGCAGTCGGTAACCGCCGAGCGCCCAACCGAGCCCCGCGAGCGCGGCGCACGCGACGACGAGCAGCGTCCACGCTTTCAGGATGTTGCGGAGCGCGAGGAGTGCGCCGCCCACGGCGGCTACGCGCCGTCTTCGCCCTGCTCGTCGTCGCGCAATCCGCGTGGAGGCCAATCGTCGTCCGGCGCGTCGCAACGGCTCGAGCAGTGGAGCGAGGCGATGTTCTGCAGGGGAACGAGGATGTGGCCGTTCAGCTCGATGTGCGCAACGTCCTCGACGTAGCAGTAGGCCGTCAGGACGCCCTCCTGGTATTCGCCGCCGAAGAGCGCGACCTCGACCTGCTCCCCCTTGTACTTGTTGGTGTAGTCCTCCACCGGCGGGCGTCAGTCTAGCCCGCGGAAGGTGTCGTCCCGGACCGCGATTTTGAGGAGCTCCCCATTGGCCGGGGCCGGCGCGGACAGGGCCTCGTCCTGTCCGGCGGCGTGGCGCAGCATCCGCAGCGCCCCTCCGTGTGTGACGACGAGCACTTGCCCATCGGGATGCGCGGCGGCAATTCGGCGGGCCGCCGCCACGACACGCGCCGTGAGCGACTCGCGGCTCTCGCCCGCGGACACCGTACCCGCGCGCCAGAGCCGGATCTGATCCGGAAAACGTTCCCCGATCTCGGCGAGTGTCAGGCCGGACCAGTGCCCGACGTCGCGCTCGCGGAGCTGCGGATCGACGACCACCGATAGCGCCTTTCGCTCGGCGACGATCTGCGCCGTCTCGTGGGCGCGGCGAAGGTCGCTCGAGTAGATCGCCTCCAGCGGCTCCTCCGCGAGCAGGTTCGCGAGCGCGTGCGCCTGCCCACGTCCGCGGGCATTCAGCGGCGGATCGGCGTGGCCCTGGAAGCGGCCATCGCGGTTCCAGTCGGTCTCACCGTGGCGGGCGAGGATCAGCGTCGTCATGCCGATTAGGCTAGACGCCGTGGACCTCGGCCTGCGCGACCGTGTCTGTCTCGTGACGGGATCCACGTCGGGGATCGGGCTGGAGACGGCCCGGTTGCTGGCCGCGGAAGGCGCCCGCGTCGCGGTGTGCGGTCGCGCCGCCGAGCGGGTCGAGCACGCGAGGCGCGACACGGGGGCTGAGCTCGGTGTCACGGCGGACCTCTCGAGGCCGGGCGCTCCGGCCGAGCTGCTCGGCGCGGTCGGCGAAGCGCTCGGTGATGTTCAGTGCCTCGTCAACAACGTCGGTGAGGCGTACCAGATCCCGTTCGACGAGCTCGCCGATCGGCAATGGGACGAGATGTGGCAGCTGAACGTCATGAGCTATGTGCGCTGCATTCGGGAAGTGCTGCCCGGGATGCGTCAGGCGGGGAGCGGCGCGATCGTCAACGTGGCGTCGACCGCCGGGAAACGACCCTCGACGGGGATGCCGAACTACTCCGTGACCAAGGCGGCGGTGCTCTCGCTGTCGCGGCTCGTCGCCGACCTGTACGCGAAGGACGGCATCCGATGTAATGCAGTGGCGCCTGGACCGACGGCGACGCAGGCCTGGCTGGCGGAAGGCGGCCTCGCGGACCAGCAAGCTGCGCGTACTTATAAGACGCGTGAAGAAGTAATACAGGCGGTTGGCGCAGGGCGTCCGCTGGGGCGGCTGGCCGAGCCGCAGGAAATCGCCTCCGTGATCGCGTTCCTGTGTTCCGACCGCACGAGCTACGTGACGGGTGCCGCCTGGAGCGCGGACGGCGGCACGGTTCCGATCATTATCTAGCGCCGCCGCGCGAAAGCTCGCGCTTTCGCGCGGAATTGGGTTCGCCGCTTCGCGGGAAACGCACGCGGGCGGAGCCCGCGTGCTCCAGTTCCAGGGGTCCGCGGTTGTTCGCGTCGTGCGGGCGCAGGCGCCAAAGCGTCCGCGCCCGCATCAATCCGGCCGCGCCGTAGACCCGCTGCGCGTGCTCTACGTCGCGGCTTTCGGCCGTTCCGGCATGCGAATCCCTTTATCCAAGGTCCGTGACGTCCCGCCGAGCCGCCGACTACGCTAGGCGGAGATGCCTGAGCTCGCCGGCAGAGTCGCGGATCGCTTCGAGCAAGGCGTCCGTGAGTACGAGGAGAGGACGTTCTCGCCGCTTGCGGTGCGTTCGTACGAGACGCGCGGTCGGCTCCGCGAGGAAGAGGAATGCCGCCTGCGCACTCCGTTCCAGCGGGACCGCGACCGCATCCTCCACTCGAAGCCGTTTCGCCGCCTGAAGGGCAAGACACAGGTCTTCATCGATCCGGCCGGCGACCACTACCGCACGCGCATGACACACACGCTCGAGACGACCGGCATCGCGCGCGGTGTCGCGCGTGCGTTGCGGCTCAACGAGGATCTCGTCGAGGCGATCGGCCTCGGCCACGACACGGGTCATCCGCCCTTCGGCCACGCGGGCGAGGAGGCGCTGGACCAGGCGCTCCAGGCACGGTTCGGGAGACACTTCCGCCACAACGAGCAGTCGCTCCGAATCGCCGAGGACCTGAACCTCACCGAAGAAGTGCGCGACGGCATCCTCACGCACACGGGCGAGCGTGCGCCTGCAACCCTCGAAGGAAAGATCGTCCGCATCGTCGACCGTGTCGCCTATATCAACCACGACATCGACGACGCGCTGCGCTTCGGAATCCTGCGCCCGCAGGACCTGCCTCAGGAGGAGCTCGCGTCCCTCGGCGAGACGGGCGCTCGGCGGATCGACACGCTCGTCCACGACCTCGTCGAGAGCTCGGAGCGGGCAGGCGAGATCGTCCAGAGCGACGAGATCGGCGAGGCCATGCGCGCCCTGCGTGCGTTCATGTTCGAGAACGTCTATCTCGGGCCGCATGCGCGTGGCGAGCACGAGCGGGCGCGGCAAGTCGTACGGCGGATCTTCGACCACCTGGTTGCACAGGGAGACGAGCCTGACTCGATCGTGACGTTCATCTCCGGGATGACCGACCGGTTCGCCTTCGAGTACGCGGCGGAGCTGTCGGGCTAGTGGCGCTGATCAAGGACGCGTCCGTCGAGGAGGTCAAGGCCGCCGCCGACATCGTCGCCGTGATCTCGGCACGCACGCCCCTGCGCAAGGCCGGCGCGCGCTACGTCGGCCGGTGTCCGTTCCACGAGGAGCGAACGCCGAGCTTCTCCGTGAATCCAACCGACAAGCTCTACTACTGCTTCGGCTGCGGGGCGAAGGGAGACCTGATCACGTTCGTGCGCGAGACGGAGCAGCTCGATTTCGCCGGCGCGCTCGAATGGCTCGCCGACCGGTTCAACGTCCAGCTCGAGTACGAAGAGACGTCGCCGGAACAGGATGCGCGCCGCCGCCGCCGCGAGCGCCTGCATTCCCTCCTCGATGCGGCGGCAAGCTTCTACGAGCGCTACCTGTGGGACTCGCAAGCCGGATCGCTCGCGCGCGATTATCTCGCCGGTCGCGGTCTCGGCGAGGACATCGCTCACGAGTACCGCCTCGGACTCGCACTGGGTGGATCGACGCTCGCACGCAAGGCGCTCGACAAGGGCTTCACGCGCGAGGAGCTGCGTGGGGCGGGGCTGATCAACGCGCGCGGCAACGACTACTTCAACGGTCGTCTCCTCTTTCCGCTTGCGGATGCGCGCGGCCGCGTGCTCGGTTTCCAGGCGCGCAGGTTGCGCGAGGACGATCCGCTGCGGGCGAAGTACATCAACTCGCCGGAGAGCGAGCTGTTCCGCAAAGGCGATCTCCTCTACGGGCTCGATCGTGCGCGCGCTGCGATTGCGAAGCAGGAGCGAGCGATCGTCGTCGAGGGGAACACTGACGTGCTCGCGTTGCGACAGGCGGGAGTCGAGCCGGTCGTCGCGTCGATGGGCACGGCGCTCACCGAACGACAGCTACGCGAGCTGTCGCGGCTGACGCAGAAGGTCGTCCTTTGCTTCGACGGCGACGCAGCGGGCGAGGCGGCGACGCTGCGCGGGATGGAGCTCGCGGCGGCACAAGGATTCGACGTTCGCGTCGTCGCACTTCCCAGCGGGCTCGATCCCGCCGATCTCGCAGACGGTTTCGAGCCGCGCGTTGCGGGAGCATCGAGTTATCTCCTGCATCGCGTGCGGCTGGAAGTCGAGCGTGCACCCGACCGGCAGGAAGCGTTCGTGCGCGCTCGCGAGGTGCTGGGACGCTTCGAGGATTCGCCCGAGCGGCAGGAGGCGTTGCGTTTCGTCGCGGACCGCCTCGATCTCCCGAAGGAGACGCAGGCGGGTCTTGCGCCGCGCACCGCCCACGCCGCAACGGGAAAGGTGTCGCCAAGGCTGCTCGACGCCGGCGAGCGGCTGGAACGAAACGCCCTCGCAGGCGTCACTGCTCATCGAGGGCTCGTGCCCGTGCTCTCCGAGCTTGGGGCGGAGCACTTCGATGCGGATCTCCACAGGCGCCTGCGGGCACTGCTCGTCGGCGAGGCGAAAGAGGATCCCGAGCTCCTCGGGTTCCTCGCTGAGCTCGACGCCCGCGCCGTCGCCGACGGCATCGACGAGCGGACGGCCGAGGAGCTGCTCCTCCGTCTGCGCGAGCGCCGCATTCGTCGCGAGCTCGCCGACGCCGATCCGGCCCGGACACTGAAGCTCCAGGCGGCGCTGGCAAAGATCCGCGCCGAGATGGAGCAGCTGTCGACGGCGCAACCAGTGCCACGCTAGTGCCCCTTCAGCGAATGTCCTCCGGCTTCTGACCCGCGATCACGCGGCGCGCTGCCGCGTCCTCGGTCGCCCCCATAGCTTCAGCTATGCGGGCTCCCTGCGTCCTTGCATCGCTTGGTGCTCGCGACCCAGAAGCTCGGCAACATCCACTGAAGGGGCACCGCCGGTTACACTCGTCGCCATGCCGCCTGAGTCGGAGGTTTGGCAGGCATTGCTGCGCGCGAAGGGGTTGACGGTTGCAGAACTCGCGCAGCGGCTGCGGACGACCCGGCAGCACGCGCACCGTCTGCTCACAGGTCGGCGCAGCGCCGATCAGCGCCGAGAGGATCTCGACCGCGCGCTCGCACTCGGCCGGGACCGCGAGGGCCGTCCGGCCTATGCACTCGCGGTGCTGTCGGCGGCAGACGGCGAGCTCGAGCTGCTGCCCGCCGGTGACGCGCAGCCGTTGTTCGGCGACCGCGACTTGGCGACGCGCGTCGCCAACGCGCTTGCAGAGCGGGACGGCGGCGTCTGCGTCGTACCCATCTGGCCGGATTACGCGTGGCGGCGGTTGGTTGCGTTCCATGCAGCGTGGGGCAGCGATCCCGAGCCGCGCCGCATCTTCCTCGTGGACGATCCAACTGCGGAGATCCCGGTGGACGTGCTCTTGGACGATCTGCGCGGCGGGTTCGCGGAAACGCTCAGATTGCGGGCTGCGGCCGACGATCCAGCACGTTTGCGGGAAGTAGACGGTCTCTTCGACCGGCTAAACTGACCGGCGCTGCCTTCCCCAGTAGCTCAATTGGCAGAGCATCCGGCTGTTAACCGGAGGGTTGTTGGTTCGAGTCCAACCTGGGGAGCTCGGTTCTCCCTCTGGCTCGTATTACGTTCTTTTTCTTTCAAAGACAGGCCGAACGCGCACTAGCCCCGTTGAAGCGCGTCCGTCGCCCGGTGGCGCGGAAGCGACATCTCATTCGGCTGCCGGTCGTGAAGTACGCGTACTCGATGATCGCGCCCGCTCCAAAGAAGCACAACAGACCCCGGCATCGAGCGCCGGCGCAACGCCCGCAACGGTGACAGCTCACCGTCTGCCGTCCGTCACCGTCCCAAGCGGTAGCGCCCGCCTCTTTCTTGACGGGTGCAGGGCTTTCTGCACTGAATAGCGCATGCTCCTCCGGGAGGTCGAGTACGCTCGCCCGTCGAGCGTTCAGGAGGCTGTGCGCCTGCTTTCCGAGCGCGACGGCGCCCGCCCGCTCGCCGGTGGGCAGACGCTGATCAACGTCATGAAGGCCCGCGCGGCCTCCCCGGACGTGCTCGTCGACCTCCAGGATCTCGAGGAGCTGAAGGGGATCGAGCTCGGCCCAGACGGAACGCTCGAGCTCGGCGCCATGGTCACCTACAGCGAGCTGCTCGCGTCCGCGGAGGCGCGCGCTCGACCGATTCTCGGCGAGGTGTGCGCGACGATCGGCGACGTCCAGGTGCGCAACCGGGGGACGGTCGGCGGGAACGTCTGCTCGAGCGACCCGACCAACCACCTGCCGCCGCTGATGGTCGCGCTCGGCGCGACGATGACGATCGCCGGGGCGGGCGGCGAGCGACAGGTGCCCGCGGAGGGGTTCTTTCTCGGCGTGTACATGACGGCGGCCGGCCCCGGCGAGCTGCTGACGAAGATTTCCATCCCGGCCGGGAAGGGAGACGGGTTCGCCGCGGTGACGATCGGCAAGGACGGCACCTGCATCGTCAACGCCGCCGCGTCGCTCGACGGCGGCGCGCCGCGTGTCGTGATCGGCTGCGTCGACGCCGTGCCGGTGCTCGTCCGTCCGCAGTCAGGCGACACGGAAGTCGTGCGCGCCGCCGTGCGCGAAGCGAACCTCAACCCGCCCTCCGACGTGCACGCGTCCGCGGATTACCGCCGACACCTCGCGGAGATCTTGGCTGCTCGAGCTCTGCAACAGGCACAGGAGCGCAAGTAGTGGCTTCGCCGGTACGCATCGAGGTCGACGGCACGCACTACGAGCGCGAGGTGGACGCGCGGCGCCTGCTGATCCACTTCCTCCGCGACGACCTCGGACTCACCGGCACGCACATCGGTTGCGACACCGGCAACTGCGGCGCGTGTTCGATCATCTACAACGGCATGCTGATCAAGAGCTGCATGATGCTCGCCGTCCAGGCCGGCGGCGCCAAGATCGAGACCGTGGAAGGCCTGGCGGAGGACGGTGAGCTGAACGAGCTGCAACAGGCCTTCAGCGCTCACCATGCGCTGCAGTGCGGCTATTGCACTCCGGGGATGCTCATGAGCGCGACGGCGCTCCTGAGGACGCACAAAAGCCCGACCGAGGAGCAGATCCGCAAGGCGATTCAGGGAAACATCTGCCGCTGCACCGGCTACGTGAACATTGTCGAGGCAATCAAGTCGGTGGCCGGATGACCGAAACGACCGTCGCTCCTCCCAAACCAGTCGTTCTCGAGGAGGGCAAGCCGACCAAAGGCTGGGCCGGCCAGAGCGTTCCGCGCAAGGAGGACAAGCGCCTGCTGCAGGGCGAGGGCGTGTTCTTCGACGACATCAAGCGGCACGAGATGGGCTACGTCCACTTCGTCCGCTCCCCGTACGCGCACGCGCGCATCAAGTCTGTGGACGTGTCGAAGGCGCTCGAGCTACAGGGCGTCTACGGGACGCTCACCGGCGACGAGGTGGCAATCCTCACGGATCCGTTCTTCGAGCTCTCCGTGCCGCCGGGCGCGCACATGAAGGACTACGCGCTCGCGGTCGGCAAGGTGCGGCATGTCGGCGAGCCGGTCGCCGCGGTCGTCGCCGCGTCACGCGAGCTCGCGCGCGACGCCTCCGAGCTGATCGAGGTGGAGTACGACCCGCTCGAGCCGCTCGTCGACGCGCGCCGGGCACAGGACGGCGACGCGCCGATCCTCCACGAAGAGGCGGGCTCGAACGTCGTCTGGGACGGCACGTTCGATTGGGGCGACTTCGAGGGCGCGGTCGCCGAGGCGGACCACGTCGTCAAGATCAAGGAGCTGCACTTCGACCGCTTCTCCTCGACGCCGCTCGAGTGCTCCGGCTGCCTCATCGAGTACAACCGCGGCACCGGGCAATGGACGATGTACTGCAACCACCAGATGCCTGGCATCGGGGCGATCTGGATGGCGCCTGCGCTGCGAGTCGGACTCGACAAGCTGCGTTTCGTCACTCAGGACATCGGTGGCGCCTTCGGCAACAAGATCTGCCTTCATCCGTACTTCGTCGCCTGCTGCCTGCTCGCGCGGAAGCTGAACCGCGCCGTCCAGTGGACGGAATGGCGCACCGACCAGCACACGGCGAACGCGCACGGCAACGAGCGCTGGTTCCACGACATCGAGATTCCGGTCAAGGCGGACGGGACGCTGCTCGGGTTCAAGGTGAAGGCGATCGACGACTGCGGCGCGTTCCCGCGCTACGAGCCGCTCGGCTGCATCATCTGGGCGCAGGTCACGCCGGGGTGCTACCGCTGGCGCAACATCCGCGTCGACTTCACGCAGGTGACGACGAACAAGTCGCCGGTGTCGCCGAACCGCGGCTACTCGCGCATGCAGCACCTCTGGCTGACCGAGCGGATCATCGACATCGTCGCGCACGAGCTCGGCCTCGATCCCGTGGAG
>WNEY01004714.1_pt1 | contig 10432 bp, 8 predicted proteins | sample 5400531 | NCBI WGS metagenome assembly WNEY01 (sample SAMN13153338, study PRJNA577476) | soil metagenome | isolation source: 200 cm saprolite under Douglas fir tree site 1 | place: USA:California | collected 2015-04-18
GGCCCGGGTCGCCCTCGCCGCCGCGGCGATCCTGCATCCCGTCGTCCGCTTCCTCGGCCCGCTGCCGCAACTCCTCGGCGCGGCAGGCCGCCGGCGCGGCGGCAAGGGATCATCCGGCTCCGAGGAGGACCTTCGCGGCCTGGTGGACCTGCTGGAGCAGCGCCGGGTCATCCAGCCCGGCGAGCGCGCCATGATCCATTCGGTGTTCGAGCTTGGCGACACGATCGTGCGAGAGGTCATGGTGCCGCGTACCGACATGGTGTTCGTCGAGCGGGGCAAGACCCTGCGCCAGGCGCTTTCGCTTGCGCTGCGCAGCGGCTTTTCCCGGATTCCGGTGATCGGCGAGAACCTCGACGACGTAGTCGGAATCGCCTATCTCAAGGACATCGTCACCCGCAGCCAGGAGCACAGGGAATGCGAGTCCGTCGAGAAGGTTTCCTCGATCATGCGCCCGGCACCCTTCGTGCCGGAAAGCAAGCCGATTGACGAACTGCTCAAGGAGATGCAGGCGCGGCAGATCCATCTCGCGATCGTGATCGACGAGTACGGCGGGACGGCAGGGCTCGTCACCATCGAGGACATCCTCGAGGAGATCGTCGGGGAGATCACGGACGAGTACGACCAGGAGCAGCCCCCGGTGGAATGGATCGAGGAAGGACACCGCGCCAGGGTCACCGCCCGGCTGCCAGTCGAGGAACTCGAGGAGCTATTCAACGTCAGGATCGACGCGGAGGACGTGGAAACCGTGGGCGGCCTGCTTGCCCAGCAGCTCGGCCGGGTGCCGATCGCCGGGTCGGTGGCGACGGTGCAGGGGCTGAAGCTGACGGCGGAGAGCCTGGCCGGGCGGCGGAACAGGATCGGGAATGTCACCGTGCAGCGCATCGTGCCTTCGGCAGCATCGTCCGACCCGCCCAGCCCGGCCGGCCAGCCCTAGCCACCGAGCCAGGCAGCCCTAGCCACCGAGCCAGGCAGCCCTAGCCACCGAGCCAGGCAGGGCCGCCGGTCATGGCGCCAGCGTGGCAGGGCGGGAGCGCCGGGAGCGGCACCGCACTAGAGTTGGCCGCGTGAGCGAGGCTCAGCCCGGCCCTGAGGACATCAAGATCATTACTCTTGCCCGGTCGGCGCGTGCCCGGGTGGCGGCAGCCGAGGGCGCGGCGGTCCGCGACGAGACCGGCCGTACCTATGCGGCGGCGGCCGTCGCCCTGCCGTCGCTGCGGCTCTCCGCGCTGCGGCTGGCCGTCGCCATGGCGGTATCAAGCGGCGCGGCCGGCCTGGAGGCGGCAGCCCTGGTCAGCGAGGCGGATGAGCCCGATTCGGCCGACCTGGCCGTAATTCGAGACATCGGCCCGGACGCGATCGTGTTCCACGCGAGCCCGGACGGCACGGTGCGGGCCACGCTGCGGCCCTGATCAGCCCTCGCCCGCCCGGCGCGTCGCCGGCACCCGGCGTTAGGCCGATAGCGCGCAGGTAGGGGAGAATCACCCGCGTGGGACGACCACGGCAGACTCAGCGAGCAGCCAGGCCGGCGCCGCAGCCGGAGTTCAGGTCGGGCTTCGCCTGCTTCGCCGGGCGACCCAACGTCGGCAAGTCGACGCTGATGAACGCGCTCGTCGGTACCAAGATCGCCATCACGAGCAGCCGTCCGCAGACCACCCGGCGGGCGATCCGCGGCATCGTGCACCGGCCCGATGCACAGCTGATCATCGTCGACACGCCGGGGCTGCACCGCCCTCGCACGCTGCTCGGCGAGCGGCTGGACAGCCTGGTGCGGTCCACGCTCGCCGAGGTCGACGTAATCGGATTCTGCCTGCCGGCCAGCGACCGGATCGGGCCGGGCGACCGGTACCTGGCCGGCCAGCTGGCCAGCCTCGGCAAGACGCCGGTGGTGGCCATCGTCACCAAGACCGACCAGGCGTCGCGGGATCAGGTGGCAGCGCAGCTTGCCGCGGTCGCGGAACTCGGCGACTGGGCCGACGTAGTGCCGGTCTCCGCCGTATCCGGCTTCCAGCTGGACGTGCTGGCCGACGTGCTCGTCTCGCATCTGCCGCCGGGCGCGCCGTTGTACCCGGATGGCGACCTGACCGACGAGCCCGAACAGCAACTGGTGGCCGAGCTGATCCGCGAAGCCATCCTGGAGGGGGTGCGGGATGAGCTCCCGCACTCGATCGCCGTGGTGGTGGAGGAAATGGCGCCGCGGCCAGGCCGGGACGACCTGATCGACGTGCACGCCGTGATGTACGTGGAGCGGTCCAGCCAGAAGGCCATCGTGATCGGCGCCAAGGGCGCGCGGCTGAAGGAAGTCGGCAGCCAGGCGCGGCGGCAGATCGAGGCGCTGCTGGGCACGCGGGTCTACCTCGACCTGCGGATAAAGATCGCCAAGGACTGGCAGCGGGATCCGAAGCAGCTGCGCCGCCTCGGCTTCTACGACTGAAACGCGCCCGGCCCTCGCGGCCCGAGCACGTTCGTGACATGCGGTATCGCTCGACGCGCAGCGCCGTTGGGGCGGTAGAACCCCGGCGGTGCGGGACAATGGCCGGGTGAGCGTCTATCGCGACGACGGCATCGTGCTGCGCACCCACAAGCTGGGCGAGGCGGACCGGATCGTCACCCTGCTCGGCCGCCGCAGCGGGCGGGTGCGCGCGGTAGCCAAGGGCGTGCGGCGGACCAAGTCGAGATTCGGCGCACGGCTGGAGCCGTTCACTCATGTCGATCTCCAGCTCTACACCGGGCGGTCACTGGACGTGATCACCCAGGCCGAGACGCTGCGGCCGTACGGGGAGCCGCTGGCAGCCGACTACCCGCGGTACACCACGGGCACGGCGATGCTGGAGACTGCCGAACGGTTCACGCCGGTCGAGAAGGAACCGGCGCTGCGGCAGTTCCTGCTGCTCGTCGGGGGACTGCGGGCACTAGGCGAGGGGGAGCACGACCCGCGGCTCGTGCTCGACGCGTATCTGCTGCGCTCGCTCGCCGTCGCCGGGTACGCGCCCGCACTGGATGAATGCGCGATCTGCGGCGCCCGGGCGCCCCGGCCAGCGGGGCAGGCCGGACCGGAGCCAGGACCGGGGCCGGCGGCCGGACCGGAGCCAGGACCGGGGCCGGCGGCCGGACCGGAGCCAGGACCGGGGCCGGCGGCCGGACCTGCGCCGGTCACCGGCCGGCCGGCCCGGGCGCCGGCCGCGTTCCGTGCGTTCGCGATACCGGCGGGCGGCCTGGTCTGCCGGTCCTGCCGTGCGCCCGGCGCGGCGACGCCGTCGGCGCAGACGATCGAGCTGATGAGCGCGCTGATGAGCGGTGACTGGCCGCATGCCGACGCGAGTGAGCGGCGGCATCAGGTCGAGTGCAGCGGGCTGGTCGCCGCATACCTGCAATGGCACCTGGAGCACTCGATCCGCTCACTCAAGCACGTGGAGCACGCGTGACGCGCCAGGTCCGGCCGCCGTACCCGCATCCAGGCGGCGCGCGGCCGCCCGCGATCCCGGCCGCCTTCGTGCCGCGGCACGTGGCCCTCGTCATGGACGGCAACGGTCGCTGGGCCAAGCAGCGCGGCCTGCCGCGGACGGAAGGTCACAAGCGCGGCGAGTACTCGCTGTTCGACGTGATCATGGGAGCAATCGAGCTTGGCATCCCGTACCTGTCCGCGTACGCGTTCTCCACCGAGAACTGGCGGCGCTCGCCGGACGAGGTCCGCTTCCTGATGGGCTTCAACCGTGATGTGATCCGCCGCCGCCGCGACCAGCTGAACGAGATGGGCGTGCGGGTCCGCTGGGCTGGCCGGCGCCCGCGGCTGTGGCGCAGCGTGATCAGCGAGCTCGAGGACGCGGAGCAGCTGACCGTCGGCAACTCCGTGCTCACCCTGCAGTTCTGCGTCAACTACGGCGGCCGTGCCGAGATCGCCGATGCCGCGGCGGCGCTCGCGGCCGATGTCGCGGCGGGAAAGCTGCGGGCCGACCGGATCGACGAGAACGTGTTCGCCAGTTATCTCGACGAGCCGGGAATTCCCGACGTCGACTTGTTCATCCGGTCCTCCGGCGAGCAGCGGACGTCGAACTTCCTGATCTGGCAGTCCGCGTACGCCGAGTTCGTGTTCCTTGACACGCTCTTTCCCGACTTCGACCGCCGCCACCTGTGGCACGCCTGCGAGATATTCGCGAGCCGGGACCGCCGGTACGGCGGCGCCGAGCCCAGCCCGGCCGGGCCTGATCCGGCCGAGCCGCCCTCCCAGGACTAGGCCGCGGGACGAGACACCCGGTCAGGCTGCGGGCCCCGGCGGCCCCGGCCGGGACTGGGCCCCGGCCGGGAGCATCGGGCAGCTGCCCCTGGTATCGGCCAGCCCGCCCGGGCCGCCTGGCGCGAGCCGCCCGGGACCGCGTCAGCGAGTGGCCTGCAGGACGGCGAGCGCAAGTACGCAAGCGACCGCGGCGACGCGGCCGGCCCGGCCGGGCCCGCCCAGCCGGGGCCACGACAGGTAGCCGAGCCAGCCGATGAAGACGGCGACCACGCAGAGCGCCGCCGCGCCGGCCAGGCCCCGGACGGCAAACCCTGCCACCAGCAGCCCGGCAAGCACGAGCGGCGGGAGCCAGGCCGGCAACTGGCGCAGGAACACCAGCGGCGCTGCGCTGCGCCGTTCCACCGCCAGCCTGCCGCCGCCAGGCCGGGGCGTCGCCGGAGTCCCGCGGTCCGGCCGCCGCCGTTGCGGCCGGGGCCGTTGCGGCTGGCGTCGTTGCGGCTGCCGCTGTGGTGGCCGCGCTGGCCGGTTCGGTGTCACGGTCGCCGGCCTCCCGGTCAAGACCTGACTGCTGCTGATGCACCAGGCTGCCTCACGGTACACCCGCAGCGCCTGTGCCACTCGCCTGTGCTCACTCGCCTGTGCTCACTCGCCTGTGCTCACTCGCCGAGCGGCACAGGCGATGCTCGGCCGACCTGCCGGTCGCTCAGGGAGAACATGCTGGCGTCATTCAGCGGCTGTCACAGCAATCGTCCTCAGTGACTGGTGTGCATGCCGCGGCCAGTGTGGCGTCGCGGTGCCATTTCCCCCTAGTCCGGCTCACGTCATGTGACACCTTGTTCCGTACCAGCATCGAACCAATTGTCCTGATTTTCTGGCATTATTGTTAGGATAGCCAATTGTAGCTAGTTAGATATTAGTAGAAATGCTTTAGTGCTGATACGGTGTGACAACGCCCGCCGGACCTGGCGCCCGGCGCTGTACTATTTCCTGCGAGGCCCGGACCCTGCTTGCCGGCGCCGCTTTACCTGGCAGCCTCGCAGAGCGCAGCTCGCGATGGAGAACACGGCGCGGGGGGAGGGGCCGGATTCGGCGGCCCCAGAACACGTGCGGGGGCCCGTGTTGTATCTCCGGCTCCTGCGGCCTGCGGTCGCCTCGGCCGCCGTTTCGTACAGGGGGATTCACCATGATCAAGTACATCCATCGCATCGCGACCGTCGGTGCGATCAGCGCGGGCCTGGCTCTCGCTGCCGCATTACCGGCCGGCGCATCGATCGGCCCGGCGTTTACCAGCCACGAGCAAGCCGCCTACGCGGTCACCAACGCCAGGTTCCGGTTCGTCCAGACGACGTTCACGCTGCCGAACGCCACCACGTTCGCCAGCGAGGTCGGCGCCCTGGGCATCTCCGTCCAGCTGATCTCCAGCGAGAACACCTGGATGGTGTTCAGCTTCAACACCACCACCGCCTCCGGTGTCTACTCCGCGAGTTTCGCGAACGAGTTCAACGGCGGGCAGTCGATCGGCGCAACCGGCACGCTCGGCACGACCGGCTGGGCCAAGGCGGGCGACTCGGTGACGCTGTCGATCTTCTACGACCGCGCCGGGCACGACCACCTGACCGCGGTTGACAACACGAGCGGCGAGGCGCACTTCGCCAGTGTCGCCATCCCGTCGACGCAATACACCCAGGCCCGTGTGGGCACGGAATTCGGCGCCACGCCAAATTCCACCGCGCCGTACACGGCCCCAGCCAACGAGACTCGTCTCGTCACGCTCAACGACATCCACCTGACGTCTTACAGCGGGCACCGCGCCGGGCTGGTGTCGTGGTGGGAGCGCCATAAGGTGTTCATGGTGAACAACAGCAACGTGGTCGAGATCGCGCCGCACGGCGTTTTCAACCTCGGCCGCTCGTTCAGCGTCTTCATGGAGCCGTAAGCACGCACTCACTCACTCACTCACGCCCTGGCCCGCTCCGTTGCCTTCCGCGACGAGCGGGCCAGGGCCTTTTCGTCCGGCGTTCGCTGATGTTTTGACGTCAACGCGGTAAAGATACGGTCTGCCGCCAGGCCAGCGGGCCGGGCTGCGGGCCACGATGGCCCGGCTGCCCGGGGCCGGCAGGCCGGCCGCGCCGCTAAGCTTGGCTACTGACCGCGCCCCAGCCGATGCGCGCTGAGACAGAGCCGCCGACCGCCAGCCGGATGGAGATATTGATGGCCCGCCGCAGTGACCGCCTGGACACCATCGTCAGTCTCTGCAAGCGGCGGGGGATTGTCTTCCCGTCCAGCGAGATCTATGGCGGCCTCCGGGCCTCCTGGGACTACGGCCCGCTCGGCGTCGAGATAAAGAACAACATCAAGCGCCTGTGGTGGCGCACGATGGTGCAGGAGCGCGACGACATCGTCGGGCTCGACTCCTCGGTGATCCTGGCCCGTGAGGTGTGGGAGGCCAGCGGCCACGTCACCGAGTTCGTCGACCCGCTCACCGAATGCCAGTCCTGCCACAAGCGATTCCGGGCGGATCACCTGCTCGAGGCCTACGCCGATAAGCACGGCCACCCGCCGGAGGACGGCCTCGCCAGCCTGGCCTGCCCGAACTGCGGCACCAGGGGCGCCCTGTCGCCGCCGCGCATGTTCAACCAGTTGCTGCGCACCTACCTCGGCCCGGTGCAGGACGAGTCCGGGCTGGCCTACCTGCGGCCCGAGACTGCCCAGGGCATCTTCATCAACTACCGCAACGTGCTGCAGACATCCCGCAAGAAGCTGCCGTTCGGCATCGGCCAGATCGGCAAGTCCTTCCGCAACGAGATAACCCCCGGCAATTTCATCTTCCGCACCCGTGAGTTCGAGCAGATGGAGATGGAGTTCTTCGTCCAGCCCGGCACCGATGAGGAATGGCACGAGCGCTGGATCGACGAGCGGCTGAACTGGCATCTCGGCCTCGGGATAAGCAGGGACAACCTGCGGCTTTACGAGCACCCCAAGGAAAAGCTGTCGCACTACTCGAAGCGGACCGTCGACATCGAGTACAAATTTGACTTCCCCGGCAGCGAGTGGGGCGAGCTTGAGGGCATCGCCAACCGCACCGACTTCGACCTGACTACCCACGGGAAGGCGTCCGGCCAGGACATGTCCTACCTCGACCCGGAGTCGGGGGAGCGGTACGTCCCCTACGTGGTCGAGCCGGCCCTTGGCGTCGACCGCACGCTGCTCGTGCACCTGCTCGACGGCTACGCCGAGGACGAGGCGCCGGACGCCAAGGGCAAGCTGGAGAAGCGAACCGTGCTGCGGCTCGATCACCGCATCGCCCCGGTCAAGGTGGCCGTCCTGCCGCTGTCACGCAACGCCGACCTGTCCCCGAAGGCCAGGGACGTCGCCGCCGAACTCCGGCGGCACTGGAACGCCGATTTCGACGACGCCAGCGCCATCGGCCGGCGCTACCGCCGCCAGGACGAGATCGGCACCCCGTACTGCGTAACCGTGGATTTCGAAACCCTCGAGGACCAGGCAGTCACCGTTCGCGAGCGGGACTCGATGAAGCAGGAGCGGATCGGCATCGATGGGCTGACTGCCTATCTTTCTGAACGGATGGCCGGCTGCTAGTCGATCAGCCCTGGCCAGTCCCGGCTGCTGGCCAGTCCCGGCTAGCCGCCTGCCGAGGTCATGGCGGCCTGCAACTGCGCCTTGGACTCCCCGGTTCCGCACGCTGCGCCGGCCTCCGGCGTTGTCGCGGTGTAATGCCGGATGCCGACCCGGTAGTGGACGGCCATCGCCTGCACCGTCCAGCATTGTCCGGTGGCCGGCGGGCCAGCCTCCGCGACCAGCCCGAGGCTGGATACCGGCACTAGGTTGCCGGTGACCCGGTCGAGCACCTTCCGGCTGGGCGGAAAGGCCAGCCCGGCCAGGGCCAGCCGCCCGCCGGCGCATCGGGTGCTGACCGCCTGGCCGTCCGGCCCGGTTAGCAAGCCGAGGCTCGAGCATCCCTGGTCTCGTGCGGCGTAGACGGTGATCAGCCGCGGTGCCGGGTAGCCGTTGCCGCCGCCGACCAGCGTGACCCCGTTGACGATGGCCGGCGCCCGGCCGTGGTTGATCACGTCGATGACAAGTCCGACCGGCGCGCCACGGGTGTCAAGGATGCCGGCCACGCTGAACGAGCCGAACGTCAGCGGGCCGTTGCCGAGGCCGATCGGGCCACGGTCGAGAAAGGCTCCGATGCCAAGCAGCACTACCACCACCGCAGCCAGAACCCGCGAGTGCCGAGTGGCAGGGCGCGGCCTCATGTCCCCTCCGGGCTGCCGACTGGTTGGGCCGATAGTAATGTGTCCCGCCGCCTGAAGGAGAACTTGTTCGCCGCTGCGTCACGTGACCGTGTCTCCGGTGGTCGGTCATGCTCGATAGAGTCCCAGGGAGGGGCCGTGAGGCCACAAATGACATAGCCGCCCTGCGTCCGGGCCTCGTGCCGGGCCGGCGGCATCATGAGGAGAGCGTGCAGTGCCGAAGCTCGTCTATGACTTCACCGAGGGCAATAAGGACCTGAAGGACCTGCTGGGCGGCAAGGGAGCCAACCTGGCCGAGATGACCAACCTGGGCCTGCCCGTCCCGCCCGGTTTCATCGTCAGCACCGATGCATGCCGCCATTACCTGCGGGAGGGCGACGTCCCCGCGGGCCTGGACGAGGAGATCACTTCCCACCTGCGGGACCTGGAAGCCAAGATGGGCAGGCATCTGGGCGACCACGCCGACCCGCTGCTGGTCAGCGTCCGGTCCGGGGCCAAGTTCTCCATGCCGGGCATGATGGAGACCGTGCTGAACATCGGCCTGTCCGATGAGTCGGTGCACGGCCTGGCGAAGCAGGCGGGCAGCGAGCGCTTCGCCTGGGACTCCTACCGGCGGCTGATCCAGATGTTCGGCAAGACCGTGCTTGACATCGACGGCGCGGCATTCGAGCACGCGATCGATGCCGCCAAGACGGCGAAGGGCACCAAGAACGACCTGGACCTGGACGCCGCCGACCTGCGCGGGATCGTCGAGGCGTTCAAGGGGATCGTCCGCGAGCAGACCGGCCACGACTTCCCGCAGCAGCCGCGCGAGCAGCTGGACCTGGCGATCCGGGCCGTGTTCAATTCCTGGAACGCCGACCGGGCGATCCTGTACCGGCGCCAGGAGCGGATCCCGGCCGACCTGGGCACGGCGGTCAACGTGGTTGCCATGGTGTTCGGCAACCTCGGCATGGACTCCGGCACCGGGGTCGCGTTCACCCGCGATCCGGGCAGCGGGCAGCAGGGTGTCTACGGGGATTACCTGCAGAACGCGCAGGGCGAGGATGTCGTGGCGGGCATCCGCAACACGGTCCCGCTGCAGGACCTGGAGCAGATCGACCCGAAGTCCTACGCCGAGCTGATGCAGATCATGCAAACCCTGGAGAACCACTACCGGGACCTGTGCGACATCGAGTTCACGATCGAGCGCGGCAAGCTGTGGATGCTGCAGACCCGGGTGGGCAAGCGCACCGCAGGGGCCGCGTTCCGGATCGCCATCCAGCTCGTCGACCAGGGCCTCATCGACATCGACGAGGCGCTGAACCGGGTCACCGGCGACCAGCTAGCCCAGCTGATGTTCCCCAGGTTCGACGCGAGCTCGGACGCCAAGAAGATCGCGAAGGGCATCAGCGCCTCGCCCGGCGCCGCGGTCGGCAAGGTGGTATTCGACTCCGCGCGCGCGGTCGAGGAGGCCGCGGCCGCGCGCGACGTCATCCTGGTCCGGCGCGAGACCAACCCGGACGACCTGCACGGCATGATCGCCGCGCGCGGCATCCTGACCAGCCGCGGCGGCAAGACCAGCCACGCCGCGGTGGTGGCCCGCGGCATGGGCAAGACCTGCGTGTGCGGCGCCGACGAGCTGGAGGTCGACGTCGCGGGCCGCAGTTTCACCGCGCCAGGGGGAGTGAAGGTCAGCGAGGGTGACGTCATCTCCATCGACGGCACCTCCGGCGTGGTCTACTTCGGCGAGGTCGCGGTGGTGGCCTCACCGGTGGTGGAGTACTTCGAGGGCGGCCTGGATCCGGACTCCGATGAGCTGGTCAGCGCCGTGCACCGGATCATGACGCGGGCCGACGAGCGCCGCCGCCTCGGCGTGCGCGCCAACTCCGACACCGGCGAGGACTCGGCGCGGGCAGTCAGGTTCGGCGCCCAGGGCATCGGCCTC
>WNEY01004716.1_pt1 | contig 10430 bp, 10 predicted proteins | sample 5400531 | NCBI WGS metagenome assembly WNEY01 (sample SAMN13153338, study PRJNA577476) | soil metagenome | isolation source: 200 cm saprolite under Douglas fir tree site 1 | place: USA:California | collected 2015-04-18
TGAATCTGGCACTGGCTGCCTTTCGGACTCCCATAACTCCCTCAGCGCTTATCACTTAGGGTCGATTGTACATACGATAACATCGTACATTATTGGCTGCACAAATGTTCCCACGGGAACATTAGACCAACTTCCTGTCACCTGCGGACGCCTTCGTGGAGATGCAAAGACGCGGGCGAGGGCGCCCGCGCCACACCGCCCTTACTGAGAACTGCCCTCCAACTTCCCCAGCGCAATCTCGAAGTACATCAGCTCGGTGCCTTTGGCGTCGTTGACGCCGGTGATGTCGATGTGGGCGCCGGTGAGGGAGATGTCTCCGACGTCGAAGAAGAGAAATCCGGATTGGGTGGTGTGGGGCTCAACGGCTTTGGCGGCGAATTGCGAGGATTCGATTTCGTCGCGCTCTTTCTGGGTGATGGCGCCCTTCACGTTTTTGCGCGGGATGGGAAGGGGGTTGGGGCGCGTGGCTGCCTGGGGATTGTTGAGACGGCGGTAGATTTCTTCGGGCGACGCAGGGCTGAGTTTGGAACGGTTGGCGGTGATAAGTTTTATGTCCACGTTGGCGATGGAGATGGGTTGGTCCCCGTCGTTGGTGACAATGAAGAAGATGGGAAGGAATCCGTGCTCGCGGAAGTTAATGGAGAAGGTTTTGGCTTTGTTGGAAGTGTCGTAGGGGTCGGCGGCGATGGCGACTTTTTCGTCGGAGTGGTTGTCGTGCGCGGGATAGGTCTTGGCGGGGTGGGCAGCGGGCTTGATGAAGTCTTTCGCGGCCAGGCACACGGCGAAAGCAGCGATGGCGCAGGAGACAGGTAGCACACGAGTCAGCGGCTGCATGGGTTCGATTATAGAACCGGCATCCTAAAATTCTTCAACACAGAGGGCACGGGATAACACAGGGTAGAGCGGCAGCACGACCGGTCGCTTACTCGATTAGAGCCGAGGCGGGAGTTTGTTTAGAATGGCTGCACTTGATCTCTTCTCTCTATAGCTTTTTCTACAGCGTGGCGCTGGGCGCGGGGATGTTGCTGAGCCTGCCGTACTGGCTTATCCAGATGGCGCGCCACGGAAAATACCGAAAGGGATTGGCGGAGAGGCTGGGGCGCGTGCCTGCGCGACTGCGGTTAGCTGGGGTGCGCGAGCCGGCGATCTGGATTCACGCGGTTTCCGTGGGCGAGGTGCTGGCGGTTGCGGGTTTGGCGGAGGAGCTTCAGAGACGCTTCCCGCAGCATCGAATCTTCGTTTCTACAGCCACTGATGCGGGACAGGCTCTCGCGCGCAAGCGGTTTGGCGAGGGGAATGTATTTTATTTTCCGATGGATTTCGCGTTCGCGATCCGTCCATATCTAAGGGCACTCCGGCCGCAGATGGCGGTGATTGCGGAGACGGAGTTCTGGCCGAACTTTTTGCGATTGGCGCAGGGCAGCGGCGCGCGGGTTGCGGTGGTGAATGCGCGTATCTCGGACCGCTCGTGGCCGAGTTACCGGCGATTTCGCGGGCTGTTGCGAAAGGTGCTGGTCAACGTCGATCTGTTTCTGGCACAGACGGCGGAGGATGCGGCGCGGCTGCAGGATATTGGCGCGAGTGCGGAACGAATGCGCGTCGCGGGAAATTTAAAGTTCGATATTCCTGCGCCGGTGGCGCCTGCGATTGCCGAGCGTGTGCGGTTGGCAGTGGCTCAGGGTGTTGCGGGGCCAGTGCTGGTGTGCGGTAGCACTGTGGAGGGAGAAGAGCCGCTGCTGCTGAAGGCGTTTGTGAACCTGCTGGTGCGGCATCCGCGGGCGGTAATGATTCTCGCGCCCAGGCATCCGGAGCGGTTTCCGGCAGTAGCGGCGCTGCTGGAGCAGATGTCGATTCGTTTTTGGCGGCGATCTGCATGGAATGGCGAAGCGTTGGCTGGCAGCGTGTTGCTGCTGGATACGATTGGGGAGTTGGCCGCGCTATATGGGCTGGCTGACATTGCGTTTGTGGGAGGAAGCCTGGTGCCGCGCGGCGGACATAACATCATCGAACCGGCGCAGTATGGGGTGGCCACAGTGGTCGGCAATCATACGGAAAACTTTCGCGATATCGTGAGCTTGTTTCAAAGACGCAATGCAGTGCGGGTTGTTGGTCCAGCGGAGTTGCCGCTGGTGTTGATGGAGCTGCTGGCCAATGACACAGAACGAAAGGCATTGGGAGAGCGCGCTGCCGAAACCGTGCGATCGCAATCGGGAGCGACGGCGCGGACGGCCGACGCACTGGGGGAGTTGCTGGCGCGGCCATGAACTGGAATCCTATGTCGGCCATTTACGGCGGTGTGGTGAGAACGCGCAATGCGCTATATGACCGGCGTGTGTTGCATTCGCGCTCGCTGCAAGCGCCGGTGATCAGCGTGGGCAATCTTTCGACGGGAGGCTCGGGGAAGACTCCATTCGTTATTTTGCTGGGTGAGTTGTTGCGGGCGCGCGGAATTAAGTTTGATGTGCTTTCGCGGGGGTATGGGCGCAAGACGCGCGGAGTGATGCTGGTCGAGCCCGGCGGGCTGCCGCGGGATTTTGGCGATGAGCCTTTGCTGATTGCGCGGCGACTGCAGGTGGCGGTGATCATTGGCGAGGATCGCTATGAAGCGGGGCGGCTCGCGGAGTTACGATTCGGTGCTCAGATGCATTTGTTGGACGATGGGTTTCAACATCGCGGGTTGGGACGCGATTTTGACATTGTGCTGGTAACGCCGGAGGATGCGCGGGATAGTTTGATTCCTGCGGGACGGCTGCGGGAGCCTTTGCGGTCGTTGCGACGGGCCGATGCAGTAGTGCTGGCGAGCGGGGCTTCGCCGGAAGCGTTTCCACTCGCGGGCAAGACTGTCTGGCGGGTGCGGCGAGGGATTGTTCCGCAGAATATTCCGTCTCGGCCGATTGTGTTCTGTGGGATTGCGCGGCCGCAGAATTTTCTGCGACAGTTGCGGGCTGCGGGCATCGATCCGGTGGCCGAGGCATTCTTTCGCGATCATCATCCCTATACCGAAAAAGATGTACGCGACCTATTGCAGTTGCGGCAGCGCAGCGAGGCGGGAGGCTTCGTTACCACCGAGAAAGATGCGGTGAACCTGGGCGGATATCTTGATGCGCTGACGCCGCTGGCGGTGGTTCCGGTGAAGATGGAGCTGGCCGACGCAGCTAACGGTGTGGATACCATGTTGCGCGTGATTGAGGAGCGGCGGCGGCGCTCATGAGAAAATGCGGGGACGGTGAGGCTCGCCGCCAAATCTGATGACGAAACACTTAAAGGAAATCGAGCGGCTGCGGAAGATTATTGAGTCATTTCCCAAGGTCACCATTACGGTGCTGGGGGATCTGGTGGCCGATGAATTCGTGTATGGAGAAATCTCGCGGGTGTCGCGCGAGGCTCCGGTGCTGATCCTGAAGCATCGCGAACGGACGGTGGTGCCCGGGGGCGGGGCGAACGCGGTTAATAATCTGGCCGACCTGGGAGTGAATGTGCTGCCGGTGGGCGCGATTGGCGATGACGAGCCGGGACGATTGCTGTTGAAGTTTTTCCGCCACAAGCGCATTGCGGTGAGCGGAGTGCTGAAGGACAAGTCATACACAACGGTCACGAAGACGCGGATTCTTGCGGGCATGACGCACAATACGCGGCAGCAAGTGGTGCGGGTGGATCGGGAGCCGGAGAATCCGCCGAACCGGCACCTCACTCGCGAACTGTTTCTGGCGGCGCGGGAATATCTGCGGGCCTCGGATGCGCTGCTGGTTTCCGATTACGGATATGGGTCGGCGAGTCCGGCGATTGTGAATGCGCTGCGGCAGAGCGGGCGGCGAAGAGTTGTGAACGTGCCTCTCATTCTCGATTCGCGATATCGGTTGCTGGAATATTCTGGGGCGACTGCGGCGACTCCGAACGAACCGGAGGTGGAGGCGGCGCTTGGTGTTCGCGTTGGGCAGGATTGGGCGAAGTTAGCTGAGGCTGGACAGCAAGTGATGGAACGGATGACGCTGCAGTCGTTGCTGATCACGCGGGGGCGCGACGGGATGGTGGCGTTCGACGAGAAGCATGCCCCGGTGGATATTCCGATTTTTGGTTCCGACCAGGTTGCGGATGTGACGGGCGCCGGCGATACCGTGATCGCGGCGTTCAGCGCGGCTTTGGCGGCGGGCGCCACGACGGAAGAAGCGGCGCAGTTGGCCAACTACGCGGGCGGGATTGTGGTGATGAAGCGCGGCACGGCTACGGTTTCCCGAGAGGAATTGTTGCACGCGATTGAACAGGCTCCTCCATCGACGCGACCGCACTGAGATGAGCAAGAACAAAATTCTAGGACGCAAGGAACTCGGCGAGCGCGTCGAGAAGTGGCGGGGCGCGGGCGAGCGCATCATTCTGGCCAATGGCAATTTCGATTTGCTGCATGTAGGGCACGTGCGCTATCTGCGGGGGGCGAAGGAGTTGGGCGGCAAGCTGGTGGTGGCCATCAATTCTGACGAATCGGTGAGGGAGTTGAAGGGCGAGGGGCGTCCGGTGATGCCGGAGGAGGAGCGCGCGGAGATTGTGGCGGCGCTGGGCGACGTGGATGCGGTTGTCATCTTCCCGGAACTCGACGTCCGCGCTTTGATTCGGGAGATTCGTCCGGACATTCAGGCGAAGGGGACGGATTACACGGTGGATTCGGTTCCGGAGCGGGATGCGGTGGCGGAATACGGGGGGCGCGTAGCGATTGTGGGAGATGCCAAGGATCATTCCACCAGTGAGATTATCCGGTCACGGCTGGGGCCGAGGCGAGCGTGAGTTTCGAGTCGGATCGTATCGATATTACTTCCGGGACAAAGATCGAGCGGCTGCTGATCGTACGGCTCAGCGCGATGGGGGACGTGATCCACACGCTGCCGGCAGTTCAGGCTTTGCGAGAAGCATTGCCGCAGGCGCACATTGGGTGGCTGATTGAAGAGCGCTGGGCGGAGCTGTTGTGTTCCCCCGGCGCATTCCGCCGCGGTCCTCGGTCATCCCTGCGGCCGCTGGTGGATGAAGTTCACACCGTTAATTTAAAGGGCTGGAAGAAATCTTTGTTTTCGATTTCCACCCTGCAGCGCGTTGCCACGGTTTGGAACGATGTGCGGGACGCGCGGTATGACGTTGCCGTGGATCTGCAGGGGGCTATCCGGTCGGCTGTCCTGGCACGGTGGTCGAGGGCGCGTGCGGTGTATGGGGCGGCTGAGGCGCGGGAATCGCCGGCTAGCCTTTGGTATACGCGGAAAGTGGTGGCGCGCGGGCGGCATGTTATCGAGCAGAATGTTTCCGTGGCCGAGTCGCTTCTGGAACATCGAGTGAAGGTGCCGCAGGCGGAGCTTCCCCGGGATCCTCAGGCTGAGGCGCGTATCGGGCAACGGCTTGCGGAATTTGGCAATGGCGAGTTTGCGATTCTGAATCCAGGGGCAGGGTGGGGCGCGAAGCGCTGGCCAGCGGAGCGGTATGGCGAAGTTGCGCGCGGGTTGACGGATATTGGGATTCGGTCGATTTTGAATTATGGTCCAGGTGAAGAACAGTTGGTGCGCGCGGCCGAGGCGGCCAGCGGAGGGACGGCTCGGGCGATGAGTTGCACGGTGACGGAGTTGATTGCTTTGACGCGGCGGGCGCGGCTGTTTGTTGGGGGGGATACGGGGCCGTTGCATCTGGCGGCGGCGTTGAGTGTGCCGGTAGTGGCGATTTATGGGCCTACGGATCCGGCGCGCAACGGTCCTTACGGGACGCGGAGTGTTGTGTTGCGGAGTGCGGAGAGCGTTACGTCGCATGTGCGGCGCGCGGCGGCGGATGAGGGGATGTTGGGGATTGGGAGTGGGGCGGTGATGGAGGCGGCGCGCGAGTTGCTGGCGGGCGACCCTCAGAGGCTAAAGCCCTTCTAACTAAGGAAGGCCCTCATCGCAGCGCTGGAAGCGCTGCGCCACCCAAAGGCGAATCTCCATCAAATTCCGAACTGCGCCCCTGCTGAACAGCAATCAGTCACATACATTTCTTGAGATTTCGAGGAAGAAGCGGCATGGCTGAGTGGTCACAGATCGCGCGTAGGATTCGGGTGCCGCTGGGATTTTTGTTTGCGGTGCTTTATTTCTGGCTGGCGCGGCCTACGTGGCGATCCATGGCGCTGGGGGCGATTGGGGTTGTGGCGGGGCTTTTGATTCGGGCGCTGGCTTCGGGGCATGTGCACAAGAATGAGGCGCTGGCGACTTCTGGGCCTTATGGTCATACGCGCAATCCGCTTTATTTGGGTTCTTTGATAATGGGGTTGGGATTTTGTGCAGCGGCGCGGAGTTGGTGGGTGGGGGTGGCGCTGGTGGTGATGTTTGTTGCCATCTATCTGCCGGTGATCCGCGACGAAGAGGTGTTTCTGCGGGGGAAGTTTCCGGAGTTTGAGGCATATGCGCGGAGGGTGCCGAGGATGTTGCCGAGACTTCGCGTCTGGGGCGAGCCCGACGAGGCTTCGGGAAGATTCTCTTGGGATTTGTATTTGAAGCATCGTGAGTACAACGCGCTGCTGGGGGCTGTGGCGATGGTGGCGGCGCTGATCGCGAAGCTGACGTTATCGAGTTAGAAGCCCGGACAGATCCAGCAGGCAGCTAACGGCACTCAGCTTCTTTGATGGTTGTACTGACCCACGCTACAGAACCAGCGGCAGCATAGAGCGACAGCCAGTAAGGGCGAATTACAACAACTACGACCGATTTCTTCCCGTTCTTCCATCGGAATACCTGCCGAACCGGAGTCTTCTTTACACTACGCAGGACAGGAACTTGGCCAGGGTACAAAGGCTTCAGCGCCTCGACAGCGACTCGTTGCGGGTCGCGTAAGGCCCAAGCTTGGCTGGTGTCAGCCATTCTTTGCTCTACAATCGCCTCTTCGGCGGTTCCATCTGAGTAGGAGATGGAGACGTGCCGCTGATAGTGCACGCTCTTGAAGTTACAGCCTTCCTTTTCGTACCAGCCAGCTTCAGCTGTATAATCCACGTCACTTCGTGCGTGTGGCTCGAACCATTCCACGCGTTGGATGACGAAGAGACTACAACAACCCATATGTCCGAACCCTCCCCAGAACGTCGACGCGTTAATAGTCTGCTTTGCTCCGGAAAAGAATCGCCCCACCACAGTCAGGCGCACCGTTGTATCTTGCTCATTTTTCAAAAGGTCCGTGAAGTGTTGAAACGTTGGATCGTTGGCAAGCGGAATCTGCAGTCCTTCAACCGTCAGGGAATCAGGTCGTGTTTCTCGGCCGGTCTCCCCGGGACAACAATAGGCCGTATCCGATTCAGCTTTGCCGCCGTACATCACCCAGACAGAGAAATGTTCCGGAGGCATGACACAGTTTGGTTCAGCGATTTGGAAGTCTTCGAAGCCGTGGGTCACGAACGCGGTGATTCGTATCAGTTCGTGGTTGTAAGCGGCCGGGTCCTTCGCCAATTCGCAATACGTTACTTTCCGGGGCTCCGAGACTGGATCGTGGGTAGAGTTTGCTTTCTGGGCTAACAGAGGAAGGCTTCCAATCAACAGCGCGAATAGAACTCTCGGCAAGTTTTTCATTTCAGACACCGACGTTCACTACTTCTGCGCGACCAATTCTCTCGCGTGGCTCAACTCGGGGCGGGTGGAGTTTGATCCGTCGCAGACTTTCAGCAGCAGGGCGTAGTATTCCGCGGCGTCTTTTTGTTTGCCAGCGGCTTCGGAGGCGCGGGCGGCGCCGTAGAGGGCGTTGAAGCGGTTGGGATTTAGTTTCAGGTCGGTCTGATATTCCGCCAGAGCTTGCTGCGGACGCTTTGCTTCGAGCAGGAGATCGGCCAGTTGTTCGCGGGCTGGGATGCCTTCGGGTTCTTCGCCCAGCTTGTCTGCCTTATCGGCCAGACTGCGCAGGCTGTTGATGGCTTCATCATCTTTGCCTTCGGCGTGCGCGACCCAGGCGGCGGCTTCCTGATAGTCCGCGCCGACGGCTTCGGCATACTCCGTTTTCTTTTCGGCTGCGAATTCTCTGCGGATGGTTTCGATCTGCTCCAAATCTTTGTGGGATTGCGCGACGTTGCCGCTGCGGGCGGCGCCGATGGCGCGCGCCCAGTGGGTGATGGATTGATCTCCGCGAAGCGAGCCGGGAACGACCTGGAGCGCGGCGGCGTCTGACCAGTGGCGAAGTTCGAGATCGTATATTGCGGGGAATTTGGTAAGCGCGTTGGTTTGGGGATCGAAGTCGGAGCCATACATCGACTTCATCTTGGGCATGGTTTTGATTTCGTCGATCACCTTGGCGGCATCGGCTTCGCGCCCGCTTTGGAGATAGGCGTAGATGAGGAAATCCATGGCGTGGAACTGGTGGCCTTCGCCGCCCATGTGCATGGCGGCGGTTTTGCGGGTGGCGGCGATGGAGGCGAGGTTGGACTTGATGTCGTCCTGCCAGAGGCCGACGCGGGCGAAGATGTGCGAGGGCATGTGGAGAGCGTGCGGAGCGGCGGGGGCAACCTGGGCGTAACGGCGGGCCGCGGGCAGGCCGAGTTGAGCGAGTTGCGGCTTGTCGTAGCTGTGGATGAGGTAGTGCGCGACGCCAGGATGATCAGGGTCGGTGGCAAATAGTTTCTCCAGGATTGCTGCGGCCTGCCTGCGGTTGGCGAAGGTTGCGTCGTCGTGCGGTTCGGAGCCGAGCAGGGAGAGCGCATAGAAAACCGCGGCTTCGTGGTCATCAGGATAAGATTCGTAGACCTTCTTCATTCCGGCGGAATAGGCTTTGGCGCGGGCTTCGTGGTTGAGCTTTTTGGAGTCGCCATAGAAGGCAACGATGGCTGCGATGTAGGCCTTCTCGCGCGCAGTGGTGGGGCCGTCGGTTGTCTTGGCCTCGTGCACTTCGTCCAAGCCACGCTGGTTCACTTTGGCGTCCGGATGGTTCCAGAGCTGGTGCCACAGGCTCATGGCCACGCCCCAATGCGCCATGGCGCAGTTGGGATCTTCGGTGGCGATCTGCTGGAATTCTTTTTCCGCCTCTTCGTACCAGAACGAGTGCAGCAGCGCGACACCGCGCTCAAACGCCTTTTTCACCGATGGGGCGCAGGAAATGGGGAAGGCGACAGTGCCCAGTTGGGCGGCGGCCAGGTCTTCATGGTGAGGGTGGGATTGGTCGTCATCGGTAACAGCAGGGTCGGCGAAGACGGTGAGGGCGAAAAAAGAGAAAGAGAAGAAGAGCAGCAGGCATGCGATGCGTTTCATGGGACTCCACTGAGCATCGAGTTTAGCCGCGCAGCAGAGCGGGGGTCAAACCTCGAGGGGGGAGTTTCGTGTCACATGAGCAACTCGGCCAGACGAGCATTGATGGTTCGCGCTGGCTATGTTTGCGGGGGTGTGGCAAGCTGAAGGGATGAAGAAACAAGGGTCGGATCAGGCGTTTCATGATCGGCGGTATCAGGAGAGGAAGCGGGCGGAGGCAGCGCGGAAGCCGGCTAAGAAGAAAGTGGACGGAGAGAAGTCCGGGACGGGTGGAGAGAAGCACGGCGACCAGGGGCGGAGTGGGGGGAAACCGCTCGAACCGGCTGAAAGCAGGGCTGGAAGCCAGTCCGCAAGGAACGGGTCAAATTTTGCGCGTCCGATCCTACCAATAATTCAGGATTGACGCCGAAGAAATTTAGTATTTTTTTTGTAAAGAACCGTGCAAAGACTTGCACTTTGTCAGCAATTTGCTTGAGGGGCGCGGATTTGAGCAGGGTTGACAGACGGCAGAGCGTTCTGTAGATTCTGTTTGGACTGAAAGTACTGATATGGCGAACTTGACGGGCGTGCAGAAGCAATACATTTTGCACTGGGGCGAGATGGGGACGAGGTGGGGGATCAACCGGACAGTGGCGCAGATCCACGCGCTGCTGTATTTGTCGCCCCGGGCGCTGCCGGCGGAGGAGATTGCGGAGACGCTGAGCGTGGCGCGGTCGAATGTGAGCACGTCAATCCGGGAGCTGGAGGGTTGGGGGATTGTGCGGGCGGTGCATGTGCTGGGCGACCGGCGGGAACACTACGAGTCGATGAAAGATGTGTGGGAGATGTTCCGGCTGGTGATTGAGCAGAGGAAGCGGAGGGAAATCGATCCGACGCGGGAGGTGCTGCGACGAAGTTTGGAGGAGTTGGATCCGCAGGAAACTGGTGCGGAGTTTACGCGGGAGCGCCTGGCGGCGATGGCGGGATTTTTTGAAGCGGTGACAGAGTTGCATGATCAGATGAAGCGGCTGCCGACAGGGACGGTGAGGAAGTTGTTGCGGATGGGAGCGAAGGTGAGCAGGAAGAAAAAGTAGCGATGTTTCAGCGTTATCAGATCAAGATCTTTAACACAGGGGACACAGGGGAACACAGGGTAGTGCGTGGGCTCAGGCTCAGGGATAGGAACTCCTATACGAGCTTGAGATGATGACGGCGGGTATGGGGTGCTTCGACTGC
>WNEY01004719.1_pt1 | contig 10429 bp, 12 predicted proteins | sample 5400531 | NCBI WGS metagenome assembly WNEY01 (sample SAMN13153338, study PRJNA577476) | soil metagenome | isolation source: 200 cm saprolite under Douglas fir tree site 1 | place: USA:California | collected 2015-04-18
TGATGTCGTGGAAGTAGCTCTGCGCGACGTGGATCCAAGCGTCGGCCGATGATCCGAACGTCGACTGGAACAGGCGGAAGTGCGCCGGGTCCGGCTTGTACGCCGACACGTCCTCGGCGGTCACCACAGCGTCAAACGACGCCGGAAGCCGCCGCTGCGTCAACGCGATGATGTCGCGGTCGCAGTTGGTCAGCAGCGCGAGCTTCCAGCCTCCACGGCGCAGCTCTCGCAGCGCCGGACCGACGTCGGCGAACGGCGGCCAGTGCGGGATGGTCGAGACCAGCGCCGGCGCATCGTCAGGCTTCAGGTCCGCCCCGATCTGCTTCGCCGCCCGCCTCGCCGTCTCGGTGAGCACCGCGCGGTAGCGCTTGAACGACCCCTCGCTTTCGACCTCGGCCTCGAGGGCGATGTAGGCGTCGAGGAAATCGGGCCCACGGCCCGGGAAAAGAAGCTCGCCCGTCGTGCGAATCCCGTGACGCCAGTCGATGAGCGTGCCAAAGCAATCAAACGTCAGCCACCTGTCCGACTTATCCATGGCGCGCCCCGGGTTGATGACCGCGACTGCCGGCGCTCGCGTGAATCATCGACTAGCCCGCCGGCTTGGGCAGGTACTCCTGGATCGCGTGCGCCAGGTGCTGGATCGCCATCGACTGCAGCCAGACGCGGCCCGGACCGGTGAGGGCGGCGAGGAACAACCCCGAACCGCCGAAGAACATGTTCTGGATCCCCGGCACGGTGACGATGTTGAACTGCATGCCCTGCTGGAACATCCCAACCTGGCCGGGGTGCACGCGCAGCGTGTTGCCCGGCTGCAGGTCGTAGATGACGACCTCTCCGTGGAGCTCCACCCACGCCTTGCCCTGTCCTTGCAGCCGCTGCATCATCAGGCCCGTCCCGCCGAAGACGCCCGCGCCGAGTCGCTGCTGGAATCCGATCGAGAACTGCACACCCGGCGTCGCGCACATGAAACCGTGCCGGTGGACCATGTATCCCTGGCCCGGCGTGATGTCGATCGGCAGGATCTGGCCGGGCAGCTTCGTGGAGAACGCGATCAGGCCCGGACCGCCGACCGCCGTGTACTCGGTCATGAACAGCGTGCCGCCGGAGATGGCCCGGCCCAGCGCGCCCAGGATGCCGCTCTGCTGACCGCCGACCGAGATGCCTGTCTTCATCTGGATGGCCATCGATATCCAGGAGAGGTCACCGGCCTCGGCGAAGACCGTCTCGTTGGGCTGCAGGTTTAGCTCGAGGACGGGCAGGGTCGTGCCGACGATCTTTGGCTCCATGGACCTCTCCTTAATGTCTGTGGTGAGGGTCGATGATGCGATGGCGGCGCGGTGTGTGCGGCGCCGGATTCCGCGCGCAATCGTCGCAGACTCCGACGACCAGCACCTCGGTGCGTACGGGCTTGAAACCGTGTCCTTGCTCGAGGTGGTTCTCGAGCTCGCTCACGAGCTCCTCCTGGATGTGCATGACGCCGCCGCAGACCTGGCAGACCGCGTGATGATGGTCGCCGCTCGCGAGCTCGTAGTGCGTCGGCCCTTCACCAAGGTGTGCGGCGTACACCGAGCCTGAAGCCGTCAGCGCTTCGAGCGCGCGATAGACCGTGCTGCGCGGAAATCCCGGCCGAGTCTTGTGCAGCTCCTCGGCGATCTCCTCGGCGGTGCAGTGCCCGCCCAGGAGGACGATGGCCTGGTAGACCATCTCGCGCTGCGCGGTGCGCCGCATCCCGGGCGCGAGCATCGAATCAGACGACCTTCAGCGAGGGGTCGGCCCTGGTCAGCACGCGACAGCCGGACTCCTCGACGACCACGTCGTCTTCGATGCGCACGCCGCCGAAGCCGGGGACGTAGATGCCCGGCTCGATCGTGAACACCATGCCGGACTCGAGCACCGTCGACGATCCTGGGTCGAGGCTCGGGTCCTCGTGGCCTTCGAGTCCGATCCCGTGGCCGACTCGGTGGAAGAACATCTCGCCATAGCCGGCCGCGTCGATGACCTTGCGTGCGGCAGCGTCGACCTGGCCGGTCGTGACCCCGGCCTTCACCGCGGCGATGCCCGCGTCGTGCGCCTCGAGCACGACGCGATGGATCTCGCGCTGCTTCGCGCTCGGCTCACCGACGACGGCCATCCTGGTCGTGTCGGCCTTGTAGCCGCCGAACGCGGCGCCAAAGTCAAGGAGCACCAGGTCCCCTCTGGCCAGCCTGGTGGTCGAGGGCTCGTGGTGGGGCAGCGCCGAGTTGGGCCCCGCCTGGACCAGCGACGGAAACGAAAGCTCGCCGCCGAGCTCGCCGATGAGCGAACCGATCGCGATCGCGACGTCGACCTCGCTCTGCCCCGCGCGCAATTGCGGGACGATCCGCTCCGCGACCTCGTCGGTGATCGCAGCCGCGCGCACGAGCTTTTCGATCTCGTCGCCGTTCTTGATCAGGCGCATCCGCCGGACCTCGCCGCCGACGTCTACGAGCTCGCTGATCCCGGTCCGGGTCGTGATGACCTCGGCCACGTGCACGGTCAGGTGCTCCTTCTCGACGCCGATCTCGGCGAGGCCGCCGAGCGCGCGGCCGACCAGCTCGTACGGGTCCTCACCGTCGCGCCAGGCGACGACGTCGGCGCCGGAGGCGTGCTCGACGGCGTTCTGGTGCTCGAGCGCGGGCACAATCAGCGTGGCGCCCTGGCGGTTGATCGCAAGGCCCATCAAACGCTCGTGCGGGTTGGCGAGGAAGCCGGTCAGGTACGCGATCGAGACCGGACGTGAGATGTAGAGCGCCTCCAGGTGCCGGTTCGCCATCCAGCCCCGCAGAACGTCCAGCGGGGTGGTGATCGCGGTCGACTTACTCAACTGCGGTGATGCGCACGCTGTACGTACCGCTGGGGGTCTTGATCTCGACCTGGTCGCCGACCTTGTGGCCGATCAGCGCCTTGCCCAGCGCCGACTCGAAGCTGACCCGGCCGGCCTTCGGGTCGGCCTCGGCCGGTCCGACGATGCGGTACTTCTCCTCGCCGTCCGCGCCGTCTTCGGCGAATCGGACGGTGCCGCCCATCTCCACCACGCCGTTTTGAGCTGTGCGCTCGATGATGACGTGGTTCTTGATGATGGCCTCGAGCTCACGGACGCGGGCCTCCATCATTCCCTGCTCGTTCTTGGCCGCGTGGTACTCGAAGTTCTCGGACAGGTCGCCGAGCTCGCGGGCCGCCTTGATCTTGGCCACGATCCCCGGACGGCGCTTGGTGGTCAGCTCGTCGTGCTCGCGCCTGACGGCCTCCAGGCCCTCGGGAGTGATCGGAACCTCGTTGGGGATGCTCATCGCAATCGAGTCTAAACCGTGACTCACCGCGTGCCGGACGTATACATTCGCGGGCGTGAGGCCGCTGATCCTCCGGATCGGGATGCTGCTGATGGGCATCGGCCTGCTCGGCGGCGCCGTCGGCAGGGTGCTCGTATCGGAGTTCGGGCCGATCGACCAGCAGGTCGGCACCAATGGGTCGGCCGCTGCCGCGGTGTTCGGGATCGGTCTGATCATCGCCGCGTTCAACCCGTCCGGATCGGTCGCCTGGGTCCGGGCCGGCATCCTGTATGGGCTCGTCGTCCTCGTCTTCGAGATCGTCTCCGCCATCCACGGCAAGGGCTTCCACCTCGGGCCGGTGATCTTCGGCCTGGCCTTCTCCCTCCTCCTCGTCGCCGCCTACCCCGAGCGCAAGAAGCTCCTTCCCACGCCCTCTCCGCCGGTCGTCACCGAGAGGAAACCGACCGCGGAGGAGGCCCTACCCCCGGAACCGCAATCCTGAAGCCCGCGTCGCCCGACCTCGTCGTGGTGAGGGAAGACCCCCTCAACTGCGAGGTCCGGCTGGGGCGGCTCGCCGAGGGCGCAGTGACGCCGAACGAGCGGTTCTACATCCGCAGCCACTTTCCCGTCCCGGCGATCAAGCCGGGCGAATGGCGCCTGCATGTCCGCGGACTCGTACGCAGCCCGCTCAGCCTCTCGCTCGACGACCTACGCAAGCTGCCGGCCCGCGAGGACGCGGTGACGCTCGAGTGCGCCGGCAACGGACGTTCGCTCTTCCGCCCGAGGATCGAGGGCAAGCAATGGGGGTTGGGCGCGGTGAGCACCGCGGCCTGGAAGGGCGTGTCGCTGAGCAGCGTCCTCGACGCGGCCGGGCTCCAGAAGACCGCGACCCACCTGGTCTTTCGCGCCGCCGAAGGATTCGAGCGCGGGCTCTCGCATGACCAGGCCCGCCATACGCTGCTCGCGTTCGAGATGAACGGCCGGCCGCTGCCACCCGACCACGGTCACCCGGTCCGCGCGATCGTCCCCGGCTGGTACGCCGTCGCCTCGGTGAAGTGGCTCACCGAGATCGAGGCGACGGGCCGGCCGTTCGAGGGTCATTTCCAGACTGACCGCTACGTCTACGAGTGGCCGGACAGCCGCGAACCCGTGACCTATCAGAAGGTGCGCGCCCTCATCACGCAGCCGGAGGACGGCGCCACGGTCCGCGCAGGACGATTCGTGATCCGCGGGCTCGCGTGGTCGGGATCGGCTCCGGTCACGCGGGTCGAGGTCAGCCTCGGCAGCGGGCGCTGGACGGAGGCGGCGATGCGCGGGTCGCATCGCCACGCCTGGAAGCAGTGGGAGATGACCGCCCAGGTCGAGCGACCGGGGCGGCTGACCATCCGCTCGCGCGCGACCGACGCGAGCCGGCAGACGCAGCCGGAGCACGCGCCGTGGAACCGGCTCGGGTACGGCAACAACTCGATCCAGACCGTGGCTGTGCGAGTGGTCTGAGGAGCGTCTAGGTCTTGGGGACCAGCGCCTGGACCTCTTCCATCATCCGGCGCTGGAGCAGGTAGCTGACGCCGTAGACCGCGCCGCCCAGCGCCGTGCCCGCGACGATGGCGATGATCGCGTGCACCGCCGGCGGGTTGATCGGCGCCAGCGCGACGGCGTCGTCGCCGATGATCGCGGCGAGGGCGAGCGCCACCGGGGTGAGCACGGGAAGCAGCTGCAGCCGCCGCATGACGGGCGGCACGGGAGGCTCGACGCGGCCGACCATTCGCTGCCCCATCACGCCCACCGACTTCACGTGCTTGAGGTTGGGCGTGACCGTGAGGACGACGTTGACCTGGTTGCCCGGCACCTGCTTCAGGCGCGCGGGCGGCACGAGGTACTGCTCGACCCCGCCCCGGGTCTGGACCATCATCATGCCCAGGCCCATCGAGGTGCTGACCGAGCTGGCGCCGACGAGCTGGCCCTGGACGAGGCGTGGCTCCGTCCGGCGGTCGCGCAGCGCGAGTCTCAAGGCGGGGCCGACGAAGCTCGCCAGCAGCGCGATGGGCAGCACCCACGCGATGGACGCGGCGACGGCGTCGGGCCAGCCGTACAGCTGGCGGACGAAGATCAGGCAGGCGGCGATGACGAGCAGGCACACGACCGCGATCGCGATCGAGATGTAGCCGATCCGGATGACGTAGTCGGGCGAGTAGCCCTGCAGCATGCCGCCGGACTGGACGTAGCGCTCGCGCTGCCTGCGAGTCGCGCCGGGGGCGTTGGAGGCGCCCGACTTCGGCTGGACCTTGCGGATCTGCTGCCGGACCTGCCGCACCTGCTTCTTGCCCATCCTCTCTTAGATGGCGAGTGTATCCGGCGCTGGATAGGAGATGCGGTCGTCCTCGACCCGCGCGAAGGGGGTGAGCAAGTGGCGCGCCGGTTCGCTTCTGCCGGTGATGTGCCTCACCTCGACGCCTCGCACGACGAGCGCGTCGGCGACCAGCGAGCGGTGGCAGCGCCAGGGCACCGCCTCGGCGCACATGATGGCCGTGCGGGAGGGCAGCGAGGCGAGGCGGTCGATCGCGCGCCAGAACTCGTCCGTCTGCATGTAGTCGGCATAGCCGCGAAAGCTAACGTTGCGCCAGCCCAGGTTGATCGAATCGGGCCTCGGCTTGCGCAGCCCACCCAGCTCCGGCATGTGCATGTACTCGATGCCATGCGCCGGCAGCGCACGCTTGAGCGCCGCCTTCGCGAAGTGAGGCATCCGCCGCGATGCGGGGACCGTGCGCACGTCGACCAGGAGATCGACGTGATGGTGCTTCAGGAGGTCGACGAGCTCCTCGAGCGATCGGGTCGAGTGCCCGATCGTGAAAATCGCCACCTGCTGAGTACGACCCTCTCCCCCTCGGGGAGAGGGATCGAGGGTGAGGGGCTTAGTTACGGCTTCCGCTGCGACGGATCCACCGCCGGCTCGAGCACGTGCTTCGTGTAGGTCACGCCGTTCCTCTGCATCGTTCCCGAGTAGAGATACGCCGGCTCGAAGAAGCTGTGGTCGCCCGCCGGCACGAGGACGTAGACCAGGTCGACCTGCGTGAGCTGGATCTTCGGCAGTGGCGCGACGCTGGCGACCGGCGGTGGATTGAGCGCGGGCTGAATCGCGTCGGCCGGCGAAGCAAGGTTGTAGTAGGCGCCGTCGAGGTTCATGGGCAGCATGCCCGAGACGACGACGGGCCGGTCGTTGCTGAGGTCGACCTCGAGCCCGTACCGCGCGCCGTTGTTGTTCACGAGGTGGGCGAGACCGTAACCCGGCACTTCGAACTGCCGCTCGTAGACCACCTTGATCGGGTCACCGCTCTGGTCGACGCTGACCGTGTAGCTCCACAGCGGGTCGAGCTTGTGCTCGGCGAGAAAGATGTTCGCGAGGTCGGCCTGGCTCGCTCCCGCCGCCTGGACCTGCTCCATGGTCAGCCCCGCGAAGATGAAGTAGGCGGGGCTCGACGGCGGCGACTGGACGGTGCCGCGCACCTTCAACGTGTAGTCGGAAGAAGAGTACGAACCCAGGAATCCCTGAGGGCGCCCGCGCAGGACCGCGCCGAGAGCGGAGGCAAACTGGTCGGCGGTGTTGGTCGAGGGCTCGCGGTAGCGAAACACCGGCGCACCGGTCACGACGATGCTCGATTGGCCCGCCCAGACGAGCTGCGCCGGGCCGGCGAACTCACCGCCCTTGGGGTTGCTCGCGCTGGTCTCCGGCGCCGTCGGCGCCAATCCTTGCCCGAACGCCGGCGAGGGGATGAGGCCGAAGCCTCCCGCCGATGCCTGGTCGCCGCTGCGCGACGAGCCGCCGGCGCCGTTGCTCAAGGCGGTCGTGGCGCTGCCCCCCTGTCGCTGGCCGATGCCGATGTAGGCGAACAGCCCCACGCCGACGAGCACGACCAGCAGAGTCGCGACCGCGGCGGCCGGCACGGCCGGCACCTCGCGGACGCCCTGTATCAACCCGGCGATGGCGTCGCGAAAGCGGTTGGTGGCGGGCCTCGACGCCTGCATTCGCGCCCACAGCTCGTCCTCGAAGTCGCGACGCGGACGCGTGGTCGCGAAGGCGTCGTCGAGCCGGCGCTGCAGCGCCAGGACCTCGAGGTCCTCTTCCTGGTCGCTCACAGCGCCTCCCTCTGCACGGCGTCCTTCAATGCCTTCACCCCTCGGTGATACAGCATCTTGGCGGCGTCCTCGCTGCAGGCCATCAGCTTGCCGACCTCATAGAAGCTCAAACCCGAGTGCCGCAGCGAGATTGCGTCCCGCTGGCGCTCGGGTAGCTGCGCCACCTGGGTGAGCAGGGCGTGGTACTGGATCCGCTCCTCGGCCTTGCCCGCCGGGTCCTCCTCGGTCACAGGCTGGTGCTCGATGGTCCGGCGCAGCTTGTCCCGTCGCCCCTGCGCTCGGAAGTGGTCGAGGGTCGCGTTGCGCGCGATCCGGAACAGCCAGGCCGCCGGGGTGGTGTTGCGGACCTCGAAGCGGGCGTACGCCTGGTAGGCGTTCATGAAGACCTGCGCCGTGATGTCCTCGGCGTCGGCGGACGTGCCGACCTGGGAGCGGATGTAGGCGTAGATCCGCCCGAGGAATTCCCGGTAGAGGTCTTCGAACGGCGGCCGGTCGGCCACGGCCGGTTCATGTTGAAGCAACGACCGGCCGGCCGGGGCTGTAACGGCCTTTACACCGTCACCCAGGTCCGCAGCGCCGCGCCGACCTCCTTGGGGCGGTTGCTGAAGATTGCGTCGGGCTGGCAGTACCGGCACCACGCGATCCCCGCCTCGTCGTCGACCGGCCACACCGCCACCGCGCCGCCGGCCGAGTGCACCTCCTTGACCACCATAGGGTCGGCGGCTCCCCAGTGCGGCGAGTAGACGTCCGCCCCCGACTCGCGAAGGAGCCTGGCGGGGTGGAGCGGCTTGGCGCCCTCGAGGATGCCGACCTGCAGCGCGGGTTCCATCTTGCGCAGCTCGTGGATGGCCGAGTGGTTGAACGAGACCGCCGCGCACTCCTGAACCGCCCCTAGCTGCCGGAGCATGTTGACGAGCTTCTCCTCGAGGCCAGGGTAGAGGGGTGGAAGCTGCTTGAGCTCGATCACGAGCCCGACCTTGCCCAGCGCGAGCTCGACCACCTCTTGCAGGAGCGGGATCTTCTCGCCGTCGCCCGCGTCGAGCCTTCGCAGCTCGGCCGCGGTGAAGTCGCGGACCAGGCCGGAGCCGCTGGTGGTGCGCTCGAGGGTGTGGTCGTGGATCACGACGAGCCTGCCGTCCGACGACAGGTGGACGTCACACTCGATGAGGTCGCAGCCCGCGGCGATCGCCGACCGGAAGGACTTCATGGTGTTCTCCGGGTTCTCGGCGGGATTGCCGCGGTGGCCGCCCAGAAGCGGCCGTCCCTCGTCGTGCGCAGCCTCGTAACGAGAGCGAATCGATTGAGTCAAAACGCCTGGTCAGTCTAACTTCCGCAGGGCCCTGTCTATAGTGCAAGGGTGACTTCGCCCCGGCCTCAGACCATCGCCGAGCTGCGCGCGAGCGGTCACAAGCGGGAGACGGTGAAACAGGAGATGCGCCGCAACCTGCTCACGCGGCTGCGCTCGGGCGAGCCGCTGCTCTCTGGGATCGTCGGCTACGACGACACCGTCCTGCCCCAGCTCGCCAACGCGGTCATCTCCGGCCATGACGTCATCCTCCTCGGCGAGCGCGGACAGGCGAAGAGCCGGATCATGCGCTCGCTCATCAGCCTGCTCGACGAATACGTGCCCGTGGTCGCGGGATGCGAGATCAATGACCATCCCTTCGCCCCGATCTGCCGGCGCTGCCTGAACCTGGTCGAGCGCGACGGCGACAACGTCGCGGTGACGTGGATCACGCGCGATCAGCGTTACGGCGAAAAGCTGGCGACGCCTGACATCTCGATCGCCGACCTCATCGGCGAGGTCGACCCGATCAAGGTCGCGGAGGGCCGCTACCTGGCCGACGAGCTGACGATTCACTACGGCCTTTTGCCGCGCACCAACCGCGGCATTTTCGGCATCAACGAATTGCCCGACCTCGCGGAGCGCATCCAGGTCGGACTGTTGAACATCATGGAAGAGAAGGACGTGCAGATCCGCGGTTACCGCGTGCGCCTGCCTCTCGACCTCTTCGTCATCGCGAGCGCGAACCCCGAGGACTACACGTCACGCGGCCGCATCATCACGCCGCTGAAAGATCGCTTCGGCTCGCAGGTGCGTACGCACTACCCGCTGAGCATCGGCGAAGAGATGCAGATCATGGAGGCGGAAAGACATTCGGTCCCCGAGGACTTCGAGCTCGTCGTTCCTGGATTCATGAAGGAGATCGTCGCCGAGCTCACGCACCTCGCCCGCCGAAGCCCGCACATCTCGCAATCGTCGGGAGTCTCGGTGCGGATGTCGATCGCTAACGTCGAGAACCTCGCGAGCAACGCGGTGCGGCGCGCGGCGCGCCTCGGCGAATCGCTCGCGGTGCCGCGAATCACCGACCTCGCGTTCCTCGCGTCGTCGACGGCCGGCCGCGTCGAGATCGAGGCGCTGGACGAAGGCAAGGAGGAGCAGGTGCTCGCGCGCCTCGAGCGCGGAGCCATCAGCTCCGTGTTCAGCCGGCACTTCTCTGCGTCTCAGTTCGAGGGCATCGTGTCGAAGTTCGAAGAAGGCAACATGCTCGAGGTCGGCGAGGGAATCCCCGCGCGGGCCTACATCCGGGCGATCGGCGACCTTCCCGACCTGGCCACGGCGCTGAAGCGCCTGGCGCTGCCCGACCGGCCAGAGGTGCGCGCGTCGGTCATCGAGTTCGTGCTCGAGGGCCTGCACCTGAACAAGCGGCTGAACAAAGACGAGGTCGAGGGCCGGGCGATCTACCGCCGCTGACCCTGATAGTCCGGACTATCACGCGAATCACGCGACCTATGCGCCGTTGTCCGGACTATCCCCCGAATTCAACGCTGGGCGGCGTAGATCCAGACGAACGCCGCGACCATCGCGACGATGCCGAGAAAGAACACGAGCTCGACGCGGATCGCCAGCCTGACGAGCCGCTTCGCCCGCCGCGTCCGCGCACCGCACTTCTCGCAGTAAGCGGCGCCCGCTACGAGCTCCTTGCCGCAGTTGTCGCAAGCGACCT
>WNEY01004722.1_pt1 | contig 10426 bp, 5 predicted proteins | sample 5400531 | NCBI WGS metagenome assembly WNEY01 (sample SAMN13153338, study PRJNA577476) | soil metagenome | isolation source: 200 cm saprolite under Douglas fir tree site 1 | place: USA:California | collected 2015-04-18
TTTGCCGGCCGCATCAACGTCTTCAAAATCATGAGCGGCAAGGTCGGCACGGACGCAAACGTTTACAACTCGACGCGCGGCACTTCGGAACGGCTCGGTGCGCTGCACACGATGCAGGGCAAGCAGCTCGAAAAGTTTCCCGAAGCGCATGCGGGCGACATCATTGCGTGCGTGAAGTTGAAAGAGACGCAGACCGGCGACACGATCTGCGACAAAGCGAAGCCGATCATCTACGACCCGGTGCAGTATCCCGAAGCTGCCATCGCTTTTGCGATCGAACCGAAATCGCGCCAGGACGAAGAAAAGATCAGCGTGGCGATTCACAAGATCCTCGAGGAAGATCCGGCGCTGACGTTCACGCGTGACGCGCAGACGAAAGAGTTTCTGTTGGCCGGCTCAGGTCAGGTTCACGTCGAAAGCGTGGTTGAAAAACTAAAGAAACGTTACACGGTCGAGGTGATGCTGCATCCGCCGAAAGTTCCTTACAAGGAAACGATCACGCAGCGCGCCGAAGTGCAGGGCCGGCACAAGAAACAGACCGGTGGCCGTGGCCAGTTTGGCGATTGCAAGTGCGTCTTTGAACCGCTGCCGCGCGGCGAAGGATTTGTTTTCGAAGACAAGATTTTCGGCGGCTCGGTGCCACAGCAATACCGCCCGGCAATTGAAAAAGGGATTGTCGAAGCGGCTGCCCATGGCGCGATCGCCGGTTATCCGCTGGTTGATTTCAAAGTGCAGCTAATCGACGGCTCGTATCACAACGTTGATTCGGACGAGCACAGCTTTCGCGCCGCGGGCCGCAAAGCTTTTCGCGCCGCGATGGAAAAAGTGAAGCCGGCGCTGCTGGAACCAATCATGGATGTCGAGATCGACACGCCCCAGGAATGCAGCGGCGACATTATGGGCGATCTCAATTCCCGTCGCGGCCGGGTGCAGGGCATGGACACGCGCGGCAAGCAGCAAGTGGTCAAAGCGCAGGTGCCGATGTCGGAGATGCTGAATTATCAATCGACGCTGAATTCGATCACCGCCGCGCGCGGCAGTTTCCACATGCAGTTCTCTCATTATGATCCAGTGCCGGGACAGATTGCGCAAAAGATCGTCCAGCAGGCGAAGGACGAAGGCAGAATTCGCGTAGCGGAAGAAGACTAGTCCGCAGATTACGCAGATTCCGGAATCTGTGTAATCTGCGAATGGAATCTGAAATAGTGATCCACGGCAGTTCATCCGCGCAAATCCGCGGCCTCGCTCGTGATTTTTCCTTCCGCAAATCACTCTCACGTTCGTCTTCATGTAACCAAGACACGGTGAACTTCGTCTAAACTATCGAAGACAGCCAGACCGCCGACTTTGCAAAGAAGGAACCACGACTTGACTCGAATGGGACGCTCGCTTTTGATTCTCGCACTCTGCGCCGGAATTGCTTTTGCTCAACAGCCCATAGGTACAATCAAGGGACAAATAACGGACCAATTCGGCGGCGTGATTGTCGGCGCGGCCGTGGTCGCAGTCAACCAAAGCGGCGTCGAGAAAACGGCCACCACTAACGGCGACGGAGCATACGCAGTCAACGGGCTTGCCCCGGGCAAATACACGATTCGCGTCAAGGCGAAAGGCTTCGGAGATTACGAGCAGGCGGACGTCGAGTTGACCGCGGGACGAGCTCAACAGCTCAACGTCACTCTGAGAGTTACGATTGAACAGCAGAAGGTGACGGTGGCGGCTGACAGCGCAGGTGTCAACACTGAACCTGATAACAACGTTGGGGCCATCGTTCTGAAAGGCGCCGACCTCGAAGCTCTGCCAGACGATCCGGACGACCTGGCCGCGGCGTTGCAAGCGCTCGCGGGCCCGTCAGCCGGTCCTAACGGAGGGCAAATTTTTATCGACGGGTTCAGTGGAGGACGTTTGCCTCCTCTGTCGACAATTCGCGAGATTCGGATCAACTCGAATCCGTACTCTGCCGAGTATGATCGACCCGGTTTCGGGCGCACCGAAATTTTCACAAAGCCCGGCACTGAGAGTTTTCGCGGCGAGGCCTTTTTCAGCTTCAACAATCAGAACCTAAACTCGCGTAATCCGTTTGCGTCGACCCGTCCGCCCTATTCGTCACGGCGGTATGGAGGTCAATTGAGCGGTCCGATAGTGAAGAAGAAGGCGTCGTTCTTTTTCGATTTCGAAAAGCGAGATATCAATGATCAGGCCGTTATTGTCGCCACAGTTCTCGATTCCAATTTGAACATCGTCGGGCTCAGTCAGACGGTGCCCATCCCAAATCGACGGCCGGAATTCAGTGTGCGAATCGATTACGCGCTTAGTCCGAAGCACACGCTCGTAGGTCGTTATGAGAACGAGCACTCAAGCAGCACCACGGGCGCAGGCGGCTTTTCATTGGCTTCGCGCATATATAAGAACGTCAACACCCAACAGACCGTCCGACTAACTGAAACGGCGATCCTCAATAAGCGAACGGTGAACGAGACCCGAGCGCAGTTCAGCCACATATCATCGAGTGATAACGCCAACAACACCATTCCCACTATCAGTGTTCAGGACGCGTTCACTGGTGGCGGCTCGCAGATCGGTCTTTCGTCGAATCTGCAAGAACGCTGGGAACTGTCGAACACTACTTCGTTAGCTTTAGGCAATCAGATGGTGAGATTCGGCGCCAGGATGCGGCACGTAAACATCACTAACATCTCACCGCAGAACTTTGGCGGCACTTGGACGTTTGCCGCTAGCCGAAGAGTCGGCAATCCAACGGGACTTACCAGCATTCAGGTCTATCAGACTACTTTTCAGGGTTTGCAGGCAGGACTTTCACCAGCAGCGATTCGGGCGAACGGCGGCGGCGCGACACAGTTCACCATCGCCGCGGGGAATCCAAACACTTCTGTCAGTCAGTGGGATTTTGGCGGGTTCGCCCAGGACGATTGGAAGATGCGCCCAAACCTGATGCTGAGTTTTGGCCTGCGTTACGAGAACCAGGACAATATCAGCAGCAATCTCAATTTTGCCCCGCGCGTCGGTTTCGCCTGGGCGCCTGGGCCGGCCAGCCGTCAGCATCCCGCCAAGACTACCTTTAGAGGCGGCTTCGGTATTTTCTATGATCGGATTAGCGAAAGCCTGACCTTGACGGCTAATCGCCTGAATGGAATCAACCAGCAACAATACATCGTCACCGATCCGGCGGTATTGAATTCTTTCCCCACCGTGCCGTCAATCGCCACAATCACGGCCTTCGCCACGCCTAACACGATCTACCAACTGGCAAAAGATATTCAGGCGCCCTATACGATGCAGTCAGCGCTTAGCGTCGAGCGGGCCCTGCCGCACAATTTCACGATGAGCGTGACTTACAGTCATTCACGCACGCTTCATCTGCTGCGCGCGCGAGCGATCAATGCGCCGCTGCCGGGAACTTTCATAGTGGGTGTGCCAAACAGCGGCGTGCGCCCACTGCCGAGCATCAACAACTACTTCGAATACGAATCGACCGGACGGTTTGATCAAAACCAGTTGATCGTAACGATGGGTAGTCGTTTCAACCGGAACATAAGTTTCAATGCCAACTATACGTTCAGCAAGAGCAACAGCGACTCTGACGGCGCGGGCACGTTTCCTGCCAATTCATACAACCTGAGCGGAGAGTATGGACGCGCTTCCAACGACATTCGTCATCGCTTTTCATTGTTCGGAAATATCCGAACCCACTGGGGAATCAGCCTCAATCCTTTCCTGATTGTCAGCTCTGGCGCGCCGTTCAACATCACCATCGGACGAGATCTAAATGGCGACGCTTTGTTTACCGAGCGGCCAGCATTCGCTACCGATCTAACAAAGCCTGGAATCGTCGTTACGCGATTCGGCGTATTCGATCCGAATCCTGTTGCCGGCGCTCAAATCATTCCTCGCAATTTCGGTAACGGCCCAGGCTCACTTACGGCCAACCTCCGAGTAAGTAAGACATGGGGCTTTGGTGGCGAGAAGCAGTCAAGCGCTGCTCGGGGGCAAACTCAAGGCCAGCGCACGGCGGAAGGCGGCGGTGGACCACGCGGCAGCATGGGCGGCGGTGAACCTCGCGTTGGCGGCGGCGGCGGCGGTCGAGGGGGAGCCGGTGGCAGTGGAGGCCGCGGCGGAGCTGGTGATGGCGGAGGTGGCCGAGGTGCGGGCGGCGGTGAAGCCAAACGCTACAGCCTGACCTTCTCAGTCAACTTTCAGAACATTCTTAACCACGCGAATCTCGGCAGGCCGGTTGGCAATCTGGGTTCGTCGCTCTTTGGATTTTCTACTTCCAGCGCGGGTGGTTTCGGCGGCGGTGGCGGTCGAGGTGGTGGCACGCCTCCGTACAATCGCCTGATTGACGCGCAAATTAGGTTCAGTTTCTAGCCGCCAAAACAGCCTATTGACCTGAAAGCCCCATTTTTGCGAGAATCAACCTAGGCTTGGACGGGCTGGCCGTCTGAGACCACCGCCGGGACGAACCTGAGAGTCCACCTCGCCGTTGCGACTTATCAACTCGTAAACTTGTAGACCTGACTGATTACTCGCACTCGGGAAGAAATTAGCGGAACAGTCTCTTAGCGCGCCTGACACCCAGGGCCAGCCTCGGCGCATCGAATTCGCTACAAGCGGAAAACTTGATCATGGAACAATCGTCCTCAGACAATTCTGATACCGGCCGGCTGATCGATGACGCTCTGGCTGCAACCGAGAGTGCCACGAACGCGGTCGACGGGAAAGACGCGGCGCGGCGTATGGTCGCTAACCGATTGTTGGCGGCGCTGGCCAGCGGCAACCTCGAACATTTGGAACACGCGCGCGAAGCATTTCTAAACCAGGACCGAGCTGCCGACTCTGGACAGCCCCACTGGAGCGCTCCAGCGAAAGAAGAAGCTCCCCTTTCTGAGCAGGAACATCTGCGCAAGGAAGAAGCAGCTTTGCGACAAGCCGAGCTAGAGCTTGAGCAGCGCCGCGCTGAAGTTCAGGCTGCCAGAAAGAAAGCTGAAGCGGAAGCACAACGAAAAGCCGCGGAAGCGGATCACCGGCGACTGGAAGAAGCAGCGCAGCAACGCGCCAAAGAAGAAGAGCAGCGTTTGGCTGAATTGGAAGCGATTCGCCGGCAGGCAGAAACCGCTACTTCTGAGCGTGCCCGCAAGCAGCAACAACTCAACGCCGAGATCGAGGCCCTGCGCAAATTAGAGCAGGAGCAACTGAAACAGATCGAGGACACCGACGCTCGCCTGCGCGCGCAGGAAGAAGCTTGTCGTCACGCCGAGGCCAAGAAACAAAAGCGAGTTGAGAGAGAAGAGTGGCTCACTGCTGAGATTGAAGGCCTGCGTAGGGACGAGGAAGAGGAGCTTAGCCGAATCGAGGACATCGAAGCGCGCGTCCTCAAGCAACTGGAAGCGCGTCATCACGCGGAAACGGCCGCCCGGGGGCACGCCGAAAAAGAAAACCATCTGAACGCTGAGCTCGAAGCGCAGCAAAGAGCCGCGGAAGACCAACTGAAGCGAGTGCAGGCCGCGCAAGCCGAAGTGTCGGCTCTAGAAGCGGCTCGCCGATCAGCGGAAGCAAAGGTACAAGAGCAAGCCGAGAAAGCCAGGCAGCTTAACGCTGAGACCGTAGCGCTGCACCAGGCGGAGCAGGATCAAATTAGCCGCCTCAGACAAGCAGAACAGGAACATTTGCAGCGCATCGCCGAAATCGAGGCGCGTCTGCACACGCAGGAAGAAGCGCACCTCAAGGCCGAGATCGAACGAGAGTTGCGCGCCAAGCATGAAGAGCAGCGGATGGCTGAGCTTGAAGGGGTTCGCATTCAGGCCGAATTAGCAGCCCAACAGCGCGCGGAAAGCGAGCAGGCTCTCAACACTCAGATCGAAGCGCTGCGTCAGAGCGAGGAAGCACAACTCAAACGGATCGAAGAAGCCCAGGCTCGTCTTCGTGCGCAGGAAGAAGCGCATCAGCACGCTGAGACAGAAGCGCAGCTTCGCAATCAGGAGCGGGCGCGACGGATGTCCGAGCTGGAAGCGACTCGGCGTCAGATCGAAGCGGATGCGCGGCAGCGTGACGAGAAGGAACAGTCGTTCAACGCCCAGGTCAAAGCCCTCCACGACGCGGAAGAGGCGCAGCTTAAGCGTATTGAGGAAGCTGAAGCTCGTTTTCGCGTCCAGGAAGCAGCGCACCGCCAGGCCGAAGCCGAAGCAGCTCGTCGCGCGGAAGAGCAACAGCAACGGCTGGCTGAGTTGCGAGCAATCGGTAGAACCCTGGAAGCAGAAGCCCAACAGCGAATTGAGAAAGAGCAGTCGCTGGTTGCTGAGATTGAAACGATGCGCCAATCAGAGCAGGAGCTGCTCAAGCGCATTGTTGAAGTCGATGCGCGTTTCGTCGAGCAAACCAGGAGTCGCCAACTTGCCGAGGCCCAGGCCAAACTACAGAACGAGAAAGAACAACGGCTCAATGCCGAGATCGAAAGTTTGCGCCGGGCTGAACAGGAACAGCTTGCTCGGATCGAAGAATTCAAAACTAGAATCCCGTCGCTGGAAGAAAACCGCCGGCAGGCTGAAGCCGAAGCTGAGTTGCTGACCGAGCAGGAGCAACAGCTCAACGTCGCGCTGGGCGTGCTGCGCGAGTCCGAAGCGGAACAAATTAGACGCGCCGAAGAAATCCAGGCGCGGCTGGCTGAACAAGTAAAGGCGTGCTATCTGGCGGAAGCTGAAACGCAGCAACACGCCGAGAAGGCAGAACAGATCAATGCGCAGTTCGAAGCCGCGCGCAAATCCAGAGAAGACAAATCCAAACAGGTTGAGGAAGCCGAACTCCGGCTTCGCGAATTGGAAGCAGCGCGCAACGGCGGTACGGTAAGCGCCCAACGGAGAACCGAAAAGGAGCAGCAACTCAACGCGGAAATTGAAGCACTCCGGCAGGCTGAAGCAGAGCAGCTTAAGCGGATCGCGGAAGCCGAAGTTCGGCTTCGCACTCAGGAAGAAGCTCGCGCCGCCGCCAGGGCGAAGGCGAAGCAGCTAGCGGAAACCGAACAGCAGCTCGCGGCCGAGATGGAAGCCTTGCGCCAGACTGAGCAGGAATTGCTGAAACGAGTCGCTGATGCTGAAGCTCTTCACCCAGAGTTTCTGGAAGGACGCCAGCACGCCGAAGCACAAGCACAGCGCCGCGCGGACGAAGAGAATCAACGGCTGAGTGAGCTGGAAGCTATTCGCGATCGAGCACAGGCGGAGGCCGCTCAGCGCGCTGATAAGCAACGATCACTTAACGCCGAAATCGAGAGGTTGCGTCAGGCAGAAGCTGAGCAACTTGAACGCCTCAGGGAGACAGAAGTTCGTCTCCAGGAGCAGCAGAGATCCACTCAGCAAGCTGAAACCAAGGCTTTGCAGCCGGTCCTCGTGCCAGCCTCGGCACCTGACGTTGAAATCGTTTCGCAGATTGAACCGGCTGAGGCGCCCTGGCTCTCCATCGATCTTGCACATGCGGACGAGTCTGTCCCCGCGCGGCAGGAACCAGAGTTTGTTACCGTCGAAACTTCCGCTGATTTGGCCCTCTTCGACCCTGGTGATTTCACCAGTGCCTCCGCCGCCGATTCCCTGAAATCGCAAAACACAAACGGCCACGAGAAAGGGCTCGAGCCTTTGCATGATGAGCCTTCTTTTCCCACCGCGCTCGCCCAGCAGTTGAGCAGTAAAGACTCTGCGGAGCGGTCGGCGGCGCTGGCCGATCTGGCCCATCGCGGCGGCGATGAATCGTTTCGCTTGATCACCAAATCGTTCGAAGACCCCGCCGCCGAGGTTCGCAACGCAACGGCTCGGGCTCTCTATGATCTTGATTCCAACCGCGCTGCGACGTTCACCCGCGCTTTGCGCGAAGCCTCGGCCGACCGGCGCAGAAAAATTGGCGCGGCCATCGCCGGGTCAGGTTTGGCGCGCGACGCGATCAACTCGCTTGCCGGCGAAAGCCGCGAGAAAACTCACGACGCGTTTTCCATTTTGTTTTTGATGGCCAAGGCCGGCGAGGTCCAACCGTTGATGCAAGCAATCAAGGAACATTCGGATTTGGAAGTCCGTCTCGCGGTCGCCAAACTGTTGGCGCTGAGCGGCCAGCCGCAGTGTCTGCCCGGGTTGCGCAGCCTGGCCATGCGTGGTTCATTGCCGCCCGAGGTTCACGCTGCGGTAATGGAAGCGATTTACTCGCTCAGCAACGAGGCTCGCGAAAACGCTCCGGCGGTTGTCTAGTGATTTAGAACAAGTCCCTGTTAACGCTCATGCGCTGAGCGCGTAAGCATCTTTCAGCCACTTCACCAATTCAGAATCGACATCAGCCGGCGAAGCTAGTTTGACTTCGTGATGAAACCGGCTGGCCGAGGTCTGCTCGGATTTGTGTATGCGCGGGCTTGAGAGTTTGCGATCGCTCTTGATGGTCAGGATGATCGCGCTCTTGCGCGTTGCCACGCCCGCGAACGCGCTCCGGTTGACGAGATGAATCGACGTCTTCTTCGGTTCTTCGCCAACCGATCCAAACCTTCGCGCGCTCCTTAATATGCGGTCGTAGATTTGCCGCACTGAGGCGTCTTTGCCTTCAAAGTGATATTTGATAGTGAACCCGTCGGTTGTTGTGGCCATCATGCTTCTTTGAAATTCATTCTCGAAATGAAGAATCGATCCGATCGAGCTTGCGCAGCAATCCCGGCCACGTTAGCGCCGCGCCCTGACCCACCATCACGGCGCTCAGTTGTGTGCCGACGCGTTCGATGATCGGATCCGGTATTCCGACCAGTTCACCACCACCCGCTTGCGCGAGGATCTGAATCTTGCACGCGCGCTCGAGCAGAAACATCCCCAGGAAAGCTTCCGCCGCCGTCCGGCCAAGGGTCAGCAATCCGTGGTTGCGCAGAATCATGAAGTTCTTCTCGCCAAGGTCGGCAACCAGGCGCGGCTTCTCTGCTTCATCCAGCGCCAGGCCTTCATAGTCGTGATAAGCCAGCGACGCCAGCGCGAACATTGATTGCTGCGAAATCGGCCGCAGTCCTTTCTTCTGTGCGGACACGGCGATGCCGTAATCGGTGTGCAGATGCATCACGCACAGGGCGTCTGCGCGCGCGGCGTGCACAGCGCTGTGAATCGTGAAGCCCGCGGGATTGACCTGATAAGGCGACTCCATCACTTTGCTGCCGTCGAGGTCGACCTTCACCAGACTCGACGCCGTGACTTCGTCGAACATCATGCCGTACGGATTCAGCAGGAAGTGATGCGCGCCACCCGGCACGCGCGCAGAGATATGCGTGAAGATCAGATCATCCCAGCTGTAAAGCGCCACCAGGCGATAGGCCGCGGCGAGATCGACTCGGGCCTGCCATTCTTCGGCCGAAACCTGATCGCGAACCGTTGATGGTTTAAGAGCTGCGCTCATTCGCCTCCGCCCGACCCAGCGGCACTCGCTGCCTTCGCGCGCTTCTCCATCTCTTCCATCGACACGTCCTCTTTGTGCGTTGAGACATGCCAAACATGGCCGAATGGATCGGTCAGCGTGCCCATGCGATCGCCGTAAAACTTGTCCGACACGGCTTCCTTAACCGTCGCGCCGGCGGCGACTGCCTGGTCAAACATCGTGTCGACGTCTGCCACATAGATCATGATGCTCACTGGCGATCCGCCGAGCGACTTCGGACCCTTGTAGCCCATCTGCGGGTATTCATCCGCGAGCATGATCGGCGAATCGCCAATCTTGATCTCAGCGTGCCCAATCTTGCCATCCGGCGTCGGAAAGCGAAACAGTTCCTTCGCGCCAAACGCTTTCTTATAAAATTCGATCGCCTCGCCAGCGCCGCCGATAATCAAGTAAGGCGTGGCGGTGTGATAACCGTCAGGAATTGGTTTAGTCATCGCGTGTCTCTCCTCTTATTTCCTATTTCGGATTTCGCCGTTGTCTCTTTGATTTGCCCGCTAATGTACCACATGTTGTCGAACGGATCCCTTACCGCGCCGGTGCGGCCACCGTAAGGCGCGTCCGCGGGCTCGCCGGCGGAAACCGCACCCTCGGCTTTCATCGCGCGTGCGTACCACTCGTCGCAATCTTCGACGTAAAGCATGAAAGTCATCGGCATGGGTTTCCACTGCGCGTGCGCTTCGCCCATCTCAACGATGGAAGCGCCAATCCTTACTTTGGCGTGAGGAATCGTCCCATCCGGCGCTTGATGAACTGAGATCTCTTCCGCACCGAATGCCTGCTTCAGAAACTCGATCATCTTCGGAGCGCCGGTCGGATGCAGATAAGGCATCAGGTTGTGCGTGTCTTCAGGCAGGTAACGCGCGCCTTTGTGCGTGCCGATGTACCAATGGTTGCCGCCGACATCAGCAATGGCCGCGTCGCGATCTCCATATTCCTGATCCGTCGGCGCCATCAATGAGGTTGCACCCACCTG
>WNEY01004724.1_pt1 | contig 10425 bp, 9 predicted proteins | sample 5400531 | NCBI WGS metagenome assembly WNEY01 (sample SAMN13153338, study PRJNA577476) | soil metagenome | isolation source: 200 cm saprolite under Douglas fir tree site 1 | place: USA:California | collected 2015-04-18
CCCCCGCGGTGCTGGCCCGGGGGGACGACCGCCGGGAACCCCCCGCGGTGCTGGCCCGGGGGGACGACCCCCCGGAACCCCCCGCGGTGCTGGCCCGGGGGGACGACCCCCCGGAACCCCCCGCTGGCCCGTGGTCGGCCGCCGTGGCGGCGTGGCGGAAGGCGGGGGAGCCTTATCCGCTGGCGTACTCGCTCCTGCGGCTGGCCGAGGACTTGGTGGCCTCGGGTGCCCGGGTGGCCGCCGGGGAGGCAATCAGAGAGGCGCACGAACTCGCCGCGAGCCTGGGCGCCGAGCCGCTGGTCGCCGAGGCGGGCGCGTTCGCTCGACGCGCCCGGCTTAGCCTCGCCGACGCGGAGGCGGGCCCGCACGCGAAGCCCAGCCCGGTCGACGAACTCGACCGGTTCGCGCTCACCCAGCGTGAGCGCGAGGTGCTCCTGCTGGTCGCCGTCGGCCGGTCCAATTCTGAGATCGCGAAGGCGCTGTTCATCAGCTCAAAGACGGTCAGCGTGCATGTCTCCAACATCCTGGCCAAGCTCGGCGTGGCCGGCCGGGTCGAAGCCGCTGCCCTAGTGCACCGCCTGGGCGTCGCGGGCTAGCTGCTCTAAGGACCCTGGCCCACCGATCTAAGGCCCCCGTTACGGCCGCTGGCCGATGTGAGGCGGCCCCCCTTAGCACGACCGTGGAGGTATCTCCGCGAACGTGAAAGGGACCGGTTCGATGAATGCAAATAAAGGCGCCGGGTCGGTACGCGCCGTCCTCCGCTACCCCGACTTCAGCAAGCTGCTCGCCGCCCTCGCCGTCTCGCAGGCCGGTGACTGGCTTTATAACGTCGCGCTGGTCGCGCTCGTCGTCGATCGCACCGGCTCTATGGCATGGGCGGGCATCACGACCGCCGCGCGGGTCGTGCCGATCGTGGTGCTCGGCCCGGTCGGAGGCGCGATCGCGGACCGGTTCGACCGGCGGCGCATCATGATCACCTCCGACCTGCTCAGGTTCGGGCTCATGCTGGTGCTGGCGCTCTTCGCGGTGACGCACCTGCCGGTCGAGCTCGCGCCCGTCATCGCGGCGGCCGCGACCGCCGCAGCCGCTCCGTACCTGCCGTGCGTAGCGGCGACCACCCCCAGGATGGTCGCCGACGCCGATCTGCCGGCCGCCAACGCCGCCCGGTCCAGCCTGACCGCTCTAGGCGTCATCGCCGGCCCGGCGCTCGGTGGCTTGCTGCTGCTGCTCGGATCGCCCGCCTTGGCGTTCGCGGCAAACGGGCTCACCTTCGGCGTGTCCGCGCTCGCCGTGCTGGTCATCCGTGACCGCGATGCCTTCAGGCCCGCCGGTTCAACCGCGCCGTCCCCGGGACTGCTGGCCGACATAGCCGCCGGCGCGGCCGCGCTGCGCGGTTGCCCTGAAGCGCTGCGGCTGATCGGCGCCGACGTCGTCACCAGCATCCTTTACGGCATGCAGACGGTGCTTCTGCTGTCCGTCTGCTACCGGGCCGGACTCGGGGCGGCGGGCTACGGCTACCTGTTCGCCAGCCTCGGCGTCGGCGGTCTGGTCGGTACCGCGCTCGCGAGCCGGGCGTTGCGCCGCCCGGATACGCGCTCCGTGCTCATCATCGCCCTGCTGATGGCCGGACTGCCGATGCTGCTGCTGGCCGTCGTGGCGTTGCCAGCCGTCGCCGTTGCGCTGGTCGCTGTAAGCGGGGTCGGTGCGATCCTCGTGGAGGTCAGCACCGAGACCGGTCTGCAGCGGGCTGTCGGTACCGAGGTGTTCGGCCGGGCTTATGGCCTGGCGCTGCCAGCCATCCTGGGCGGCATCGTGGTCGGGTCGCTCGCCGCGCCGGTGCTGCTCAGCACTCTCGGCGTCACCGGCGCGCTGGCCGCCGCAGGCTTCCTGGTGCTCGGTTACGCGCTGGTGCTGACCCGGATCCCGAGGTTGCCGAAGATCGCGGCGGCCGTGAACTAAGACGACCGGCGCTGAATCTGAGTGGCGGCGATCCGCCCTTTAGGACAACCATCCGATGCGCCGATATGGCCCTTAGCCGGACCCTAGAGATATCCGCTGAGAAACCGTCAAGAAGGAAACTTCAATGCGAGCTACGAAAAAGAACGCGAATCTTGTATCGATAGGCCGACGGGCCCGGCTGGCGCCGTCGGACCGGCTGGGGCGGCCGGCGTGTCAGTGCTGCGGGCTCGTCGGTAAGCGGAGTCTTCAGCGGCACGGTTCAGGCCCTCCTCGTCGGTATCTCGGCGGGTTAGCTGGCACGACTCGGAATGCGACGACTGCCTTGCTCGATGCGACCTGGTGCGGCAAGGATTTCCCTTGGCCGCACCAGGTCGTTTCGTTGCGCGAGCGGTGCGCTAGTCCGCTGGCCCGGCCTGGCGTGGCACCGAATGCGCGGTGCTAGCACCCCCCGTGGGCCTGCGGCCGGTCACCAGGCCGGCCTCGTTGACTATTGATGAGGCTGTGATCGACTTGAAGCCGGCCCGGGCGAACATGGTCGCCCACGTGCTGATCGACACCGGCCGTTCCTGCGCCCTGACCAGGTACCGGTAACTATTCTTGGCGATCCGCCACCAACCACCGATGCCTTTCTTGGCGAGCGCTCCGACCTTGGTCCTGATGATCGCCCGGTCCTGGCTGGTCGCCCCCCGGCCGAACATCATGTCGGCCAGTATGAACATCCCGCCGGGCTTCAGCCAGTAGTAGGCGGCCGCGACCAGCCGACCCTTGTCCATGTCGCGCAGGTAGTGCAGGGCATAGCTGCTGACGATCAGGTCCACGCACTCGGCGGGCAGCGACAATCGCTCGATCGGCGTCGCGAGGCACTCGAGTCCTGGCAGACCGCGTTGTTCGGCCTGCTCCTCCAGCTTTGCGATCATGACCTGGCTAGCATCGATCGCGAGCACCCTCGCGCCCTGCTCGGCAAAGGGCACGCTCAGCGGCCCGGCTCCGCAGCCGATATCGAGTACCTGACTGCCAGGATTGATGGTGCCCGCGGCCAGCACCGCGGCCGTCACCTTCTCCAGACCGGCGGGGGAACGACGGTCCCAGGCGCTGCGGCGGCGTGCGGCAATCAGCCGCAACGGCTGGGTCGCGAGATGGCTAAGGCGGCCAGCGGAATCGGTGGAAGTCACTTGAGCGCGCAAAGACACGTGGTAATTCGCGGCTTTAGCATCGGTCAATTTACTATCGACTGATTTATGGCCCCTCACCTCGGAATCCGTCATCAGTCCAGGCTAGCAATTAGAACTGGGTTCAACACACGATCGAAATCAATGGCGGCTAACACTTCCGCGTGGCGCGGGGAAAGTTGGCCCTGAACTCGCGACCCCGCGCATCGCCGTCCCATTGTGCTCGCCAGTATCACCTGTAACGGGTCGTCTCTCACTATTGACACCTTCGGGGCATGCAGCGACTATCGGCTGAAAGGCCGCCCGCAGCCGGCCCGTCGCCAGGTTAGGTGCTGGCGATGAAACGGACGATCTTCTGCGCCAGCTTTTCGCCGGCGTCTTCCTGCAGGAAGTGGCCCGCGCGGGTGAGCACCGGATGATCGATTCCGGCGGTGCCGGGCACAAGCTGAGTGAAGATGGGTGCCATCCCGCCGGTGATCGGGTCGGAGTCGCTGAACGCGACCAGAAACGGCTTGCGCCACTGCGAGAGCTTCTGCCAGGCGGCCCGGTTGGGTTCGGACGCGGGATCATCCGGCGTGGTCGGCACCAGGCGCGGCATCGCCTTCGGTCCTGCCTGGTACTCCGGGCCTGGAAACGGCGCGTCGTAAGCGGCGCGAACCTGCGCCGAGAGCGGGTTCACGCAGCCAGAGGCGACCAGCCGTGAAATGTCGATCTCTTGGGTGGCGAGCACCATGTCGCGGAAGCGCAGCCAGACGTCGGGCATCGGGTTGTCCCCGGTCGGCAGGCCTGTGTTCGCACATACGACCCGCGCAAATTTTTCTCCATACTCGGCGACAAGCCGAAGGCCGAGCAGGCCTCCCCAATCCTGGCCAACCAGCGTGAGGTCGCGCAGGTCAAGCGCATCGAACGCAAGCGCCCGCAGCCACTCCACGTGCCGTGCGTAGCTGTGATCGGTGATCTGCGCCGGCTTGTCCGAGCGGCCGAAGCCGATCAGGTCGGGCGCGATCGCGCGCTTGCCGGCGGCGGCCAAGACACCGATGATCTTGCGGTAGAGGAAGGACCAGGTGGGTTCGCCGTGCAGGAGCAGGACCGGCTGGCCGTCGGCCGGGCCGGCCTCGACGTAGGCCATGTTCAATCCGCCCACGTCGGCGTAGTGCGGCTCGTAGCCGAAGTCGGGGAGGTTCCCGAACCGGGACGGCGGCGTCGTCAGTACGTGCATGAGCCGAGCTTGTCATAGCGAGGTCGGTCGGCCGTCGGCCGGGGAAAATGGATTAACGTCGCTAAGTCCGGTCTCTTACGCTGGCGCGATGCGAGATGAGGATCGAGCCGAAATCGAGGCCTACTACGCCCGGGGTGAGGAACGCGACCGGCTTACCGGAGGGCCGATCGCGATGATCGAATTCGAGCGCACCAAAGAGATCATCCTGCGGTTGCTGCCGCCTGCTCCGGCGCTGGTCGCGGACATCGGCGGCGGGCCCGGGCGGTACGCCGGTTGGCTGGCCGGGCTGGGCTATGGGGTCGAGCATCGGGACCTGATGCCGTTGCACGTCGAGCAGGTGCGGCCTCGGCTGGACGGCGATCTGCGCTCGCGACTGTACGAGAAGTACCCGCACAGCACGCCGGCGTTGCCCGGGCTCGAGCGCCGGGGCTGGATGCCGCCGCTGCATCCAGGGGCGTTCACCGCGTACTGCCACCGACCTGGGCAGCTTCGTTCCGAGGTTCGGGCCGCTGGGCTGGCTGTGGCTGACCTGGTGAATGTCGAGGGGGCGGCGTTCCTGCTGGCTGATCTGAGCGAGCGGCTGGCGGTGCCCAGGGACCGCCAGGCCGTGTTCGACGCGGTGCGTGCCACCGAGCGGGTGCCTGAACTGCTGGGAATCGGACCGCATTTGCTGGTATCCGCCGTGCGCGGGGAATGAAGGGGACGTTAGTCGTTGGCCGGCGTAGGCGGGGGGCCTGCCGTGGAGCGGATGAGCACGCTGGATGCTGGGTTCTACTTCGTGGAACACCAGAATGTGCCGATGCATATCGGGTCGCTGGCGGTCTTCGACGGCCCGGCGCCCGACTTCGATGATCTGTTCGAGTTGTTTGCGGCGAAGATCCCGCGCCTGCCGCGCTATCGGCAGGTGGTGCGGACGCTGCCGTTGCAGCTTTTCCGGCCGTTCTGGGCCGATGACCGGCAGTTTGAGCTGGACTACCATCTGCGGCACTCGGCGGTGCCGCCGCCGGGCAAGCCAGAGCAGTTGCGTGAGCTGGCCAGCCGGGTGTTCTCCCAGCGGCTTGATCGGGATCGGCCGCTTTGGGAGGCCTGGTTCCTTGAAGGGCTTGACCTCGGCCGCTGGGCGCTCCTGATGAAGGTGCACCACAGCATGGTGGACGGTATCGGTGGCTCCGACCTGCTGGCCGAGCTGTTCGACTTGTCACCTGACGGGTCGGGGCAAGAGCCGGGGTCCCGGTCTCGGTCGGCGCGGTGGGAGCCGCGGCCATCGCCGTCGGCGGTTGAGCTGGTGTTCGGCGGAGCCCTCGATGCCGTTACCTGGCCGGCCAGGCAGCTGGCTGGGCTTCCCGGGCTGGTCGGGGAGCGGTTGCCGTCGGTCGGTGAGGTGGTCGGGTTCGGCCTCGGGCTGACCGGCAGCGCCCGGCGGCTCGCTGCTCCGTCGGCGGCGTCCTTGAACGGTCCGATCAGCCCGCACCGCCGCTGGACTTGGACGACCGCCAAGCTGTCCCAGGTCAAGCGGGTACGGTCGGCATTCGGGGTCACGGTCAACGACGTGGTGCTCGCGGTGATCACGTCGGGGTACCGGGAGCTGTTGCGTGAGCGCGGTGAGCTGGCCGATGACCTGGTCGTGCGGTCGCTGGTGCCGGTGTCGTTGCGCGGGACCGATGATCGGCATCCGGTGAGCAACCAGATCTCGGCGATCCTGGTCAACCTGCCGGTCGGCGAGGCCGATCCGGTGCGGCGGCTAGAGCTGCTTCATTCGCAGATGGAAGACCTCAAGCGGACCCGGCAGGCGGTCGGGGCCGAGTTCTTGACCGGGTTGCTCGGCTTTGCCGCGCCTTCGCTGCTGGCGCTGGGTTCTCGGGCCGCGTTCCGGCTGCCGCAGCCGCTGGTCCAGACGGTGACGACTAACGTGCCGGGGCCCCGGTTTCCGCTGTACCTGCTCGGGCGTCAACTGCGCGAACTTTACCCGTACGTGCCGATCGGCGATCACCTGCGGACCGGGGTGGCGGTCTTTTCCTACCTCGACCACTTCGCGTTCGGCATCACAGCGGACTACCGGGCCGTTTCGAAGTCGGATCTGCAGGCGCTGACCGATGGAATCAAGAGCGGCTTGGCTGAGCTGAAGGCGGCGGCGACTAGACGCTGACGACGAAGAAGTTGGTCGGTAGATTAACCACGACCCGCACGTGTATCTCGGCCATCAGCGCAATGCCGGGCTCAGCGAAGGTACCAGGCGGCGGTTCTGCGAAGCGGATCACCGAGCGGCCGGCATCGAACAGTTGGGCGCCGTGGCCGAAGTCTCCGATAATTGCCGTCCCAGCATCGACCAGCCGCGTGCGGACGATGAAGACACCATTCCGCTCGAGGTCGTCCATCAGCCGGCCATGCCCAAGGAACATATAGTAATCGGCCGGGTTAATGATGAGCCCGTCGGCGGTAGCGCCCATTTGCTCGACTTCGTTGCATGCGGCAAGGATGGTGGAGTCAAACGGTCTCGCCGAGGTCAATCGCGCGATCCCCGGGATCTTGAGCAGCCCGCTGTCGCCGCGAATAATCGTGTGATTTTCCGAAGCGGACAGGCGCATGACCAGCCGGTAGTTGATGAAGGACTCGAAGGTCGGCTGGTCCTCCCAAAGGTCCGGCGGCACCTGGACCCAGGCGGTCGTAGCACATAGCTGCGGGATCGGTGATTTGTGGAACTGTAGCGCTAGCTCGCGACGCAGGTCAGCTTGGTTCACTTCCGGGTCATCCGGCCGCGGTGCGCTTTCGTGCCAGTAGTAGCGCTGCGGTGCCTTAGACAAGTCGACAACCTTCAGCATGTTGCGCGTCGGCCACCGTGGTTTCCTGCGTGAGCTCGTCAGTGAATCGGTGATCGTGACGTCGTACTCGACGCAGGCCGCAAGGCCATCTGCCGTACACGCCTCGGCGAAGACCCGGCCCGGCGACATCTGGAGTTTCCGCTCGGCGACAACTTCCGCGATCGTTCCCTTTATCTCTGTCGTCGGCTGCATGATGCTCCTATCTGCGCTATGCCGTGGGCTTGCGGGCTGTGATCATTCCCCAGCCGAATTCACCGTGGTCGATGGCAGTCTCGATTTCCGCGCATGACTTCGCGAACGCCAGCATCCACTCCCGCGCGGCCGAATCGGCCGTCGTCTCGGCGCGCTGGCTGGCCGTGCCGCCGAGCACCTCATAGGTGCGCCTGATATGGCGGTCAAGGTCGCGAGCGGCGATGATCTCGAAACCGGCGGCCTCGAGCGCAGCGCGGTATTCGGTGAGCGAATAACCGCCGCTCCAGCGCACCCGGTCGTAGACGTGCTCGCGGGCGCGTTCGCTAATCGTCTGCGTGGGCTGGAGGAAGTCTGAAAGGGCAACGACCCCGCCGGGCTTGAGGACGCGATACATCTCCACATGACTGCGCGGCTTGTCAGGAACGAGAAAGAGCGCGTCCTGACTGACAACGTGGCTGAATGTGCCGGTCTCATACGGTAGCTGCGTGGCTGAGCCATGCCGGAATCCGATGCGGAGCCTGCGATCGTCGCCGGCGAGCCTGCGCTGCGCGAACTTGATGCGTTCCTCGCTCAGGTCCAGGCCCTCGCCCCCGCAGTTGAACCGTTCGGCGAGGTAGGTCAGGAAGTTGCCGCAGCCACATCCGACATCGAGCACGTAGGAAGAGCTGTCGATCCCGGCATCCGCCGCCAGCACGGCCGACGTTCGCTCGGCGGCCGCGCGATAGTCGGTGTCGGTGTCGGTGTCGGAGAAGTAGCCGGTGTGCAGGACGCCGTCGCTATCCCAGAATCCCAGGTAGTTCTGCAGAGTCTGGTCGAAGAAGTGTTCGACGTCGCGTTCGGTGTAAGCAGGCGTCATGTGTAGGTGTCCCTCGGAGCGTTGGTGAAGTGCGGCAGCTCAGGTCCCATGACGCTGGCACCCCCGTCGATAAGGTGAACGCCGCCGGTGACGAACGAGGCCCGCTCGCTGGCCAGGAACGCGGCGACGGCCGCGAACTCCTCAGGTCGCGCGATGCGGCCGAGCGCGTTATGCCGCCCCATCTCGCGCAGCTGAGCCTCCGCGTCACCGCTGCCCAACTGCAACGCCGCAAGCCTGGCGGCCGCCCGCTCCACCATCTGGGTACGAGTCGCGCTGGGTGCCAGCACGTTGACGGTAATGCCGTCGCGACCTAGCTCCGCGGCGGCGGCCTGGGCAAATCGTACGATCGCGGCGCGAGCCATGCCGGACAGCGTCAGCGACGGTATCGGAACGCTCGCTGTCTCCGAGGCCACGAACAGCAGCCGACCCCACCCGGCGGCGCGAAGGTGCGGCAGCGCCGCCAGGGCAAGACTCACCGCAGGGAAGAGGACCGAGCCCACGCCCTGCTTGTATTCGTCGAGGTCGAACTGCCAGACCAGGCCGGCCGGCGGGCTGCCGCCGCTGATCACCACGATGTGGAGCGCACCGAGTTCGGCGGCCACGGCGTCGACCCAGCGGCGCGTCGCATCCGGGTCGAAGATGTCGACGCTCGTCGTGCTCACCCGCCCGCGCGCCACCTCCTTGAGGTCGCGCTCCGCCGAGGCGAGCCGGCCGCGATCACGCGCGCCGATCGCGATGTGCGCGCCCTCGGCTGCCAGTTCCCTGGCGACCGCCAGTCCAAGGCCGCTCGAGCCGCCCGCGACAAGCGCGACCTTGTCCGCAAGACCGAGATCCAATCCACAGCTCCTAGTGTCGCGAAACCTGATCTTGATCCGACTGCGATGCCCCGGCACCGGCCCCCAGTGGGCCGGCGCGGAATGTACCGCGATACCGGTACCCATAACGGTGGAAAGCCGGCCATGACAGGGTCACGGCCGCAAGCTTTGAATTCACCGATAGGCCGTTCCAGGAGTTGTCCTGGTCGCGGATGACGGTGAGCCCGGAGCGGAACCGGTCGGGGTTGCCGGTCACCGTATGGTTGGTATGCAGCTCAATTGCCCGCTCCCCATGGATGGGGCTTACGCCTGGCTCGACGCCACACAGGCGCAACACGTCATCAATCGCAGCGGCAGGATCTGCGATGAAGTCCTCATAGCGCAGCAGGAGCGACCGATCGGGATGGCGTCGGGTGACTGCCAGGGCCGCCAGGTTGAAGCCATGCCAGTAGGCCGTGCTCTTCCACGACGGCATGACGTACGCGTACTGTTTTTGCCGGCTCCACGACTGCGCGACCGCCCTGGGATCCCGCACGAGATGGACGTAATAAGGGATCACGCCTTCGAGATGAGGGAGCAGGGCCGCTTCTCCTGGGATCTTCGTCGTGTCAACGATGACGTGTGCTTCCATCTGCTCAGCGACGGCGTGGTAAACCTGCGTCATCAGTGCGGCATGCTCACGGATCAGCAGGCCGGACAAGCCGCGGCGCAGCACCCGCCAGGTATGCCTGGTCCGCACGCAGGCAAGCTGGCGATCGGTGACGGCGGTGGCATAGGCCTCCGCGCTGACGTCGGCTGGCCTGCCGAGCGGGATGATTCGCGACCAGACCGGGCACGTGGCGAGCTCCGTGCCGCACCCGCATACGTTGTTTGACCCTTTTCCGCCCGAATTCAGCCAGAGGTAATGCAGCTCGCCTACGTGGAAGAAACCGGGAACCTCGCCCAGGACGTTGCCGATAATCGTGCTGCCGTTACGACACCAGCCTGTGATGCAGAGGACTTTCAGCGGTGGCCTCGTCATGGTGCGCGGCCCGCGCTCAGTACCCGGCCGACGCGGTGCGTGAATCCGGCCGCCCGTCCCGCAACCGGATAGAGGCCGCTACCTTGCGTACTGCCTGCACGAGCTGATCGCAGTCCTGCTCGCAGAGCGTCGAGGACAGCGGAATATCGACCGCCTGTTCCAGGTATCGCGAGGTATTTGGCAGCAGCGCCTTGATGTCAGCCGCGCTCATACCGCCGAACATGAACCGCCAGTTCCAGAACGCCCGCACGTTATTGTCATGCGGCGAACCGAAATTGCGCGCGTCGATGCCCTCGCGGCAAAGTGCGCGTGCGAACCATTCCGCACCTCCGCATGGCACTCGGAAGATCAACGCTTCGCCTAGATAGGCGCCCG
>WNEY01004728.1_pt1 | contig 10424 bp, 9 predicted proteins | sample 5400531 | NCBI WGS metagenome assembly WNEY01 (sample SAMN13153338, study PRJNA577476) | soil metagenome | isolation source: 200 cm saprolite under Douglas fir tree site 1 | place: USA:California | collected 2015-04-18
GTGCACGATGCTGAACTGCGGCGGGCCGGGTCCTTCGGGTCCAACTCCTTGGCCGGAATACGCGTCACATCCTGCCGTCCCCCACCCCGTTGTCCGGCGGCACCGGCCTCGCCCCGTGGTCCGGCCTGGCCTGGGGCGGGGGCAGGGTCGTCGGTCGGGACGTTGCCGAACGCGCCCCACATCCGCTTGTACGAGCCCGTGTCTGCATCGAACACGATGATGCGTTTGTTGCCGTACCCATCGGCGACAAAGAGCTCGTTTGTCTTCTGATACACGAAGACATCCGCCGCCCGCCACACGTTCTGCGTGTCCTGGTTCGTCTTCTTCTGGCCGCCGCGGCCGATTTGCATCACAAACTTCCCGGCTTTCGTGAACTTCAGGATTTGATCGTCGTTGCCGCTGCCGCCGATCCAGACATACCCCTTGTAGTCCACGTAAATGCCGTGCTCCGACTGGGGCCAGGCATAGCCTTCGGCCGGCCCACCCCAGCCCTGGATGTAGTTGCCCGCCGCATCGAACTCCATCACCGGCGGCCCCGTTTTCTGATCGGGTCTGACCACTCGCGGGCGGTGCAAGACCCACACGTGATCCTGCTCATCGGTGGCCGCGCTGGCCACCTGGCCAAATACCCACCCGTTCGGGATCTTCGCCCATGACGCGTCAGCCTCGAACCTCGGTACCTCGCGGGCGGGTGTTTTTGCGGACTGCGAGGCCGTGGCCTTGTGCGATCCAGCCACGACACCCGCCGCCAGCGCCACGCAGGCGACAGCCGCGCCAATCGCCCGCTTCATATGCTTCACGTTCATGGGCCCGCTCTCTTCGTACGAGATCGACAACACTTCATCATTGACGGCAAATGCCTGGGCAATGGTATCTCTCGTGTTGCCGGGAGCAAAGGGCATTCTCAGTTGACGTGTCCGGCGAACCGCTCGTCATGCTCATCACATTTTTCGAGGGCGTTAGCTGCTAGACCCCTCGCAAACCTTGAACTAACATGTCCTGCTCCAGAATAAAATGTCCCGATTGAAGGAAAAGGGTCTGACGGGACAGGTCGCCGTCGTCGCCGGCGCCACGCGCGGAGCCGGACGCGGCATCGCGCGCGCCCTCGGCGAAGCCGGCGCGACGGTGTATTGCACCGGCCGCAGTGTTCGCGGCAATCCCTCGCCTTACGATCGACCCGAGACCATCGAGGAAACCGCCGGCATGATCAAGGCGGCGGGCGGGAAAGCGATCGCCGTGCGGGTCGACCACACCGTTGAGTCGGCAGTCGAGGCCTTCTTCGGCCGGATCGATCGCGAGCACCATCGGCTGGATGTCCTGGTGAACAGCATCGCCGGCGAAGAGCCGATGATGGCTCAGTGGACCCCGTTCTGGAAGACGAACCTGAAAGACGGCGAGGCCGTCCTTCGGCAAGCGCTCCTCTCGCACATCATCACCGCCAAGCATGCGGTGCCTCTGATGATCCGAGGTCGCCGCGGCCTGATCGTCGAGGTGACCGAGAACGATATTCTCTCCGCGGGAGGAAACCCGCTGTCGCAGAGCGTCAAGCTCGCGCTGAAAGGTCTCGCGCTCAACATGGCGGCCGAGCTGCAGCCGCACGGCGTGGCGGCCGTCGCGATCACGCCCGGCTTTCTCCGCTCGGAAACGATGTTGGAGCACGTCGGCGTCACGGAAGCCAATTGGCGTGACGGTGGCAAGGAGGACAGGAACTTTCTCGAATCGGAATCGCCGCTGTTCGTCGGTCGTGCCGTCGCCGCATTGGCGCAGGAGCGCCGGATTCTCCAGCGGTCCGGTCAGCTTTACAGCTCTTGGGAGCTGGGCCGCGAGTACCGTTTCACCGACGCTGACGGCCGGCGGCCGGACTGGGGAGCGATCGAGATCGATTTCTCACGACACCCTCCGGCTCTACTCGAGTTGATGAGGACCGGCGCCCTGATTCAGCTCGAATGGCTGAACGCATTGTCGAAGCGGACGAAGCGGTTTCTGAAACAGCTGCCGCCAGCGAAAACCGCGAAGAGAAAATCATGAAGAGATCCCCGATCATCCTCGCGTTCGCGGCGTCGCTCGTCCTCGCCGGGTGGGGCGTCTTCGCCACCCGCGCGCAAACCCGGGCGCCGCTTCGCTTCGCCATTTCCTTTCCCGCGGCCCGCAGCGCGCAGCCGCTCGACGGCCGCGTCCTCCTCTTCATCTCCGACGATGGACGAACGGAGCCGCGCGCGCAGAGCGACCAGTATCGCGCCAACAGCACCCGGCCGATTTTCGGCGTCGACGTCGACGGCCTCAAGCCGGGCGAGAGCGTGATCGTCGACGACAAGGTCGCCGGCTGGCCGGCGCGCAACCTGAAGGACGTGCCCCCGGGCGACTATTGGGTGCAGGCGCTGCTCAACCGCTACGAGACCTTCCATCGATCGGACGGCCACACGATCAAGATGCCGATGGACCAGGGCGAGGGGCAGCACTGGGACAGGAAGCCCGGCAACTTCTACAGCAAGCCGGTGAAGGTGCACCTCGATCCCGCCGGCGGCGGCGAGATCGCGATCGCGATGGACCAGGAGGTGCCGCCCGTCGCGCCGGCCAACACGGACACGAAGCAGGTCAAGTACCTCCGCCTGCAGAACGATCGCCTCACGAAGTTCTGGGGCCGACCGATGCATCTCGGCGCCATCGTGCTGCTCCCGTCCGGATGGGACACGCATCCGAACGCGCGCTATCCGCTGCTCGTGCACCACGGCCATTTTCCGGCCAGCATGGCGAGCGACGGCTGGCGCGAGACGCCGCCCGACGCGAAGGCGACGGGCGCCCAGAAGGAGCAGCAGGAGGCCGCGTATGGCTTCTACAGGGACTGGAACGGGCCGAGCTTCCCGCGCATGATCCACCTGCTGGTCCAGCACCCGACGCCGTACTTCGACGACTCGTACGCGGTGAACTCGGCGAACAACGGTCCCTACGGCGATGCGATCACGAAGGACCTGATCCCGGCCATCGAGAAGCAGTTCCGCGGCATCGGCCAGGGGTGGGCGCGCGCGACGACCGGCGGCTCGACCGGCGGCTGGGAGGCACTGGGCGTGCAGGTCATGTACCCGGACGACTACAACGGCGCGTGGGCGCTCTGTCCCGACCCGATCGACTTCCGGTCCTATCGATCGGTGAACATCTACGACGAGCACAACGCCTACTACTACGAAGACAACCCGTTCAAGCGCACGCCCAAGCCCGGATACCGCGACTATCGCGATCACCTGTACTCGACGTTCGAGGATCGCAACCTGGTGGAGCTGGCGCTCGGCACCCACGGCCGCTCGGCCGGCCAGCACGACGCGTGGGCCTCGGTGTTCGGTCCGGTCGGCGACGACGGCTACTACAAGCCGCTGTACGACAAGCTCACCGGCGCGATCGATCCGGAGGTCGCCCGGTACTGGCGGGACAACTACGACCTGCGGTACATCCTGCAGCGCGACTGGGCGAAGCTCGGCCCCAAGCTTCGCGGGAAGATCCACATCACGAGCGGCACGATGGACAACGGCTACCTGAACAACGCCGTCTACCAGATGGAGGAATTCCTGGCGCGTGCGGTTCCTTCGTCAGAGTCAGAGCTCATTTACGGCGAGCGCCGCGAGCACTGTTTCACCGGCGACACCGAACATCCGAACAACGTCGGCAGCCGCACCGTTCATCAGCGGTACATGCCCGCGATGGCGCAGTGGATGATCAGGACGGCACCCGCCGGAGCGGACACGAAGAGCTGGGTCTACTGACGCTTCGAGATGATCTCCTTCGTCGTCCCCGCGTACAACGAGGCACGGCATCTGATGATCTGTAGAACGGTTTGGTGGTGATGTTCTTCCGATATCCACGAAAGACAAGAAAACACGAAAAGCACGAAAGGCACGAAAGGCACGAAACAGAAATGATTTTTTCGTGTATTTCGTGTATTTCGTGTATTTCGTGTATTTCGTGTATTTCGTGATTTTGGTGGTGTGTCAATCACTCGAGCGCGTTCTGGCCGACGGAGCGATCAATCATGTGGCGAGGCGGGTAAATGACGCCGAAACACGGCCACCCGCGCCGTCATTGGTGGATTTTCACAATTCTTCACGCATACGCTCCAGTCGCGTCGAACGATGAGGAGAAGACCAGAATGAACGTCGCCAGGCATGTGACGATGGAGGAGCTCGAGGTTGGGTTGGACGAGATCCGCCGGTCGCCCAGAGACGAAGGCGTCTTGAAGATGATCGTGCGGCGGCCACGGAGCAATGAGCGTGAAGTGCTGGAAGAAGGTGAGCTCGATCCCGGGGAAGGACTGGTGGGTGACAGCTGGAAACACCGCGGCAGTTCTCGTTCATCCGACAGGTCGCCAAATCCCGACACGCAGCTGAACGTCATGAATTCCCGCGTGATTGCCCTGGTGGCGCAGGACACAGATCGCTGGTGCCTGGCGGGCGATCAACTTTTCGTCGATTTGGATTTGAGCGCTGAGAATCTCCCCGCCGGAACGCGGTTGGCGCTCGGCTCGGCCGTGATTGAAGTCACCGCGTTGCCCCACACCGGTTGCAAAAAATTCGTGGAACGTTTCGGGATCGATGCGGTGAACTTCGTCAATTCGACACTCGGCAAACAGCTGCACCTGCGCGGCATCAATGCGAGGGTCGTTCAAGCCGGGGTGATTCGGGTTGGCGACCTTGTCAAGAAGACAGTCGACGCCTGAAGTGCCTGTCTCGGTACGTGTTACCTTCGGCCGAGGTTGAGAGCTTCGCGCAGGCATAAAAAGGGTATAGTTGGCGCGGTCCCGTTGTCCCCAGAGGTCGATGAGGAGGAAATGATGCGACGTGTTCACGCCAGCGTCGTCGTCGGTCTGCTGCTCTCTGCCGGTCCGGCGTTCGCCCAGAACGTGGCGGGGCCGGCCAAAGCGAAGGCCACCACGCCGGAAATCCCGTTCGAGTCGGTCCAGAACTTTTTCAAGATGCCTCCAGGCATTTACATGGGCGAAGGCGTCGGCGTCGCCACCAACTCGAAGGGTCATGTGTTCGTGTACACGCGCAGCGGTGAGACGCGCCTGTTCGAGTTCGATCAGAACGGGGCGTTCGTCAAGGAGCTCGGCGTCGGAAGCTACGGCTTCTCGTTCGCGCACGCCGTGCGCGTGGACAAGGACGACAACGTGTGGGCCGTCGACGAGGGCACGAACGTGATCCAGAAGTTCAGCCCCGACGGCAAGCTCCTGATGGTGCTGGGCAAGCGGCCCGACCCCCTGGAGCAGTTGGCGCTGATGCCGGGCGGCGGCCAGTACTCCGGCGCCAACAAGCCGTACTCGTTCCATCGGCAGACCGACATCGGCTGGGATCCGCAAGGCAACATCTTCGTGACCGACGGCTATGGCGACTCGCGCGTCGTGAAGTTCGACAAGAACGGCCGCTTCATCAAGTCCGCCGGCACACGCGGCAACGGACCGCTGCAGTTCAGCACGCCGCACGCGATGGCGGTCGACGCGAAAGGGATGGTGTATGTCGCCGATCGTGGCAACTCGCGCATCGTCGTGCTCGACAACGATCTGAACCAGAAGGCCGTGTACGACACGGTTGGCGCGCCGTGGGCGGTCTGCCTCACCAACACGCCGCATCAGTATCTCTACACCTCCAACTCGTTTCCGACCGGCAACAATTTCGACCAGGCGCCGATAACCGGCGAGGTCTACAAGATGGAGCTGGACGGCACGGTCCTCGGCCGCTTCGGCAAGGCCGGCCATGCATTCAAGGAGTTCAGCAGCACTCATCAGATGGACTGCCGAAACCCGGACGAGCTCTACGTCGCCGAGATCACCGCCTGGCGCGTGCAGAAGATTCTCCTGCGTCCGCAGACGCGAACATCAGCCGGACGATAGGAGGAGGCCCATGAGAAACCAGGCTTTGCGGCGTTTGCGTGCTGCCGTCGTCGCGTCGATCGCGATCGGCGTTCCCCTCTTCGCGCAGTCGGTCCCCGACATCACCTACGACGCGAACGCCGACGTCCTGACGCTTCCGGCGTACGGTGAAGTGGCGGGCGTGGCGACGAACTCGAAAGGCCACGTCTTCGTCTACGCGCGCACCGGCCACGCGGTGGCGACGCTCGGGGACGAGCGCACCTTCTATCACAACGGGTCGCGCCTGTTTCAGTTCGATCAGACCGGCAAATTCGTGAAGGAGATCGGACAGGGCGTGTACGCGGTGAACTTCGCGCAGCAGGTGCGCGTGGATCCGCAGGACAACATCTGGATCGTCGACGCCGGATCGAGCCAGGTCGTGAAGTTCGACGCGGACGGACGGTTCCAGCTGGTGCTCGGCAGAAAACCCGAGAACATCAACGTGCGGCCGGGCCCTGGCGTCCCCGCGAGCGGCGGCATGCCGGCCGAGGGCGCCGCCGCAGGCGGGCGCGGCGGTGAAGGCGGCCGCGGCGGACGTGGCACTCCCGGCGCCGGCATTCCCGGCGACGCGTTCAACCGGCCCTCGGACGTCGCGTGGGATCGCGCCGGCAACATCTACATCGCCGACGGGTACGGCGGCAACAACCGGATCGCGAAGTTCACCAAGGACGGCGACTTTCTGAAGTCGTGGGGACAGACCGGATCGGCGCAGGGGCAGTTCAACCAGATCCGGGGGCTGGCGAGCGACGCCGCCGGCAATCTGTACGTCGCCGACGCCGGCAACAAGCGCATCCAGGTCTTCGACGGCGATGGCGCCTTCAAGTCGCAGATCGCGAACATCGGGACGCCGCAGGCGATTTGCGTCTCGGGCGGGTCGACGCAGTACCTGTACAGCTCGAACTCGAACGATCCCGAGAGCATGGATCACGGGGAGATCTACAAGATCCGGCTGAACGGACAAATCGTCGGCAAGTTCGGCAAGGCCGGCAAGCTGCCGAAGGAATTTGGCATCGTCAACGCCATCGACTGCCGCACGGAAAACGATCTGTGGGTCGGCGAGATCTGGAACTGGCGCGCGCAAAAGGTCACCCTGAAGCGCTGATCTAGAGCACACGACGAACAGCACGCAATACCCGAAAAGCACGACAGTAGGGACTGGGGACTACTGGGGACGGGGGACCGGGGACTGGGGACTGGGGACTACTGGGGCCTGGGGACCAGAGGCCAGCTATCACGGCTAGCCACCAGGTTCCCGGCCCCCACTCGGTTGGGTCCGGCTCGAGCCGGACCGTGGCATGAGGGAGGGCTTGTGTATACAACAGTCTTTTGCTGGGCTCTGATGCTGGCCGGGATGCTGAGCCAACAACCCGCGTCTTCCTCCACTTCGTCGGCGTCGCTGAATTTCGAGGTGTTCAGGACGAAGATACAGCCCATCTTCCTGGCCAAGCGTCCTGGCCACGCTCGATGCATCGCGTGCCATGGATCGGGCACGCCCTTACGTTTGCAGCCGCTTCCGCCGGGAAGCGCGACCTGGAACGAGGAGGACTCGCGAAAGAACTTCCAGGCCGTCCAGCGCGTCGTTTTGCCCGGCGTGCCGCTGAAGAGCCGGCTTCTCATCCATCCGCTTGCCGAAGAGGCCGGTGGCGATTTTTATCACAATGGCGGCAAGCACTGGAGCTCGCAGAGCGACCCTGAATGGCAGACGTTGAAAGCATGGGTGCTTGGAGAGACGCGAACCAGCGGCGACTGAACGTTGCTGCAGCTTTTTCGGACTTTTCGTGGTCGTTCCGCGCGCGCCCTGCGCTTTTGCAAAGGAGTTGAAGACGTGATGAACACACACACGATTCGCCGGTGTCTGACGATGTTTGCCGGAATCGTTCTGCTCACAGTGTCCGTGGCCGCGCAGAACAAGGTCCGGATTATCCAAACCAACAGCGCGGGGGACAACGTCCACGTCATCGATCCCGCCACGAACAAAGTCGTGGGCGTGATCTCGGGGATCGAAGTGAGCCATGGCGCAGCGGTAGCCCCCGACGGCAGCCGAATCTACATCAGCAACGAGGCCGACAGCACGCTCGATGTCGTCGACGGGAAGACGTTGAAGGTGATCGACAAGGTCAAGTTGAGCGGCCACCCGAACAACATCGCCGTCGGTCGCGATGGGCGGCGCGTGTATGTCGGGATCATCCAGGCGCCCGGCGGCGTCGACGTGGTCGACACGGCTTCGCTCAAGAACGTCAAGACCCTCCCCACGAAGGGCAGCATCCACAACGCGTACGTCACGCCGGACGGCAAGTACGTCGTGGCCGGCTCCATTCAAGGAAAGACGGTGAACGTGTTCGACACGCAGACCGAACAGCCGGCCTGGACGCTTGATATGGACTTAGGCATCCGTCCGATGACGTTCTCGACGAATCCCGACGGCTCCACCAAGTGGATATTCGTTCAACTGACCGGTTTCAATGGCTTTGCCGTCGTGGATTTCGCGACGCGCAAGGAAATCAACCGGATCAAGAATCCCGATCTGCCGCCGGGGAAGAAAACGGTTCCGGAGGGATCCGATCCATCTCACGGCATGGCGGTCACTTCGGATGGCAAGACGCTGGTGGTCTGCAGCCGTTTGAACAACTTCCTCTACTCGTACTCGCTTCCGGACTTGAAGCCGTTGGGAGGCGCCGAGCTTGGCGGAAAAGGCGCGGGTTGGGTGACGCTCACGCCGGACGGCAAGACGGCTTATGTGGCGAACCCGGTGACGAACGACGTGTCGGTCGTCGATATCAAGTCGATGAAAGAAGTCGCTCGCATCCCCGTCGGGTTCGTGCCGAAACGAAACACGACGGGCGTGCTTCCGTAGGCGCTCCGGCGCTCGGCTGGAGTCTGGAGCCTTCGCGCGAACCGTTGGGCAGGTAGGTCGCGTGCGTCTGGTGGGTCGGACACACCCGACCTATCTGACCTACGCGACCTACCTGATCTACGCGACCCACCCGACCTATCTGACCTACGCGACCTACCTGACCTACGCGACCCACCCGACCTATCTGACCTACGCGACCTACCTTGCCCACCTCTGAATTTTCCGTATCGTGTTTTATAAACGTTCCGTCACTATAGCGTAAGGACCGCGTTGTCACGCAGGCCGAGCGCCGCGCGAGCATGCGGTAAAAATAGCTGATCCATGGAAATGGAGAACCTTGGGCTGCTCCATGCGCCACGCGTACACATCCGCAGATCTTCGGCTCACCAAGCAAACGAAAGGGTCCCATGCGTCGTGAACTGCTGAACGCACTGCTGATTGCGGTGGGCATCGCGGCCGCCGCGATGGGGCTCAAAGGCTTTCTGCTGTCGAGCAACTTCATCGACGGCGGCGTGACCGGCGTTTCGATGCTGCTCGCGAAAGTCACGGTGGCGCCGCTGTACGTCTGGCTGCCGCTGGTCAACGTGCCGTTCGTCGCGATCGGTTATCGCCAGATGGGCCGCGCGTTCGCGATCCGCAGCACGCTCGCCATCGCCGGCCTCTCGATCGTGCTGGCTGCCGTCCGCTTCCCCGATGTCACGCCGGACCGGTTGCTCACGGCGGTGTTCGGCGGCTTCTTCATCGGCGCCGGTATCGGCCTCGCCGTCCGGGGTGGCGCGGTGCTGGACGGCACGGAGATCGCGGCGCTGCTCATCAGCAAGCGCGGCCACATCTTGAAGGTGGGCGACATCATCCTCGTCTTCAACGTCGCGCTGTTTCTCATCGCGATGTCCGTCCTCGGCGTCGAGCCGGCGCTCTACTCGATCCTCACCTACATGACGGCGGCGCGGACGCTCGACTTCGTCATCTACGGCCTCGAGCAGTACACCGCGATCACGATCGTGTCCGCCCGGAGCGCGGCGATCCGCGAGCGCATCACCGGCGAGCTGGAACGCGGCGTGACGGTCTACAAGGGTTATGGCGGGCTGTCCGGCGTGGAGCAGCACATTCTGTACTGTGTGGTCACACGGCTGGAGATCGGGAAAGTGAAGGGGATCGTTCGCGCCCTCGACGAGAACGCGTTCGTCGTCACTCAGACGCTCGCCGACGCCGAAGGCGGGGTCGTCAGGCGCGCGGCGATCCACTCGTAGAGCGTATCGTCATTTCTACACCGATGAACGCACACCTGTCCGCGACCAGTGCCAGTCCCCAGTCCCCAGTCTCCGCACGACGGACTTTTGAAACCGTCCCGTGAACCGTGTATAACCTGACCTGTCAATTCGAGAACGTGAGGGTCGCAACCATGACGGTTCAGACTGCAGCGCGAACACGGCCGTTCACGGGCAACGAGTATCTCGACAGCCTGCGTGACGACCGCGAAATCTGGATTTACGGACAACGCGTCAAGGATGTGACGACGCATCCGGCGTTTCGCAACACGGCCCGGACGATCGCGCGGTTGTACGATGCGCTCCACGATCCTGCGGGACAAGCAATTCTCACCACGGCGACCGACACCGGCAGCGGCGGCTTCACGCACCGGTTCTTCAAGGGATCACATAACGCCGACGAGCTCGT
>WNEY01005053.1_pt1 | contig 10424 bp, 11 predicted proteins | sample 5400531 | NCBI WGS metagenome assembly WNEY01 (sample SAMN13153338, study PRJNA577476) | soil metagenome | isolation source: 200 cm saprolite under Douglas fir tree site 1 | place: USA:California | collected 2015-04-18
GCTCAAGCGCCGCATCGACGAGGCGGCCAAATACGCGCCGCTTGAGCAGCTCGCGTTGTCACCGCAATGCGGCTTCTCCAGCGGCATCGGCGGCAACACCATGGACGTGGCGGGCGAGATCGCCAAGCTGCGCCTCGTGGTCGAGACCGCACGCGAGGTGTGGGGCTCGGCGTAGCCGCCTGGCGCCGCGCGGTGCTCCTTCCCTTTCCTCTTGCGGGAGCGCGAGGAAGCCAGTAGCTCGTGATCGGGCAAACAACCTCGTGAGGTACCGTGCAAGAGGAAGTCGCCACGCGTAAGCCGACCAGGCCGTCCGAGCCCACCCACAAGATGCGGGTCGAGAAGGACGTCGACGTGCCGATGCGGGATGGCGCGATCCTCAAGGCCGACGTGTTCCGGCCCGAGGCCGACGGGCAGCTGCGTGCGCGTCGACGAGCGCGGCTCCGGCAAGTCGCCGGGACAATCCGTGCTCTATTCGCCCCAGGAGGCGATCGACTTCTACGACGCAATCGAATGGGCCGGACACCAACCCTGGAGCAATGGCCGCGTCGCCACCATCGGAATCTCGTTCTTCGCGCGCACGCAATGGTGGGTGGCGAACCTCAAGCCGCCGTCGCTGACCTGCATCGTGCCGTGGGAGGGCGCCGCCGACCAGTATCGCGACATCCTCTATCATGGCGGAATCTTCGGCTCGGGTTTCATGGTGAGCTGGTTCACCACCCACATGGCGCATCACTTGCTCGGCCGGGCCTACCGGCACAACCCCGACACGTTCCAGGACAACGTGCTCTGGCGCTTCATGCGCAACAGCCTCGACAGCGGCGCGTTCAAGAGCCAGCAGGCGCAATGGGACAAGATCGACCTGCCGATATGGGCGGTCGGCAACTGGTCCGGCATGGGGCTGCATCTGCGCGGCGCCACCGAGGGCTATATGCGCGCAGCCTCCCAGCACAAGAAGCTGCGCATCCATTGCGGCACGCACTTCCATCCCTTCCACAGCGAGGACGGACGGCGCGACCAGCTGCGCTTCTTCGACCATTGGCTGAAAGACATCGACAACGGCGTGATGCAGGAGCCGCCGGTCAAGCTCGCGATCCGCACCGGCCACGGCGAGTACCATTTCCGCCACGAGAACGAGTGGCCGATCGCGCGCACGGAGTGGACCCGACTCTATTTCGACTTGTCGCGGCCCGGCGGTGCCGAGAGCAAAGGCGCCGGCCCCGGAGTGCTGACGACGGCGAAGCCGGCGACCACCAGCGCGCGGACCTATGCGGCCAGCGCCGCGGGCCATCACGCCTCCGCGTCTTCCTCGTCGCTCGCCGCCGGCGGCAGCGGAATTTCGCTGCTGACGCCGCCGCTCGAGCAGGACACGGAAATCACCGGTCCGCTCGCCGCCCAACTCTGGGTGTCGAGCACGACCGAGGACATGGATCTGTTCCTCACGCTGCGCAACATCGACCCCGACGGCAAGGACGTGCTGGAGGTCGGGCAGCAGGGCGGGCCGGTGCCGGTGGCGAAGGGCTGGCTGCGGGTCTCCCACCGCGAGCTCGATCCGGAGCTGTCGCGGCCGTATCGGCCCTACCACAAGCATCTGCGGCGGCTCTGGCTCGAGCCGAACGAGATCGTGCAGGTGCAGGTGGAGATCTGGCCGACCTCGATGGTGTTCAGACAAGGCCACCGCATCCGCCTCGACATCGAGCCGCGCGACGGCATCGGCAGCGCGCCCTACACGCACTACCACGCGGACTACAATGTCGGGGAGAACACGATCTATTCCGGCGGCAGCAAGGAGTCGTTCCTGCTGGTGCCGATCATCCCGCCGAAGTGACAACCGGAATCATTCCGCTTTGATTCCCGTGCGGGTCACTACGTCGACCCACTTGTTGCGCTCCTTAGCGATGAAGGCGCCGAAGTCCTCCGGCGATCCGGTCCGTACCTCGGCGCCGAGCTTGCCCAGCGCCGCGACCATGTCGGTCGGTTTGAGCGCCTCGTTGATCGCGGCGTTGAGCTTCGCGACGATGTTGGCCGGCGTGCCCACGGGCGCCACCACGCCGGTGAAGGTGAGCGCGACGAAATCCGGGATGCCGCCTTCGATCATGGTCGGCAGCTCCGGCGCCAACGCGTTGCGCGCGGCGCTCGCCACCCCGAGCGCGCGGATTTTTCCCTCGCGCACCAGCGGGAGGAGCCCCGCGACCTCGCCGAACAGCATGTGCACCTGCCCCGCGACGATCCCGGCGACCGCCTCCGGCGAGCCCTTGTAGGGAACGTGGACGAAGTCGGTGCCGGTCTCGAGCTTGAACATCTCGCCCGCCAGGTGGGTGAGATTGCCGTAGCCCATGGAGCCGAAATTGAGCTTGCCGCGATTAGCCTTGGAGTAGTCGATGAGCTCCTGGACGTTCTTCGCCGGAAAATCCGGCGCCACCACCAGCACCTCGTAGCCTTCGGTGACCTTGGCGACCGGCGTGAAGTGCTTGAGCGTGTCGTAGTCGCGGAAGCGGTAGACCGCCGGCCCCACCACCAGCGCGCTGGCGTTGCCGAAGAGGAGCGTATAGCCGTCCGGCTCCGCGCTCACGACCGCCTTGGTGCCGAGCGCTCCGCCGGCGCCGCCGCGGTTCTCGATGATCACGGTCTGCCCGAGAATGGGGGAGAGCCGCTGCACCACGAGCCGCGCGGTGAGATCGATCGGGCCGCCGGCCGGGAACGGCACCACCATCTTGATCAATCGGTCGGGATAAGTTTGTGCGGCGGCGCGATCCGGCGCACCGAGGGCGAGCGCCGCCAATGCGCAGAGGACGACGCGATGCGCGATCACTGATGAACTCCGGTCATTGTGAAAGCCGCGCCCAGGCTATACGGTTGGCTCGACCGCAGTACAGAGCAATTGTACCACGCGATCGTTTCCACCCGCCGCACTCGCACCACTTCCCTGGGATTTTCGAGCATGGCCGACGTCGATATCGTGCTGCACCCGATTCCTTCGGCAGACAGCAAGCCCTACATCATCGTGCACGGACCCGACCGACAGCTCTGGTTCTGCGAGAGCGGCACGTCGAAGATCGCCCGGATGAATCCCGACGACGGCAGCTTCGTCGAGTTCGACACCCCGACGCGCAACAGCAAGCCGATCGGGATCACACCCGCCGCCGACGGCGCGCTGTGGTTCTGCGAGAACGCGGGCAACCGGATCGGACGGATCACCACGGCAGGCGCGGTCACGGAATTCCCGGTGCGAACGCCGGGCGCGGGACCCGACGGCATCGTGGCCGGGCCCGACGGCAATGTGTGGTTCTCGGAAGCGCATCTCAGCCGCCTCGGCCGCATCACGCCTGACGGCGCGGTGACGGAGTTCTCCCGCGGCTTGACGCCGGGCTGCCGCCCGCTCTCGCTGGTGGTGCGCAACGGCGACCTCTGGTTCAGCGAATACGAGGCCTCCCAGATCGGCCGCATCACCGTGGACGGCGAGGTCACGGAGTACAAAATCCCGACACCGAACAGCGAGCCGCGCGCCATGGCCGCCCACCCCGACGGCAACATCTGGTTCGTCGAGACCAAGGCCAATGCGCTCGGGCGGATCGACGCGCAGGGCCGCGTCACGGAATGGCCGGTGACGACGCCGGACGCGTCCTTGCGCGGCGTCACCGTGGCTCCCGACGGCGACCTCTGGTTCACCGAGAACTTCTCCAACAAGATCGGCCGCATGGCGCCGGACGGCACGGTCATCGGCGAATACGCGATCCCGGGCGAGAACTGCGGCGCGCGCGCCATCATCGCCATCCCCGACGGCCGGCTGTTCTTCTCGGCGCACGACGCCGGCGCAATCGGCGAGGTGATCCCGAAACGGTGATGGAGCGAAACATGAGCAGCCTCGAAGATCGCATCCGCGCCATCGAAGACCGGCTCGAAATCTACAACCTGATCGCCAGCCATCCGCCCAGCGCCGACACCGCCGGCAGCACGCATATCGCGGCGAGCTGGGTCGAGGACGGCGTCTTCGACCGCGGCGAGAACCTCTCGAGCCCGCACGGGCGCGACACCATCGCGAGCCACGTGCTGGGCGCCGAGCACCAGGCGGCGATCGAGCGCGGGCTCGCGCATTTCACCGGGCTCCCGCACGTCGCGATCGACGGCGACACCGCCGTGGTCACGTCCTATCTGCAAATCCTGGTGCCGCAGACCCAGGGCGATCCGGTCGAGGTGCCGAACCACGGCAGCGGCAAGGGCTTCCGCGTGCACCGCATGACCGCCAACCGCTGGGAGCTCGTGCGCACGCGCGAGGGCTGGAAGATCAAGCACCGCGCGATCCGCCAGCTCGACGGGTCGGAGCCGGCCCGCAAGATTTTGCGCGGGGCGCTGACAGAGTAGTTAGATCGGCCGGCCGACCTTTTGCGCAATCGCGCGCTGATAGACGAGCTCGCCGAAGGCCATGTCCTCGAGCGCGATCCCGAGCGATTTGAACAGCGTCAGGTCCGACGGCGAAGTCCGGCCCTTGGCCTTGCCGGTGACGAGCTCGCCGAGCTCGCGGACGTCGGACCAAGCGAGCTTGCCGGCCGCCACCAGCTCGCGGAACTCGCCGGCCTCGACCTTGGCCTGCTCGACGTGGTCGGTCACCTTCACGGCGGCGCGCAGAACCGTGTCGGCATCGACCTCGCGGCGGTCGCCGGAATTGGCGCCGGCCACGTTGACATGCGCGCCCTTGGCGAGCCAATCGGCCCGGAACACCGGCTCGGCCGACTTGGTGATGGTGACGACTACGCCGGCATCGGCCAGGCAGGCTTCCGCCGACGGCGCCGGACGCACTTCGACGCCGAGCTCCTTTTCGAGCTCCCGCGCATAGCTCTCGCGATGCTCGGCCGTGCGAGCGAAAACGTTGACGCGCTTGATCGGCCGCACCGCGCACACCGCCACCGCTTGCGTGCGCGACTGGCGGCCGACGCCGATCATGCCCAAGGTCTGCGCATCCGGGTTCGCCATCAGCTTGGTGGCAAGCCCGCTCGCCGCGCCGGTACGCAACTGCCCGAACAGGTCGGCCTCGATGATCGCCTTGAGCCGGCCGTCGCTCGACGAGAACAGCAGCGTCAGGAACTGCGCGCCCTTCACGCCGGCATAGGCCTTGAGGCCGTGCACGTTCTTGGCGCCGTAGGCCGCGCCCATCAGGTTGAACGCGCCGCCCGCAAGCTTGGCGCGCTGGCGCGGAAGGTTGCCGGTGCCCGGCTGTCCCCAGGTGGCGAACAGCTCCTCCAGCACCGTGATCGCGTCCTTGACGGTGACGAGGCGGCCGACCTCGGCTTCGGTGATGTAGATGGCGCTCATGTCCCCGGCCTCAACACGTCCTCGATCCAGTCCCACATGGTATGCACGCCGATGGTGACGTTGTCGACTTGGCAATGGTGGAAGCCGCCCTCCTCGCGCTGAAAGACCTTCAGCGTCTTGCGCTTCGAGCCGACGGCGGCGAAGCACTTCTCAGCCAGTGACAATGGTATCTGCTCGTCGCCGGCGCCGTGCAGCAGCAGGAACGGGCACGCCATCTTCTGCACGATCCCGTCGAGGCGGAAGCCTTCGAGCTTCTTCAGCGCCGCCTCGTTGCTGGTCACGCCCAGCACCCATTGCAGGTGCTCCGGCGGCACCGACAGCGACAGCACCTTGCCCGAGGCGAGCTCGTCGAGCCGCTTCGCCCAGATCGCGTGATAGTCCCACTGCGCGCCCCAGGCGACGCAGCAGGCGAAGCGCGGCTCGAGCGCGGCCGCGCGCGGGGCGTAGTAGCCGCCGAGCGAGAGCGCCATCACGCCGATGCGTTTCGGGTCGAACTCGCGCCGCCCCGCGAGGTAGTCGTAGGCGGCGGTGGCGTAGCGCTCGGTCTCGGCGATGAGCGGCAGGTTGCGGAAGCGCACGCTCTCGCCGTTGCCCGGCCCATCGACGATCAGGCAGCCGATCCCGCGCGCGGCGAGGTCGGGGACGCCGTAGCCGTATTGCAGCTCCTTGGTGACGTCGAAGCCGTCGAAGAACACCATGCACGGCGCCGGCTTCGATCCGGTGGCGGCGGGATCGGGATGCACCAGCAACGCAGGCAGGCTCGCGCCCGCATAGGGCACCTCGACGTGCTCGATGCGCGGATGGCGGATGACGGCGGCCGCATCCCTGAAGATTTTCACCGACTTGGCGTAGACGTCCATGCTCGCCTGCGAGCGCGGATGGATGAAGCGCTCGCCGGTCTGGTAGTAGCGCGAGGCCCGCATGAAGCACGCCGCCGCGGTGCGCTTGTGGCCCTTCTTCTCCTCGTCGCGGCCGCGCGCTTCGATCTTGTCGCCCATGCGCGTCCATTCCGCGAACCAGGCGTCGTCATCGCCGACGCGATCCTCGAGCGCGCGCCCGACCCGGTGCACCTCGTCGATCTCGATGCCGGTCCACGGCGCGCCGCTCAAGCAGATGAGCAGGCCCATGGACCAGCGGTAATTGGTGGGGAAATACAGGAACGCGGGGTCGTCTTTGCGGCCGATCACGCTCATGGCTCCTTCGCGTCGATCAGCACGAAGGCGATGCGGCACGGCTCCTTGCCGCGATTGACCCAGGCGTGATTGGTGCCCTGCTGCACCAGCACGTCGCCGGCCTTGAGATGGATTTCCGAATCGTCGAGCAGCATGTCGATCTCGCCGGACATGACGATGGCATAGTCGACGGTGCGAGTGCGGTGCATGGCGGCATGCCGGGGCGGCAGGCCGCGCTTGGGCACGCCATCACCGAGGCTCTGGTGCATGGTGCTGGGATCGAGCTTCTTCATCTCCTCGGTTTGCGGCGGAAAATCGACAGTGCGGAACACGCTGCCGCCGGGCGGCGGCATGATGCCGATATCGACCGCGGCGCGGTCCTTGGTGCCGTTGAGATCGGCCGGCGTCTGGTCCGTGACCCACAGCACCCGCGATACGGTCTGCGCGTTCGGCCGCACCTTCTTGTGCGGGTTGGGGCCGTCGAGCATCACCACCGCCTTGTCGTTCTTGTCGATGGTGGTGACCACGCGGCGAACATCTGCACTCAAGGCCATGACTGCGTTTCTCCCGAGTTTGCGAATTGTGGCGCGACAATCGAACATACCGAAGGCGCGGGTCAAGCCCGCGCATGACCACCGATTCCTGATTGCTGATCCCTGACCATTGCTAATCGTGCACGCTGCCGTCGGGCATGAGCGCGCCCTTGAGCTTGGCGCCGGCGAGATTGGCGCCGGTCAGGATCGCGCGCGACAGCCGCGCTTCTGTCAGGTCGGCGCCCGTCAAATCGGCGCCGGTGAGATCGGCGCCGAACAGGTCGGCCTCGCTGAGGTTCGCGCCTTTCAGGTTGGCCTCGCGCAGCGCGGCGTCCACCAGCCCGGCATTGTTGAGGTTGGCGCCTTCGAGATCGGCCCGGCGCAGCGTCACCTCCACCAGGTTGGCGGCGCTGAGATCGGCGCCGCGCAGCGACGCCTCGTCGAGCCGCGCGCCGGTCAAGATCGCCTCCGGCAGGTGCGCGCCGTCGAGCTTGGCGCGCATCAACCGCGCCTTCTGCAGCTTGGCCTCTGAGAGATCGGCGCCGGTCAGGTCGGCCGCGCTGAGGTCCGCCTCGTAGAACAGCGCGCGCTCGAGCTTGGCGAGCACGAGCGAGGCGTTCTTCAGGTCGGACTTGTTGAGATTGGCGTCGGTCAAGATCGCGGCCGTCAAATTGGCCCGCGGCAGGCGGGCCCGATGCAGCACCGCGCCCTTGAGATTGGCGCCGGCGAGATCGGCTTCCGACAAGTCGCGGCGCTTCAAGGCGGCGCGCTCCAGCTGGCAGGCGGGGCAAGCCTTCGATTGGCCGGCGAGAAATTCGCTCGGGCCGTCGGCGGACACGGGGGTGCCCGCAAGCGCCAGGACGATCCCGAGCAGAATCTTGCGACGGCGATACATGACCTTGCTATGATTGTCCCGGGTCTAGAGCGCACCCCGATTGCGTTGAATCGGGATGCGCTCTAGCTTTTTGAGTGGCGCATGTCCTTTTCGGAAAACCGGCTCCCACTTTTCCGGGACATGCGCTAGCCGGACGATCTCACCATGGCGCACCGCCGCGTTGCAAGCCTCGTAGCAATGCTAATCGCGCTGACGTGCGCCGCGGCGGCTTGGTCCGCCCCCGGCGACCGGCCGCGACGGCTCGAGGTCTGGGACCTCGCACTCGGTACGCCGGTGGAGCAACTCCCCGACGAGTTCACCGATCACGCCTGCGGCACCAACGGCGGTCCGCCGGCGACGCCGCTTGCCGGCTGGCGCGATTTTCGCCGCTGCCGGAGCGAGCCGAGCGGACTGCGCGAAGTCTATTTCCGCTACGACGACGAGCTGGAATATTGGGCGAAGGCCAACAATCTGTTGGCGCAGATGGAGCAATACGTCGGGACCAAGACGTATGGCTTTCCCGTCACGGTATCGGTGCTGATCGACGACGGCGGCATCGTGCGCGGCATTCGCCTGGTCAGCGATCCCCGCGGCGAGGGCGAGAAGCGCGACGAGGCCTATCTCCTGCGCAATTTTCTCACCGCGCGCTTCGGCCGCGACGGTTGGGCGTGCGAGAGCATGCCGGCCGAGGAGGGCGAGACGCCGGTCGCCGGCATTTTCGTCAAGGAGCGCTGCCGCAAGGCGATCGACGCCGGCACCACCGCCTCGCTGTCGGCCCGCCACCTGCGCAAGGCCGGGCAGAGCCAGTTCGACCCCCGCACCGGACGAGAGACGGCGGGGCAATTCGAGAGCACGGTGCGGTTCGAATTGGTGCGGAAGTAGACTCACTTTCCCACATACGTCGCCAGGATGAAATCCACCACCGCCGCGATCTCGCGCGTGTTCAAGCTTGTGGAGTGCGGATCGGGCGGCACGTTCTGGCCCAGCTCCCCCGCCGACAGGCCGTAGCAGCTCTTCTCCTCGTAGGCGTATTTGTCGAAGTGCGGCATTTCCGAGCCGGGCCGGCCGCAGGTGATCACCTCGATCAGCCGCGCGCGGTCAAGCCTGGTCTTGTGCAGGTCCGATGCCTTACCCGGCGAGCGCGGATCGCCGCGACCGTCGCCGTTGACGCCGTGGCAGAACTGGCAGTCGGCTTTCTCGTGATAGAGGCGGTCGCCGAAGGAGAAGTCCTGCGCGGCGGCCGGAGCGGCGCCGAGCACGAATACCGATACGAGAAGACGGATCGCAGTTGCGCGCATCTGCGCCCCAACGCGCGGATCACACCTGCCGTTCCACCATCATCCGCTTGATCTCGGCGATGGCCTTGGCCGGATTGAGGCTCTTCGGGCAGGCCTTGGCGCAGTTCATGATGGTGTGGCAGCGGTAGAGCCGGAACGGGTCCTCGAGGTTGTCGAGGCGCTCGCCGGTCGCCTCGTCGCGGCTGTCCTTGAGCCAGCGGTTGGCTTGCAGCAGCGCGGCGGGGCCGAGGAAGCGCTCGCTGTTCCACCAATAGCTCGGGCAGGAGGTCGAGCAGCACGCGCACAGGATGCACTCGTAGAGGCCGTCGAGCTTCAGGCGATCCTCGTGGCTCTGCTTCCATTCCTTCTGCGGCGTCGGCGAGGTCGTGCGCAGCCACGGCTCGATCGACGCGTGCTGGGCGTAGAAGTTGGTGAGGTCGGGCACCAGGTCCTTGACCACCGGCTGGTGCGGCAGCGGATAGATCTTCACCGGACCTTTGACGTCGTCCGCCGCCTTGGTGCAGGCCAGCGTGTTGGTGGCGTCGATGTTCATGGCGCAGGACCCGCACACGCCCTCGCGGCAGGAGCGGCGGAAGGTGAGCGTGGGATCGATGTTGTTCTTGATCCAGATCAGCGCGTCGAGAACCATCGGCCCGCAGTCGGCGCAGTCGACGTAATAGGTGTCCATGCGCGGGTTCTTCCCGTCGTCGGGATTCCAGCGATAGATGCGGTATTCGCGCACGTCGTGCGCCCCGGTCGGATAGGCCCAGGTCTTGCCTTCGGTGATCTTGGAGTTTTTCGGCAGCGTGAATTGGGCCATGGTCGATCGTTCTCGCTTTTTTGCAGTATGACGCTCGCGTCAGTAGACGCGAGCTTTCGGCTCGACATACGCCACCTCGTTGGTGAGCGTGTAGGCGTGCACCGGCCGATAGTCGATGGTCACCTTGCCGATCGCGTCGAGCCAGGCAAGCGTGTGCTTCATCCAGGTCTTGTCGTCGCGCTCGGGGAAGTCCTCGCGTGCATGCGCCCCGCGGCTCTCGGTACGGTTCGCCGCCGAATCCATGGTGACCACGGCCTGCGCGATCAGGTTGTCGAATTCGAGCGTCTCGATCAGGTCCGAGTTCCAGATCAGCGAGCGGTCGGTGACCTTGGCATCGGACACGCTGCCGAGCACGTCGTGGATCAGCTTCGAGCCTTCCTTCAGCACCTCGCCGGTGCGGAACACGGCGCAATTGTTCTGCATCACCTTCTGCATCTTGAG
>WNEY01007711.1_pt1 | contig 10424 bp, 11 predicted proteins | sample 5400531 | NCBI WGS metagenome assembly WNEY01 (sample SAMN13153338, study PRJNA577476) | soil metagenome | isolation source: 200 cm saprolite under Douglas fir tree site 1 | place: USA:California | collected 2015-04-18
GGCGCGAGTGCCGAGTTATGTCGCCGCCCTTACTCTGTTCGTGTGGCGATCATCGTCTGCCCGCAGCCGGCCGCGGCCGAGATCGGCCTCGAGGTGATGCGGCGCGGCGGCAACGCGGTCGACGCGGCTGTCACCTGCGCCTTCGTGCAGGGCGTGATCGATCCTCAGATGTGCGGCATCGGCGGCTGCGGCGTGATGCTCGTGCACGGGCCTCGGATCGGCGACGTCCTGCTCGAGTTCTACGCGACCGCCGGAGCGCGCTCTCGAGAGGACCAGTGGGAGCACCTCTACATCCGTCAGGCCGCGGACCGTTACGGCTACGTGCTCGATGGTTGGGTGAACGATGTCGGCCACCAGTCGGTCGCGGTTCCGGGCACGGTGGCCGGCCTCCACGAGGCGCTGACTCGGTTTGGGACCATCACCTGGGCGCAGGCGATCGAACCGGCCATCCCGCTCGCCCGCGACGGGTTTCCGGTGACCGGGTACATGCACGGCTACTGGACGACCGATTACGGGCCGGACGTCGTGCCCAACCGCGAGCGCATCCAGGCCACGGCGGCGGCGAAGGCCATTTATATGCGAAACGACGAACTATTCGATATCGGCGAACTATTTGTGCAGAAGGACCTCGCCCGCACGCTGGAACGCCTGGCGGACGAAGGGCCGGACGTCTTCTACAAAGGTGAGATCGCCGATCGGATCGTCTCGGACTTCGAGGCCCATGGCGGGTTCATCACCCGCGAAGACCTGGCGAGCTACCGGGTCAACGTGACGGAGCCGCTACGTGGCACCTACCGAGGTCTATCTGTCGTCGCTGCGGGCCCACCGGCCGCCGGCATCACCTTGATACAGATGCTCAACTTCCTCGAGGGCTATGACCTGGGCGCGCATGGATGGCCGAGCACCGAGTCGGCGCGGTTGCTGGTCGAGGCGATGGCCTGGGCGGTGGCCGACCGCGAGCTTCACGTCGCCGACCCGCGCTTCGTCGATGTGCCCACCGGGGCGCTCGCCGACAAGGACTACGCGGCCAAGGCTCGGTCGGTGGCGGCCGTGGAGGCGGGCGGGGCAGTCGGCGCGGGGGCGGTGCACGATCGGCCCGACACCACGCACGTCTGTGTCGTCGATGACTCGGGCAACGCCGTCTCGCTGACCCACACGCTCGGCTCTGCGAGCGGCGTCGTCACCCCCGGCCTGGGCTTTGGCTACAACGACTACATGAACTGCTTCGACCCGCGTCCAGGCAACGCCAACTCGGTGCGTCCAGGCAAGACGCGTGCAACGAGCATGACACCGACACTCGTATTTGACGGCGATCGCCTGCGCGTATGCATCGGGGCGCCGGGCGGCACCAAGATCGTGACCGCGATTCTGCAGGTCCTCGTCAACATCCTGGATCACAAGATGACGCCCGTCGAGGCGGTGAGCGCGCCGCGAATCGACTTCCAGGGAGACGTGGTGCAGGTGGAGGGCCGCATTCCTGTGGCCGTGAGCCGCGGCCTGGAGCAGCGCGGCTACGCGGTCAACCGTCGGACGCTCAGCTACGACTCGTACTTTGCGAGGCCGCAGGTGATCGCCGGCGAGAAGGATGGATTCTTTCACGGCGCCTCCGATCCGCGCAAGGACGGCGGAACCGCCCTCGACACGGAGACCGAGTGAAGTTCAGGGATCGGGTTGCGCTTGTCACCGGCGGCGGCCGCGGGATCGGCGCCGCCACCGCGCGGCTGCTTGCGGCCGAGGGCGCTCGGGTGGCGGTGTCGGATCTCGACGAAGCGCCGGCACGCGAGGTCGCGAGTGCGATCGGTGGCTTCGGCGTCGCGTGCGACGTGAGCGACCGCAGGTCAGTCGAGGCGATGGTGGAGCGAACGGTCACAGAGCTGGGCCGGCTCGACATCCTGGTCACGTGCGCGGGCATCATCCGCGACAACCTGATCTTCAAGATGACCGACGAGGATTGGGACTCAGTCATCGACACGCACCTCAAAGGCACGTTCCTGTGCGCGCGCGTGGCGCAGAAGCAGATGGTCGAGCAGAAGTACGGAAAGATGGTGTTCCTGTCGTCGACGTCTGCGCTCGGCAACCGGGGACAGGCCAACTACTCGGCGGCCAAGGCCGGCCTGCAAGGCATGGCGCGTACGCTGGCGATCGAGCTGGGGCCGTTCAACGTCAACGTCAACACGGTGGCTCCAGGGTTCGTGGAGACGCGCATGACGCGCGCCACCGCCGAACGGATGGGGATGGACTACGAGACGTTCAAGCTGGGTGCAGCCTCGCAGATACCACTGCGCCGCGTCGGCCAGCCGGAGGACATCGCGAGCGTGATCGCCTTCCTGTGCAGCGACGAGTCCAGCTTCGTCTCGGGCCAGACGATTTACGTGCGGGGAGGGCCGTAAGCAGGGCTCCCGGGGTCAGCAAGCTTGTGCGCCCCTCCAGCGTTGTACCGCGCGTGAGGCTGCGTCTTGGCATGAACTCAAAGCGGCGAGGATCCCTGCTGGCCCTGCGAACTTTCGTTCGCCGGGGCGCCAGTAAGCGCTCGGTGCCCACGCTGGAGCTGAGATCAACGGGCAGCCGCGAACGTTCGTTCGCGCAACCGATGGTGGCGGCTTGGCGGGTTGACGACCTCGGCGGGGGTCTGTTACGGTGGCCCCCGTTCTCTGGGGCCCGGCCCGCCGGCTGGTTCACTGACGGTCGCAACGTTTAGGGGTAGACATTTGCGAGTCCATCGATACCTGACCCATGCTGTCGTGCTCGCGATAGCAGTTGGAATTTCGTCGTACGCGTCGATGGATCGACACGTCCCGGCTTATTTGACCTCCAGACTCGGCACCGTCAACGCCGAGGCGACCGTGGAAAGCGAGGGCGGGACCGCCGGAGACATCTCCCTAGGCCGGTACAGCACGATCATCAAGCCGGTCTCCATCCCAAGCTCGGCGCCGATCAGCCACCAGCCATTCACCTACACAGTGCAGGCCGGCGACACCCTGGACTCGATTGCCACCAGATACAACGTGACCGTATCCCAGATCCGCTGGTCGAACTCGAACCTGTTCTCGAACGACGCCATTTCCACGGGCGACCAGATCGCGATCCCACCGATACCCGGCGTTGTCGTCACCGTCAAGGCGGGCGACACCATCGACAGCATCGCCGGCACGTACGGAGTGGATTCCCAGACCATCTACGACTTCAACCGGTTGCGCACTCCCCGTCTGACGGCCGGATCCTTGCTCGTGGTCCCGAACGGCGTGGGTGGCGCATTCCCGCCGCCGCCGGCGCTGTGGCAGCAGCTCATGCGCACGGGCACGCACGGTTCCTACAGCGTCAAGGTGCTCAATTGCTGCCTCGGCCCGTACACGGGACCGCCCCAGAACAACTTCCCGGGCGGCTGGTGCACGTACTTCGTCGCGAGCAAGCGCCTTGTGAGCTGGACCGGCGACGCCGGTTACTGGTACCAGAACGCCGCGGCCAAGGGGTACGCGGTCGGCCCGACCCCGAGGGTGGGCTCGATCATGGTCACCTGGGAGAGCTGGGCGGGCCATGTGGCGTACGTCGAAGCGGTGTATCCGGACGGGTCATGGATGGTGTCCGAGATGAACTGGGTCGCGTTCTACGTGATCGACCAGCGCACGATCAAGCCCGGCCAGCTCGGTTCTGCCCTGGTGGGGTTTATCTACTAAGAGAGGTCGCGGGCTCCGCTGTCCGGGTAGCCCATTCAGCTTCCATCGTCTCTGTGTCGTGCTTGACCGCGCGCAACCCTGTCGCTGCGATGATGGCGGCCACGACCAGCAGCGTCGGCGACGTGATCAACAGGGCCAGCTGAAGGCTGTGGATGTGGTCCGAAATCCATCCGACGTCGAATGTCGAGTGCGAGTCGCCGAACACGTGTGAGACAAACAGCAGCATGGTCACGCAGCTCGCGCGCAGGGCGGGCGAGACAACGTTCTGCGACACCGCGGTGAACGGGCCGGCGTGGAGGTAGAGGGCGATGACCGTGACCAGGAAGGCGGGGACGAAAACCGGGACCGGCCCGATGCTCAGGGGCGCGACGAGCGCGATGATGATGAAGACGGCGCCGATGAGGAAGCCGGCGATTCCAACCTCGAGATGCGCGGCCGGCCTGGTTTTGGCGCGGCGGTCGGCGATCCATCCTCCCGACAACGTGCCGATGAGCCCGCCAACCACCAGGACGACGCCCGCGAGCAGGCCGGCCGCGCTGAGCGACATGTCGAATCGCCGGTGGAGCAGGGTCGGCAGCCAGAATGCATTCGAGGCCAGGACGAAATAGAGCACGGTCTGCGCGAGAATCGAGGCGCGCAGGGTGGGGATGCGCATGAGGTTGATGAAGGTGCGGGCGGTAGCGTCGGTCGTCCGCTTTAGGGTCGGTCCGAGTTTCTCCATGCTCCCGCGCAGCGGCTCGCGCAGGCTGAACGCGAGGAACGCGAACAGGAGCCCGGGCACGGCGGCGAAGTAGAAGGCGCTGCGCCAGCCGAAGCGGTCGGCCACGAACCCACCGCCCGCGAACCCGACTGCGATGCCGACCGCGCTGCCGGCGCCCCAGATCGACATGGCGCGTCCGCGCTGCTCCTTCGGAAAGTAGTCTGAGACAAGCGACGTTCCGGCTGGGTAGTAGCTCGCCTCGCCGATGCCGACAGCGCCGCGGCTGAGGAACAGCTGGACGTAGTTGCCAGCCAGCCCGGAGAACAGAGTCGCGAGGCTCCAGATCGTGACCCCGACGCCGATCACCGTGCGGCGCACTCCGCGATCGCCCCAGTAGCCGAAGGGAAGGGCGGCGACCGCGTAGACGAGGAGAAACGCGGTCCCGAGGAGCCCGACCTGGGCGTCGTCGATATGGAACTCTTTCTGGATCAGAGGCGCCGCGGCGGAGGCGACCCAGCGATCCAGGTAGTTGAGGAAGTTGATGCCGACCATGACCGCAAGGACGTAGCGTGCGTAGCCTTGCGACACGGCGCCATTCTATGGGCAGGTTCCGCGGAAAGCCCCTGGCGAGATTGCGTACGATTACTGCTCCCTAGTGGGTCGGCTGGGCATTGGCGAGCTCAAGTGGCTGTAAACCACCCGCGAAAGCTGTGGGGGTTCAAATCCCTCCCGGCCCACCAATCTGAACCGGTCTTAGACTGTCGCCGTGCAGGCCAGCCGGCTGCTCGCAAGTCAGCTGAACTCCGTGAACCACCGCCTCCATGAGGTGGCCGGGTCGATGGAGCCAGGCGACTGGCTCCGCCGCGCCGTTCCCGGCACCAACCTCCCCGCGTTCACCTTCTGGCACGTCGTCCGTGTGATCGACTCGACCGTCCACACGGGCATCCGAGGCGTCCCCGAGGTGATCGAGTCGCTGCCCTGGTCCTCAAAAGCGTGGGCGCGTCCGGAGGGAGGGGTTGGTTACTCGGTGAAGGAGGCCGACGAGCTGGCGGCACAGGTGGTGCCGTCCGAGATCCTGGAGTATGCCGACGCGCTCAGGTCACAGGTGAGCCAGTGGCTACGGGCGATCACCGACGAGGAGCTCGAGGCTCCCAATGCGATGTCGGGCAACGTGAGCAAGCACAGCGCCTACAACCGCCCCGCCGTGCAGGAATCCCTCGAGCCCCTGGTCGGCCAGCCGGTCTGGCTTCTGCTGAGCATCACCTGCTACGCCCACTGCTGGGCCCACCTCGAGGAGATCAGGCTTCTGACCGCCGCCGGTCGCCCGGCCCGCCGGTAACCGCTCTTACTTTGCGGGGGTAGGCCTGCGCTCGTAGAGCGTCGCGATGGCGGACATGTCCAGGTCACCCGCTGTCTCGGCGGCACGTTCGTAGAGCTCCCTGGTCGCCTTCGTGATCGGCGTCGTCGCGCCGGCCCTCTCGTAGACGTCAAGCGCCAGGCGCAGGTCTTTCACGGCGTCGCGCAGCGCGAAGTTAACCGGTTCGTAACGATGCTCGACGAACCCGCCCTTGCGTGCGTTCAAAACCGGGGCAATGCGGCTGAGCACCCAGAAGACGTCCTCGGGATTCAGCCCGGCCCCCGTGCCCGCCGCCTGCAGCTCGGCCGCGAGCGCGCTCACGCCGGCCAGCATGCTGTTGGCGACGAGCTTCAGCGAAGCCGCGCTGCCGATGTCGCCCACCCGGCGAACCTCGCCGAGGTCCTTGAGCACTGGACGGACGCCCTCGATCGCGGCCTCGCGGCCGGCGGCGAAAATGACGAGCGTGCCGGACTCGACGGCGCCGACGCTGCCGAGCACCGGTGCTTCGACGAACTGGCCTCCGGCCTTCTCGATTAGCGGCGCGAGCTCCTTCGCGATGTCAGGACCCGCGGTGCTCATCTCCACGAACACCTGGCGTTTCGCCGTCTTGGCGGCGCCGTCAGCGCCGAGGTAAGCCGCACGCACCGCATTGGCGTCCGTGAGGATCGATATCACCACGTCGGCGTCTTGCGCCGCGTCTGCCGGACTCGCCGCGACCCTGCCCACGCCGAGCGCTTCCGCACGTCCGCGGGTTCGGTTCCACAGTGTCAGGTCGTGGCCGGCGGACGCGAGCCGTCGAGCCATCGCCCCGCCCATCTTCCCGGTGCCGAGAATTGCGACGCCCATTTCAGCTAATTTCAACCGCCGGGGCGCCCGGAGAAATTCCCATCAGACGCCGCGATCACGATCAATAAGGAGGAACTGTGAGCAGTCCCCAGGACAGCAAGTCGCAACTACACGTACCCCGCCTGGTTCTGAGCCACCAGGTCCACGAGCAGGTCCACGGCTCGGGCGCAATCGGTCGGTTCAACACTTATCTGGCCGTGAAGATCACCAAGACCGTCGGCACGATGTGGATCGCCTACCTTTTCGTGGCCATCGCCCTCATCTCTCTGCCCGCGGCCGTGCGCACCGGTGACGTGATCATCATCGTGGCCTGGATCGCCCAGACCTTTTTCCAGCTCGTTCTGCTGCCGATCATCATCGTCGGCCAGAACGTGATCCAAGCTGCCAACGACGCCCGGGCCGAAGCCGACCACGAGACTCTGACCGCGGTCCACCAGCTGACGGTCGAGGTCCATGCGATCAACGAGGCGCAGACCGCGATGCTGAGGCAGCTGCAAGCCGAAAAAGCGTAGCCATCTACAATCCAATTCGTGGCCGAATCCACCATCTCGATCGCGTCTGCATTTGGTGAGCTGGAGCAACATCGCTCAGAGCTGACCGCCTACTGCTACCGGATGCTCGGCTCGCCATTTGACGCCGAGGACGCCGTCCAGGACGCGTTCGTCCGAGCGTGGCGGAGCCGAGACCGGTTCGAGGGCCGCTCGGCGGTGCGCTCGTGGCTCTACCGGATCGCGACCAACGTCTGCCTCGACATGCTGAAAGGCCGGCAGCGCCGCGCCCGACCCATGGATCTCGGGCCGGCGGTCGAGCCGATCGAGGCAAACCTGAACGCAAGGTCCGCGAAAGAGTGGATCGAGCCGATCCCGGAGAACCTGATCGCGCCGGAGAAAGACCCGGCCGACCTCGCCGTCGAACGCGAGTCGATCCGCCTTGCGTTCGTGGCCGCTCTGCAGCAGCTTCCCGCGCGCCAGAGAGCCGTGCTGATCCTCCGCGAAGTCCTCCGCTGGGAAGCCTCGGAGGTGGCCGAGCTCCTCACCACCTCGGTGGCATCGGTCAACAGCGCCCTCCAACGGGCGAGGGCCACAATCGCCCAGAGCAACGTGACCACAGCCGATCCGCTGCCGAAATTGAGCGATGCCGACCGCGCGATGCTGGACAGGTACGTGGCCGCATTTGAACGCTACGACATGGCCGCCCTGACCTCGCTCATCCGCGAGGACGCGACCCAGTCCATGCCGCCCTACGACATGTGGCTTTTCGGTCGCGACGACATCCTGGCGTGGTGGGTGGGACCAGGAAATGGCTGTCGCGGCTCGCGGATGATCCCGACCGTCAGCGCCAACGGCTCGCCGGCCTACGGGCAGTACAAGCCGAGTCCGCAGGGCGGCCATGAGCCGTGGGCCTTGCAGGTGCTCGAGTTAACGGACGGACGGATCGGCGAGTTCACCTTCTTCCTCGACACGGCCAGGCTGTTCCCGCTCTTCGGGCTCCCGCCTCGACTCGACCCGTAGCACCTCACCCAGGCCCACGAAGCCGATCAGCTCCACCAGGCACGGGCCGGCGTTCCTCAATTCGAGCTCGCAGCCGCACCTGAGGGCCGCGAGGTGGAGGCGGGCGATCTGATCGATCGTGGTCGCGGTAGGTGCCTTGCACTGCCCGCAATCGAGGCAGACGCTCCTCATCAATGATTTAGACGGAATCGGGCCCGCAAAGTAATCGGTTGTAGCAAGCGACACCGATGAGTTTCACCACGAGCGTCGTCTAAAACAGCATGAAGAACAACCGCTGGCTGTCGCTGAGCATCCTGTGCACCGGCTTTCTGCTGATCGTCGTCGACATGACGATCGTGAACGTCGCGCTTCCTTCGATTCAGCGCGACCTGAGATTTTCGCAATCCGGGCTCGCATGGGTGATCAACGCCTACCTGATCGCCTTCGGCGGGTTCTTGCTGCTCGCCGGTCGGCGCCGTCAGCTCGGCGGTGATCCTGGCCATGATCGTGTCGCTCTTCCCCAAGCCGGATGAGCTCGCGAAGGCCTTCGGGATATTCAGCTTCATCGCGTCAGCCGGAGCCGCGATCGGACTCCTCGCGGGCGGGCTTATCACCCAGGCCGTCAGCTGGCACTGGATCTTTTTCGTCAACGTTCCGATCGGGGCCGTGACGGCCGCCCTCTCGATTCGCCTGCTGGCGTCCGACCGCGGAATCGGAATCGCAAAGGGCGTGGACGTCCTCGGCGCGGTGCTCGTCACGGTCGCGCTGATGCTCGCCGTCTACACGATCGTCCAGTCGTCCGACTACGGATTGGGGTCGATTCGCACACTCGGCTTGGGCGCCGTGGCGGTGGGCTTGCTCGCGGCCTTCGTGGTACGCCAGGCGCTGGCGAGGACCCCGATCCTTCCTCTGCGCATCTTCGCCTCACGAAAGCTCACCGCCGCCAACGGAGTGCAGGCGCTGATGTCTTCCGCGTTCCTGGGCTTCTTCTTCGTCGCGTCGCTGGACCTTCAACGGGTGCTCGGCTACGGTCCCATGGCGATCGGGCTCGCCTTCCTGCCCGTCGCCGTCGTCATGGGACTGTTCTCGGTCCGCTTCTCGGCGCTGCTGATCAACCGATTTGGTCCGCTGACGGTGCTCGTGTCCGGCCAGATGGTGATCGTGGTGGCGCTGACGATGCTCGGCTTCGGGCCCGCCAACGCCAACTACGCCATTCACCTCCTGGTGCCGCTGGCGCTCCTCGGCCTGGGTGGCGGGCTGTCTTTCCCGTCGCTGACGATCATCGCGATGGCGGACGCCCAGCCCAGCGACGCCGGATTGGCCTCCGGCCTGCTGAACACGACGGGCCAGGTGGGCGGCGCCCTGGGTCTCGCGGTCCTCGCCACGCTGGCGGGCGCCCGGTCCCTCAGTCTTGCCCACGATGGCGCCACCGCTACCGCCGCGCTGGCCGGCGGTTACCACCTGGCGTGGCTGGTCGGAGCCGGCACGGTCGTCATCACGCTCGTGCTGACGATCTCACTGCTGCGCACGCGCACGAGCATCGAGATGGACGTCGCGCTGGACGAAGACGAGGCGGTGGCCTAGACATGGGCAAGATCGTCGTCACCGAGTTCGTATCTCTCGACGGCGTCATGGAAGACCCCGGTGGAGACGGGAATTTCAAGCACAAAGGCTGGACTTTCAAGTTCAATCGAGGCGAGGCGGGCGACAAGTTCAAGGTCGACGAGACGCGCGACTCCGAGGCGCTGCTGCTGGGCCGGGTGACCTATGAGGGCTTCGCCGCCGCCTGGCCCTCGAGGGACGGCGAATTCGCGGACAAGTTCAACAGCATGCCCAAGTACGTCGTGTCCTCGACCCTCGAGAAGGCCGACTGGAACAACTCGACGGTGCTCAAGGGCGATGTGTTGCAGGAGGTCTCGAAGCTGAAGCACAGGCTGGACGGAAACATCGTGGTCCACGGCAGCGCCCAGCTTGTTCAGACGCTGCTCGCGAATGACCTCGTGGACGAGCTGCGCTTGATGGTCTTCCCGGTCGTCCTCGGCAGCGGCAAGCGGCTCTTTGGCGCCACCAGCGACTCCAAGCGCATGCAGCTCGTGGAATCGAAGACGGTCGGTGACGGCATCGCCATCCTCATCTACAAGCCGTCGCCTGAAGCTCAGCAGGCTTAGATCCGGTGACAATCGGGTAGACTGATGTCCTCGGCCGGCTCTCTGCCGGCCCGCTCGCTCGGGTCCTCTCTCCCGTCCACGGTGACGGTGTCCTGATCGTCGCGCCAAATACGACCGTAGAGGGGATCAGGAGAATACGTTGCAGTCATTCGCAGACGCGGGCGTGCGCCCGCATACATTGGCGGCTCT
>WNEY01004729.1_pt1 | contig 10423 bp, 11 predicted proteins | sample 5400531 | NCBI WGS metagenome assembly WNEY01 (sample SAMN13153338, study PRJNA577476) | soil metagenome | isolation source: 200 cm saprolite under Douglas fir tree site 1 | place: USA:California | collected 2015-04-18
CCGTGCGGCGCGGCGCTTCGCTGCCGCTCACGCCCAGCGAGCGGCGGATCGAGGAGAAGATGAGGTCGCGGGCGTTCACGTTTCTCATATCCCCCGGCGCCTGCGCCATCGCGCCTGGAACGTACCGCCTTGCGGCGCCGGGAAATCGCGATAGCGGGTCCAGCCGGAGGCGAGCGGCAGCCGGCGGAACCGGCCGGTGAACCAACCAAACAACGCAAGGACCCGCGACGCGAGCGCGGTCGCGAGGCCGTAGAGGCGCGGACGCTTGACGAAAAAAGCCCAGAAGCCGAGGCCGGCACGCACGGTCGCCGGCGAGAGATGCCGCTCGAATTCGCGCTCGCGCCACGCGCGCATCATGCGCGGCAGCGGGATGCGCACCGGGCAGACCTCTTCGCACCGACCGCAGAAGGTCGAGGCGTTGGGCAGGTGCCCGGCCTTATCCACGCCGATCAGGCTCGGCGTGAGCACGGCGCCCATGGGTCCCGGATAGACCCAGCCATAGGCGTGGCCGCCGACCGCATTGAAGATCGGGCAATGGTTCATGCAGGCGCCGCAGCGGATGCAGCGCAGCATGTCCTCGAACTCGCCGCCGAGCATGGCCGAGCGGCCGTTGTCGAGGATGACGACGTGATATTCGGCGGGCCCGTCCGGATCGTCCGGGCGGCGCGGGCCGGTCGAGAGCGTGGTGTACACCGACATGTCCTGGCCGGTCGCCGAGCGCGCGAGCACGCGCAGCAGCGCGCTCGCGTCCTCCAGCGTCGGGACGAGCTTCTCGATCGTCGCCAGCACGATGTGGATTTTTGGCAGCGTCTGGGTGAGATCGCCGTTGCCCTCGTTGGTGACGATGATCGAGGTGCCGGTCTCGGCGACCAGAAAATTTGCGCCGGTGATGCCGACGTCGGCGGCGAGGAATTTTTGCCGCAGCACCTCGCGCGCCTCGGCGAGCAAGGTGGTGGGCTCGTCGAGGTTGCGGTCCGGCGGCAGATGGGTGTGGACGCGGCGGAAGTCCGCCTCGACCTGCTGCTTGGTGAGATGGATCGCCGGCGCGATGATGTGCGAGGGCATCTCGTGGCGGATCTGGATGATGTACTCGCCGAGATCGGTCTCGACCGGCTCGATGCCGTTCTCCGCGAGGAAATCGTTGAGGCCGATCTCCTCGGCGATCATGGTCTTGCCCTTGGTGACGGTCTTGGCGGCGACCTTGCGGCAGATCGCCAGCACGATCTGGCGCGCCTCCTCGGCCGTCACGGCGTAGTGCAGCTCGCCGCCCGACGCCTTCAGGCGAGACTCGTAGGCCTCGAGATAAAGATCGAGGTGGGCGAGCGTGTGATTCTTGATGTCGCGCGCGGCATCGCGCAGCGCATCGAACTCCGGCAGCCGGTCGGCCGCGGCGCGCCGCCGCTCGACGAAGCCGAGCCCGTAGGTCAGCGCGCGCTGCAGCTGCGCGTCGGCAATCGCCGCGCGGGCGTTCTCCTTGAACGACGGAGAGGTAATCGTCACGACCGCGCCCTGCGCGCGCGCAGGCGCGACTCGCCGATGGCCGGACCGTCCGCCATCCCGGCCAGCACTTCGGCGACGTGGCGCACGGCAACCGGCCGGCCCAGGCGCTGCAGCTTGCCGGCCATGTTCATCAGACAGCCGAGATCGCCGGCCAGCAGCGTGTCGGCACCGGTCGCCGCGATGCACTCGGCCTTCTTGCCGACGATCACGTTCGATATCTCCGGATATTTGACGCAGAACGTGCCGCCGAAGCCGCAGCACACGTCGGCGTCGGCCATCTCGACGAGGGCCAGGCCCTCGACGCCGGCGAGCAGCCTGCGCGGCTGCGCCCGGATGCCGAGCTCGCGCAGCCCCGAGCAGGAATCGTGGTAGGTCGCGGTGCCGCGGTAGCGCGCGGCGATTTTGCCGACGCCGAGCACGTCGGTGAGAAAGGAGATCAGCTCATAGGTCTTGGCCGCCAGCGCCTCGGCGCGCGGCAGCCAGTTCGGATCGCCGTGGAACAGCTCGGGATAGTGCAGCTTCAGCTGGCCGCCACAGGACCCCGACGGCACCACGACGTAGTCGTAGGGCGCGAACGCCTCGATGACCTGCTCGGCGATTTCACGTGCCGTCGCCCGGTCGCCGGAATTGAACGCCGGCTGGCCGCAGCAGGCCTGGCGCGGCACCTCGACCGTGCAGCCTGCGTCTTCCAGCAGCTTGACGGCCGCGAACCCGATCGCGGGCCGGATGAAATCGACCAGGCAGGTGACGAACAGCCCGACGCGTTTTGTTGTTGCCTCAGCCATGGTCCTGCTCTCGGCACCGCGTCTCGTCGGCCTGCTGCGGTCAGGGCGACTGTGAGGCGCGATGGTTTGCCGGGTCAAGGCCGCCGAGGACGCACCGGCAAGCGCCGGCCGCGCGATCGCCGCCCGTTGCCGCTCAGCGGCCGTCGCCGCCGTTCTGCGCGTCGATGCGGTCGCGGTCGAGCCGCAGCTTGAGCTGCTCGATATCGGCGAAGAAATCGCCGGCGTCGCGCACGGGGACGAGGCGGAACGCGGGCGGCATGAGCCGGCGCGACATGTTCTGCTGGCCGAGATCGTGGAAGGTCTCGGATTGCTTGAGGGTGTGAACGGCGATTGCGGCCGCGAGCAGCGCCGCGACCACGGCGCCTTTGAGCTTGAGGCGCGACGGGCCCACCTCGCGCAGGTGGAAGAAGCAGATGGCGGCGAGGATGCACCACATCGCCACGTAGTCGTAGGTGACGAGGGTGCGCCAAGCGAACGCAAAGGCGGTGAAATGCGCGAACTCGCTGTAGAGGCGGAATACCAGGTAGCCGGCGAGGGCAATCAGCAGGTTATGCTCGAAGCGCGCCCGGCCGGAAAACACGCGGGAGAGAAGCGCCCACACGGCGACCCAGCCGCCAATGAGCAGGCCGAGGCCGAGCAGCGGCTGCAGATAGTGCGAGGCGCGCTGCTCGCCGGTCTCGTTGATCCACGTCCACAGCACCTCGGTCGCGACGAGCGCGACGGCGAGCACGGCGACGAGCACCAGCGGCACGGCGCGCATGTCCTGCCGTCCGGTGCGCTCGCCGGCGACCGCGTGGCTCGTCTCGCGGACGCGCAGATACGTATGGCCGATGCGGATGGGACGCTCGCCGTCGATGACGATGCGCGCGTGCCGGGTCTTGTCGCGGTCGAGGAACATGCCGTTGCGGCTGCCGGCGTCCTCGGCGACGAGATGGCCGTTGTCGTCGCGAAAGACGCGCACGTGCCGCTCGGCGACGTAGGGATCGTCGACGATGACGTCGTTGTCGTAGCCGCGCCCGATCAGCGCCTGCGGGCCGGCGACGCGAAAGCGAGCCGCCACGTCGCGGTGACGCGACAGAACCTCGACCCAGATCACCTGGTCCATTGCACGGCTTCGAGAAAGCGCTTGCCGAGCGCCATGGCGTCCGCGTAGCGCACCGCCTGCATGCTCAGGCGCGACACCAGGGCCTCGCTGCCGCGGTCCTCGGTGACGGCGATCACCGCGACGTCGTAGAGCCCGTCGAACTCGCGATAGGCCTGGGCGCACCAGGCCACCCGCAGCGGCGGGCGGTCCGGCGCGGTCGAGGTGGCGACGAAATCGTCGTGGCAGCGCTGCGGCGTATACCACTTGCGATACGCGCCCCCGCCGATCAGGCGCGGCTGGCTCTGCTGCGACAGGAACGTCGCGAACTGGAACTGGTTGAGGTCGACGGTCCTGACATAGGAATGGCTGAGCTGGATCACGCCGGTGTTGAGATCGTTGGCGACGAACACGCCGGTGTCGCTGCGGCAGCTCATTGAATCGACGCTGGCGCGCGGCTTGGGCATGACGCCGGCATTGGTTTGCGCCCGGCAGGTGAACCAGGGGGCGGTGGCCTCCGGCGCCCGGTAGGGTCCGAACGCGGCCGGGCGAAATCCGGTGTCGCCGATCGCGCGGTAGAGGTCAGCCTGCCAAGCGTTGAGCTGGCGGCCGATTTCCGCGCGGAACTCCTGCGGTTCGCTCGCGCCGCCCTGCACGCGCTGCAGCAGCGCCGCGGCGAACCGCGCCGGCACCAGGAAGCTGATGAGCTCGCCGCCGGAGCGCTTGGCGACGTTGACGCCGACCACCTGGCCGTCGGCGGTCACCGCCGGACCGCCGCTCATGCCGGGATTGAGCGCGCCGGTGAAGTGGATGCGCTCGTTGTAGCTGCGCTCCACCAGGCCATTGTAGGTGCCTTCGACAATGGTGAAGCCGAGGTCGAGCGGATTGCCCATGGAATAGAGGCGCTCGCCCTTCGGCAAGCCGCGCTGCATTGCCGCTTGGTCGAAGGCGAAAAACGGTGCGTCGCGCTTGTCGAGGCGCACCACCGCGAGATCATTCGGCAGATCGACCGCCAGCAGCCTGATGTCGCCGCGGCTGTCGTCCGCGCCGGTATATTCCAGCCGATAGGTCTTGGGCTCGAGCGCGGCCTGCGAGACGACGTGATAGTTGGTGATCGCGAGCCCGTCCGCGCCGACGAGAAAGCCGGAGCCGGTCGAGGTTTCCCGTCCGGCGCCGATGACGAGGGTGCGGATCTGCAGCAACCGCGCCGGTGCCGCGGCAAAAATGCGCTCCGCCGCGGACGCGCCGTTCACCGGCGGCTCGGCCGCCCATGCCGGCGCCGCGCCGGCGAGCGCGGCGGCAAACAGAACGACGGTCTGGAAAACCTTCCCCACGCGACGATCCTTAGCCCAACCGCACGTGCATTGGAAGCAACGAGCGCGCCGCGTCCATAAGCACCAGGTAATTGATTACGTCGGTACCAGGCGACCAGAAACCGAGGTGCTGCAGGTCGCGCCGCTCGCGCTCCAGATCATCGAGGCTATAGGGTTCGAAGACGGCGCGCCGCGCAACCGCTATGATATCGCTGGTCGGTGCCTGCCAGCGCCAGCCTTGGCGGGACGGTGAGTGCGGCCGTCCGCGTCACTCCTCCTTATATCCGTATTCCGGGATGTTGCCGGTGCTGCCGTAGTATTTGTACGGCAGGAATTTGCCCGACATGGTGATCTTGACCCGGTCGCCCTTCGGATTGGGCAGGCGCTCCATGTTAAAGTCGAAGTCGATCGCCGACATGATGCCGTCGCCGAACTCCTCCTCGATCAGCGCCTTCCAGGCCGGGCCGTTCACCATCACCAGCTCGTAGAAGCGGTAGATCAGCGGATCGGTCGGCGGCATCGGCGTGCCGCGCAGCGGCACCTCGTTGAGCAGCGCCTGCTCGGATTTGGTGAGGCCGAACAGCTCGGCGGCCTTTGCGGCCTGCGGCTTGGTCAGCTTCATCTGGCCGAGCAGCGCGCCGACGATCAGCGTGTCGGAAAACCCGCCGATCGCGCTGCAAATGTGTTTCCAGCTCCAGTCCTTCTCGCGCTTGATGTCGAGAATTTTTTCCGTGAGATCGGCACGTGTCATGGGTCTTCCTCCTTCTCGATGGCATGAAGCTCAACGGGCCGCCGTCTCGACGCCGGCGAGCCGCGGGGACGGCGCCGCGGCTGGCGGGGCGAGCAACGGTTCCGGCACGCCCGGCCGCACCACCGGCACATTGCGCGGATCGTGCCGGGCGCCCTCGGCCTGCGCAAAGCTGCGGCTGCGGCTCACCAGGAAATCGATGACGTGGTTGCGCACCGCGTAATAGAGCGGGTGGCGATGAACGTCGGCGCGCGCGCGCTCCTTCGGCAGCGGGTTCTCGACCATCTCGGCGAGCACCGCGCCCGGGCCGTTGGTCATCAGCACGATGCGGTCGGCGAGATAGATGGCCTCGTCGACGTCGTGGGTGATCATGAACACGGTCTGGCCGGTGGTGCGGCAGATGCGGCGCACCTCGTCCTGCAGGGTGCCGCGGGTCAGGGCGTCGAGCGCCGAGAACGGCTCGTCCATCAGCATGATCTTCGGCTCGATCGACAGCGCGCGGGCGATGCCGACGCGCTGCTTCATGCCGCCGGACAGCTCGGCCGGACGCTTGCCCTCGGCGCCGGACAGCCCGACGAGATCGATGAACTTTTGCGCCTGCGCGCGCACCTTCGCGGCGTTCCAGCGGCGCCAGCGCGACGACACCGCATAGGCGACGTTGCCCATCACCGTGCGCCACGGCAGCAGCGCGTGGCTCTGGAAGATGACGGCGCGGTCGAGGCTCGGCCCCTCGATCGCCTGCCCGTCGACGATGACGACGCCGGACGACGGGCGGTCGAGGCCGGCGAGGATGTTGAGCACCGTGGTCTTGCCGCAGCCCGAGTGACCGATGATGCAGACGAATTCGCCGCGCCGCATGGCGAGCCACAGATCCGCGAACACGGTGGTGGCGCCGCCGCCCGGCGCCGGAAAGCTGCGCGCGATCCCCTCGATCGAGATGAATTTGTCCGCCGGCACCGCCTCACTCCGGGAACGTCACGAGCCGCGTGGCGCGGGCGAGCGCCTGATCGAGCACCATGCCGACCACGCCGATCACCAGGATGGCGGTGATCACGTTGGTGATCGACAGGTTGTTCCACTCGTTCCACACGAAATAGCCGATGCCGGTGCCGCCGACGAGCATCTCGGCGGCGACGATCACCAGCCAGGCGATGCCGATCGAGATGCGCATGCCGGTGAGGATGGTGGGCGCCGCCGCCGGCAGGATGATGGTGAAGATGCGCCGCAACGTGCCGACCTCGAGCGTCTTGGCCACGTTGAGCCACTCGCGGCGCACCGCGGAGACCCCGAAGGCGGTGTTGATGAGCATCGGCCACAGCGAACAGATGAAGATGACGAAGATCGAGGAGAGGCCGGAATCCTTGATGGTGTAGAGCGCGAGCGGCATCCAGGCGAGCGGAGAGATCGGCTTCATCACCTGGATGAACGGATCGAGCGCGCGGCTCATCAGCGGCGACATGCCGATCAAAAAGCCGATCGGCAGCGCGAGCGCGACCGCCAGCAGATAGCCGACGCCGACCCGGGCGATCGAGTAGGTCAGCTGGATGCCGAGGCCCTTGTCGTTCGAGCCGCGGTCGTAGAATGGGTTTTTCAGATGTTCCCAGATCTTGGCGCCGACGTCGAACGGGCCCGGCATCGCCGATCTGCCCTGGGTCGCGCTCGCCCCCAGAAGCTTGGCGTATTCCGGATCGAGGTTCTGCACCGGGCCGCTGCCCCGGGTGGCGAGGTGCCAGGCGAGCACGAACACGAGAAACAGCGCGACGGAGATCACCGCGGCGCGCAGGCCGAGCGGCGCGGTCATGGCGCCTGCCGTCGGCCGCGCGGGTCCCGCCATGGATCAGCTCCGGCCGATGGCGAAGCTCTTGAGGTAGGCCTCGGGCTTGGCCGGATCGAACTCCTTGCCCATGACCTTGAACGACTTCGAGGTCGTTGCCGGCGGGGTGAGCCCCGCCTCCTTCATCAGCTTGCCGGCATCGGTCGCAAGGTACACCTGCGCGGCGACCGCCTGGTAATCGACGTCGCCCTTGATCTGTCCCCAGCGCTTCATCTGGGTGAGAATCCACACCGCGAAGGATTCCCACGGGAATGGATCGAAATCGATGCGGCTCGGCTCCTTCTTCACGCTGCCGAGGCCGTCCGCATAGGTGCCGGTCAGAATCTGCTCGAGCACGGTCTGCGGCTGGTTGAGATAGTTCGCCGGCGCGATCGCTTCGGCAATCTGCTTGCGGTTCTCGGACTTGGCCGCGAAGGCGGTGGCGTCGATGATCGCCCGCAGCAGCGCTCCGTAGGCGTTGGGCATCGTGGTGATGAACTCCCGCGACGCCGCGAACGCGCAGCACGGGTGACCCTCCCACAGCTCCTTCGACAGGACGTGGATGAAGCCGACGCCGTCATAGACGGCGCGCTGGTTGAACGGATCGGGGCCGAGGAAGCCGTCGATGTTGTCGGCGCGCAGGTTGGCGACCATCTCGGGCGGCGGCACGGCGCGAATCTGAATGTCGGTGTCGGGATCGAGGCCGTGCTCGGCGACGTAGTAGCGCAGCAGATAATTGTGCATCGAGTAGTCGAACGGGACGGCGAACTTGAATCCCTTCCAGCTCTTCGGGTCGCGCCTGTCCTTGTGCTTGATCGCGAGCGTGATCGCCTGGCCGTTGATGTTCTCGATCGCCGGCACCGCGTAGGGGATCGGGTTCGAGCCGGCGCCGAGCGTGATGGCGAGCGGCATCGGCGAGAGCATGTGGGCGGCGTCGTATTCCTTGTTGAGCGTCTTGTCGCGGATCACCGCCCAGCCGGCGGTCTTGATCACCTCGACGTTCAAGCCGTGCCTGGCATAGAAGCCCATCGGGTGCGCCATGATGATCGGCGTCGCGCAGGTGATCGGAATGAAGCCGATCTTGAGGTCCTTCTTCTCGATCGCGCCGCTGCCCTGCGCGAAGGCCTCGGTCGCGGCCTTGAGCGGGAAGAACTGGGACAGCGCGGCGAGCGCGGCCGAGGCGCCGATGCCCTTGAGGAAGGCGCGGCGGGCGGCGTCGCGCGGAAACATCGCCCGCATGACCGCCGAGGCGACGACGCCTTCGTAGCGCTTGTCCTCGCCGTCAACGGCGGTGCACTGCAGCGGCGGGGCCATCGCGCGGTCGTGCTCGGCCTCGCTCGCGTGGCGGCCACAGCTGCAGCCGGACCGCAAGCGGCGATGGGGATCGAAGGGATTATCGAAGGTAGACATTGGGCCACGCTCGCTCGTTCGGCGCGCACGCCGCGCGGGCGTCGCCGGCCGACATTTTGCAATGGCCGTGCCAGTCCAAGATGATGGACGCGTGGGCTTATTCGGCGCCGGTTCAATGACTTGCCGGGCGGCCGCCCGGCCGGCGCCTAATTTTCAGCCAGTCTCTCGCTTATTTCTTCATCATCGACCGGAATTTGGGCGGCGATGCTTCCGCGGCCCCCGTACGGCGCCGGTAACCTTCCTTTCACCACATTCGATCCATTTTCTTGCGCTGCATTGGGGCGCGGACGCGAGGGCGTGCGGGGATGTCCGGGACGGCGGGCAAGACACGCGGGATTTCAACGTGGGTGGGGCGGAGCCTCGGCCTTGCGTTGCTGCTCGGCCTCGCCGGCCCGGCGCGCGCTGATTTGCGCATCACCCGCGACCACGGCGGCGACCTCAAGCAGTACGAGGCGAAGTACGCGCGGCTGCGCGACAAGGGCGAGCGGGTGATCATCGACGGCATCTGCAACTCGGCCTGCACCTTGGCGCTGGGCATGCTGCCGGCCGGCAAGGTGTGCGTGACGCCGCGCGCGAGCCTCGGGTTCCACCAGGCCTATTACGACCAGCGCTGGACCGCCGGCATCAAGATCACCAGCATTTCCGGAACCGCCGAGCTGATAGCGTACTATCCGCAGCCGGTGAAGGATTGGATCGCCCGCCACGGCGGCCTCACGGCGCAGATGAAGCACGCCAAGAACGGCCCGGAGCTGTGGGCGCTGGTCGACCCCTGCCCGGAGGAGTTTTAGCGGCCTGTCAACCGCTCGGGGAAGCCGATAAGCCTGCGAGTATTACTCATCACTTCCATTGACTTTAACTTCCATTGACTTTCGGCCCCAAAAGTCCTATCTGAAACCAGGAGAGCGCCTGTGGCGGTCAATCTGGTTGAGGCATTTGGAGCGGCCGAGGAGGCGACCCAGGATCGGATCACGATCTACGTTCCGTCTCGCGACCGGGACGGCAGGCCGGTCGAATTCGAGACCTGGGTGAGAAGAGCGCTGGAACTCCTGTCCCAGGTGGGCGGCGGCGCGACGCGGATGCCGCCGGCGCAAGGCGCCTGGCTGAATCCGGATACCAACGCGCTGATCATCGAGGAGGTCACCCTCGTCTATTCGTACGTCGACGGAGATGCATTGGCCAGACGCCTTTCAGATATCCGGCAGCTCATGCACGAAATGGGCCGCTCGTTGAACCAAGGCGAGGTCGTCCTCGAAGTGAACGAAACCTTTTACAAGATCCGAGACTTTCACGTCTGAGGAGGCTGAGATGGGTCGTCTCGTTATCACCGACAAGCCGAAGCCTCGGTTGCAGGTCGAGGAGCCCAGGACCCGCCGCAGGATCACGCCTGAAGAGATCGAGAAAGGGCTTGGAGCCGAACGTGTCGCGAGCGCGCCGTCGGGGGGCTCGCCAATGTCGGCCTATGCGGTGCGGCAAGAGCTTTTCCGTCGACTGCGTTCTACCGGGGGACGGCCGGCTCTAGACGGCACCGACATGAAACCGAAGGTTCCCATGCGACGGTCGAGATGGAAAAAGTTGGAGCGGCTGGCCAGACACGTCGCGAGCAATACTTTTCACCCCACCCCGGCGCAATTGGCGTCGATCATTCTCGACGCTGGCATCGACCAGTTCGAACAAGCTCTCCATCTTGACCGCGCCGAGATAGAACGACTGCACCACGAGATTATGAAGGAGACCGCACGGAAGTAGACGCGTGTTTCGTGGCTTTGGCTCACG
>WNEY01004730.1_pt1 | contig 10423 bp, 8 predicted proteins | sample 5400531 | NCBI WGS metagenome assembly WNEY01 (sample SAMN13153338, study PRJNA577476) | soil metagenome | isolation source: 200 cm saprolite under Douglas fir tree site 1 | place: USA:California | collected 2015-04-18
CGGCGAAGCGAGCCCTCGACGGCCTCGCGAACATGCTCCGGTCGGCTGTTCAAGCCCGCCATCGCGCCGTTCTCGATTTTGAACCCGAACTTGGTCGCGATGATCACGCGATCGCGCTGACCCTCGAGCGCGCGGGCGAGCAGTTCCTCATTGGTGTAAGGCCCGTACACCTCGGCCGTGTCAAAGAACGTCACACCGAGCTCGATGGCCCGGTGGATGGTTGCGATGGAATCGAGCCCGTCGCGCTCCTCGGGGGTGCCGTAGGCAAAGCTCATCCCCATACAGCCCAGCCCGATGGCCGACACTTCCAAGTTGTTCTTTCCCAGTTTGCGCTTCTGCATTTTCAAATTCCTTGCTCAATCGAAAGGCGAAACGATGTAATCCAGATGCTCAACCGGCAAGACTCGCAAGTGGCAACGAGCGATATCGCTTTCCGGTAAGCTTCGCCAATGCATTTACGACCGCCGGTGAGATCACAGGAACCGGAGGTTCACCGCATCCCGTCGGCGCATCAGTACTGGGCACGATGTGCACGTCAACGTTTACCGGCGCGTCGACGATGTAAGGCGGCGTGTAGCCGTCGAAGTTTCTTTGTTCCACGCGACCATCTTTGAAGGTGATCGCTCCCTTGGCCATCAGTTGCGTCACCCCGAAACCGACTCCGGCTTGAAACTGGCTTTCCACCGTCAGCGGATTTACTGCCAAGCCACAATTAACCGCCACCGTCGCGCGATGAATCTTGGGACGCTTGTTTTCAATCGAAACATCAACGGCGCACGCTACAGCAGTGCCGAAGCATTCATGGCACGAGATGCCCACCGCATGTCTCTTTGGCAACTTGCTTCGCCACTCCGCGCTCCTTTCATCCATCAGATCGAGTGCGGCGCGTAGCTTCTTTGCCTCAGGCTTAAGGAGCTTACGACGATAAGTAATCGGATCCATTTTCGCTCGCGTGGCTAACTCGTCAATCAAGGTTTCCATGACGAACGCGGTGTGTGTGTTGCCGACCGATCGCCACCAAAGCACCGGCACGTTGACGGTCGGATGGTGCGCAGAAACGTGAAGGTTGGGAATGTTGTAGTTTGTGTCCGCCGTCCCTTCGACGGTGGTCGCATCGACGCCATTTCTAATCATCATCGCGGCGAACGGCGTTCCGGCGACTAAGGATTGGCCCACGATGACGTGACGCCACGCCGCAGGCATTCCATCGCGTCCGATGCCGATTTCAACTCGATGCGCGTGCATCGGACGATAGTAGCCGCCGCGCACGTCATCTTCGCGTGTCCAGATTAGCTTAACGGGCGTGCCGCGAAGTCGCCTGGCGATCAGTGCTGCTTGGCGTGGCACATGTGAATCAATGACTGCCCGTCTGCCAAAACCGCCGCCGGCAAACTCAGTATGAAAAGTGACTTGTTCCGGCTTGAGCCCAAGCACTTCGGCGATAGCCATCTGATCCATCGTCTGAAACTGGGAAGGAACCCAGGCCTCTGCGCGGTCACCATTGAATCGCACCGTAGCATTCAGCGGCTCCATCGGCGTGTGAGCAAGATAGGGAAACTCATATTCGGCGACGATTCGATTCCGGGCCGCGATTTTATCCATCACTTTTTCGTCACCACGCGAGACGGCGACGTTGCCAGGTGTGCGCGCGAGTTCTTTGAAGCGGCTCCGCAACTCTGAACTGTCCGGGTGTTCAATTCCCGACAAATCCCAATCGATCTGCAAACGGTCGCGCGCCCGTTTCGCCGTCCAGAATCGGTCAGCGACAACCGCTACGCCGCTACCCTTCGTGAGCGGAATTTCAAACACCTCGCGCACCCCATCAATCGCGCGCGCATCCTTGTCATCCAAGTTCTGGACTCTGCCGCCGAACACCGGCGGGTGAGCTACAACGGCGGTCTTCATTCCGGGAAGATCGAGGTCAAGCCCAAACTTCTGCGATCCGTCGCACTTCGGTCTGCTATCAAGACGCCGAATCTTCTTGCCGATAAGCCGAAACTCTGACGGATTCTTAAGACGAGCTTTGTCCGGCAGGGGTTTGCGGGCCGCGTCCTTCGCCAGCTCAGCGTAACGAGCTGACCGGTTACCAGGGCCATAGACAATGCTGTTTTCGGTGCGGCATTGATCGGGAGAGACGTGCCAGCGATCAGCGGCCGCGGCGACTAACATAGCGCGCGTCTTCGCGCCCAGCTCACGGTACTGCTGGAAAGAATGCGCAATTGAGCCCGAGCCGCCAACCATTTGAATCCCGAACAGCGGATCCTTGTAAACATCAGCGGCTGGCGCCAAATCGGCGATTACCTGGGACCAATCGGCATCCAGCTCGTCAGCAAGAATCATCGGCAGCGCGGTCTGAACGCCCTGACCGAACTCAAGACGATTCACAGTTATCAGAATCTTCCCATCCGGTTTGACGTGCACGAACGCGTCGGGCGGATAGACTTTCGGGGGTGGTGTCTGATTTCCTTCCTGTGCGAATGCAGGAAGATCGAGGTACAGCGAAACCAACAGCCCGCCGGCAGCGCCAGCGGTTACCCGCAGAAAGCCGCGGCGATCAATTTGCGAACGTTTTTCAAGTCGAGTTGCTGCTCGCATGGTCCGCCTCCTTTACTTAAGTTGTTGCGATGCGCTTTTGATTGCTTCGCGAATGCGAACATAGGTCGCGCAGCGGCAAAGATTGCCGCCCATCGATTCTTCAATATTTACATCCGTCGGTTTCGGCGTAGCTTTCAGCAACGCGACGGCGCTCATGATCTGTCCACTTTGACAGTAGCCGCACTGCACCACATCTTTGTCAACCCAGGCGTCCTGCACCGCGCGGCCAACGGGATCGGCGCCGATGCCTTCAATCGTAATGATCGACCGGTCACCAATCAGCGATACGGGCACCACACATGAGCGGGTAGCGATGCCATCCACGTGCACCGTGCACGCGCCGCACGCGCTAATGCCACAACCATATTTTGTGCCGGTCATCTTCAATTCTTCGCGCAGCACCCACAGAAGCGGCGTCGAGGGATCGACTTTCACTTGCTTCCGTTGACCGTTTACGTTGAGTTGATAAGTTGCCATGACGCACCTCCTATCTGGCTTGTGGGCAGGGCGTACCGGCTTCGACCCAGGTACGAGTGGCGGCCATGAACTCGGCATGTGAAAGCGGCGGCAACGTTCGCGCGCTTCCGTCAGGCCGACGACCCGGATTCCAGGCCCAGAGAACCAGCGGTTCTTCTTCATGATGCTTGAGTAAGGCTGGGCCGTCGAGACCGTTATTCTTTGAACGATCCGTCACGGCGCGACACACGGCCGCGCTCGACAAAGGTTGATCGTTTGCGTCCTGCCATCGCATAGACAGCGGCGCCAGGTGCCAATTGTGTCCGCCCGGAACGCCGGTGCTATCGGCATTTGCTTCCTGATGACAGCTAAGACAATTTAACCCCGGCACGCCCCTGCCTTCCGGACCTCGAATAACATTGGCAAAGTGACGATGGCGATCATCTCCCTGCTGCGGATAATTCGTCGCCGTGTGACAGTTAATGCAACGAGCTGAGGTCAAAACTGAATAAACTCTTTGCCACGCCGCCAATCCGTCGGCGCGGTTTGCATTGCCGTTTGGTCTCTTGTATTCCCGACTCTCAATGGCGGCACTGGCTGTCAGAGCAATCCAGGTTCCGCTGGCAACAAGGATGACAAGAAGCATTCGAATGAAAAATCGAGAGTTCGATAACATGCCGCTCCTTTCAGACGATCGTTCCGCATCGACTGAGACGCTGGTTAGGTAACAACTTTGAGGGGGTTAATTCACAGCTAGAATAACACGCATTATTACAAAAGTAACCAGGGAGCTTTACTGCGTCTTCTGACTACGCGAATAGCTGAAACTACTTCATGTCCACTGGCGCTAGGATAATTACATTTTTTCATTTTCACTAGTTGGATCAGGTTGTGCTTCCCAGCTCCTGGTGCGTCGGCCGGAAGAGAATCTCGTTCACCTCCATTTTCAGCGGGCGGATCAATAGCGCATAACGATCTACCTCCCGTTCCCGCTGCCCCCCACCTCGTCGAACGCTAGCGAGGTCGACAGGTCGCGGAACGCGTCGATCTGCTGCTGAAGCTCGGCGATCACCTGCTCTGCGGTGCCAATGGCATCGGCACCGGCGATGAAGCGGCGCGGCGGTTTCTCCAAACTTGAGATCGTAATCAGCGCCTGCGCGAGCTTGGCCGGGTCGCCGGACTGCTGACCGTTCTGCTCTTTCCAGAATTGCATTTGCTGCGCTCGGCGCTCGTTGTAATCCTCGATGGGTCGCTCTGCGTAATTTGTTGACTCCTCAGTGAGAAGCTCAGTGCGGAAGAAGCCCGGATTGACAATGATGGTATCGATGCCAAACGGTTCGACCTCAGCCTGCAGCGACTGCATCCAGCCCTCAAAGGCCGAACTTCGACGCGGCGTACGCCGTACCGAACTCAAAGCCGACAAGTCCCGCACTTGACGAGATCGAGATAATCTGCCCCGAACGCTGTTTGCGCATGACCGGCAGGACAGCACGGGTTACGTTCATCGGCCCGATGAGGCTTGTCGACAGCTGCAGCTCCATGTTGAGTCCGTTTCCCGTTGCAAGGAAAATAACTAATTGACTTAAGATGAAGCCTTTGATAGCCTTCGCCCGCTTTGAGAAAGAGAAGGCTGCCTCTGAGCCTGCGATTGCCGCAAACTCCCAGCGCCAGCCAATAACTCGTGAAGAGCACGGGTTCCGTGTGCTACAAACCCGCTTCACTTCCCTTCAGTCAAAAAAGGAGGCCCCCAATGTTTGCCCATACCAGACGTATTGTCAGCAGAATTGTTCCAGTCTTGCTCGTTGCTTTCTCGATCGTGATAAATGGATTCGCTGCACCACCATATCTTCAAATAACTTCCAGACCACCGAAAGACCTTCCGTCTCGAAACGTTTCGCAAGAAGACCTGGCCAAGTTTGCGTGGCAAGAGTTTCTCGCTCTCAACTGGAAAGCATCGATCGACATGAACAACCCGCCCAGCCCTTCTAATCAAAGGGGCCTGCCCGATCTAGAGTGGAGCTACAGCCAGCAAGCACCCCAGTTTCCAAACCCATTAGTCTGGCAGACATATGCGCAGACGACCGAGTTCCGGCCTAACTCCGCGTTGACGACGGCGTGGCAGAATCTGAAAACTCCAACATATAGCTATGCTACTGCGCCTGTCTTGGGAATTGGCCCGAACATCAGCCAGATCAATCAGAACAACCTCTGGAACAACCTCGACGAGGACAGCGAAATTGGGTCGTGCGACATTTACGCGCAGTATGGCAAGCAACGTAATCTCAACGATCTCGTGTTGTTTCAGGTGAGAGTCAACAAGGACGAATACGAATATCTCCGGCTGAACTTCGGCGCAGATCAATACGACCCAAACGGCAAGCTGGCGATCACGCAAGCCAAGGTGATAGCCAATATTACCAAGGCGCCGTACTATTCATATTACGGGTCGAAACCGGTATCGACCTGCGACTGCCCGCCCGATCAAGCGATCTGTCTGCCCTGCGGCGTGGCGTCGGGAAACAGCAACTCCCCAGAAGGATCCATCGAAGTTAAGTCGGCATGGCGGCGGCTCCTGCCGTCCGAAGACAAGTCGCGCTTCTTCACCACGACCACGATCTACTATGACCTTAATGGCGCAGGCGAGATCGCCTACTACAACGACACCTTTGCCTTGATCGGAATGCATATCATCCACAAGACGGCAAATTTCCCGGATTTTGTATTCGCAACTTTCGAGCACGTCGATGTGGAACAATCGGATGCCGAATACATCCTGACGCCCGGACCCAGCGGCGCCGAAACGCCTCCGGCAGTGCCTATTCTCCGGCAAACCGGTCAAACGAACCGCGTGCAGAATCATCCCGTGCCGCCGCAACTGGATCAGGTGACGCAACAGGTGCAGCAGCAGCTGCACGCCCTGAACCCGACTACAGTGTGGCAGTACTATCGCCTGACTGGCGTTCAAGGACCCTCCGTCGATTGTCCCGTCAGTTTCAATGGAGGCTCTGTCAGTACGAGCAATTGCGTCAAGTTCCAGAATCCGATCATTTGCACAAACCTTGACCCGAACTACTTCATGGCGAATTTCGTCGTTGAATCCGATCCGTTCTTGAACAACTTTAGTGGTCCGGGATTTGGTAAGGGCGGTGACCCGATCTTTCCGGGTGGTTGTCAGAACACAGTCTATAAGAACGAAACCTACACCAACGGCGGCTGCAAGGGTTGCCATGGAGTGGCACAAACAGCTTTTGGCACCGATTTCAGTTTTCTGCTGGACTTTGGCAATAACAAACCATCGCTCACTCCGGCTACACTTCATTATATTGCGCCGGGAGCCGCAATCGTCAAACCTGTACCGCTGAAGCATTATCTTGATGCAATGAAGCGCTGAAGCGGTTGACGGTAGAGATGATTAATCCTCGTGGTGTTCAAGGTCCGTGAGCGAAGCGAAAAAGTGATGTCGAATCAGCGGCGAACCCGGATGATGGTCATAAGCTCCGCGGTGCTCGCTGTTGCGCCCAAGTGTCCCATCTGTTTTTTGGCGTACTTCGGAATCTTCGGCGTGGCCACGGCATCCGCTTCTGTCTACCGCGAGTGGCTGCCGCCACTCACGGCGATCTGGCTCGCTCTGACGGTGGGAATGCTTTTTTTCCCTCTCGGCGATCAGCGTCGATACGGTCCGGGCTTGCTGGGAATATTCGCCGGGTTCGCGGTATTTGCCGGCAGATTCGTCTTCAACTATCAGGCCCTGGTTTACGCTGGCATTGCTCCGCTCGTCTTCGCCGTAGTCTGGCGCGCATGGTCCCGAAGATCAGCATCGATTGAATCCTGTGCGCAGTGTGACGAAATCCCACTGATGCAAGACCGCGAGCCGGGGATGAGCGGCCCTTAAAACTACCAGGTTTCGGAAGCACTAACCGAGAAGGAAGGAACACGGATCATGGCTGACACTGCACAGGTCACGCGCTATGAACAGGTCAAGCAGATACTCGACCGCGCCGCGGCTGGCGGCGCAACCGATTACGACGGCAAAGGCCGGTTCTGGCATCTACCGTTGCCGCAACTGCTGCAAGTCGAGATTTATGGCGTTCGGATGATCGCCCCGCCTGAGGCGACGGCTTCCGCATCCTGCTGTCATCACGAGGCCGATACGAATTCGACCAACCGCGGCGCGAGGTCTGGTCTCGTTCAAGGTCTGCGCGGCCAGGCCCCCTTCGACGGCACACAGTATCCACCTTTACCGTGGGGCGGACAGACCGTCCCGGAGGAAGAGATCGGTTTTATCTCAGACTGGATCGACGATGGTTGTCCCGCCGCCGATCATCAGATCTCATTCGACGCCGAAGGCGCGACTACAAAGACAACGCTCGAGACACTTGACCGGGGCAACGTTGAGACTGCGGCGCGCAGCTTTGAAGTCTACGAGGGCTCGCCGAACGAATACAGCTATAAATATGGCGAGCTCAAACAGCGCCCGAACCTCGACTGCATGTCCGAGCCGGAGGTCGAGAAACTACGTTGGGCCTTTCGCGAACTCTATCGCTTCAACAAATGGCCCGAAGATCGACGCAGCTACAACAACATGGCTCTGATCCACCAGAACCATTGCCAGCATGGGTGGGAACGCTTTCTTCCCTGGCACCGGATCTATCTTTATGAATTCGAACAGGCGCTCCAGGATGTCTGCCCGGGCGTGACGATGCCCTACTGGGACTGGACCATGCCGCAGTACTGTCCGGAGCACCCGGAGAAAGGTGAAATTATCCCGCCGTCTTACAAGGCATATCTGACCAAAGAATCGATCACCTACCTGGTCAAGCACGCTCACCCGTCGCTGCCTGCTAAGGCCGGCGCGACGCTGCTCAAGCAAATGGTTGAACCAGGATTGCGTTATCCGTCGCAGAGTACTTTCTTCGCTGCTGTCGCCACGATGACCGACAAGAAATACACGGAAGGCCAGCATCGCAACCGGTTCATTGACGCGTTACTGGCGACCAACTCTTTGTGGTATCCGCTGCGATATCCGGCGGAGTACGTCGGTGGTGGGACAATTAACCAGGTGATCCACTTCCACTACCCGACTGCGGATGACATGAACCAGATCCTTGCGCTGCGGAGTTTTCGTGACTTCGGCGGCGGTAGCTTCTACGATGATTCCTTCGGCTTCCTCGATCAGAATCCTCATAACACGATGCACATCTGGACGGGTGGCCAGAATCCCACGCCGGACAATAGCAAGGCAACATCTCCGAGCGACGTCGCCAAAAATCGCAATCGATCAGTGCGGGTGTCCGGGCGTCGCTTTCACTCGCTGACCGATCTCTACAGCCAGCCGGCGTCCGGCGACATGTTCAGTAACCTGACCGCCTCTTACGATCCGATCTTCTGGCCGATTCATGCCAACATCGATCGTACCTGGCACGAGTGGCAGCAGCTAAACCCGCACTCGTTGCCGAACGACCTCGATGCCGTGCTCACGCCGTGGAGCTATACCATCGCCGATACTCTCGACATGGCGCGCTTCGGTTATGAATACGTCAAGTGCGCATTCGTCATACCGGTAGGATTGGCGACGCCAGTGGGCCGCTTTGTCTCAAAGCCAATCGACGTTCCCGACCCTGTCCGGCGTTCATTCCGGCAGGCGGAGGTTCGGCTGCATCGCGTACCACAGTTGCCACTGTCCTGCTTTATCCGCGTCTTCCTGAATCTGCCGGACGCCAACGCATCCACGCCCATCGACGACCCGCACTACGCCGGCTATCTGGCGATCTTCGGTCATGGCGATTGCATTGGCGGACCTGGCCACTGCGATCTTCCACCCAGCCGGCCGCGACAGTACGATCAGCGGCCGCGTCACCACAACACGCCGCGCAATCATCGCGTCAACGTCACGAAAACGGCGCAGCGCCTACTTGAGAAGGCCAAGTCGTTGCAGATCACGCTGGTCGTGATTGGCGCGGATTACTGCGAAGAAAACGAGTTGCTGCGGCTCGATAGCGTGTCGCTCGATTTCCTCGATTGATACTTTCGATTGATCGTAAGGAGTTGAAACAAGAATATGCCTACGACCTACCGCATCCATCCGGGCATCGGCATCGCCCGGCTAGGCAACAGTCCCGATGCCTTCTGCATTTCGCCGGAGCAACCGGCCGCCTTGCCCATCGCTTGCGACGAACGCGGTAACCCGTTGCTTTCGCCAGACGGCTTGACCGAGCTGACAGTTGGGGCTTTCACAGCCGGGATTTTCAAGGACCAGGAAGGACGAATGAAGCGTCAGGCCGCGCGCTTTCAGATCTACGCCCACGACGACGAGCACCCTCTGGGTCGACCCCTCAAATTGGGCGACCAGGTTGAAGGCGGCGGTAATGCAGGCACGCTCACAAATATTCAGTGGCGCGTATATCTAGCAAATAAGAAGTCCTGCTGGTACGAATTCGAGCAGCTTCAGGGCGAGCATGGATACGATTCCAGTCATGCATTGCGCAACGCCGCCATCACAGATGAAGGTGCCCGGCAACGCCTGATCACCGATCCCGGCCCTCGGACCGTCGACCATCAGACAGTCCGCACCGCACACTTCAGCGCGAACGGGGGTGAATACGCGACGACATTTCCGCCTCCGCTGCAACCCAACTCCATCGATACACTCGGCGACTTGCTTACCGATGACACCGGCCGGCTCCTCGTGTTGGGCGGCCATGGGAATTCCGGCTCGTATCTGTTCGACGACTTTGGTCAGCCGCGCATCACAGACTATGCAAACAACGATGGGTGGTTTGATGACACCGCCGACGGTCCGGTCATGGCCCGATTGACGATGTTTTCTTCGCTGGTCGGAACGGTCCTCTATATTGACGTCGAATACCCGGCCTGGGTCGTGTGTTGCTATCCGGCATACGTACCGGAAATTCTGGATGTGGTTACGATGGACGATGTGATCGAGGACATGGCCATCCGCCAGTTCGCCGAGCGGACCGATCTCTACGGCACCTCAGGCACGTTCGACGATCCACAACGCATCGCTCCGACCGATGAGGGAGCACTAATTCATTGGCGGGCCGGGCGCCTGCGCTGGAACCCGGATTACAAGCCCTGGTTCTATCGCGACATCTGGAGCATCCTTTATCGACCCGATCAGTACAACTATCTTTGCGACGCCCTCGGCCAATCTAACTATCCGCACAATCAGTCGACGCGCGGTTCTTTCGATTATCAAAAGTTAGGTTACCCGCCGGTAGTCGACAGGCATGCCGTGGCTGCCTGCGAACAGAAATGCATCAAGGACCACCACTCCGGAGATCTGTTCGTGGAAGAACTCGCGGCCGAGTTGGCGCCGCTGGAGACAAGCGTTGCCGGGACCCGAGCCGCAATC
>WNEY01004732.1_pt1 | contig 10421 bp, 10 predicted proteins | sample 5400531 | NCBI WGS metagenome assembly WNEY01 (sample SAMN13153338, study PRJNA577476) | soil metagenome | isolation source: 200 cm saprolite under Douglas fir tree site 1 | place: USA:California | collected 2015-04-18
GCCCGAGCTTGGTGTCGCGCGCCATCACCTCGAATTCCTCGATATGGATCGAGGAGAAGACGTCGTCCTTGACGATGCGCTCGGAGAGCAGGATCGAGTCCTCGAAGTTGTAGCCGTTCCACGGCATGAAGGCGACCAGCACGTTGCGTCCGAGCGCGAGCTCGCCGAGCTCGGTCGAGGGACCGTCGGCAATGATGTCGGCCTTCTTGACCTGATCACCGACCTTCACCAGCGGACGCTGGTTGATGCAGGTGTTCTGGTTCGACCGCTGGAACTTCATCAGCCGATAGATGTCGACGCCCGGCTTGGTCGGGTCGGATTCCTCGGTCGCCCGCACCACGATGCGGGTGGCGTCGACTTGATCGACCACGCCGGTCCGGCGCGCAGCGATCGAGGCGCCGCTATCGCGCGCCACCACGCCCTCCATGCCGGTACCGACGAACGGCGCCTCGGCGCGCACCAGCGGCACCGCCTGACGCTGCATGTTGGAACCCATGAGCGCGCGGTTGGCGTCGTCGTTCTCCAGGAACGGGATGAGCGCGGCCGCCACCGAAACGAGCTGCTTCGGCGAGACGTCCATGAAATCGACCTTGTCGGGCGCGATCATCTGCACGTCGCCGGCGTGCCGGCACACGATCAGGTCCTCGGTGAAGCGCCCGCGGTTGTCGATCGGCGCGTTGGCCTGGGCGACCGTGTAGCGCCCCTCTTCCATCGCCGAGAGATAGATCACCTCGTCGGTGACGCGGCCGTCCTTGACCTTGCGATAAGGCGTCTCGACGAAGCCGTACTTGTTCACCCGCGCATAGGTCGCGAGCGAGTTGATCAGGCCGATATTCGGGCCTTCCGGGGTCTCGATCGGGCAGATGCGGCCGTAGTGGGTCGGGTGCACGTCGCGCACCTCGAAGCCGGCGCGCTCGCGCGTGAGACCGCCCGGCCCGAGCGCCGACAACCGACGCTTATGCGTGATCTCGGAGAGCGGGTTGGTCTGATCCATGAACTGCGAGAGCTGCGAGGAGCCGAAGAACTCGCGCACCGCCGCCGCCGCCGGCTTGGCGTTGATCAGATCCTGCGGCATCACGGTGTCGATATCGACCGACGACATCCGCTCCTTGATCGCGCGCTCCATGCGCAGGAGCCCGATGCGGTATTGGTTCTCCATCAATTCGCCGACCGAGCGCACCCGGCGGTTGCCGAGATGGTCGATGTCGTCGATCTCGCCCTTGCCGTCGCGAAGGTCCACGAGCGTACGAATGACCGCGATGATGTCTTCCTTGCGCAGCACCCGCATGGTGTCGGGCGCGTCGAGGTCGAGCCGCATATTCATCTTCACGCGGCCGACCGCGGAAAGATCGTAGCGCTCCGGATCGAAGAACAGCGAGTTGAACATCGACTGCGCGGTGTCGAGCGTCGGCGGCTCGCCCGGACGCATCACGCGGTAGACGTCGAACAGCGCGTCCTCGCGCGTCATGTTCTTGTCGACCGTGAGCGTGTTGCGGATATAGGCGCCGACGTTGACGTGGTCGATGTCGAGGACCGGCAGCTCCTTGTAGCCGGCCTCGTTGAGCGCCTTGAGCGTCTTCTCGGTGATCTCCTCGCCGGCCTCGGCGTAGATTTCACCGGTCTTCGGGTTGACCAGGTCCTCGCCGATGTAGTGACCGACCAGCTCCTGATCGGTCATGCGCAACGCCTTGAGCCCCTTCTCGGCGAGCTGCCGGGCCGAGCGCACGGTGAGCTTCTTGCCGGCCTCCAGCACCACCTTGCCGGAATCGGCGTCGACCAGATCGTTGATCGCCTTGTAGCCGCGGAAGCGGTTGGCATCGAACGGCACGCGCCATCCGTCCTTTTGACGCTTGTAGAGCACCTTGCGGTAGAAGGTGTTGAGGATCTCCTCGGCGTCCATGCCGAGCGCAAAGAGCAGCGACGTCACCGGAATCTTCCGGCGCCGGTCGATGCGCGCATAGACGATGTCCTTGGCGTCGAACTCGATGTCGAGCCAGGAGCCGCGATAGGGGATGATGCGCGCCGCGAACAGAAGCTTGCCGCTCGAATGCGTCTTGCCCTTGTCGTGGTCGAAGAACACGCCGGGCGAGCGGTGCATCTGGGAAACGATCACCCGCTCGGTGCCGTTGACGATGAAGGTGCCGTTATTGGTCATGAGCGGAATGTCGCCCATGTAGACATCCTGCTCCTTGATGTCCTTGACCGACTTGGCGCCGGTTTCCTCGTCGATATCGAACACGATGAGACGCAGCGTCACCTTGAGCGGCGCCGCGTAAGTCATGCCGCGCTGGCGGCACTCGTCGACATCGTATTTCGGCGCTTCGAACTCGTACTTGACGAATTCGAGCATCGAGGTGTTGGAAAAATCCGAGATCGGGAACACCGATTTGAACACGGCTTGCAGGCCCTCGTCGGGCCGCCCGCCGAGGGGCTCCTTCACCAGCAGGAATTGGTCGTAGGACGCCTTCTGAACCTCGATGAGGTTCGGCATCTCTGCGACTTCCTGGATTTTCCCGAAAAACTTGCGAACGCGCTTGCGACCTGTAAACGTCTGCGCCATCTCGTCTCTATCTCTCGCTGTGTCGAACCGCCGGGCCGGGACGACTCTCCGGAAGGCCGCCATCCATCGCGACCGTCAGGACAGGCGTCGAAGCCCCCTTGTTTTCTATGCGATTCGGATCGGTCCGAACCGCCCCGTTTTTCTCGGCGTTAGGCCGAGATATTGGCGATTCCGGGGGATTTCACCCCGAAATCACCGCATTGTGTTCCGTCATGGCCGGATTTAGCCGGCTCTCCACGTCTTCGCCCGTCGCGATAGCTGCTCGCGGCGATCCCCGGGTCTCGCGACGCTCGCCCGGGGATTTCGCTCAAGTAACCTTCGGTTACTTGAGCTCAACCTTGGCGCCGACCTTCTCCAGCGTGGCCTTGACCTTCTCGGCCTCGTCTTTGTTCACGCCTTCCTTGACTGGCTTGGGTGCGCCCTCGACCAGATCCTTGGCCTCCTTGAGGCCGAGCCCGGTGAGCGCCCGGACTTCCTTGATCACCTCGATCTTCTTCTCGCCGACGGCGGCCAGTACGACCGTGAACTCGGTCTTCTCCTCGGCGGGAGCAGCGGCGGCGCCGGGAGCGGCGGCGACGGCCACCGCCGCCGCGGCGGAGACGCCCCATTTCTCTTCCAGCATTTTCGCGAGGTCGGCCGCCTCCAGCACGGTCAGGGTGGAGAGCTCGTCGACGATTTTCTGCAGATCAGCCATTGGGTTTCACGTCCTTAGGGGTTCGAACCAGTCGAAATTGCTTCAGCGTGTCACGCCGCTTCGCTCTTCTTGGCGTAAGCCTGGACCACGCGGGCGACCTTGGCGGCCGGCGCATTGACGACCTGCGCGATCTTGGTCGCCGGTGCCTGAATGAGGCCGACGATCTTGGCGCGCAGCTCGTCGAGCGACGGCAGCGCGGCGAGCGCCTTGACGCCGTTCGGATCGAGCGCGGTCTTTCCCATCGCCCCGCCGAGGATCACAAATTTCGCGTGCGCCTTGGCGAAGTCGGCGGCGACCTTGGGCGCAGCCACTGGATCGCGCGAATAAGCGATCAGGGTCGGGCCCTTGAGCAGGGGCACGATTACGGCTGCGTCGGTGCCGTCGAGAGCGATCTTGGCGAGACGGTTCTTCGCGACCCGTACCGCCGCCCCGGCCTGCTTCATCTGCTTGCGCAGATTCTGCATTTGGGGGACGTTGAGGCCGGAATAGTGAGCGACGACCACGACGCTGGTGTCCTTGAAGACACCGTTGAGCGCCGTGACGAGTTCCTTCTTGGCCGCTCGATCCACTGCAAGCTCTTTCCGGTTGGCGGTCCCGTTACCATTTGCGGGAGACCGCCGGTTGCGACCTGCCGTCCCGCCTGTGGCAATTGAACAAGCCGGGCAGGACGACGCTCCTCACATCCTGCCCCCCGAGCGCGGCAACAGCCGCACCGGGTTCTCGAGGTTCGAACCGGTCGCGGGGCTTTTTCACCCCAAAACGGTCTTCCCCGTCTGTGCAGGCTGGTGGATTAAGCCGGGGCTAGCCCCGGCGCCTGCAGTCTCGGACAGGACAACTTCCGGAAAGCCCCGGAAGCCTTTGGCGGCAAAAAGAAAACTGCGATGCACCTCGGTCCCTTTCAGATAGATCCCGTAGGACGTCCAAAAGGAAGAGGGTCCTAACCGCCATGTTTTCTGTAAGACACGCAAAGACGCGCCGACACACCGGGCCGGCACGCCCTGAGCCCCCTATTTAGAGATTGGCGCGAGTTTTGCAAGCGGATTTTGCAGGCAAAATCAGCAAAATTTCCAGGTTTTTAGGGCCACGGCCGCGAGGCTGCCTCCGCTGCCGCGGAGGTGGTAATGAATGTCAGACGCAGAAAAGAATTCAAGGGAGGAGACATTGTCCGGCACCGTCGACCGCATTCGCACCACCCATGTCGGCAGCCTGGTGCGGCCGCCGAAGCTCATCGAATTCCTGCGCCAGATCGAAGGCCAGCAACCCTACGACCAGGCGGCCTATGAGGCGTGCCTGAAGGAATCGGTCGAGGAGGTCGTCCGCCGCCAGGTGGAGGTCGGCATCGACATCGTCAGCGACGGCGAGTTCAGCAAGGGCCGCAACTGGGCCTTCTATGTCCACGACCGCCTCTCCGGCGTCGCTACCCGCCCGCTCACACCCGAGGAGGCTAAAGATCCCTTGGCGTCCGCGGGCGGGGGGCAGGACCGCGTCGCCTTTCCCGAATTCTACGCCGAGTACGACCGGGCCTCGGGGCTGGGCGCGCGGCTCGGCAAGCGCTTCGTCGTGACCGGGGCGCTCAGCTACTCGGACGTTCAGGTCAAGCGCGACATCGCCAACCTGAAGGCGGCCGCCGCCAAGGCCAAGGCGCAGGGCGCGTTCCTGCCGGTGGTGGCGCCCGCGAGCGCGCTGCCGGGGGCCAAGAACGAGCACTATCCGGATGAGAAGAGCCTCCTGTTCGCGCTCGCCGATTGCCTGCACCAGGAATACAAGGCGATCGTCGATGCCGGCCTCTATGTGCAGATCGATGACGCGTTCCTGCCCTACATGCACGAAAAGATGGTTCCGCCGATGCCGGAGGCGCAATATCGGGCATGGGCGCAGCTGCGCATCGACGCGCTCAATCACGCGCTCGCGGGCATCCCGCGCGAGCGTTCGCGCTATCACATCTGTTGGGGCAGCTGGAACGGGCCGCACGCCTTCGACGTCCCGCTGAAGAGCATCGTCGATCTGCTGCTGCAGGTGAATGTCGGCCACTACAGTTTCGAAGCTGCCAACCCCCGTCACGAGCATGAATGGACCGTGTGGCAGGGCGTCAAGCTGCCGCCCGGAAAGGTGCTCATCCCGGGCGTCATCAGCCACGCCACCAACATCGTCGAGCATCCCGAGCTGGTGGCGCAGCGGATCGTGCGGCTCGCCAAGATCGTCGGGCGCGAGGCGGTCATCGGTGGCACCGATTGCGGCTTCGCCCAGAGTCCTTTTGCTCAGCGCGTGCACCCCACCATCATGTGGGCGAAGCTCAAATCGCTGGCCGAAGGGGCGAGCATCGCCACCCGGGAACTGTGGGGCAAGCGCGACGCCGCCTGAGCGCCGTTCAACCCCAAATCAACCCCAAGCGTAGGGCCAGAACGTCAACAAGCCGAGCACGGCCGCGCCGCCCGAGCAGATCAGGACCGCGCCTGCGGCGATATCCTTCGCCTTCTCGACCGAGCCATGAAACTCGGGCGAGATGACGTCGCAGACATATTCGAAGGCCGTGTTCATCGCCTCCGCGACCCAGACCAGCACGATGGCGACGATGAGCCACCGCCAATCGGCCGCGCTCACCTTGAACCACCAGGCGGTCAGGCAGACCGCCACGCTGATCGCCAGGTGAATCCAGGCGTTGTGCTGGTACCGAAGCATGAAACCGATGCCGGTCGCGGCATAGCGGAAGCTCTGCAGCCGGTCCGCGAGCGAGAACGCTTGCGAGCGGATTCCAGCCTTGCCGACAGGAGCGTCATTCGGTGCCGTCATCGTTGATCCTCCGCCATCGCCATGCGAGCGCGTCGTCCCTCGGCCTGCCGATCAGCCGGGCCTTGATCGCCAGCACGAGGGCGATCGCAGCAGCGGTGAGCACGCAACAGGCCATCGCGACCTCCGCTCAGGCTGCCGGCCGGATTCGAATTTCGGTCCGGCCTATCAGGGCTACTTTGATCATCGCCTCGCCGGCGCGATCTGACCGAATACGCGGCTGCTCGGTCCCGTCGCACACATAGCTCGCCTCCGGCGCCAGACCGGAGACCCGGAAGCGAAACCGACCGTGCCGCTCGCCCGGGTAAAGCACCGCAGTGAGCATGCGATGCGCGTGCCCCGCACGTGCGACCAGGATATCCGGATAGGGTATGTCGCTGATCATCGGCGCCGGCGCGCGATCGCGAGGCTTGTCGATCAGGTCGCGAAAGCCGTCCTTGATGCCGCTGCGGGCAAAGAATTCCACCGCATGCGCCCAGACCGACGCGTTCGGCCGATACCAGGCGTCGGTCTCGACCACCGCGGGACATTCCTCCTCCAACGCCGCCAGGCACAAGTCTGCGACCTCCCGGTCACCCATTTCGACCGCTGCCAGCGCGGTCCCGGCGTAGGCGGCGGCGCGCGAGAACCGGTAATTGCCGGTGTCGACGCGCCAAAAACGCCGGCGCATCAAAGCATGACCCGGCGTTCGCGCCTCCACCAGCCGTCGCCGCAGCAGCTGCCATTGGCGCAGCGCGATGTCCGGCATCGTGGCGTTGAGGAAAAAGCTCGGCATGCCTTGCGGCTGCGCGCCGCCGATCATCGGTAACGCGAACCCGCTATAGGTCGAGCGGCAAGGCACGAACCGCCCGGCGAGATCGATGAATTCGTGCTCCAGATGCTGCCGGAACGTCGGCTCGTGCAACGACCACCAATTGGTTCCACGTGAGCGATCATGCGCCTTGATGGCGGCGGCGCCGATGGTGTTGCAGAGCGGATAGATCCAATTGGGCTCACAAGCGATCAGGGTAAAAGCCGATCGTTGATGCTCTCGGTGAAGCGCCTCGATCAGCAAGCCGAAGTCGTAGTCGTAGGATTTGCCCGACGGGTGCCGAAGCGGGAAGCTCGCCGGCCGGTCGTAGTCGCGGCGGCCGGACGCGGCGTGATACATCGCGATCTGGGTCGCGCAGAAACCCGTGAACATGATGTTCTCGCGCACGACCGGATTGGGATCGGCCCTGAAGTTGCCCCAGAGGTTCTCGAGCGCCCAGTAGCGCCAGATGCGGTGATCGGTCTGCTTGTCGATGAGCCGGCGCTGCGCCTCGTTGAGATAGCCGCCCAGCGCGGGCAGCCGCGTCGCCTGCGCCATCGCCAGCGCGTAGCCCACGAAATTGAGCTGATAGCGGACCGCCGCTGTCTGGAATTGATCGATCCACTCGAACCCGTCATACGACGCCACCGGCTGCAGCGCGCGGTCGAGCAGGAAACGCATCAGCCGCAGTTCGTGCAGCGTGAACTCCCGGCGACCCACATCGTCGCCCTCGCTTCGACAGCTGGTGGCGACACCGGCTCCGTCTTTTTTCAGATAATCGTTGGCGGCCCGCCGCCGGAAACCGGCGACGCCGCGTTTTCCCACCGCAAGCACGAGCATCACCAGCGCCGCGGCGGCGACCGTGCCTGCTGCCGCCCGCACCGCATGCGGCTCGAGCTCGCCATGGCGCATCGACGCGGCGGCGAGCGCCGCCAACAGCCAGACCAGCGGCGGAACGATCACGTTTCCGGTGGCGAACCAGAGAAACAGCCCGCCGACGAACAGCGCGAACGCCGCCGCCGCGACCGCGATATGGGCTGCTCCGGCCCAGGTTTGCAGATCGGCATGCGCCAGAAAGCCGCCGCCCGGGAACATCAATCCCAGCCCGAACGCCTGCCATTGCGGGTCGCGCGCCGCTCGAGCGACGGCAAGGCCAAGCAAGAAAAGCGCGAGATAGACGAGGAACAGCCGGGCGATCCGGCGCCGCGTCAGTGGACCGCAGAGATTTCGGCGTTCGGGCAGCAAGCAACCCGCGACCGTCATGCGCCCGTCCCGATCACCATCGTCCCCGTGCGCGCGATGACGCGGCAGATGTACGACCGGCTACGATGCGGCTTGGGTGCCGAATAGCGAAGCCGGCTCGACCTTCACGCCCGGACCCATGGTCGAGGAGATGGCGACCCGGTTGATGAAGGTGCCCTTGGCGCCGGAGGGCTTGGCCCTTTGCACGGCGTCGGCGAAGGCCTTGATGTTCTGTACCAGCTTGTCGGCCGGGAACGAGGCTTTGCCGATCCCCGCCTGCACGATGCCGGCCTTCTCGACGCGGAACTCGACCGACCCGCCTTTGGCGCCCTTCACCGCATTGGTGACGTCCATGGTGACGGTGCCGACGCGCGGGTTCGGCATCATGCCGCGCGGACCGAGCACCTTGCCGAGCCGCCCGACCAACCCCATCAGGTCGGGGGTGGCGATGCAGCGGTCGAAGTCGATATTGCCGGCCTGCACCTTCTCGACCAGGTCTTCGGCGCCGATCACGTCGGCACCGGCGGCCTTGGCCTCGTCGGCCTTGGGACCGCGCGCGAACACGGCCACCCGCACGGTGCGGCCAGAGCCGTTCGGCAAGGTGGCGACGCCGCGCACCATCTGATCGGCGTGGCGCGGATCGACGCCGAGATTCATCGCCACCTCGATGGTCTCATCGAACTTGGCCTTGGCGCGCTCCTTGACCATCTTCACCGCCTCTTCGAGCGGATAGAGCTTCACGCGGTCGACGCCCTCGCGGGTGGCACGGACACGTTTTCCCAGATGCACCATGGCGGTCACTCCCTGACCTCGATGCCCATCGAGCGGGCGGAACCCTCCACCATCCGCATGGCGGCCTCGATGGAGTCGCAGTTCAAGTCCTTCATCTTCTTCTCGGCGATTTCCTTGACCTGCTCCTTGGTCACGGCACCGACCTTTTCGCGGCCCGGCGTCTTCGAGCCGCTTTCGAGCTTCGCGGCCTTCTTGATGAAATAGGACACCGGCGGCGTCTTCATCTCGAAGGTGAAGGACCGATCCTGGTAGACCGTGATGACGACCGGGATCGGCGAGCCCTTCTCCATGTTCTGGGTCTGGGCGTTGAACGCCTTGCAGAACTCCATGATGGCGAGGCCGCGCTGACCGAGCGCAGGACCAATCGGCGGCGACGGATTGGCCGCCCCCGCCGGCACCTGCAACTTGATGTAACCCGTGATTTTCTTGGCCATTACGTTTGCTCCTGCTCGTTGGCCGTGTTCGGCCGGTTCAGGGTTCGTGGTGCGGATCTAGGCGGTTGGCGGCCGCCATCACCTCCCACGTTAGGGAGCGAATAGCGAATAGCGAATGGCGAATAGAGGCGCCCGCTACTTAACTTACTATTCGCTATTCGCTACTCGCTATTCGCTCTCTACAGCTTCTCCACCTGCCCGAATTCCAGCTCGACCGGCGTGGCGCGGCCGAAAATGCTGACCGCGACCTTGAGCCGCGAGCGGGCATCGTCGACCTCCTCCACGGTGCCGTTGAAGGACGCGAACGGGCCGTCCGAGACGCGGACCTGTTCGCCCACCTCGAACGACACCGACGGCTTCGGCCGTTCGATCCCTTCCTGCACCTGGTGCATGATGCGCGCGGCTTCCGCGTCCGAGATCGGCATCGGCTTGTTGTCGGCGCCGAGGAAGCCGGTCACCTTCGGGGTGTTCTTGATCAGGTGATAGGCCTCGTCGGTCAGCTCCATCTTCACCAGCACGTAGCCGGGAAAGAACTTGCGCTCGGCGTCGACCTTCTGGCCGCGCCGCACCTCCACGACCTTCTCGGTCGGCACCATGATTTCCTCGAACAGGGCGTCGAGGTGCCGCTGCTTGGCCTGCTCGCGGATCGAGTCCGCCACCTTCCGCTCGAAATTCGAATAGGCTTGGACGATGTACCAGCGCTTCGTCATGGCCGAAAAATCCGTTCGCTCATTCATCCGCCGATTCCAAGCACGAGGGTCACGACAAACCGCATGAGTTGGTCCGCGATCAGAAAGAAGACCGAGGCGATTGCCACCATCACGAACACCATCGCGGTCGTGATGGCGGTTTCGCGCCGAGTCGGCCAGGTGACCTTCTGGCCTTCGGCGCGCACCTCTTGCAGGAACTTGAACGGACTGATCCTCGCCATGACTTACCTGATCGCTGGCAACGGGCTTGGTTGCAAGCCGTTGACTTTTCCGGACTTTTTGGACCGGGCCCGACTACGCCTGGCAGGAGTGGAGGGACTCGAACCCCCAACCCCCGGTTTTGGAGACCGGTGCTCTAGCCATTGAGCTACACTCCTCCGGAAGCGCCTGCGGCGGCCCCGAGGTCCGCCGC
>WNEY01004733.1_pt1 | contig 10420 bp, 7 predicted proteins | sample 5400531 | NCBI WGS metagenome assembly WNEY01 (sample SAMN13153338, study PRJNA577476) | soil metagenome | isolation source: 200 cm saprolite under Douglas fir tree site 1 | place: USA:California | collected 2015-04-18
ACTGGAGCCTGAGGCGTGACCGTGAGGGTGACGGCAGCGCGGAACGCACACAGTTGCCGATTGTGCACCGAGAAGCGTTATGGTCGGCATCAGCGTCGCCTAATCTCGAGAACGCCGACATGCTGCCAAAAGAACACGGCGCATACGCTCAGCTGCTGTTTCCCATCGTCACCGCGATTGCGATCGCCCGCCCGACCGCGATCGCGCTGATGTTCGCGGCCGCCGCCGTACTCGCGTTTCTCGCGCACGAGCCTCTCCTCGTCCTCCTCGGGCAGCGCGGACCGCGCGCGGGGCGTGACGACCGGACGCGCGCCGTGAGGTGGTTCGCGTCCACTGCGTCGGCCGCGGGCGTCCTGCTCGCCGCTGCGCTGACGATGGCCTCTCCTGCGGTACGTGCCGCCGCGATCGCGCCGGTGGTTCTCGCCGCGCTGCTGGCCGCCGCCGTTGTGGCCGGGCGCGAGCATACGACCGCCGGCGAGTTGCTTGCGGCCGGAACATTCGCATCGCAGTCGTTTCTGGTCGCACGTGCTGCCGGCGCGTCGTCGCACGCGGCACTGAGCTGTGCGTCGGTGTTTGCCGCGGCGTTCATCCCCTCGACCGTGTCGGTGCACGCCGTCATCGGATGCACGCGTCGTCCGCCTGCCGCTGGCGCGCGCGCCGCTGCGGTCTTCGTTGCGATCGCCTCGCTCGTTGCCTTGCGCTGGATGGCGGCGGACGGACTCGTCTCGAGCATCGCGCCGTTGGCGGCGCTGCCCGTGTGCGTCGTCGCTGCGCTCGCCGCGATGGTCGCACCCGGCGCCGCCGGCCTGCGCCTCCTCGGCTGGACCTTGGTTGCGGCGACGAGCCTGAGCGCCGTCCTCCTTATCGTCGTGTTCGGCTGACCCGCGGCAGCGGGTGGGACTTTTTCGAAGAGGACGCAATCGCGCGCCCACGCTCCCAGTCGGATCTCTCCAATCTGAAAAATGGGCCCCTTCGAGGTTTCGCCGTTCCGCACGCTCGTGGGCGCGTCCGGCGAATCATTCTTTGGGCGTGGCATTTGCGACGACCACGATTCATTCCAATAGGATGCACGTCACCAGCCGGGCGCGTTGTTGTAGCGTAGAATCGCTGGAATTGCCTGGCGAGTGAGTCGGAGGGTTGGCGAACCTTTTGGTGTGCAGGTGGCCGGAGATTGAAATGAACCGTCGATTTCTCGCATCGTTGGTGACCCTCGCGTCGGTTGTCGCGGGCGCGGCGACCATTGCAGGGCAAGTGCCCGCATGGAAGGCTCCCCTCGGTCCCGACGGTCATCCCGATCTGCAAGGCGTCTGGCTGAACAACAGCGCGACTCCACTCGAACGCCCGAAGGCGCTCGAAGGCAGGCGGGCCCTGACCGACGAGGAAGTCGCCGAGTTGCGCCGGCGAGCCGACCGTCTCTTCAAGAACACCAACGCCGATTTCGCGGGGGGAGATGCCGTGTTTCTCGCCGCGCTCGCCGATATCGATCACTTCAAGAGCGCGACGGCGACGGGCACCACGTTCGAGATGATCGAGCGGGAGTTCGACAATCGCACGTCGCTCATCGTCGATCCGCCGGACGGCCGGATCCCGTCGTTGACAGCCGAAGCGCAACAGAGAAGAGCGGCGCGGGACGCGATTCGCCGGCGTCCAGCTGAAGGACCGGAAGATCTCACCCATGTAGAACGGTGCTTGACCTACGGCGTGCCGAGGCTCAGCGGAACCAACACCGGCGCCGGGCCGCTCGGCTTTTACGAGATCGTACAAACGCCTTCGTACATCGTGCTGTTTCTCGAGGCCGTACACGAGGCGCGGGTCATCAATCTGGACGGCCGCCCGCACCTGCCGCCCTCTGTCCGCCAGTGGCAAGGGGATTCTCGGGGACGATGGGAGGGGAAGACGCTCGTGGTCGACACGACCAACTTCTCGTCGAGGAGCGACTTCATGGGAGCCTCCGACCAGTTGCATCTCGTCGAACGCTTCACACGCGTCGGGCCTGACCGAATCGACTACCAGATCACGGTCGACGACCCGACGACGTGGACGACGCCCTGGACGGCAGTCATCCGGCTGAAGAAGAATGATGCCCGGTTGTACGAATACGCGTGCCACGAAGGCAACTACGAAATCCTGCGCGGCATCTTCGCGGCAGCGCGAGCCCGGGAAAAGGAGTGATGCGCGAGCCCGGTTTGTCGAAGAGATAGCACGCCGTGTCTGCGAGAGAACAAGGCGATAGGCAACATTGGCGAGGTTCAGCTTTCTCTGAGGACCTCGGCTGGGTCGATTCGAGATGCTCGCCACGCCGGCAACCAGCCGGCCAGCGCGGCGACGATCCCAAGCATTAGAGCGGCACCGATGAGTGTAACCGGATCGCGCGGCTCGACTCCGTACAGAAGCGCGGCAACGAGCTGGGACGCCCATACGCTGGTGCCTGCCCCGATCGACACGCCGATCCCGACAAAGATCGTCACACGCGCAAGGACGAGGCGGACGACGCGCGCCGGGGCGGCGCCGATCGCCATGCGGATGCCGATTTCCGTTCGCCGGCGGTTTACTGCGTACGCGGTGACGCCGTACAGCCCGAGCGCTGACAGCAGTAGCGCGAGCGCGCCGAACGATCCGGAGAGCATCGCCATAACACGTTCCTGCACGAGAGCAGCGTCGACCTGTCGCTTCAGGGGCGTGAAGGTGATTGCAATGTTTGGATCGACCCGGGCGATGGCATCGCCGACTTCGCGCGCGAGCAAAGCCGGCGACCCGTTCGCCGCGCGCACGCTCAGGCTGACGAACGGGAATGAACCCGTGACGTCCTGCTGCGCCAGCGGCACGTACATCGTGGGCGGCACGGCGTCGCGCAGCGACAGATAGGTCGCGTCCGCCGCAATGCCCACGACCTCCATCCAGGGCTGCGTCTCGCCGGGCGCCGGGGAGGGAGTGCGGATGCGCCGGCCGACTTGATTGCTGCCCGGCAGGAATCTGCGAGCAAAGGTTTCGTTGACGATCGCGACGGGCGGCCCGGAACGCTCATCACGGGCGTCGAAATCCCGGCCGGCAAGGAGGCGTGTGCCATAGGTGGCGAACCAGTCGGGTGTGATCACGTTCTTGTACGAAACATTCTGCGGTGGCGCGAGCCGGAGTCCGTTTTCGGCCTCCACATAGACATCGGTGATCATCCCGCTGACGGGCGTCACCTCCGAGATAGCGGCGTGTGAGACGCCAGGCGTTGCGCGAACGGTCGCCGCGACGCGTTCATGCAAGGCCGCTCTCTGCAGTGGCTCCGCGCTGGTCCGCGGGACGTCGAGGCGTACCAACAGCACCGAATCGCGATCGAAGCCGACGTTCAACATTGCGAGGGTCGTGAACGTTCGAATGAACAGACCCGCCACGACGACGAGCACGAGCGACAGGGCGACTTGTCCTGCCACCAGCGCCCCGGCGACGCCAATGCCCCGCTCGCCGGTCGTGGCGCGTCCGTGCTCTCGAATGGCTTCGATGGGTTCCGTCCGCGAGGCGCGTAGCGCCGGAACGACGCCGAAGAGCAGCGCGACCGCGATTCCGATCGACGCGGTGAACGCCAGCACGCGCCAGTCGAGATGCGTGTCGAGGAATACCGTGTTCGCCTGCGTGGACAGTTGCCGGACCAGCAGATCACTCGCCCATCGCGCGATCCCGAGGCCAGCGATGCTGCCGGCGGCGGACAGCAACAGGCTCTCGACGAGTTGCTGGCGAGCGAGGCGCCAGCGCGACGCGCCGAGCGCCAGGCGCACGCTGAATTCATGGCGGCGCGCGGCGGTGCGCGCGAGGAACAGATTCGCGACGTTGGCGCATGCGATCAGCAGGACGAGCGCGACGATCGTCATGATGGCGAGAATCGGCTGTCGATATCGCCCCCGCATCGCCGACGTGCCGCCGGCGGCCGGCTGCACGCCGAACGGCGTCGCGAGGTAGCGCTCCCGCACCTCGGCGCGCACGTTGGCCGGCATCGTCGACGCTCGAATGTCCGGTTGGACTCCGCGCAAGGCGTGTTCCGCCGCCGCGACGGTCTGACCGTCTTTCAGCCGCGCCATCACCAGCAGCGACGACGTGGTTACGCGATCGAGCGCGCTATCGCGGCCGCGAAGGAGCGATTCAGTGCCGATTGGGAGGATCACGTCGGACCTGCTGCCGACATCGGTGCCGAAGAAATCCGGCGGCATCACGCCCACGATCGTGAACGGCACGCGATCAATCGTTTGCGTCTTGCCGATGATGTCGTGCGAGCCGCCGAACCGCCCTTGCCACAATGCATAGCTAATGACCGCCACCGGCCCATCCGGCCCGCCTCCGCGACGATCGTCCTCGGCCGTGAACGAGCGCCCGAGTATCGGCGGCACGCCTAGCGCATCGAAGTACTGGCCGCTCGCGTAGACGCCTTCGACGAAATCGGTCCGCCCACCTTGCGCGAGATTGAAGCGTGTGGTCCGCCGCGAGAACGCGAACGTCGTCTGGAACAGGTCGGCATGGCGATCCCGGATCCGCTCCCACACAGGATTCGACCACGGCGAACTCACGTTCACCGACGGGTTCGACAGGAGCAGCACGAGCCGGTCGGGCCGTTCGACCGGAAGCGCACGCAGTAGCAGGCTGTTCGCGATCGAGAATATGGCGGTGTTGCCGCCGATGCCGAGCGCGAGCGACATGACGACGACGAGGGTGACGACGGGCGTCGCTCGCAGCGCCCGAATCGCACTGCGGAGATCGTTCACGGGATCCCCCGGCTGACGTTTGTCGTGATTGTACGCATTCAGGACCTCAAGGTTAGAGCGCGCAAATGACACTTCAACGGTCGGGGCGGCTGGCACAACTCATCTGGTTCCTCATGCTAGATTTCGGCGCGATCGATTCCGCAGTAGCCGGGCCGGGCAGTACATCCAGGCGGCAACGGGATGCCTGGAGTGATCACGAACTTCTCCGAGCTCTTGAAAACGCTCGGCTTTGCGTACCGAGCGTTATGAAGGAGCGCCGAATCGGCCTTCGGGGACACCTCCTTCCGCAGGATCTCGATCACACGCAACGTCTCCTGCTCAGAGAGATCACCGAACAGCAAGAATCGCAGGTACGGCTTCTGAACTACATATCCAAGCATTAAACCGCGCACTCTAAGATTGTTGTTCCCGCCGTAATCCAAGGTCAGGATTCTGTCCAGTGCCACAACCTGCCAATCCCAGCGAAAGTTCATGAACTCCGCGCGCAGAGCGTCGTCGCGAACGTACAGGTATCGGCGGGGCGCGATTCGGTTGAGATACACATAACCACCAAATGCCGCCATCGAACCGAGAAAAACGAGGCCAAAGCACGCGCCTCCAAGATCGCGCGGAGCAATGAGCAGGCTCCTGAGCGTCAGGAACCATCCAACGACCTGAATCATCAGGAGCCACGGCCCCATGACCAACCCCATCAAACGATAGCCGGCAGCCGGTCGGAGGTGCGCGTTCCAGGAGCCGAGGTCCGGCCGTGCAGAGCCTCCGACAACAATCCTCTCGTCGCGATCCACGAAGCGATTCTACCGAGGTGCGGGCCGCGCGGCGACTCCCGTCGCCACTCCCGGTTCGTCTGTGGCCAAACCTTGTGAAATTGCATCCCGAGCTGTTCCTCGCTCCGGACAGTTGGAATTTTCATGACGCGCCTTGCGACCTGCACCTCACACTGGACGGCATCCTGCTGGGCGATCAGAAGGTCGCCGACGCCGCACAAGTCGTCGAGCAGATCGCGCGTGTGGATCTGCAGGCGGGCGACTGGCGCTCAGATACGAGTAACTCCGAAGGCGAAAGCGGATCGCAACCGCGCCCAGGTCATTTCGAGAAGGAGGGCAAGGCGGCGACGCGTTCGACGAATCGCCGTTTCACTTCCACGTCCGCGCGGTGGGAAAGATAGTAAATGTAGTAGTCGCTCCAACCCATGCGGTTCGGGGGACTGTCCAGAAAGGGCTTGCTGTATCCGAGCTGCTGCAGCACGTCAACGAAAGAAGCCATCGAGGAAAATTTCACGCTCGATTCCCAGCGACCTCCCTGGCGAGCCTGGACAGCGACGCTGGTCCGGCGGTCCTCTGTGCTCAACGAATAGATTCCGGTGCTCTTGAGAGGGATGATCTTCGCGCACCAGGCGGCTTGCCCGGTCTTCGCCGCAACTGATGCGAGACAAGCGTTCCGAAGCGCTATCTTGGTCGATGAAGAGCGATCGCTGCCGTACCAGTCCTCGGCGAAGCTGTTCGGAGAGATCTTCTAACACAACTCCGCGCTCGAGTCGTCGATCGCCAGCAGTTGCGTCAGGACCTCCTGATCGGTCGCTGGCCTGAGTCGGTCCGGCGCAAACGCTTCGGCGTAGGTGGGCAAATCGTGAACCCGCGCCCGGAATGCCGCGGTTTCCCTGACAGAGGCGTAAAACCGGTATACCGCGTTGTTGACCGGGTTCAACGAGTACTGTCCCTCGTAGCGATCTTCGTCGCTGTACCCCATTTCCTTCATCATTCCATCAAGGTAACTGAAGGGATCAGGACTGTAGCCGTAGCCCTGACCCTTATCCCGAACGACTTGCCGGCACACCGATTTCGAGATGTTGCTTTTGTTCCGGGGAATCGCAATGACGCTCCTGATCGGCTCACACCAGGCTTCCTTGCGTGCCTTCAAGGCCGCGTAGAAGTAGCACGTCGACCGTTGATAACTGACGACCCAACCGCGCATTCCTGGATTGCTTTCGTCGACCGCGCGGCCGGCGATTTTCTCGCACAGCCCCGGCTCGCCGAAATCGGCGGCGATGGCCGTGTAGAAGAGCTCGTGCTCGTTCGGCGGCCGCCAATCCGATGGAGTATTCAGATTGACGTGCGGCGCGCAGCCGCCAAGCGGGAGCAGCAGCAAGAACGCCAGCGCCATTCGAACGTGTTTCATGATCCCTGTCGGCGCCTCGGCGCCGGCTCGGCCGGACCGGTGCAACGCGGCGCGATCGCAGTGGAGAACGGCGTGTGGACACTTGATTATATAGGCGTAATTGCAGACGCACTCGACGTTGCCCGGCGCGCGCTCCATCGACGAGGGGGCGGCTTGATGTGATCGATCACGTATCCGGGGCGACCACCATCGATCACTTTCGCTTTGTTCCCGTCGCTCATCTGTGAGAAGCAACGCCGCGATGCTGTTAGCGAACGTTCAAATGCGGCCACGACCGAACGTCTGAAAACCGGCCACTGCAGGTAGGGTGCCCCGGCATCCTTGAGGGTTTGTTCCCTTGAGGAGGCTGATGTCCAACTACCTGAAGATGCCGAAGAAAGCACAAGTTCTCGCGCTCTTAGAGCTCGGCTGGAGCTACCGGCGCATCGAAGCTGAGACCGGCGTGCGCCGCGAAACGGTCAGCGGCTACGACGCGGCCCGCCAGGCAAATCCGGCCAAAACGTTCCCCGGTTCGGATCCTTGGCCGCCACCCGTCTCCCTCGATGTTCCGCTTGACGCGGGTCCAAATACGGCCAAAACGTTCGCCGGCTCCGGGTCAAAACCGGCCAAAACGTTCCCCGGCTCGCCCTCGCGCTCGCGGTTCGCCGCGGCGGTCTATCGGACGGCCATTATCGAGAAACTCGACGTCGGTCTGAGCCTGCAGCGGATCTGGCAGGACCTCGTCGAGGAATACGGGTACGGCGCGAGCTACGAATCGGTGAAACGGTTTGTGCGGACGCTGGCGCCGACGCGGCGAGCCGTCGGCGTCTTTCACTGTGCGCCCGGGGCCGAGGCGCAAGTAGATTTCTTCCGCGGGGCGCCCACGCTCGACGCCTCGACCGGCGAGTGGCGACGGCCCTGGGTGTTTCGGATGGCGCTGGGCCATTCGCGGCACGGCTACGAGGAAGCGGTCTGGGATCAGAAGCTCGAGACGTTTCTCCGGCTGCACGAGCGCGCCTTCCGCGACCTTGGTGGCGTCCCGACGGTCGTACGCAGCGACAATCTCAAGGCGGCCGTCGTGCGCGCGTATTTCTTCGATCCCGATAGCCATGATGTCTACTTGGCGTTCGCCGCGCACTGGGGCTTTACCCCGCTGCCCACGCAGCCGCGCCGCCCGGAGGAAAACGGGAAGCAAGAACGCAGCGGCGGCTTCGTCAAAGACAACGCGCTCAAAGGCCGCCGCTTCGATAGCCTCGACGCGCAGAATGCGTTTCTGCGGCACTGGAATCGCACGATCGCGCGGTTGCGCATCCACGGCACCACGCGGCGCCAAGTCTGGACGCACTTTGTCGAAGTCGAGCAGCCGGCGCTCCACCCGCTCGCCGGCGAGGCGTTTCCGCTCTTCGCCAGCGGCGACCGCACGGTCCATATGGGGCTAGGAGCCGGCGAGATAACCGGGCCGCGCCTTCACGATCGCGCGGCGATTCCTGACGCGCACCTCGAGGCGATGCCACCCATTAGTTGTGACACCGCGCGGCGAGTAACTCACGAGATAGCGATGTCGAAACTCGTCAAGAATGCGCAGGAACGTCGATCGAAGATCGCCGGACGACCCGATCTGAATCAGGGAACCGCCGGTGAAGGCGCTAAGGTCGCGCAGGAACGGCGATGCACCACCCGCGGTCGCAACCGCGTAGACGACGATGTCGGCGCGCTTCGCCACATCGAGAACGGCGGCGGACGTCAGCCAACTGGCGGTGTCGAGACCGTCGGAGAAGACCAGCTGGAGCGGACGGCTTGTCTCTGACTCACCCAGGATCATCGCGGCGTACACGCCGTCGACGAGTGCCGTCTGCCCACTCCCCTGTGCGAGATTGAGCGCGGACCGAACGGCCGCGACGTCCTTCGTCAGCGGCGTGCCGAGCGAAACAGCGTGGTTGAACGTGACGAGCGCCGCGCGGTCCTCGCCCGCCAGCCCCCCAAGCACAGCGTAGCTCGCCGAACGCAGATGGTCCAAGCGTTCGCCCGCCACGCTATCGCTCATGTCAAGGACGAGCACGACGTCGAGGGGCACTTGCTCGAAGCTCACGAGGTCGATATCCTGCCGGACGCCGTTGTCGAACACCTCGAAGTCAGCCGGCCCGAGTCCGGGCACCGGCTGTCCGTTCTCGGTCACGAGCGTGTCGACGCGCACCGATTCCACCCGCGCCGCGAACGTCGGCCGCTGGCTGCGCTCGGTCGCCCCTAGAACGGTGGCAGCAATCACAAACACCACCGCAGTAGCGCACTCGCTCGTCACGGCCGTGCCCGCTTGAACGGACGTCTCAACTCGTCCAGCCAGTCTTCGGCGTTTCTCGCGCCCACCACGAAGTAGGACCACCACGGATCGTTGCGCGCGGGATCCTTGGAGAGGTCAAACATCTCCTCCGTCGCGCGCAGCGCGCCGGCGCGGTCGCCCGTGCGACGGGCGAGCTCACTCAGCGCGAGGTATGGCGACTGCGCCCGCGGATACCCCTGCCTCGCACGCCGATACGCGGCCCGGGCCGCCTCGAACCGGCCGAGCGCTTCCTCTTCCGCGCCGAGGAACAGGTCGCTGTAGTATCGCTGCTCGGCATCCGCGAGCGATTCGGACGCCGCGCGCAGCTCCGATGCGGCGTCGGCATGCCGATCAAGCAGCCCGAGTGCCCGCCCCAGACGAAGCCTCGCTTCTCCGTGGGCCGGGTCCTGCGAGAGCGCACCGCGAAAGAACGACTCCGCGCGACGAAGCTCCAGGCGCGCCGAGTCGACGTCGATCGAAAACCCCGTCGGGAGGACGGCCGTCTGCACGGCGCTCTGAATCAGCGGACGCGCGTAGGCTTCATGCTGGCAGCCACTCAGGAACAGGATGTCCTGATCGTTCGGGAAGATCTCACGTGCGCGATCGAAATGCTTCGTGTCGTGATTTTCGTTCCAGATCATCCAGGCCGACGTGGCACGATACCAGTCGTGGACCATCCGATCGCGCTCTGGGTGGGGCATTCGCTCGCGTGGCGTGCGCACGGCGTCCAGTAACTTGCGTCCGATGTCCCAGTTGACACCGACGAGCTGTACGTTACGGTCGATCCCGTCCGACGTGGTGACGCGCACGGACTGGGGACCAATCGTCCGCACCGTTGTGTGCGCGGACGCGGGCTCTGCGGCGGCGGAGGGCGCCAGCATCGCGACATCGGCGTGCAGCAGGGCGGCGCGTCGAAGGATGTAGTTGTCTTCGTCGCCCGCCTCCCGGCTGGTGGCGGCGTGCGCCGCAAGGCGAGCGGCCCGTTCGTCTAACGCGCCCTTCGCATCGATCGCGAAACAATCCCGATCGTCGAGCAGGCCGGCCGCGGCGCAGGCCAACACCGTCATCCGTCGCAGGTCCGCGGGCTTGTAGATGATCCGTGTCCGAACAGGCGGTGGGCCGCTCGTGGCTTGGAACACCGAGGTCTTCCGGTCGCGCATTAAGCCGACAAGCGACTGCGTGTCCACCCACAGATCGCGGAGGG
>WNEY01004735.1_pt1 | contig 10417 bp, 9 predicted proteins | sample 5400531 | NCBI WGS metagenome assembly WNEY01 (sample SAMN13153338, study PRJNA577476) | soil metagenome | isolation source: 200 cm saprolite under Douglas fir tree site 1 | place: USA:California | collected 2015-04-18
CGGCAAGGCGTTCATCAAGGCGTTCAGCAAGTACCTCCACTTGAAGAAGGGTGAGCTGCCGCCCCCGTACGCCGTATACCAGGCGCAGGGCGCGCAGATCATGCTCGAGGCCATCAAGCACTCGAACGCTTCGCGCGCATCGGTGACGAGCCAGCTGTTCAAGACGCACGTCAAGAACGGGATCATGGGCACGTTCCACTTCGACGGCAACGGCGACATCGTGCCCACCAAGGCGATCAGCTTCGACCAGTTGCGCGGCGACACCGGCGTGCCCGTGTTCGCCGTCATCCTCAAGGTCAAGGGATGAGGCTGGGCTAGCCCCCAGGAGGCATCCGGCTGGGGAAGGACCTGCTCACGGTCCTTCCCCAGCCGCGTTGAAGGAGGCGGATCTGGTCAGCGAGGCTCACGTTCAGCCCATCAGGGCCAGGCGGGATCTCGGCGCGCTCGCCAGTCAGGCCCTCGGGATCCTGCTGGTCGTGGCCGTCCTCGTCTGGCTCGGTGTCAACCTCGTCAAGACGCCCAACGATTTCGGCCGCGTCCTCCTCGTCGGCGTCTCCCAGGGCTCTCTCTACGCCCTCGTCGCGCTCGGCTACACCCTCGTCTACGGCATCCTCGAGCTGATCAACTTCGCTCACGGCGACGTCTTCATGCTCGGTGGGATGATCACCGCGACGTTCGTCACTCAGCTCTTCGGGCTGCACGAGAGCCCGACTCTCGGAGGGCTCATCGCGGCGGTGCTTGTGTCGCTGGCGGCGGCGATCGTCGTCTGTGCGCTGCTCAATGCGGCGATCGAGCGAATCGCGTACAAGCCCCTTCGCAATGCGCCGCGCCTTGCCCCGCTGATCACGGCGATCGGGGTTTCGTTCATCCTCGAGAACGTCGCGATCATCTGGAAGGGAACCCGGCCGGTGAGCCTGCCCGTGAGCGAGTTTGCTGCCGGGCACGGCGGCCAGGTCTTCCGGGTCGGGGGCGTCGTCTACACGTGGGACCGGTTGTTCGTGCTTGCGGTCACCGTCCCCGTGCTCGTCGGACTCATCTGGCTCGTCAAGTACACGCGCCAGGGCAAGGCGATGCGGGCGACAGCTCAGGACAAGGACGCCGCCGCGATGATGGGCATCGACGTCGACCGGACGATCTCGTTCACGTTCCTACTCGCCGGCGGGCTGGCGGGCGTGGCCGGCGTGATCTTCGCGTTCTACTCCACGGAGATCAGCTTCGGCACGGGCTTCACGCTCGGACTCTTCGCGTTTACGGCCGCGGTGCTCGGAGGTATCGGCAATCTGCCCGGCGCGGTGCTGGGCGCACTCCTGATCGGCCTGATCCAGAACTTCAACGAAGGCCTCGCCTGGCACAGCCCCGGCTCGAAGTGGACCGAGTCGCTCGTCTTCGCCATCCTGATCATGATCCTCGTCTTCCGGCCGCAGGGATTGCTCGGCGAACGGACGCCCGAGGGGGGTTAGGTGGCCCGCGTCACTGTCGCGGCGCTTTGGCGGAGGCAGCCGCTAGTCGTCCGACGCGCGGTGCCCGCGCTGCCGATCGCGGGCCTCCTGCTCGGACTGGCCTGGTCGGGAGTGCTTCGGCGGAGTCCCGAGGTCTACATCCTCGTCGCCGCCGTGCTCGCGTTCTTCTTGGCGAGGAGTGCGTACGCGGGCTTCTGGCTCGGGTTGGAGCGCACCGGAGTGCGGGATGCACGCGGCCGCTGGCAGGGGCAGTCGCGGCTCCTGCAGCGGGCGGTGCTGCCGCTGGTGATCGCCGGCCTCGTGATCCTGCTCGCCTGGGTCGGCGGCCTCGCGCCTGATCCGTCGCTGATCGTCCTGCTTGCAATCACCTACGTGCTCTACCTGCTGCCGTCGCGGGTGCGCCGGTTCGTCGTGCCTGCGACCGCGCTTGCTCTCGTCGTCGCCTACCCGTACTTCATCCAGCAGTCGGATTACCAGAGATTCCTCTTCGACGTTCCCGTCTTCAACACGTTTCCGAGCATGGACACGATGGTCTCGATGATCATCTTCGCGATGATGGCGATCGGCCTGAACATGGTGGTCGGATACGCGGGCCTGCTCGATCTCGGCTACGTCGCCTTCTACGCAATCGGCGCATATACGGCAGCGTGGCTCGCGTCACCCCACTTCGCCGCCTACGGCGTCAGCTTCGACCTCGGATCGGTTGCCGAGAAGGGCATCCTGCAGGTGGGCGGCATCCACCTGACGATCTGGCTCGTCCTGATAGCGGCCGGCTTGCTGACGGCAGTCGTGGGCGTGATCATCGGCCTGCCGACGCTACGTCTTCGCGGGGACTACCTGGCGATCGTCACGCTCGGCTTCGGGGAGATCCTGCCGCAGGTCGCGCGCAACGGTGACAAGGACGGGCTCGGCTTCAACCTGACGAACGGCCCCCCCGGGATCAACCCGATCGACCCGCCCGGCTTCGGCCACTGGCTGTCGAGCCACGTCGGGCTACCGGTCAGCTACCTCCGCGAGCAGGGCACCTACGTGAACTTCCTCAGCCTCATGTTCTGGACCGCGCTCGGGTTGCTGCTGATCACGATCTTCTGCAGCATCCGCCTGCGCGACTCGCGGCTCGGTCGGGCCTGGATCGCGATCCGCGAGGACGAGACCGCTGCGGCGGCGATGGGGATTCCGCTGATGCGCACGAAGACGTGGGCCTACGCCTCGGGCGCCTTCTTCGGCGGAATCGCCGGCGCCTTTTTCGCCAGCATCAAGACCGGCGTCTTCCCGGACGACTTTTTCTTCAACATCTCGGTGCTCATCCTCTCCATGGTCATCCTCGGCGGGATGGGCAACGTCTGGGGGGTGATCGCAGGTGCTGCCTTCCTCGAGTACCTCAACCTGGAAGGGATCGCCAACTTCAATGGCTGGATGAACGACCACGTGCTCGTGTGCGACCCGAGCAAGCAGAATCCGTCCTCGGTTCTCAGCGGCGGCTGCCTCAACGCGCCGCTCGTGACGTTCGGAATCTACGGCGCAATCATCGTGCTCGTGATGCTGCTCAGGCCGCAGGGTCTCTTCCCCGAGCAGAGACGCAAGCTCGAGTTCGAGACCGGCGTCCATGACACGCCGATCCAGGACGAGAGCGCGTGACCGACATCCTCACCGCCCGGTCGCTGCACAAGGAGTTCGGCGGCTTGCTCGCCGTCGACCACGTCGACTTTTCGATCCCGCGCGACTCGACGGTCAGCCTGATCGGCCCGAACGGCGCAGGCAAGACGACGTTCTTCAACATGCTCACCGGCGTCTACAAGCCGACGAGCGGGCTCGTCGTGTTCGACGGCGAGGACATCACAGGCCGGCCTCCGCATGCCATCACCGAGCGCGGCATCGGGCGCACGTTCCAGAACATCCGTCTCTTCCAGCAGATGTCGGCACTCGAGAACGTGCTCGTGGGCATGCACTCGCGGCTCCGGGGCGGCATCCTCGCCAGCATCGTCCGTACACCGCGGCTCAGGCGCGAGGAGGAGCTGGCGCGCGAGACCGCACGGGAGCTACTCGCCTATTGCGGACTCGCCGGACGCGACGAGGCCTACGCGCGCAGCCTTCCCTATGGAGACCAGCGGCGGCTCGAGGTCGCCAGAGCGCTCGCCACGCAGCCCAAGCTCTTGCTGCTCGACGAGCCGACCGCGGGCATGAACCCCCAGGAGACGCTCAAGTTCATCGGGTTCGTCCACAAGCTGCGCGAGGACCGAGGCCTGACGGTGCTGCTGATCGAACACGACATGCGCGTGGTCATGGGGGTCTCGGACCGGGTGACGGTGCTCGACTACGGCGCGAAGATCGCGGAGGGGCCGCCGAGTGCGGTCCAGAAGGACCCGCGCGTGGTCGAGGCGTACCTCGGGACGAGGGCGGTCGCGAGTGGCTAGCGAGACCGTTCTCCACGTCGAGGGGATCCACACCTTCTACGGCACGATCGAGGCGCTGAAGGGCATCTCGCTGGAGGTGCGCGAGGGCGAGATCGTTACGCTGATTGGCTCGAACGGCGCCGGTAAGACGACGACGCTGCGCTCGATCAACGGGCTCAACCATCCGCGAGACGGCTCGATTCATTTCGCCGGGAAGAACATCACGCGTGAGCCGCCGCACGACGTCGTGCGGATGGGCATCTCGCAGTCGCCCGAGGGGCGGAAGCTCTTCCCGCGCATGTCCGTGCTGGAGAATCTCGAGATGGGCGCCTTCCAGCGACGCGACCGCACGGGGATGCGCGAGGACCTGGAACGTGTCTATTCGCTCTTCCCGCGGCTCGCGGAACGCAAGCTCCAGCGCGCAGGGACGCTTTCGGGTGGAGAGCAGCAGATGGTGGCGATCGGCCGCGCGCTGATGGCTCGACCCAAGCTGCTCCTCCTCGACGAGCCCTCGATGGGCCTTGCCCCGATCTTCGTCGAGCGGGTCTTCGAGACGATCAAGGAGATCAACGAGCAGGGCACGACCATTCTGCTCGTGGAGCAGAACGCCATGATGGCGCTCGAGATTGCAAGCCGGGGCTACGTCCTCGAGACGGGGACGATTGCGCTAGCGGACGATGCGGCGACGCTTCGCCAAAACGAGCAGGTTCGAAAGGCGTATCTTGGTGAGTCCGACTAAGGAAGGAGCCACCGTGTCCCGCATGAAGCCGAATGCACCGGCAGGCATCGCCCTTGCGCTTCTGGCCGTCCTCGCTGTCGTCGGGTGCGGAGGCGGAGGCAAGAAGAGCGCCGCCACGACGGCGGCGACGACGCCGGGCACCACTGCGGCCACGAGCACAGCGGCCATGAACAGCAAGATCGCTGCGGAGGTTCCCGCGAAGATCAAGTCGAAGGGCACGCTGACGGTCGCCGCGGACGCCACCTACGCACCGAACGAGTTCATCGGCGCGGACGGGCACACCGTCGAGGGCATGAGCCCCGATCTGGGCCACGCGCTCGCGGGCGTAATGGGGCTGAAGGCCAATTTCGTCAACGCGAGCTTCGACACCATCATCCCGGGCCTTTCCTCCGGCAAATACGACCTCGGGATCTCTTCGTTCACCGACACCAAGGAGCGGGAGAAGGTTGTCGACTTCGTCACCTACTTCTCTGCCGGCACCTCCTTCTACGTCAAGGCGCAGGGAGGGCCGACGATCAACACCCTCGCCGACCTCTGCGGGCAGAAGGTCGCGGTCGAGCGAGGGACGACCCAGGCAGCCGATGCCACCGCGCAGAGCTCGAAGTGCAAGAAGGCGGGCAAGCCCGGTGTGACCGTCCTCGTCTTCCCGGACCAGAACGCGGCGAACCTGGCCCTCGCGAGCGGTCGCGGGCAGGTCGGCATGGCCGACTCGCCTGTCGCGGCCTACATCGTCAAGAAGTCGAACGGCCAGCTCAAGCTGTCTGGCCAGCCGTACGGGACGGCGCCGTACGGCATCGCGATCCCCAAGGGCAACGGCATGGCCAAGCCGATCCTCGATGCACTCAAGGAACTGATCTCCAACGGCACGTACATGTCGATCCTGACGAAGTGGGGCATCCAGGCGGGCGCGATCACGAACCCGACCATCAACGGAGCGACTAGCTAGTCACAAATAGCGCGATGAGTTAGCCTCAGCGGTCCCGTGGAGTCTGCTACGGCGACCCCCGAGACAGCGCCGTCTCCGGTTCGGCCCGACGAGATCAAGGCGATCCCGGTCCGCCACCCGGGTCGGTGGGTCGCGGCCGCGATCGTCCTCCTCTTCGCGGCGGTGCTCGGACATTCGATGGCGACGAATCCGCGCTTCCAGTGGGACATCGTCCGCCACTACTTCGTCTCGAGCCGGGTCCTCCACGGCCTCGTCGTGACTCTCGAGCTGACGGCCATCTCGATGGCGATCGGCATCGTGCTCGGGATCGTGCTCGCCGTGATGCGGCTCTCACCGAATCCGCTCGTCTCCGGTGCAAGCTGGCTCTACATCTGGTTGTTCCGCGGCACGCCGGTGCTCGTCCAGATCCTCCTCTGGTACAACATCTCCGCGCTCTATCCGCGCCTCTCGCTCGGGATCCCGTTCGGACCCGCCTTCGCGCACCTCAACGCAGGCTCGCTGATCACACCGTTTGTGGCCGGGATGCTCGCCCTCGGGCTGAACGAAGGCGCCTACATGGCCGAGATCGTGCGAGCGGGGATCATCTCCGTCGAAGAGGGCCAGACGGAAGCCGCGCAGAGCCTGGGGATGACTCGCCTGCAGACGATCTACCGAATCGTCCTGCCGCAGGCGATGCGCGTGATCATCCCGCCCACCGGCAATGAGACGATCTCGATGCTGAAGACGACTTCGCTCGTCAGCGTCATCGCGACGACGGACCTGCTCTACTCGGTACAACTCATCTACTCGGTGAACTACCGCACTATCCCTCTCCTCATGGTGGCGAGCATCTGGTATCTGATAGTCACCACCGTGCTCTCGATCGGCCAGTACTACCTCGAGCGCTACTTCGGTCGCGGAGCGTCGCGCGACCTGCCGGAGACGCCGCTGCAGCGCCTTCGCCGCAATCTGTCGCTCAGGCGTGGGACCGTCGAGGTGCCGGGAGCTTCCGCGGAGGGCAGATGAGCAAGCCGATGGTGAAGGCCGAGGAGGTCCACAAGCGCTTCGGCCGCCTCGAGGTCCTGAGGGGGGTCTCGATGGAGGTGCAGCCGGGCGAGGTCGTGTGCATGCTCGGTCCGTCGGGGTCGGGAAAGTCGACGTTCCTGCGCTGCATCAACCACCTCGAAAAGATCGACAGCGGCCGGCTCTCGGTCGACGGCGAGTTGGTCGGCTACCGGCAGGCGGGCGACAAGATCTACGAGCTGCGCGACGCGGAGGTGTGCCGCGAGCGCTCCGAGATCGGGATGGTCTTTCAGCGGTTCAACCTCTTCGGGCATATGACGGCGATGGAGAACGTCATCGAGGCGCCGATCCGCGTGAAGAAGGTGAAGAAGAACGAGGCCGTCCGGCTGGCGAGAGAGCTCCTCGAGCGTGTCGGTCTCGCCGACAAGCTCGACAGCTATCCAGCGCAGCTGTCCGGCGGCCAGCAGCAGCGCGTCGCCATTGCGCGCGCGCTCGCGATGGAGCCGAAGCTGATGCTGTTCGACGAGCCGACGTCCGCCCTCGATCCCGAGCTCGTGGGAGATGTGCTCGACGTCATGAAGAAGCTGGCCAAGGACGGCATGACGATGATCGTCGTCACCCACGAGATGGGCTTTGCCCGGGAGGCGGCCGACCGCCTGGTGATGATGTGCGACGGCGCCATCATCGAGGAGGGGACCCCCGAGCACTTCTTCACCAGCCCGGAAAACGAGCGGACGAAGCAGTTCCTCTCAAAGATCCTCTGACGCTAGGGCGGGATGACGCGCAGCGGGAAGTAGGGCGGCGACAGCAGAAAGCCGACGCGCGGCGGGCGGTCGGACCAGCCGCGCACCATCGTGAGCGCGGCGCCGATGCCGTGCGTCGGGACGAAGCCGAGCTGTCGCGCGGCCGCGTGGTCGCGACAGCCGGCGATCAGGACGTGGCCGAGGCGATCAACTGCAGGCCGGCAGCCGTCCCAGTCCACGAACGGCAGGAGCGGGTGGCACGAGCGGCCGGCGCGGTAGGCGTCGACGGCGCGAGCGTCCGCCGCGGCGGCGCGTTCGGCGTCGGCCAGTGCGGACGCAGCAGGACCGGCGGTCCGCGTGGCCGCGAAGAACGCGCGATACGGCTGCTGCGTCGGGTGACTGAAGTGGCGCTGGAAGCGGTGGAGGAGGATCGCCGTCCCGCCCTCTGCGATCGGAAACGAGTCGCGCCACAGACGTAGGGCGAGTCCAAGCCCGAGGTATGCGCCGAGCAGGGGGTTCGGGCGCTCCCGCGGGAGATACGGCGTCGTGCGCGGGACTCCGATGCAGATCGCGTTGAGCTTCCCAGCGAGCGTGGTCCCGCGCAGCTCGACGCCGCGGAGGAGCGCTTCCGTGTGCGCGACCGACGGTGGGCCCGCGAAGGCAGCGGCGACCGTGCGCTCGAGGGGCAGCGAGCGCAGCACGTACGCCCGGGCGGCGCCCGGGAGCAGCCGGAAGAGGTGGCGGAAGGGCGATCGCGCGACGCGCTCGAGCGCTTCCGGCTCGTAGGGGTAGCCTCCGAGCGCTCCGCCGAGCCGAGGGTGATTGAGGACGAGCGCGGTGCCGATCAACGGGACGCGACGCACGAGCGCCCGCTCCAGCTCGAGTCCGAGCTGCCAGCCCCGCGAAGTCGAGGTCTCGAGCAGCGAGTACGCGCCGGCGGCACGCAGGACCTCCGAGCCGGAGGCGCCCAGGAGTGCGGCCGGCCCGCCGTGCAGCACGGTTTCGGCGGCCGTGACGACGACGACGAGATCGGTCCGCACGAGTGCGGGATGGACGCGGAGGGGGATGGATCCCGCCTCGCCCACTTCGACCAGGTCGTCCCGCTCGACGTCGTGGACTTCGACGTGTCCGTGGAAGCGGCGGGCGAACTCCGGCGAGACCAGCGTCTCGAGCTGCTCGCTGCCCGCGCGCCTGGCGAGTCCGCCGGCGACGAGGAGGGTCTGGTACCCGCTCGGAATTCCGAGCCGCTCGAGCTCGGCCACGGTTGCGGCGATCGCGGCCTGGCGCGGATCGCGTTCGGTGCCGGGCAGCGGAAGGGCGGGCGGCTCGACGACGAGGGTCGCCCGCGCGCCCCGCCTCACGAGCGCTTCGAGCGGCTCGCCCGCGAGCGGGAAGCGGAGCGCATCGCGCACGGCGGCCCCGATGTCCGCGACCGCGCCGCCCGGCGGCGGCGGCTGCAGGACGAGGGCGTCGTCCTCGGCCGTCACCACAACTAAGCGGGAGCCGGCGAGTAGAGGAACGCGCATCAGGAACCTCGGCTACCGCTCAGCTATCCGACAATCGTCTATACACCGTTGCCCCAAGCTCTGCGACGTAGAAGATCGAGCCACATTTCGTGGCGGACGTCTCCCAACTCAGGAATGTTGATGGGCATCGACTAGTCGTTCCAGGAGTTGCCGGCCTGCGCGGACCACTCTTTCATCGTCATGCTCCAAGAGGTCAGCTGCGACGACCGCCTCTGGCGCGGCTGGCCCTTTTTTGAGGACCCACGGATGAGCGGGGACTCTCAGAAGCAGGTTTGCGTGGGACGAATCATCACTGGGCTTGAAGCGACCACGCAGCTTCCGGAGGTCGCGGTCGGAGACGTATGCCTCCAACGGATCTTGCCCGGGGAGGTAGGGCACGTCGATTGAGGGAGATTGTGCGGCGAGGCCGCCCAGAACGAGAACGTCTTCGTCTTCCAGGGCCTTGGCCAGATCACCTAGCAACAGTCGCCAGTGATGAACATCGGACCTTGGCGCCGAACGGAGCAAGGCATCCTCGACCTGCGCCGCCCCCTGTTTGAGCAATCGCCTGAGTCTCCATTCAGCACTGGATCCCAGCCATGACGGCTCTTCGCCGGCCAGAATTGCGACGAGCCCCCAGGCGTTGGCAGCACTGATAGGCCTACCGGAGGGGGCTTTGGACCTCTGGTAGCGGCCGACATCAGACCGCGAGATCACATAGCGGGAGCCGACGCGATTAGCTCGCAGCCTGCCGGACTCCACGAGAGCTCGAACACGGCGTGGACTCAGGTCCAGCTGGCGGGCGGCCTCACTAATTGAGAGAAGCTCGGGCATTGTCATAACTATACCCCAATCGGAATATTTTTCAAAACTATTCCCATATCGGCATAATTACGAAAGACCGCAGGCTCGGGCGATCTCGCTGTACGCCCAAGCTCGGCTGAAGCCTGGCACGGGACTACGATTGCGCCGGTGTCGCCCAAGACGCTAACCGGCGCTGAGCTCCAGCTGGACGACGGGCCGGCTCGGGACGCCGAGCTCTTCCTCGTCGACGGCAACAACCTCGCCTACCGGGCGTTCTTCGCGCTGCCCGAGGAGCTTGCGACGACCGAAGGATTCCCAACGAATGCGCTGCTCGGGTTCACGAACATGCTCTTCAAGCTCCTCTCGGACTACAAGCCCAAGGGCGTGGCCGTCGCGTGGGACACGCGGCCCGTCGAGCGGCTCGAGGTGGCGGAGACCTACAAGGCCGACCGGCGACCGACGCCGGATCTCCTCGCCGAGCAGTTCCCGTACTTCCGACCGATCGTCGAGGCGTTCGGGTACCGCAACCTCGAGTTCGAGGGGTGGGAGGCGGACGACGTCATCGCGACCCTTGCCACGCGGGCCGACGAGGCGGGGATCAGGACGTGCATCGTCTCCACGGATCGCGACGCCTTCCAGCTCGTCTCCGACAACGTCAGCCTGATGATGACGCCGCGCGGCGTTTCCGATGTGAACGTGTACACGCCCGACCGAGTCGAGGCGCGCTACGGCATCCGGCCGGAACAGATTCCCGACTTCATCGGTCTCAAGGGCGATACGTCGGACAACATCCCGGGCGTCCCCGGCATCGGCGACAAGACGGCA